>FWWL01000302.1_pt1 | contig 119156 bp, 114 predicted proteins | sample 2228331 | NCBI WGS metagenome assembly FWWL01 (sample SAMEA103939775, study PRJEB20133) | metagenome | reverse complement strand
GTGTTGTTTAAGATTAGGTTGTCGTTCAACCTCCATTCATGAAGCAGTTCATAGTGAGGTTGACTGAAGTTTTCGATTTCATCGTCTCTTGTTGTGACATCCATGTAATTTAAATTAGATTTTCTCTTCTCTTTGTCCTTTATCCAATCTTTTGGGACACCTCGATAAACGAGATGGTCTTCAAACGGTCCTCCGTAGAGATTTACCTGTGTCGTCATGTTTTCATCGTATCTTATCGCGCTGAAAAAGTAAGATGGGAACTTCGCCCAAGATTTTTCTCTATATCCATCCGTTGCTATATATGAGAGTCTGCTGTAAAGTAAGTATTTGTTTTGTATCAAACCGGAGTTAATCGCAATTGAATGTTTCTTTGTGTTATAACTTCCATAGCCAGTTAAAAACGATATCTTAGGTTCAAGAGAGAAGTTTGAAGTTATGATGTTAACAGAACCGCCGATCGATGGCGGTCCATAAAATGCACTTCCCGCACCGCGTTGAATTTGAATGTTTTCCGCGCTCGCAAGTAAGTCCGGCATATCAAGCCAGTAAACGCCGTGATCTTCTGGGTCATTCTGCGGAATCCCATTTACAAGGACAGAAATCCTTCGCTGGTCAAATCCTCTGATGTTTAAGAAATTGTAGCCAATGCCGTTACCTGACCATGAATAAGATAGAACTGATGGAAGTTCAGAAAGTAAGATCGGCACATCTTGAGTTGTGTAAAAATCTTTTATTTGCTGTTTATCGAGATTTGAGAATACGACCGGCGATTCTCTCTCCGTTGCGATAAGAGCTGTAACGACAACAGTTTGACCGGGTAAAACGGTGGGTTTAAGATAAAAATTTAACTCAATTTGTTCTCCGGGTTCAATTTGAACTTGTCTTCTTTGTCTCTCGTAACCAATAAAACTTGCTATTATAAAATATCTTCCGGTAGGAACATTCTTTATCTCAAAATACCCATTTGCATCGGACGCCGAGCCCAAGGTCGTATATTCTATATACACATTTGCTCCTGCCAGAGGCTTTTTCGTTTCAGCGTCAAAAACTCGACCACTTATTTTGCCTTGCCCAAGTGAGATTGAAACAGACATAAATAATGCCAAGAATATAAAGACTAACTTTTTCATGGCTGATTCCTTATTTTATTTTTGTTTTATTTGTTGTGAATTAGCCCGTAGGGGTGGGATTAGCTCGGGAGGTCATAAATAGGGGAATAAAAAAGCCGTTTTTCCGCTAAATCAGCATAGGGAAAAACGGCCTTTGTTAACTTGGAACATCGACCCGTTTCCCTACGCTGGCATTACCCAGATCAGGTTCAAGGGGTATAATCTCAGCCTCCCGATTGCTCGGGAAGCACCCCCACGGGTCTTACGCAAACATTAAAGAACAATTTTCATTTATAATTTAGCCTTGTGAAAATTAAAATGCAAATTTACCACTCCATCGTTTCACCGTGTTTGAAAACTTTAAAGTTTTTTTCATCGAGTTTTAACTCCTTAACATAATTTAACAACTTCTTTGGTGGTTCATCACATCTTTCATCGGATAGATCAAAGGTTCCCCAGTGCATAGCGCAGAAAATTTTTCCTTTGAGATCAAGATATGCTTTAACTGCTTCCTCTGGGTTCATATGCACGGGGCGCATCATCTCGGCTGGCTCGTAAGCACCAATGGGAAGACATACCATATCAAATGGTCCAAAAGTTTCCCCGATCAATTTAAATCCAAAAAAGTATCCGGTATCGCCGGCGAAATAAAATTTCTTTCTGCCAATTATCACATATCCACCCCAAAGCGTTTCATTTGAATCATTTATCCATCTTCCTGAAAAATGTTGTGTCGGCGTAAAAATTATTTTCAAACCTTTGAAATCAAACTCATCCCACCAATCAAGTTCAATCGCATTGTCCCCAAGCCCATTATCATCAAGCAATCTTTTAACTTTTAACGGAACAAAAATTTTTACATCAGGATTTAATGAGGCAATTTTTTTCAATGTCGCTATATCGAGATGGTCATAATGATTGTGTGATATGACGACGAAGTCGATTTTTGGAAGACGCTCTATCTCGAACGGCGGTGGAACATAACGCTTTGAACCAATTTTATTCCCAAAAGGCCCTGCCTTCATGCTAAATATCGGGTCTGTGAGAAAATTTATCCCATCCATTTGAACCAGAAATGTCGAATGTCCAATCCATGTTATTTTGTTTGATGGATTTTTCAAGTCATAAATTTCTTCATTAAATTTCACAATTTCAAAGTCGCATTTTCTCCTTTCTTCACCTCCTCCGAAGAGCATTTCGAAGATTCTCCTACAAATGAAAGGAAATGCAACCGAAAATTTCCCGCGCTTGAAATTTGGGTCGAGATTATAAAATTTTCCATCTATGTTTATGCTTCCATACTCAACTTTCAAACTATTTCTTTTATCGGTGTTTGTGCTAAATAATGCGGTTAGAAAAACAGTCGATATGATTAACGATGCTTTTATCAGCATATTTTTTTCAAACTTTGTTTTTGATTGCTTTATTTCTAAGACATAGTTAAATTTAAGTGAGTTCCAAAAAAGTTGTAGATTGCCTATGCTTAATAAACTTGAATATTTAAAAACGGCAAAGAAGGTTTTTGAAGAGAATAAAACTCTAACACTTGTAAGTCGTGGTAAAGATGGGGTGTGGGCGGGGAAAGTTTACTTCGGTGAAGAAGATGGGTATATTTATGTTGCGCTTGAAAAAGGAAAAAATTATCAAAACATAATTGAAAATCCGCATGTCTTTTTCGTAATCGAACACGGTGTTCCCGATAGATTTATTCAAGGCGAGGGAATTGCAGAAAAACTTGGGGATATAACAGAAAGACCGGAGCGAAGCATAATTTTTAGAAAGGCGATCGAACTTGTTGTTTACGCTAAAAAAATCCCGGGAGTTACTCTCTTCAGGATAAGACCGACAAAATTATACATATCTGATTTCACCAAGGAATGGAAACCGCGTGCGGAGATTGAAGTTACAGATGAAGTTTTAGAAATTTTCAGAACTTCTCTAAAAACAAAGCATAACTTTTTAAAAATTGCCTTCAAAGCGGTAAGACCATTTGCATTTCCTGCAACGATTGCACCTGTTTTGCTTGGAACTTTTATAAGTCCGCATATATCAATCCCGATGTTTCTTCTCGTCTTCTTAGGTCTTTTGCTTGCTCATTCTGCGGTAAATGTTTTAAGCGATTATTTTGACTACAAAAGAGGCGCTGATACCTGGCGAGTTCTTGGTTCAAGTAGAGTTCTTGTTGATGGTTTGATGAAACCATCGCATCATCTTTTGTTGGGGATATCTTTGCTTTTGATTTCAGTTGCGATCGGCTTTTACTTCGTTTTTGTGGTCGATTACAAAGTTTTGTATTTCATAATTCCGGGGTTAATTCTCGGAATTTTCTATACAGCACCACCTCTCGGATTTAAATATAGAGCGCTCGGGGATATCGCTGTTTTCCTTGCCTTTGGTCCTATAATGACGCTTGGGGTTTATTATATCCAAACTCGTGAGATTTCTTGGTTGCCTGTTTTACTTTCTATGCCCATTGGGCTTTTGACGACGGCAATTTTACATGGAAATAATTTCAGAGATATAAAAGAGGATTTAAGTGCTGGATATAAAACTTTTGCTGGGATAATCGGGATAAAAGGATCAAGTTATTATTACACGATCCTTGTCTCGCTTGCTTATCTTCTTACAATTTATTTTGTAATCAATGGCTTTCTCCCCATTGCTGGATTGCTTGTTTTGATAACTTTGCCTGTCGCTTTTAAAAATATTAAAATATCGTTTAATCAAGCGCTTGTGAATTTCACCTTTCTCGATTTGCTAACAGCAAAACTTCAACTTTATTTCTCGTCCTTATTGATTATAGGAGTTATTTTAAGCAAATTCTTTTTGACATAAAATCACTAAAGCGACCTTAAAAATGAAAATCGCATTAAACCTAAAACTTGTAGCAGACATATTAACTACAGCAAGATTTTTAATTGGGATTTACATAATTCGATTTTCAGGGTTTGATATATCCGATGGGATTTCATCCGCTGCAACTTTGTTGTGGCTCGCTTGGGTTACAGATTTGCTTGATGGTCCGATCTCAAGGCTTGATCCAAGAAAAATTCAAACTTTTATCGGTAAGCATGATTTAACTGCTGATGTTATGGTTTCGCTTGGATGTTGGCTATTTTTGACTTTTTCAGGCGTCATTCCACTGTGGCTTGGGATAGGATATATTTTGTTTGGTTTCTTTTTGATTTGGTATTTTAAATCTGAGTATTTAGCCTGGGCATTTCAAGCCCCTCCATATGGGATGATGATTTTAACAGCTTTAAGATATGCACCTGCTTACGGGGTGCTTTTGATTACGTGGATTGCTATCGTTGTCATTGTGACATGGCCAAGGTTTCCGAAGTATACACTCCCCGAGTTCTTAAATGGAATAAAGGCGCTTTTCAAGTGAGGATTAGATAAACTTTTTGAGGACCATGAACACCTTTTACTATTACTTTCTCTATGTCCGCTGTTCTACTCGGTCCAGTTATAAGTAGGAGTGAATCAAATTTTCCACCAGTTTGAGCAAAGACCTCTTCAAGTGTTCTGAAAATTTGTTTTTCGCTTGCGATTACAATGTGAATGCGCGGAAGCAACGCCCCGCTTTTAAATCTATTTGGGTTGTGTTTTAAAACTATCGTCCCTGTTTCTGCAATTAAAAAATCACATCCCGTGATCGATGCATCGACATCTGCGATTTGTTTTGTGGAATGCGGTTGTGTAATTATTTGTTTAACAGGTAGATTTTTTAGAGCATCGTCAAGTTCATTTTTGAAACTTTCGATGAAAATTTTATCAATCTCTTCATCGTTTACAATCCTCGAAACTTCGTCAAAAACTTTTTCAAATTTCGATTTTATAAAGATTCCGCCTACGCTTTCAAACTCGATTTTGAATTTCTCAACGAGATCAAAGTTTTGAGGTAAGTTTATGGATTTGATTTTGGGGAGCGGGAAATTTTCTTTTTTTCGTTGTTTTAAAACTTTAAGTATTTGCTCTCTTGGGTTCATCTGAATCCTTAAGTTCTTTTTCCCAAATTTCTTTAAACGACCTTGGTGCAAATTGAGGGAAAGACCGGGAGTTTGACCAATTTTTAATTTCCGGCTTTATCCCAAGCCGAGAAAGGATTCGTAAAAATTTCGAGCCGAACTTATAAAGTTTGATATTTTTCATCCCCATAAGCCAAAGTTTAAAAAGCAAACTTTCAAATTTCGAAGCAAACCCCGATTTCACAACTTCGTGTCTCAACCATATCAAAATATGATGAATTTCGATCTTAACAGGGCAAATTTCATGACATCTTCCACATAAAGAAGATGCAAACGGCAAAATTTGTGCTTCTTTGAGGCTCGTTTGTGCTGGGGTTAATACCGAGCCAATCGGACCAGGATAAATTGAACCGTAAGCGTGACCACCAACCCTTTGATAAATTGGACAGGCAAGCATACAGGCGCCACATTTTATGCAATAAAGAGCCTGCTTTAATTTTTCTGATTTTAACATCTCTGTTCTACCGTTGTCGAGAAGTATGACATAGATTTCATCAGGTGAATCTTGTTTTTGTCTTCGCGGTGAATTTATGATTGAAACATAACTTGTAAATTTTTGCGCAGTTGCACTTCTTCCGAGAATCTTAAAAAATATAGTTAAATCGATAAGTCTTGGTATAACTTTTTCTATCCCAGTAATTGCGATGTGAATTTTCGGAAGCGTTGTGCTTAAACCAGCGTTCCCTTCATTTTCGACGATCACTATTGAACCGGTTTCCGCTACGAGGAAATTTGCTCCGGATATCCCGATATCAGCCTTTAAAAATTTTTCTCTTAAAAACTTTCTCGCTATCGCTGTCAACTCTTCCGGTTCTTTTGTCATTTCAACGTTAAGTTTTTCAGCAAAGAGTTTTCCAATTTCATCTCTTGATTTGTGCATCGCTGGAGCTGTGATATGCGATGGCATTTCACCCGCAAGTTGGACTATAAATTCGCCAAGATCTGTTTCAATTGTTTCGATCCCATTTTCTTCGAGAAATTCCCTTAAACCAATTTCTTCAGTTACCATCGACTTTGATTTTACACAAAGTTTAGCGTTTGATTTTTTCGCTATATCAAGAACATAAGCTCTCGCCTCAGTCGCATCCTTTGCCCATAAAACTTTTATCCCGTTTTCAGTTGCATTTTTCTCGAAAAGTTCAAGGTAATAATCAAGATTCTCGATCGTATGTTTTTTTATGTCATGAGCTATTTGCCTTAAATTTTCCCAATCTGGCAGTTCTGATACAACGATTGCTCGTTTTGATAGTGTATGATTTATGGCGCGATTTAAATTTCTCCTTAAATTTTCATCTTTAAGGGCTTTTAATGCATTTTCTCTGAATTTTAACGGTGTGTATTCCATTGTCAATTGATTCAAAATTTTTTAAAAGTTAGCCAAAATTTGTGCGATGTGAATGGTTTTAATATTTAATCTTTTTTTCTTTATGAATCCATCGATTTGCATAAGACAACTTGAATCCGTTGATGTCACAAATTCCGCTTTTGAGTTTATTATGGAGTTCACTTTATCCTTAACCATTTCAGTTGAAATTTCGGGAAATTTAATCGAAAATGTTCCGCCAAATCCGCAACAATCTTCTGAATTTTCCATCTCTAAAAGTTTCAGTTTTTTAACATTTTTTAGAAGGAGTCGAGGTTCTTCTTTAATTGCAAGTTCTCTGAGGGCATGACAAGCGTCGTGATATGTGACCGTATGCTCGAATTCCGCTCCTGTTGAATCCACATGTAGGATTTTGACAAGAAATTGGGTTAATTCAAAAATTTTTTTATCTATCTCGAAATCTATGTCTTGCAAAATTTCGGGATAGAAATTTTTAACCATGCTTACACAGGAGCCAGAGGGTGAGACGATATAGTCAAACTTTGAGAAAGTTTTGACGAAAATTCTGGCTATATCCTTAGCCTCTTTCCAATATCCAGTATTGAACGCGGGTTGACCACAACATGTTTGTTCGATTGGATAGTCGAACTCCACTCCCAATTTTTTGAGGATTTTAACGGTCGCAACTCCAACCTCTGGGAAAATTTGGTCTATAAAGCAAGGTATAAATAGCCCTACCTTCATAAAGTGCTTTCTTTGTTTTACAGTTTTAAGATAAAAAGCATTGGTGTCATAATCAAGCATTTGGCACAATGTCATTTTTTCAGTTTCGGGGTTTTAGAATTTGGGAAATCTTTAAAAATTCAAAGCATCGATGACAAGTTGTCTCTTGACATGAAGCGAAATTTTTATTATATTTGTATTGCAATATAAATATATTCAGATTTTTGAATATGGATATTAAGAAGCTAAAAGCAGTTGATTTTTCGGAGGAAGCGGAGATTTTAAAAATCCTTGGGCATCCGACGAGATTAAAGATCGTTTGTGGGTTGATCGACAATAATTTGTGTGTGAGTGATATTGGTGATTGCCTTGAGGAGCCACAGCCGAAGATATCTCAGCATCTTGCGCTGTTGAGAGCGAAGGGAATAGTTAAAGCTGAGAGGGAAGGTTTGAATATAAAATATAGCGTCGTTCATCCGCTTGTGATAAAGATAGCGAGGATCCTGGAGCGCGAAAAATTAAAAAGCTAAAGATATGTATAGATCGGATTACTCTGACATAGCTGAAATTTTTAAAGTCTTGGGACATCCAGTTCGTTTGAGGATAATCGATGAATTGAGCGAATCGGATAAAACGGTTTCTCAACTACAAAATCTGATAGGAGTTTCTCAGGCTTTACTTTCTCAACATCTCACGGTTTTGAGGCATAGCAAAATTATTAAGAGTGTTCGAAAAGGGAATACGGTTTATTACTCGATAATAAATCCAATGGTTGTAGAAATTTTAAAAATAATCTTTCAAAACAAAACATAAAATGGAGGAATAAGTTATGTTTCTTGACGCAGACGACAGAGAAGAACTGAGAAAAAGATTTGAGGCAAATCTCGTCAACAAAGTTCGTTTGATACACTTTACACGGGAACTTGATTGTCAATACTGCAGGGAGACGAAACAGTTATTGACGGAGCTTTCTGAGCTCTCTGACAAAATTCAACTTGAGATTTACAATTTTTACACGGATACAGATAAGGTTCAGGAATTCAGAATAGATAAGGTTCCTGCAACCGTCATAGCCAGCGAAGATAAAGATTATGGTATAAGATATTTTGGTATACCATCGGGTTATGAATTTGCTTCGCTTCTTTCGGATATAGAGATGGTTTCAAGAGGTGTATCGGGATTAAGTCAAAGGAGTATTGAGAAGATCAAGGAGATCGATGTTCCAGTTCATATTCAAGTTTTTGTAACTCCTACATGTCCATATTGTCCAAGTGCTGTTCATCTTGCGCATCAACTTGCTATGGAGAGCGATTTCATAACTGCAGATATGGTTGAGGCGATTGAGTTTCCGGATCTTGCGGAAAAATATATGGTTATGGGAGTGCCGAAGGTTGTTATGAATGACATTTATTATTTCGAGGGCGCTTTGCCAGAGAGACATTATGTTGATAAAGTTCTTGAAGCGGCAAGAAAGACAAAAGAAACGATAAAACAACAAAGTTAAGCACTTAAAAATGGCTGAGCGACTTGTAGTTATAGGTGGCGTTGCTGCCGGGATGAGCGCAGCGAGCAGAGCGAGGAGATTAAGACCCGACATTGAGATACTTGTGTTTGAGAAAAGCGGTTTTGTGTCTTACGGTTCGTGCGGATTGCCTTATTTTGTCTCGGATATAATTAAAGATCATAACCACCTTGTTGTGTACGATGCCAAATTCTTCAAAGAGAAAAGAAATATCGATGTCTTTCTCCATCATGAGGCTCTTGAAATTTTCCCGGCAAAGAAAACAGTTTTGGTTAAAAATTTGGAAAGAGGAGATGAGTTTGAGGTTAAATATGATAAACTTGTGATAGCGACAGGTGCTCGCGCTGTTAGACCAAATATAAAAGGCGTTGATTTAAAGGGTATCTTCACGATTAGACTTCTTGAAGATGGAATTGCCATAAAAAACTTCGTAAGAGAAAATTCACCTAAGAAAGCTTTAATTGTTGGTGCTGGGTATATCGGGATGGAGATGGCTGAAGCGCTTGTTTCTTTAGGGCTTGATGTTGTAATGGTTGAGCAAATGCCAAACATACTTGGAACGATGGATGATGAGATAAACGAGGTAGTTGAATCTGAACTTCAAAAAAATGGTGTCAGGTTGCTAAAGTCAACTTCTGTAAAAGAATTTATCGGAAGCAATGGATTTGTGAAAAAAGCGATTTTAAGCAATGGTGAAATTCTTGACGCGGAAATCATAGTTATCGGAGCTGGGATAAAGCCAAATTCTGAAATCGCAGGCAGAGCCGGGATTGAACTTGGACGAACTGGAGCTATCGCTGTAAATCAAAAGATGGAGACAAATATACCATCGATTTACTCTGCTGGTGATTGTGCGGAGGCATTTCATCTTGTTTTAAATCGCCCTGTCTATATTCCGCTTGGGACAACTGCTAATAAACAAGGCAAAGTTGCGGGTGAAAATGCTGTTGGTGGAAATGCGTTATTTAAGGGCATCGTCGGAACTGCTGTTTTTAAAGTGTTTGATCTTGAAGTTGCAAGGACTGGAGTTTCAGAGAAGCAAGCAAAGGATGAGGGTTTTGATTATGTTTCAACTGTAATTGAACATGGCTCAAGGGCACATTATTATCCGGGAGGCGGAAAGATAAGGGTCAAGGTGATCGCGGATAAGAAGACGGGAAGGCTTCTTGGGGCTGAGATGGTCGGTAGAGATGGGGTCGCTAAGAGGATCGATGTTTTTGCCACCGCTTTGCATGCTAAGTTAACGGTTGATGAAGTTGCACAGTTAGATTTAAGTTATGCTCCACCCTTTGCACCTGTGTGGGATCCAGTTTTAATAGCTGTTAATGATCTTGAAAAGAAAATAAGAAAATGAACCTATGGAGCAGAAACAACCAAAGGTTATAATATTCACAACGCCAACCTGTCCATGGTGCAGAGCAGCTAAACAATATTTTACTCAAAAGAAAGTAAAATTTACTGAAGTTGATGTAACCCGTGATCAAAGAGCGCTAAAGGATTTGATTCGACTTACAGGTCAAACCGGTGTTCCAGTTATTTTAATAAACAACAGGCCGGTTGTTGGTTTTGATAGAGCCAAAATCGATCAATTACTTGGTTTAAAATAAAAACAAAAAGGAGGATAAACTAATGAAGATTAAACCACTTGATGACAGGGTACTTGTCGAGCCACTTGAGGAAGTTGAATCAAGAACAAGTTCTGGAATTATAATTCCGGATACCGCAAAGGAAAAACCAAGAATTGGAGTTGTCGTTGCGGTTGGAACAGATGAGGATTTGCGTGAGAAGGTGAAAGAAGGAGATAAAATTTTATTTGCAAAGTATGGAGGCGAAGAAATTGAAATGAATGGGAAGGAGTATAGAATCATCTCCAGAAGTGATATTTTAGCTGTAGTAGAAGATTAAAAAACTTTATTGGTATGAACGTTTTACTTCAAATCATACTAGCGAATGTTTTTGTAAGCCTGCTTTCGCTCGTTGGAATAATTTTCGTCAAGGCGAGTGAAAAAGCACTTGAAAAGATTGTAAATTGGCTTATTTCATTTGCCTCCGGAGCTTTAATAGGCGTAGCGTTTTTGCGTATGCTTCCTAAATCTTTTGAAAACAACCCAGGGGCAGTTTATGCGGTTGTCCTTGGGGTTCTCTCTTTTTTTATTTTTGAAAAGTTCCTGCATTGGAGACATTGTCATGAAGGAAAGTGTCAAGCACATTCATTCGCTTATTTAAATTTAATCGGGGATAGTTTGCATAATTTTGTAGATGGTATGATTATAGCCGGAAGTTTCATCGTGGATTTTAAATTTGGATTAATTACCACGCTTGTTATTTTAATGCACGAGATACCTCAAGAGCTTGGGGATTTTGGGGTATTGGTTTATGCTGGATTCAGCGCTAAGAAAGCCTTGGCTTTAAATTTTTTGACCGCACTTTGGGCAATTGCTGGTGGATTGATAGGTTATGTTTTCGCAGAGAAAATCGCTTTAATAAAAAATAACTTGATCCCATTTGCTGCGGGTGGATTCATATATATCGCCTTAGCGGATCTTGTGCCCGAACTTCACAAAAGATTTTCTTTATTCGAGTCAGTATTGCAGTTCTTTCTTGTTTTAATAGGAATTTTCATTTTCATTGTGCTTTAAAATAAAATTAAAACGGATAAAATGAAGATCGCAATCCCAACAGACGATGGTGAATATGTTTCGGAAGCGTTTGGTCATGCGCATTACTTTTTAGTGCTTGATGAAGAAACAGGGGAAACAGAGCTAAGACATAACGAGCATCAGCACTTAAGCCATAGCGGTCATAGACATGAAAGAGCAAGCAAGGTAGCCGAGATTTTAAAAGATGTTGATGTTATAATTACATCACATATTGGAAAGCCGATGCTTGATAAAATGATGTTTGAGCAAAAGATAATTTACATTTCGCCTAAGTCTATAAAAATTTCTGACGCTTTAAACTTGTATTATAGTCATAACTTAAAAGAAATCAAGAAGAATCTTATCTAAAACAAACGAGGTAAAAGATGACAAAAATAGTTATTCTCGGTGGTTCATTTGCAGGGTTAACAGCAGCATTTGACCTTAAAAGGAAATTGAAAGATAAGGCAGAAATAACTGTTATCTCAAAGACAAAAGATTTTGTATTTATTCCTTCCTTAATTTGGGTTCCGTTTGGTTGGAGGAAACCTGAGGATATTTCGTTTGAAATTAAACCAACGCTTGAACGCAGAGGGATAAATTTTGTTCATGCAACCGCAACTAAAATTCTAACTGATAAAAATCAAGTAGAAACAACAGCGGGAAATTATGATTATGATTTTTTGGTGATCGCAACCGGTCCGGATTTGAATTTTTCAGAAGTTGAAGGTTTGGGTCCAGATGGTGGATATACTGTTTCGATTTGTACAATTGATCATGCGCTTCATGCGGGGCATAAATGGGATGAACTTGTTAAAGATCCTGGACCAATCGTTATAGGTGCAACTCAAAAAGCGAGTTGCTTTGGTGCAGCGTATGAATATGTTTTCAACATTGAATATGCTGCGAGAAAAGCAGGCATAAGAGATAAAGTGAACATAACATTTGTTACAGCTGAGCCATTCCTTGCAAATTTTGGAATAGGCGGTGTTGGAAATTCAGAGAAGATGACTGCATTTTTCTTTAAAAAACTTGGGATTCGTGGGGTTGTAAATGTCGCTATAGAGAAAATAACCGAAGATAAAATTTATTTATCCAATGGAGAAACTCTGCCATACAAGTACGCTATGATAATTCCACCTTTCCTTGGAGCGAAGGTTGTGAGAGATTCAGGACTTGGAAACGAAGCAGGATTTATTCCAGTGGACGAAACATACAAGCACATAAATTATGACAACATTTATGCGGTAGGTGTAGCGGTTGCGGTAAAATATCCCGAGCCTACACAAATTCCAATAGGTGTTCCAAAGACCGGGTATATGTCTGAGGTTATGGCCAGAGTTGCAGCGGAAAATATAGCTTCAAAAATTCTCGGGACTAATCACAGCAAGAAATTGCCATTTGAAGACATTATGCCACTTTGCGTGATGGATGCTGGAAATATGGGTGTATTTTTCATGGCAAGTAGAATTTTTAAGCCAAGAAAATATCACATCCTCTTTCCGGGCCCATGGTCTCACTGGGTTAAGGTATGGTTTGAAAAGTATTATATTTGGAAGATGAAGAATGGTTATTCTCATCTGCCGTGAAATGCTTGAAATTCAATAAAAATTTTGTAAATTTGTATTACTTTTGTATTATGAAACATTTGAATTGCTTCAATTGTTATTAAAAATTGAACGGTTTTTACAAAAACTTAAAGATGGAGGTAGGAATTGGTTACGACACCTGTAAACAAGCAAAAGGCGAAGGTCATTGGGATGGTCATAACAGACTGCCCTAATTGTAAGAACCAGATTTTCCTTGAGAAGCAAAGTGTAAAACTTTGCCCATATTGTGAAGCGGAGGTCCATCTTGATATTGAAAATATTGATGTTCGCGTTTGGGCTATAGTTCCCGAAAGACCAGCCCGGAGGAGGAGAAGGAGAAGCAAGACGGAAGATATTGATCTTTTAGCAAATTAAAAGGAGGATCTAAAGATGAAGGTTAACGAAGCAACTTGGGATAGGGTTATTCGAGTAGTTGTAGGGCTTTTTCTTCTTTCGCTTTTGTTTTGGGTCGAGGGTAACTCAAAATATTGGGGATTAATCGGTCTTCTTCCGCTTATAACAGGTCTCGTTGGATATTGTCCAGCTTATTCTCTTTTAAAAATCTCAACTCGCAAGGAAACCCAAAGCTCGGGGAGTTAAATTTTTAAAGTAGCCCCGATTTTCATCGGGGCTTTTTGTTAAAAAAATTATAAGAGATTTTAAAATGACTTTTATTTATATTGTCATTTCGGTGATTGCGTTTTTTGTTTTGATGAATTTAAGCGTTGTGTTAAGAGCTAAGTTTAGGAAAGGTAAATCTGTGCCTGAACTTGGAGGGAAAATCGGCGAAGCAATCAAAAGAAGAGAAAAAGTTGTGCTTTATTTTTATAGCCCAACTTGTTCCGCATGTAGAATTCAAACTCCAATTATAGACAAACTTCTGAAAGAATCTGGTTTAAAAGCGAAAATATTTAAAATCGATGTAAGTCAAGATACCAATGTCGCTCTAAAACTCGGGGTGATGGGCACGCCTTCAACAGTTATAATTGAAGATGGCAGAATAAGAGAATTTTTCGTCGGTGTAAAATCAGAAGAAATTTTAAGGAGGTATCTGCAATGAAATATGGAATATCAAAAACTTTAAATTTAAACTACGATGAAGCGGTTAACAAGGCTATTGAAGAGTTGAAAAAAGAAGGATTCGGTGTTTTGACGACGATAGATGTGAAAGAAACGTTAAAGAAAAAACTTGATGTTGAGTTCGATAAATATATAATACTCGGGGCTTGCAATCCGCCTTATGCTTACAAAGCCTTGCAAACTGAATATGAACTTGGGCTTTTTCTTCCTTGCAATGTTATTGTTTACGAAAAAGATGGTAAGGTCACCGTTTCGGCTTTTGACCCGTTAATTATGACTCAAATCGTTGATAATCCAAGGCTAAAGGAAATCGCTGATGAAGTTCGAGAAAAACTTGAACGGGTTATTCAAAACATTTGAAAACCAAATAAGGAAATGAAGATGGTTAAAAAGTTGCAAAAGAAAAAGGTAAATCTTTTACCTGTAATTGGATTATTACTTATTGTTTTTGTAGTTGGTTATCTTGGATATAACGCAAGGGTGAAGGATAAGAATGAAAGTTATTCAACCGTAACATCGGCTTTTGCAAGCACGCCTTCCGACTTTAAGTTAGCCCCAAATTTTGAGCTTCCTGATGTGAATGGTAGAAAGGTGAAATTATCCGACTTCAAGGGTAAAATAATAATCCTTGACTTTTGGGCTACCTGGTGTCCCCCATGCAGAGCGGAGATTCCGGGGTTTATCGAACTTTACAAAAAATATAAAGACAAAGGAGTTGAAATAATTGGGATTTCACTTGATGAAGGCGGTGTTAGAGATGTTTTGCCGTTTATGAGGGAATTTGGGGTAAACTACACAATTTTGATTGGGAATTACAAAGTTACACAGGATTACGGTGGGATTCGCGGTATTCCGACAACGTTTGTTATAGATAAGAAGGGTTATATCAGAGCAAAATATGTTGGATATCGACCGAAGGAGGTTTTCGAAAGAGATATAATAATGCTTTTAAACGAAAAATAAAGGTTTGATATGGTCACAGGTATCATTGGAGCGATAATCGGAGGGATTTTTGGGTTTTTAATGGGAAGATATTTTTCAAAAATTGGTGGAATGTGTCCACTTCTTTGCAACCCTAAAATCAGCACAATTTATTTCGCATTGCTTGGATTTTTGTTATTGTATAAAAACTAAAAAAGGAGAATAAGAATGCCAAAGGTTGAGGTTAAATTCGTGGATGGGATGACTTTTATAGGTAAGGGAGATTCAAATCATTGGGTTGTGATGGATGGAGCGGAAACAGTAGGAGGAAGCGATGCGGGGACAAGACCGATGGAACTTGTTTTAGTTGCACTTGGTGGATGCACTGGGATGGATGTGGTGAGCATTCTAAGGAAGAAAAGAGTTAAATTTGATAAGTTCGAGATCAAAATAACAGGTGAAAGAGCGGAGGAACATCCCAAGGTTTATACTAAAGTTGACATTGAGTATATAATTTACGGCAAAGATATAAGAGAAAAAGATGTCGAACAGGCTATAGAACTATCTCAATCAAAGTATTGCTCTGTATCTGCAATTTTGAAAAAATCCGGGGCTGAGGTCAACTATACTTACAAAATAATTGCGCCGGAGGTTGTGAAAGATGAATAAGATAATTTTAGCTGTTATCTTGTCTTTTTTATTTTTGTTTCAGGCAGATGAAAGGATACAAAAAGCGGTTGAATTTAGCAGAAAAATTTCAAATCAACTCGTTGATTCGGTAAAGGCGGTTTTATTTCAAGAACTTGGCAAGGGTGGATATTTAAATGCAATTAAAGCGTGTTCGAATGTTGCTCAGGATATAATTAAAGCACATCAGGAAAAACATGGCGTTTATGTCAGGAGAATAAGCGAAAAATATAGAAACGAACTTGATAAACCCGATGATTATGAGTTGACCATTTTGAGAAATCTTGACGAACTTAACAAACGCGGTGAATTGAAAGAAGAATATTACGAAGTAGTTGAGGAAAACGGTGAGAAGTATCTAAGATATTTCAAACCCTTGATTGTTCAGCCTATGTGCTTGAATTGTCATGGAACCGATGAGTTTTTGAAAAAAGAAATAAAGGAATTTTTGAGGGAAAAGTATCCTAATGATAAAGCTGTTGGATATCGTGCTGGTGATTTTAGAGGAGCTGTAAGCGTGAAAGTAAAGTTAAGTGAGATTAAGTAATTATGCATAAGTTTAGCCCAGAACATGCTCACAGGCTTGGTGAGGAAGAGCGCAAAAAGATATTACCGCCTGAGAAAATTTTGAAATCGTGCGGTTTAAGTCAAGGTATGATCATTGTCGATGTTGGATGTGGCGTAGGTTATTTTACAATTCCAGCTGCGGAAATTGTGGGTGAGGGTGGAAAGGTTTATGCCATCGATGTTCAAGAGGAGATGATAAACAAGTTGAAGCAAAGAGATTTGCCTTCAAATGTAATCCCCATCCTTGCCGAAAGTGATTATAATTTTCCGATTGATGATAAAATAAGCGATTTCACATTTCTTGCATTTGTTGTCCATGAGAATGAGGATGTTGAAAAATTTTTGAATGAGATTAAAAGAATTACGAAAGATGATGGTAAAGTTGCAATTCTTGAGTGGAAAAAGCAATATGAGGAAGCAGGTCCCCCTTACGAAGATAGGATTTCGATGGAGGAACTCGTGGAAAAATTAAATAAACTTGGTTTCTCAATCATCGAATATGGAGAGATAAATACATCTCACTATAAAATTATTTGTAGCGTCAAAAAATGAATTCAAATTTAAAAAATCTTCTGTTCGTTTCCTTTGTCTTTTTCTTTCTGGCGTGTACATCCAGGTTAGATATAAAGCAGGAGACTGTTTATTCGGACATAAGCCCTGCTCAGGCGAAGGAAAAGATCGAAAAAGGCGGAAGTATCTTAATACTTGATGTCAGGACAAGGGAAGAGTTTTCGGATGGACATATTAAAGGCGCGCTGAATATACCTGTGGATGAACTTGAAAGAAGATTGGATGAGTTGAAAAGATATAAAAATTTTGAAGTAATTGTCTACTGCAGAAGTGGGGCGAGGAGTAAAAGAGCGAGCGAAATTCTTGTAAAAAATGGTTTTAAACGAGTTTATAATCTCACCGGCGGAATTCTCGAGTGGAAGAAAGAAATTGGTAAGGAATAGCGTTTTATCAAGACTTATTCGTTTGCTAACAAATTTCAATATCTTTTTCTTTCTTAGGATCTTCACGTTATATTATTTTTTGCTTTCTTAAAACGACCCTTGAATTGCAAAGTTTTAAATTGATCGAAGGAGTAGTTTAAATGCCAAGGAAATCAAAAATCAAATTGATGAATAAGGTATTAAATATAATTGAGAGTGTCGGTAATAAATTACCAAATCCGATAACTTTATTCGCTATATTTTCTTTGTTTGTTTTAATTTTGTCTTGGGTTGTGACTCGGTTTGATTTTTCGGTTTTGCATCCGGTGACTGGGAAAGAGATAAAACCTGTCAATTTACTTTCGGTTGAGGGGATGCACAAAATTCTGTTAAATCTGGTTACAAATTTCACGTCTTTTGCTCCTCTCGGAACTGTGCTTGTTTCTCTTTTAGGGATTTCGGTTGCTGAACATAGTGGGCTAATTGGCACAGTGTTAAGGTTATTGGTTCTTAAATCACCTAAAAAACTTTTAACTTTTGTGATCGTTTTTGCTGGCGTGTTATCAAACACAGCAAGTGAGATCGGATATGTTCTTCTGGTTCCATTGTCTGCAATGATTTTTCTTGCTGCTGGGAGACATCCAATTGCTGGCCTTGCAGCAGCTTTTGCTGGTGTTTCCGGCGGATATAGTGCTAATTTGCTATTGGGAACGGTCGATCCATTATTGGCTGGATTAACTCAAGAGGCGTCGCGCATAATCGACAAAAGTTATGAGGTTAGTGCGACAGCAAATTACTACTTTATGGCAGTTTCGACCTTTTTCATTGCAATTGCAGGCACTTGGGTAACCGAAAAAATAGTTGAGCCACGTTTGGGTAAATATGAAGGTGTGGTTGAGGCAGAGAAACTGAAGTCACTTACATCTGAGGAAATAAGAGGTTTATGGTATGCTGGTTTTACATTAATAATACTTGTGGCGATAATCCTTGTCGGTTTGATACCTAATGGTGGATTTCTGCGCGATCCTGAAACAAACGGAATTCTTAGATCTCCACTTATTAGAGGGGTTGTTTCATTTATCTTTTTAGGCGGTTTATTAACTGGGGTGGCTTATGGAATTGGTGCGAAAACTATCAAGAACGATAGAGATGTCATCAAGGGTATGAGTAAGGCAATGGAAACATTAAGTTCGTATATTGTGCTTGTCTTTTTTGCCTCACAATTTGTAGCCTTTTTTAACTGGACGAATTTTGGGCTAATAATCGCAATTGAAGGTGCACATCTTCTTAAATCTTTGGGATTAGGGTCAATTCCTTTGTTGGTCTCATTCATAATTATCACCGCATTTATTAATCTATTTATTGGAAGTGCATCCGCAAAATGGGCGATAATGGCACCAGTTTTTGTGCCAATGTTTATGTTGCTTGGATATTCTCCTGAATTGATTCAAGCAGCCTATAGAGTTGGTGACAGCGTTACAAACATTGTTTCGCCCATGATGTCATATTTTCCCTTAATCGTTGCTTTTATGTCTAAATATGATCAAAATGCGGGCATTGGAACATTGATCGCAACGATGTTGCCATATACGGTTACATTTTTTGTGGTCTGGGTAGGTTTGTTTATAGTGTGGTTTATTTTGGGTCTTCCAGTTGGTCCTGGTGCTAGGATTTTCTTGTAATTAAAAATAAATGAATTGAGAAATGAAGAAAATAACAAAAGACATAACGATTGAAGATCTCGTCACCGAATTTCCTGAATCTGTTGGCTTTTTGATGAAGAAGGGCATTAAATGCATTGTCTGTGGTGAACCGATTTGGGGAACACTTGAACAAGCGATAAAGGAGAAGGGAAAAGAAAATGAAATGGAGCAAATTATCAATGAATTAAATGAAGTACTTGGTTTATCTGGTGAATCATCAGAAAAAAAGAGCGATGTAAAGTGAAGAAAGTGATGCCGTTGGTATTTATTTTCTCTGGTGCTTTATTGGGTTATCTTTATTACTTATTTATTGGCTGTCGCGTCGGAACTTGTCCGATAACAAGTAATCCTTATCTTTCAATTTTTTACGGTTCAATGCTTGGTATTGGATTTTATTGGACATTTTTTACAGGGAAAAAGAAAAAAGAAGATTAAATTATGCCGGTTGCACTTCAAGTTAGTCTATATCCATTAAGACAGATGGATATAATAGAGCCTATCAATAGTTTTATTGAAATATTCAAGTCATATGGGCTGGAAACGCATGTCGGTTCAATGAGCACGCTCGTTTATGGTGATGATGACAAAGTTTTTAAGGCTCTTCAAGAAGCATACAGAAAAGCGACAGAGTTTGGCGAGATAGTTGTTGTAGCTACACTTTCGAACGCTTGTCCTTTACCGTTAAGATTTGATATAAAGTAAAAAATGGGGGACCACAGTCCCCTGTTTGTTTTTACCTTTTCTGTCTGTAACTTTGAAGGAGTTGTTGCATCACATCGTTTGATAGCGGTAAACCTTGAATATTTAAAACAACGATAGTCATAATATCGGATACAACAATGGTGTTGTTTTGTGAATCGGAGTAAAGGTTATCGATTCTATCGACGATCTCGCCAATTGTTATCGAGCCGATGTCTGTATAAGCAGTCCATTTTTGGAAGACCGCGTCCGCAGTGTTTTGATTTAACACGCCATTCTTTTGCAGGCTGTTAAGCGCATCTTTTAGAACATCATCGCCCCAAGTAACACCGTTCCAAAATCCAGCGACAAAGAAAATCTTTGCGTTTTTATCGAGACTTTGCCACCATTTTCCATCACGTTTAGATTGAGAATTTGAAAGGCTGGTAAACGCAAATATTAAAACGAAAAGACCCACAAAAATTCTTTTCATAATATCCTCACAAAGTTAGTTTTTAAATATCACGTCCCTTCTACCTTTGAAGGTTCAGTAGATGAAGGTCAAATTCAATTAGGTAAAAAGAGCGCTAAAACAACTTATAGAATTAATTTATTAAAACCAAATCACCAGATAGCAATTCCATCAGGCTCTTTTCCCGTTTTAATTGTTTTGATTATTTCCCCGCTCTCGGGATCGATGACGCTTACAATATCTGCATTTGAATTTGCGACATAGAGCAGGTTTTTATCATCAAGTGCGATTCCAATTGGAACGGGGCTATCTCCAAAAGCTGAACCAAATAATCTTCCAGTTTTTTCAACTTCAGATTTTTCCGCGGTTTTGATTCGCTTGATTATGTTTTTGTTTGCGACATCGAGGATTGCAACATCTCCATTCCTTGCACAGGATATGACAGCAAATTTTCCATCATTTGAAATTTTCACTCGGATTGGGAAGCCTTCAACTTTTATTTTCTTTTTAATCTCAAATGTTTTTGCATCGATTATAGCGACGCTATCTTCCGCTCTGTTTGTTACCCAGATTTCTCGCGCGTCAGGGGTTATATCAATCCCTTCACTTCCTCTACCGGTTTGTATATTTTTGACAAGTTTCATTTCTTTTAAATCGATCACGCTAACACTTCCTGAGCCGATATTTGCGACAAAACATTTTGATTTATCAGGCGAAAGGACAAGCATATGGGAGATTTCTTGGTCTGTTTTAACTTCGCCGACAATTTCACCTGTTTTCACATTGACTATGATAATTGATTTATTTGCTTCGGTGGTAATCACAACTTTTGTTTCATCAAGCCATGCGATGCCATGGGGTCTTTTGTAATCTCCAAGGCTTATCGTTTTCTCAAGGGTTAATTTTTCCAAGTTGTAAATCGAGATGGAGTTCCCAGGGTTTTCCCGAGTTCCGTAGTTTGTAACGACGGCAAATTTTTTATCTGGTGAGATAGCAACCTCATGCGGTGATTCACCTGTGGGAAGCTGTCCAAGAGTTTTATCTTCTTTAACATTGAAAAAGATGGCTGTGTTTTCAGATTTGTTCAAAATAATTAAATTTTGAGAAAAGGAGATGAAAAGCGGTAGAGCGAGGGTTGAAATTAATTTTTTAAGCATCTTTAATTCGCCTTTTGTTTTTGGTTAATTTTAACTTTTATCGGTTAAAATTCAAATTTCCAAAGAGAAACCTTTCGACTATTTCTGGGTTATATTTATAGAGCAAAAATGTTGTTGCGAGTTTGAGATGAACTCTGAAAACTGCTGGGAAATTATCGAAAGAATTAAAAAAGGCGATGAATCCGCTTTTGTCGAAATTTATGAGAAATTTAAAGTTCCACTTTACAGATTTTGTGTCAGAATGATTTCAGATCGAGATTCTGCTTTAGATATCGTTCACGATGTTTTTTTGAAACTATATGAGAACATTTATATGATTAAACCGACATCTTCTTTCACATCGTTGCTCTTTAAGATGGCAAGAAATAAATGTCTGAATTTTCTTCGTGATAGGAAAGCGACGGTTGAAATTGAGCAAGTTGAGATAGATTCTGAGCATAAGGTTGATAGGGAGTTTGAGATGAAAGAGGATAGCGAAAGATTGCAAAAGGTGTTGAACTTGATCAACGATGATTATAGAGAGATTTTAATTTTGAAGGAGTGGGGTGGTTTAAGTTACGCTGAAATTGCGGATATACTTGACACGACGATTCCCGCTGTTAAGGCAAAACTTTTCAAAGCAAGAAAAAAATTGGTAGAAATTTACAAAAAATTTTATGGAGATGAGGTAAAATGAAATGCGAAAAAGTTCAAGAAATAGTAAGTTCATTTATCGATGGCGAATTAGTTCAAGATGTAGATAAGGCATTTTCACATATCTTTTCGTGTGAGGATTGTCAGAGGTTTCTAACGGTCTCGCTTAGATTTAAAGTCGAGGCAAGCGAAGACACGATCGAATTTCCCGAGGAAAAGAAATTTGAAATTGTGAAGAGGGAATCTTTTAAACTGAAACTGAAAAGGGCATTCGGGGTTGAGGTTCCGATCCCAGCGCCTTTACTTTCTGCGGTTGTTTTTATGCTGTTTATGCTTTCGTTTCTTCTTTCGATCTTTATCTACGATAAAGCAGTATCGATCAATGCAAGCAGAACTGAAATTCCGGTTTATAGAGAAAAAACCAAGACTGTGGTCGTATACGCAATGCCACAAGTTACAATCTATCCAGAAACACAAAGTAAATAAAAGAAGGAGGTAAACACAATGCTTAGAAAAATCTTCGTTTTTGTGATCGCGATTTCTTTAGTTTCATGCTCGAAGACGGGAGAGAACAATTCGGCAAAGATGGGGAGTGCAACTGTTGCGCCAAAGGTTGAATTCAAAAAAGAGTCTTATGGAAATGTTGCAGAGGTGATGCCTCAGTTAATTGGGGGACTTGAATCGCTTAAGGAAAAGATAAAGTACCCCGAAGAAGCACTTAAGAATAAGGTTGAGGGAACTGTGTATGTTATGGTTTATATCAATGAAAATGGTGGGATCGATTTTGTGGAAGTGGTTAAGGGGATTGGGTATGGATGTGATGAAGAAGCCTTAAGAGCTGTTTCTCAATGCCAATTTACACCGGCTTATAACCAAGGCAAGCCTGTTAAAGTAAGGATCGTGATACCGATAAAATTTAAATTGAAAGACAAATAGTTATTCGTCTGCGCATAGGAAATACATCGGATGGGAATTATGTTTTTGAGTTTTTACATTGGCTATTAACTCAACAAGCACTTGCGCTTTTCCTCGCACGCTTTAAAATCTCCGCTTTAAGGCTGTCACCAAATTTTTAATTCGACAAGGTTATTTTTGAAACGGGAATAGGGGTTGCGTCTTGATAAAAAATTTTTTATATTTATTCTGTGTATAATCATTTTTTCTTTTTCAAGCCGGCGGGGTGGTTTAAACTTTGATAATTAAGTTTTTAATATATGAGCGAAAGAATTTTAGCAGGTTTGATAACATTTGTCTTGGTTGCAGTTGTTGGTCTTTTGATTTATTTTAATGAGCATGTATTAATAAGGGGAGTTAACGAGCATATCAACGATAAGATCAATGTTCTCATTTCAAATTTAGAGCGGGAGGTTAAATCTTGCTTGGTCGATGGGGAAGAAGAAAAGATTGGGGAAATTTTATCTCATTACAAAAAGTTCGACGGTGTAAAATCAATATTTGTGTTTGACAGTGTGGGTGTAGTTTTATTTTATGTAGGTGACCCAGTGGAAATGCGATTTGAAAATCTTCCAAAGCAAACCAAGCAGGTAAGATATGTTGCGGATAAGGGAATTTATGAGGCGATATCAACCGTCGAATCTGAGCGCGGAAAAATCGGTTGGATTGTTCTTGGTTTTGAGCCGGGTCCGTATGTTGGGATGATAAAAAGGGTGAGTTTATTTGTTTTCAGCGTCATTGCGGTTTTGATTATTATCGGTTTTATCGGGATTGTGACGATCTACAATCGTAGAATTGTTGGACCAATTTCGAAGGTTTCTGAATTTGTGCGAGACATAGCGCGAGGAGTTTATAATATACAAATTGAAGTTCCAGAGCATTCCTTGATTCGTTCATTTGCAGATAATTTTAATCAAATGGTAAGGCTAATCGATGAGAAAGAGAGGAGACTTGAAAAGCAAAAATCTCAGTTTAAGCTCATTTTTGAAATTTCGCGCCTTGGTCTTGAGATAAAATCGGTTGATGAGTTCTTTAAGAAAGTTGTCTCTTTGGTAAAGGATGAGTTTGGTTTTCTAAATGTGATTTATTACGCTCTCGATGTGCCGAGAAAATTAAAAGTAAAGGCTGTTGCGGGTTACCTTGAAAATCGTATAAGTGGGGATTACACAATTGAGATTGGTTATGGCATACCTGGTTCCTCTGCTTTGCTTGGTGATGTCGTTGTAATAAATGATGTGTCAAAAAGTCCTCAATTTGTTCCGCTCTATAATGCTCCAATAGCCTCAGAAGCGTCTGTGCCAATTAAGAAAAAGGGGAAAGTCATTGGGGTTTTAGATATAGGTTCTGACAAGATAAATGCTTTTACTTCGGAAGATATCAGAATTTTTAGAGTTGTAGCGGAAACCATATCGCTTGTGCTTGAAAGGTTTGACTCAATGATGGAAAATATAAGGCTTCTTTTTAAACTTGAAACGGTTTATGCTCTTACGCGTGGACTTGTTCTTGTTAGGGATGTCGATAAAATTTTTGAAGATGCTGTTAAGATAATTTATTCTGTCCTCGATAAGAAAGAACTTGTCGTTGAAATTTACGAGCGCGCTGGCGATTTACTTGTTATGAAAAGCGCTTATGGGAATTTAAAAGAGCCGATCCCGATTAAGTATTCCCAATTGATTTTGGAAGGGGTGATTGGGAAAGCTGTTCGGGAGAAAAGTTTTGTTTATGTTCCTGAACTTGCTTTTGAACGGGATGCAAAAAAATTTTATAAAACTACATCTTCTGAGGTCGTGATCCCTTTAATGATTAAAGACGAAGTTATCGGCGTGATAAATTGTGAATCTGAAGTTATAAATGCCTTTGATGATGTTGATATTCTTGTGCTTCGAACGATCGCGGATATGCTTTCGATAGCGGTTCACAATGCGAAGATGTATCGCGCTGTTTTGGAGTCGGAAGCCAAATATAGAGCTATATTTGAAAGTTCAAATGAGGCAATTTTTAGAATAAATTTAAATGGGGAGTTTATCGATGTAAATCCAGCATTTATCAACGTTTTTGGATTTTCCCTTGAAGACGGAATCAATTTCTATGACTTGTTTGTCTCAAATGAAGTTGCTAAGAAGTTTAAGGACGAGATTTTGAATCGCGATCGGGTGTTTGATTTCAATGCCAAATTAAAGAACAAAAAGGGGGATACCTTAAGCGTTAAAATCTCGATGAATAAGTTTATTGGAGCGAATGGTGAAATTTATTGTGACGGTATAATTGTGAATTTGACGGAGTATTTGAAGGTTATCGAGAAAGCCCATGAGGCTGAAAGATCGCGGGAGCTTATCCAGATAGCTGGGGGAATAGCACATGAGTTTAACAACGTATTCGCCTCCATCCTTGGTTCTGCTCAACTTATAAAGATGAAAGTTCCGCGAGAGGAAAAGATTTATCGCTGGGCTGATATAATTGAAAGGTCAACTGTAAAAGGTGCTGGGCTTGTGAGAAAATTGGTTGGTTATGCAAGGGGTGGAAAATTTAGAGTTTCAAGCGTTAATTTAAATGATTTGATTACTGGTTTGCTTAAAAAAGTCAAGTTTAATGATAAAATTGCTCTGAAAATTGAATTTGACCCAAAGCTTCCCGAAGTTATGTGCGATCGTGAGCAGATTGAACAGGTTTTGCTTGATATAATTCAAAATGCGATTGAAGCGATGGAAAGTGGCGGGACTTTGGGGATGGAAACGGAATTTAGATATTATGACAAAGCGGATGTCAAAGACCCAGAGTTTGTCCCCGGTGAATATGTTAGGGTTTCAATTTCTGATACTGGCATCGGGATGACGGAAGAAGTTATGAGGCAAATTTTTGAACCATTTTTCACGACAAAAAGAGAACAAGGCAAAAGTGGACTGGGGTTATCGATGGCTTATGGGGTTATAAAAAACCATAATGGTTTCATAACTGTCTCAAGCACGCCGGGGAAAGGATCAAGGTTTGATATATTCTTGCCCGTGCAAGGGCTTGAGAGAGAACAAAAGAGTGTTAAAAAATGGGAGACTCAAAATTGAAAATTCTTGTGGTTGATGATGAAGAATTTCTTCGTGCAATCCTTGCTGATTTATTAATGGAACTTGGATATGGTGTGATTCAAGCAAGCAACGGGGATGAAGCGGTGAATATTTATCAAGAAAGAAAAGATGAAATTGGACTTGTGATCCTTGATGTTATTATGCCGGGTAAAGATGGGTTTGAAGTTTTGAGTGAGCTTAAGAAGTTGAACCAAGATGTTAAGGTTGTATTAACTTCGGGCGTTTTATCAGAGAAAAGGATAGATGATTTAGTTGCAACTGATAAAAGTATTGGATTTGTTCAAAAACCGTACAATCTCAGTGAGATACAAAAGACTATAGAGAGTCTACTGAGGCAAATATAGAGCCGTATCTTACCCCCCTATCATTTGCTATTATTTCTTTGAACTTGAATTTCTTCATAAATTCGAACAGAATTAAAATCCCAGCAAAAATCACATCTTCTCTGCCTTTTAGAATTGGCGATAAATTTTTGATTTCGTCGTATGTTAAGTTTCTAAGGGTGTTGTATATTTTTTCTATGGTTTTTAAAGATATTTTGTGCAGATGGACTTTTTCACCTTCGTAGGATTGAAGTTTTAAATCATAACCTGCTATTGAGGTTACTGTTGCAGCGACGCCGATCAAATATGAATTTTCAAGGTCGGTTTCTTTTTTGATTTTTTCAAATTCTGTTTCAAGAAAAGTTTTTGCTTCGTTTATCTCTTCATCAAGCGGTGGGGAATGTTTTAGGAATTTTTCGGTTATTCGCACAGTTCCGATATTTAACGATGTGAAATTTTTTATTTCAAATCCTCGTCCAGAGATTATCTCCGTGCTTCCACCTCCAATGTCGATCACAGTTATTTTTGAATTTAACATTGCTTCATCAAGTCCGCTCACAGCTCCGAGATAGGTTAACCATGCTTCTTCTTCGCCCGATATCACTTTGATTTGAATTCCTGTTTTTTCTTTTATCAAAGATAAAAGTTCATCTCTATTTTTTGCCTCCCTTAATGCGCTTGTTCCAACCGCTACAATTTTTTCGACATTAAAATTTTCTGCTATCTTTTTGAATTCGGTCAGCGCGTTTAGAACTTTGTTGAAACCTTCTTTCTTGATGAAACCATTTTCATCGATGTTTTTGCCAAGCCCTACAATTATTTGGGAATTATACAACGGGTTTATTTGCCTGCCGTTGACATCTGCGATTAAGAGAAGCAAGGTGTTGGTTCCGACGTCGATTGATGCGATTTTCATTTGAGTTAGAATTTATTTTTTAGCAACTATTGCGATCCATTCGTTTTCTTTCAAGACATCGATGATTTCGAAATCATAAGTTTTGAGATGTTCTTCTATAGTTCCTTGTTCTATGTCGAGATAGCCCGATGTTATGAGGATGCCGTTGGTTTTAAGTTTATCGTAAAATTGAGCTATCATCGAGATGATTGCATTTTTATTTATATTTGCGAAGATGAAATCGAAATTTGTTTCTTTAACGCTTTCAATTGAGCCGAGGATGATTTCAAATTTATCTTCAACTTCGTTTATCTGTGCGTTTTCAATTGCATTTTGATAAGCCCATTCGTCATTGTCAACACCTACTGCTTTTTCCGCGCCGAGTTTTATCCCCGCGATCGCAAGAATTCCCGAGCCAGTTCCAACATCAAGAATTTTACAACCCGGATAAAGATATTTTTCTATTGCTTTGAGCATTAATCTCGTCGTTTCGTGATGCCCCGTTCCAAAAGCCATTTTAGGGTCGATTTGTATTATTATTTTATCTGTTGATTTATACTCTTTCCAAGTTGGTTTGATCACGAATTTTTCACCCACTTCAATTGGCTCGATAGATCTTTCCCAAATTTCGTTCCAGTTTTCTTCTGTAAACTCTTTAATTGAGATTTCAATTTTTATTTTCAAATTTTCTTGTTTTAGGTTTTGGAGCAGGGACAATAATTGCTTTTCTTTTTCTTTATTCCATTCGGATTTTTTGAAGTAGCATTTTATTGCGTTTTCGGTTTCCCAAAATCCTGTGCTTCCGAGTTCAGTTGCAAGGTTTATTATAATTTCTCTTGTTTCTTCTGGTGCCATTATGTTTATCTCGAGCCAGATTTCTTTTTCTATGTTTGAGTGAATTTCTTGGTTAGGCATAGAGCAAGGTTTGATTTGTTTTGGACAAATATAAAGAAACGCTTTTTTATAAACAAGGTTGGTTTAGAATCGACAGGTATTGCATTTTTTGCAACAAAGCAAGTTTTTTTGTAAAATTGATTTAGAGACAAACAAAGGAATCGCTGAGATGAGGAATTTAACTTTGCTTTTGCTTTTTTGGACAGGTCAGATTTTTGCGGATAATTTTGTTTATGTGATAAAGGTTGAGGGTGCAATAAATCCAGCCACAGCTGAATACATTTCCAATTCGATTAATAAAGCCACAGAAGAAGGTGCGCAGTGCCTTATTATAGAGCTTGATACACCGGGTGGACTTCTCGAGTCGACACGAAGCATAGTTAAAGCAATCTTGTCGTCTGAAATTCCAGTTGTAGTTTTTGTTTATCCTTCTGGTGCGAGGGCTGGTTCTGCTGGTGTATTTATAACTTTATCCGCTCATATCGCTGTAATGGCTCCCGGGACAAACATTGGCGCTGCTCATCCGGTTGGAATCGGCGGTATGGGAGATACATCGAAAGTTATGGAGCAGAAAATAGTAAACGACGCTGCTGCGTTTGTCAGAACGATAGCCGAAAAAAGAAGCAGAAATGTCAAGTGGGCTGAAAGAGCAGTTCGCGAAAGCATATCTTCAACCGAAAGGGAAGCTTTGAGAGATAGCGTAATTGATTTGATAGCAAGCGATTTAAAAGATTTGCTAAATAAGATCGATGGTAGAACTGTCAAAGTTGATTCGAGGGAGGTTGTTTTAAATGTTAAAGATGCGAGAATAAAATTTGTTGAGATGAATTGGCGTGAGAAACTCCTTGCTTTGATAAGTGACCCGAACATAGCATACATTTTGCTTTTGCTTGGGATTTATGGCATTTTGTTTGAACTTTATAATCCCGGAGCTATTTTCCCTGGTGTCATTGGTGCGATTTGTTTGATACTTGCTTTTTATTCGCTTCAAGCCTTACCGATAAATTATGCAGGTCTTGCGTTGATAATTCTCGGGATAATTTTGCTGATACTTGAGATTAAAATAGTAAGCCATGGTTTGTTGACGATTGGTGGGGCTATTTCTCTTTTGCTTGGTTCTATAATGCTAATAAACTCCCCCTTCGAATTTATGCAGATTTCTTTAACTGTGATAATAACCGCGGTTGCTTTGACGGTTTTATTCTTCCTTTTTGCAATAGGTTTAGCTTTAAAAGCTCAAAAAAGAAAACCGACGACTGGGAAAGAAGGTTTGATCGGGGAAGTAGGCGTTGCTCTTACACAGTTTAAACCAACGTCTGACGGTTGGGCTACAGGTCAAGTTAGGGTTCACGGCGAAATATGGAAGGCGATTACTCAGGATAATATAAACCCGAACGAAGAAATTGTAGTAAGAGGCATTGAAGGATTAACTTTGAAAGTTGAGAAGGTTAACAAAAAAGTATAAACTAAATTTGGAGGTTTATCATGACAATATCACTTTTAACGGTAATAGTCGTTTTTTTGATCATCATACTTTCAAGTGCTATAAGGGTTCTTCGTGAGTATGAAAGGGGCGTTGTTTTTAGGCTTGGAAGATTGATCGGCGCAAAGGGACCTGGGCTTATATTTTTAATTCCGATAGTTGATCGAATGGTTAAGGTTAGTTTGAGAACAATCGTCCTCGATGTTCCACCGCAAGATGTTATAACAAGGGATAACGTTTCAATTAAGGTTAACGCTGTCGTCTATTTTAGGGTCGTTGATCCTGAGAAAGCAATTGTTGAAGTTGAGGATTATCTTTATGCGACTTCCCAACTTTCGCAAACGACATTGAGAAGTGTTCTCGGTCAAAGTGAACTTGATGAGATTCTTGCAGAAAGGGAGAAAATTAATCAAAATCTCCAACAAATAATTGATTCACATACTGATCCATGGGGAATTAAGGTGTCAATGGTGGAGATAAAACATGTCGATTTGCCAGTTGAAATGCAAAGGGCGATGGCAAGGCAAGCCGAGGCTGAAAGAGAAAGAAGAGCTAAAGTTATCAACGCTGAGGGTGAATATCAAGCGGCTCAGAGGCTTGCTGAAGCTGCACAAATCATAGGTCAATATCCAACGGCAATTCAACTCAGGTTCTTGCAGACTTTGTCAGAAGTTGCATCTGAAAGAAATTCGACCACGATATTCCCGATACCAATTGAGTTGATTAGACCGTTTATCGAAAGCGGAGATAAGAAAAAATAGTGACGAGGGTTTAAAAATTGGATCTGCTCGTCGTAGGGTCAATAGCGCTTGATACAATAGAAACGCCCTTTAGACGAGTTGAAGAAACTCCGGGCGGTTCTGCGCTTTATATTTCGATTTCCGCAAGTTATTTTACTAATTCAATTGGACTTGTCGGAGTCGTTGGGGATGATTTTCCGAAATATGTCATCGATGATATGCAAAGCAGAGGCATAAATTTAAAAGGTCTTCAAATTATCGAGGGGGGAAAGACATTTAAATGGGCTGGGAAGTATAGTTACGATATGAATACGCGCGAGACAATTTATACGCAGTTGAATGTTTTTGCTAATTTTGACCCAGTTATACCTAATGAATTTAAATCGAGCGATATTGTTTGTCTTGGAAACATCGACCCAGTGCTTCAGATGAGAGTTCTTCGGCAGGTTGATAACCCAAGGCTTGTAATTGCTGATACAATGAATTTTTGGATCGAGAACAAATATGATGAACTTCTTGAAATGTTGAAACTTGTAGATGTGCTCATTGTAAATGATGCGGAGGCTCGACAGATCGCGCACGAACCCAATTTGATAAAAGCAGGAAAAAAGATTTTAAAATTCGGTCCAGATGTTGTGATAATCAAGAAAGGGGAACATGGGGCGGTTTTGATGATCGATGATGTTATTTTTTCGGCACCTGCTTTCCCAATAGAATCAATTCAAGATCCAACCGGTGCTGGTGATACATTTGCGGGAGGTTTTGCTGGTTGGCTTGCGAAAACGCACGATATTTCTGAGGGGAATTTAAGACGCGCGGTAATTTATGGAAGCGCTGTGGCTTCGTTCTGTGTGGAAGATTTTGGAATCGATGGGATAAAGAATTTATCATGGGATAAAATTCAGAAAAGGTTCATGGCTTTCAGAGAATTGACGAAGTTCGACAGTGATTAAAATTGAAATAACAATAAAGTGGGAAAAATGAGGAGACTTGTTCTATCTTTTTTGCTCGCCATTTACTTTCTCAACTATGATTTAAACGCACTTCAATTTAGTTCCAAAAGTTTTCTCGTCAATGGCAATCCAACCTTGACTGGTCTTGATGCCGGGATGTTTCAGGATACCAACACAAGGCTTAAAATCGATTTAGCCGGGAAATGGCTTGCGAAAGTCGAAGGGGAAAATAAATGGTTTGAAGTTTTAATACCCTCGGCTTATGACTTTACGGGGAAAGTTACTTTTAGAAAAAGTTTCAATCTATCTGATTCTATTGTCCATGATAAAAACTTATTCTTTGTAGCCTATGGTATAAACTATGAATGTCAAATTTTTGTAAATGGTCAGTTTCTAACTAGACATATTGGAGGGTATACTTCTTTTGTTGTAAGAATTCCTGATAGAATGTTAAACGTTGGTGAAAATATACTTGAGATTCGCGTAAATAACGAACTTAATTCAAGAACGACGATTCCTCTTAGGCATCAGGTTTGGGCATGGAGAAATTATGGTGGGATTTATAGAGATGTTTATATTCTTGCAACTCCAAAGGTTTGGATTGACGATGCGAAGGTTAGATATTTCTTTGGGACAAATTTTTCGGTTTTGAACGGTGAAATAGAAACATATGTCTTCTCGGGTGAGATTTCCAAAATTTTCAGCGATAGAAATTTTGATATCAAAGTTCAAATCTTCGAAAAAGAGGGCGAGGTCTTTGTCACAGAATCCGCTCCGTTAAGGTTTTTCATCGATGATTCGAGAAGTGTTAGAGTCAATATACCTTTCACAATTTATAATCCAAAGTTGTGGAGTCCGGAAACGCCATCGCTTTATGTTTTGAAGTTGATTGTGATGAACTTGGGTAAAGTCATAGATGAATTCATTGTCGTCACCGGCTTCAGGGAGTTTAAAATCGTTGATAGCGATATTTATTTAAATGGTAAGAGAATCGTTTTGAAGGGCATTTCAAGGCATGAAGACCATCCGAAATTTGGGAACGCTTTAAGTTATGAAGAGATGGAAAAGGATATTGTTTTGATAAAAAATATGGGAGCAAATGCAATCAGGTTTGCTCATTATCCTGCACATCCATATGTTTTGAATCTATGCGATAGATATGGTCTTATTGTTCTTGAAGAAATACCAGTGTGGAATGTCCCCGCAGATATATTGGTCAATGAAAGATATGTTTCGCTTGCAAAAAGTTATATCTCTGAGATGGTGAATAGAGATAAAAATCATCCTTCGGTGTTTGCTTGGGGCATTGGGAATGAATTTGATTCCGCGGATGAGGAAACGAGAAAATATGTGTCTGAACTTGTGAAGTTTGTAAAATCAATTGATGATAGACCAATTTATTATGCATCGAGGATGATAAAAAATGATGTTTGTGTAGATCTCGTTGATTTGGCTTGTGTTAATGTTTATATAGATGATTTGACGAAATTTTCCGAAAACATCGGATACTGGAAAAGAAAATATGGGAATAAACCTGTAATCGTAACTGAATATGGAAAGGCTGTTCAACTTGAAAATAGAAACGGATATTCTGACCCTCTTTCTTATGAGAGCCAAGCTAAATATATACTTGAAAGATACAGGTTAATTCAGGAGATGGATTTTGACGGCTCATTCGTTTGGGTTTTTTCCGATTGGAGAGGTGATAGACCTATTACGACGCTTCCAAATCCTGATCCTTATTTGTATACGATGGGGGTTGTCTCATACGATAGGGAGAAAAGACCTGCGTATGAAGTTTTAAAAGCGCTTTACACAGAAGGTAAGGTCCCGGCACTTGCCATCGGAGATTATTCCGAGAATATACCTGAAATTTATACAATTGCAGGGATAATTTTTTTGCTTCTGCTTTCATACATTTATTACTCATATCGTTGGTTTAGGGAAAATCTAAACAGGGCAATTTTTAGACCTTATAATTTCTTCGCTGATGTAAGGGATCAGTATTTAATTTCCGTTGGGCGGACGACGATTCTCGCTTTATTGATTTCTGCAACTTTTGGTGTTTTCGTCGCCGGTATTTTAGATAGATTGAAACAAAACGAATATTTGGATTATATCCTAACACATTTAATTTTCATTGATTGGCTTAAAGTTGAATTAATCTCGATAATTTGGAAGCCATTTTATCTGTGCCTTTATCTTTCGCTTTTTTCGTTCGTTAAAATTTTGATTTTGACTTTGTTAATTCAATTCTTTTCTACATTTACCAAAGTTAAGGTATATCTGTCTCACTCTTATTCCATTGCTGTTTGGTCATTTCTGCCAGTTATATTTTTAATCCCAATAGATATGATTTTGTATCGCGTTGTGACTGGTTTTGGGTCAGCGATGGTGATAGCTGGGATTGGCTTGGTTGTGATTTTGATTTCAGTCGTTAGGTTGATAAAAGGTATTTCAATAATTTATGAAGTAAAGCAGTTGAGGGTAACAGTTTTTTTAGTCGTTCTTGTTTCTGTCATTTTTGGTTTGTTTTTGATATTTTACAATTATAAATTTTCATCGTTTGCTTACCTGAAGTTTTTGTTAAACATTTTAAACAGTGCAAAATAAAATTCTGGAAGGAGAAGAATGTATCTATCTCGGTTGGAGATATTTGGTTTTAAATCTTTTGCGAACAAAGTCGAACTCAAATTTAACGGCGGGATAACAGCTATAGTTGGTCCAAACGGTTGCGGTAAAACCAATATCGTTGACGCAATACGCTGGGTTCTCGGGGAACAAAGAATGAGCGTTTTAAGAGGGGATAAACTTGAAGACGTCATATTTAATGGGACGAAGGAGAGGAAACCGCTTGGAATGGCTGAGGTCTCGATTACAATCGAAAATACCAAAGGAATCTTACCAATGGAATATTCCGAGGTCACGATAACAAGGCGTGTCTTTAGATCCGGTGAGAGCGAATACTTTCTTAACAAAGTTCCGTGCAGATTGAAGGACATAATTGATTTGTTCGCTGACACCGGGATGGGGGCAAACGCTTATTCGGTCATAGAGTTGAAGATGATTGAGTCGCTTTTAAGTGAGAAGGCTGAGGAAAGGAGAAGGATGTTTGAAGAAGCAGCAGGGGTGACAAAGTATAAGCAACGCAAAAAGATAACTTATCGAAAACTTGAAGAGGTAAAAAATGATTTATCGAGGGTCAACGATATAATTCGAGAGGTTCAAAAAAATGTGGCTTCGCTCGAGAGGCAGGCAAAGAAAGCGCAAAAGTATAATCAAATTTTTGAGGAATTGAGAAAGAATGAAATCGAACTTTTCGAAAGGGAATTTTCCGAACTTCATAGGACATTGATTTATCTTGAAGAAAGTTTAGAAGCGCAGAAGAATAAAAAAGTAAATGTTGGAGACGAACTTTTACGAGGTGAACAACTTCTCGATGTTTTAAAAAATGAGTTGAGAACGCTTGAACTTCAAATTGAGGAAGTTCATACCAAAATCGAAGCAAGAACTAAAGATTTTGGACTGAGCGAGCAGGAGATCGTACTTTTAAGGGAAAGGAGAAGAGCACTTGTTGAAAAGGTCGATAAAATTTCAAAGGAAAAACTTGAACTCCAGCATCAACTTTATAATTTGAGCAAGGCGATAGAGGAGAAAAAATTGATGATTGAAGGTGTAAGGATTGAAAAAGAAAATTTGCAGACTCAATATATAGAGAAGAAGCGAGAGATTGATGATTTAGCTAATTTGCTCGAAGAGAAAAGAAATTTGGTTAAAGGATTAAACGAGTCGTTGATTGAAAAAATGAACGAAATTTCGCAAAGAAGGGGAGAGATTGAAAAAATTAAGGCGAGGATTGAGAATTTCAAGGGAAGGCTTGAGGTGTTGGACGACGAGAAACGGGCTTATGAAGATGAAATACAAAAGGCAAACCTTGAACTTGACGATTTGCTTGATAAAAAAGCGACGCTTTTGAACGAACTTGCCAACGCTGAGCAAATATTTAACGAAAAGGAAGCATTAAGGGAAAATTTGAGGCTTGAGATAGAACAGTTGCAGAGAAGAGCTTTTTCAATTCAAAATGAGATTGGGAAAAGAAATTCGAAAATCGATTTTCTAAAGGATTTGATCGAAAAGCATGTCGACTTGCCTGAAGGAGCTCAATTTCTTGTGCAAAATTATAATCCGAATTTTAAAAGCGTTTCAGATGTTATCGATGTCGAACCTGAGTATTCACAGGCGATAGAGTCCGCGTTAGGCGAGTCCGCTGGATATTTAATCGTTGATACAGTTGCGGAGGCTGAGAAAGCAATTGAAATTTTGAAATCACAAAATAAAAGCAAAGTTACATTTGTTTGTCTTGAAAAAATCCCTGAGAATTATGCAGATAACCTTCCGGTTCGTGGTGATGGGATAATTGGCTGGGCGAATGAAATAGTCCATTGTGAGCATAAATTTAAAAAAGTTATAGATTTGCTTCTGGATGAATTTCTTGTGGTCAGGGATAAAAGTTCAGCGTTGGAAGCGTTGAAAAATTATGGAAGCATAAAATGTGTTACGCTCGATGGTGAAATTTTCACGAATGAAGGGTTGATAAAGGGCGGAAGCAGTAACGGCTCAATGCAAAGCGTCATCGGTAAAAGAAAGCAGATAGAGATCCTCGAAAATGAAGTTTCAAAACTTAAAGATGAACTTGCTCAAGTAAAAAATGAGATAAAGAAAAGGGAATCTGAGGTCGAATCTATAAATCTAAAAGAGCTTTCGGAGGCACTTAGAAATGTCCAATTTTCGGTCAACGAGATTGAAAAGTTGATAAATCAGGCTGAGTACAGAAGGATAAAGGCTAAGGAAAGCATCTCGACAATAGAAAGGGAAAAAGTTGAACTTGAAAGCGAGATTCAAAAACTTGAGAGGATTTTGGCGGGTTTTGAAAGCGAAATAATAACTCTTGAAAAGAATAAAGAGGAGATCGAATATAATCTTTCGTCTGCAACATTTGAATTTGAAAAATTAGAAAAGGAATGGAACGAAAAAGCTAAATTTGTCTCGGACCTAAACATTAAGATTGTTTCGCTTGAAAATGATGAGAGAAATCTTGAAATGGAGATAAAAAGGATAAATGATGACATCGTGAAGACATCGAGAAAGGTAAATGAATATGATGCTGAAATTGAAGAAAGCAAAGTTCAAGTTGAGGAAATTGATTTAAAACTTGTCGAACTTAACGATAAGCTAACAGCGCTTGAAAGCGAAATCGCGATGCTTCGCGAGAGACTAAAAGAAGTTCAAACACAGCACAGCGAGAAATCGATCGAGATCCAGAACCTTGAGCGAAAGATAAAAGAGGAAAGGGCAAAATATGAAGAATATATAAGTGCGATGCATGATCTCGAGATGAAGGCAAATGAGATAAGGCTTAAGATGCAAAATTTAAAGGATAGGGCAAGGGAAGAATATCAAATTGAACTTGAGTATAAAGAATTTCCGGAAGGAGAAATTAATCTCGCGGTATTGAAAGAAGAGGTTGAAAATTTGAAAGCGAGGTTAAAGGCGCTTGGTCCAGTTAATTTGCTTGCCTTTAACGATTATGAGGAGGAAAGAAAGCGACTTGAGTTTTTAATTTCACAAAGAGATGATTTAATTGAATCAGAGAGAAATTTGACGAAGACAATTGAAGAGATCAACGAAACTGCCCAGAAGAGATTTCTCGATACGTTTGAGAAGATAAGGCAGAATTTCAAGAAAACATTTGCATCTCTTTTTGGTCTGGATAGTGAGGCGGATTTAGTGCTTGTTCCCGGGGAAAATGGCGTTGTTGACCCGCTTGAGGCAAAAATTGAGATTATGACAAGACCAAAAGGAAAAAAACTACAATCGATTGATTTGCTTTCTGCTGGCGAGAAAACATTAACTGCTATTGCGCTTCTGTTTGCGATTTATCTTGTGAAGCCGAGTCCATTTTGCGTCCTTGACGAAGTTGACGCTCCGCTTGATGACGCAAATATCGATAGGTTTATAAATCTTTTGAGGGATTTTTCGAAGGATACGCAGTTTATCATCGTAACTCACAATAAGAAAACGATGGAAGCGGCGGATACGCTTTATGGTGTGACTATGGAGGAAGATGGAGTTTCAAAAATTGTATCTGTCAGATTTAAACAAGAAGTTGAGGAAATATGAATATAAAGGTGTTTTGTGATTTCGATGGAACGGTGACAAAAAATGATGTCGGAGACCTTTTCTTTGAAACGTTCGGGGATAAGGAATTTTACTTTCAACTTGTGGAGAAGTGGAGGGATTATGAAATTTCATCTCGTGAGATGTGGGAAAGGATTGCAGAAAAGGTAAGTATTGATGAAACCACCGCTGAAAAGTTGATTCTTTCGCAGGAAATTGATCCTTACTTCATTAACTTTGTTGATTTATGCAGGAACAATGGGATTGAGATATTTATTTTGAGCGATGGCTTTGACTTTTACATTAAAAAAATTTTGGGAAAATACGGGCTTTCAGATATTAAATTTTTTTCGAATAAATTATGGATTGAAGGAGATAAGGTTAAACTTTGGTTTCCTTATCCTGATTCCGTTTGTCGGATTTGTGGAAATTGCAAAAGAAATCATATGCTGACTCTTTCTGGGGATGAGGATATAATTGTTTATATTGGGGATGGATATTCGGACAGGTGTCCGGCTGAATATGCGGATGTTGTCTTTGGTAAGAAAGATTTGTTGAGATTTTGTAGGGAGCGGAATATACCTGTCTATGAATTTGAAACGTTCAAAGATGTGATTGAGCAGTTTGAGAGATTTTTAAGCGGTCGCAAGAAACTCAGAAAGCGTTGGCAAGCGGAGTTAAAGAGAAGAGAAGTTTTTATGAGGGAGTGATATCGAAAACAAAAAATTTTTCATCGTGAAGCAAGATCTAAGGCAAAAAATTTTCTCCTACAGAAGTTACACGCCTATACCTTTTCTAATTGTTATGATTTTATTTGCAAAACCGACCGTATTGAGCCTGGTGATTGGTTTTGTGATCGCATTGCTTGGGGAGTTGATAAGGTTTTGGGGCGTTGGGTATGCAGGTGGCGAAACCAGGACGACTGGTCCTGTGGGTGGAAGTAAACTTGTTACGAACGGTCCTTATGCTTATGTGCGTAATCCGCTTTATCTTGGAAATATGCTTATCTATTGTGGCTTTGGGATTATGTCGATGGCTTTATTCCCTTATTTTCAAATCGTTGGGCTGATTTATTTCTTTCTCCAATACTATTTAATCGTAACGCTTGAGGAAGAGTATTTGAGTAAAACTTTTGCTGAGGAGTATTCAAGGTATTTTAAAAGTGTCCCAAGGTTTATACCGAGGTTAAAAAGATATGAGTTCGCATCGAGCTTTAAATTTGATTTTAACGAGGCTTTAAGGTCAGAGCGAAGAACTTTGCAGGCATTTTTTTCTATCACATTTTTAAACATCCTTCTTTTCTTTTTGAAAACAAAATTTTAAACTTCGTTTTTAATCATGGGCAAAAAAATTATGGTGATAGCGGGGGAAGCATCTGGGGATTTGCATGCGGGAAAGGTCGCGTGTGCGATGAAAAAGGTTTCGCCTGATATTGAAATTTTTGGGGTCGGTGGGGAGAAGATGAAAAGTTGTGGAGTTGAAATTATTTATGATATATCCGAGATCTCATTTATCGGTTTTGTCGATGTCGTTAAAAATTTTAAAAAACTTCTCGAGTTTAGAAAATTATGTTCTGAAATACTTTTAAAGCGAAAACCCGATGCGGTTTTACTTGTCGATTATCCGGGATTTAACTTGGGTTTTGCGAAATTCGCAAAGGAAAACGGATTCAAAGTTTTTTATTACATTGCCCCGCAAGTTTGGGCATGGGGCAGAGCCAGAGTGAAGATATTACGCGATTATGTTGATAAACTTTTTGTGATATTTAAGTTTGAAGAAAAATTTTTCGAAAAATATGATGTAAAAGCTGACTTTGTTGGACATCCTTTGTTGGAAGACTTAAGAAAAGTTGAGAATATAGAGGAGTCGTACTTTTTCGATAATTATCAGATCGAAAGGAAAAGAATAGTTTCATTCTTTCCCGGAAGTAGAGAACATGAAGTCAAGATGATGTTGAAAACGATGCTTAGAGCCGGGGAGATGCTGAAAGATAAATTTGATGTTGAGATTGTTTTTAGTAAATCTAAGGCATTAAAGGATTCAGAAGTAAAAAGATTGGTCGATAAAGGTTTTAAATTTGTAAATAATTCCCATTTGCTTTTGCGTTTTTCTTATGTTTCTATTGTAAAGAGCGGAACAACTTCTCTTGAAGCTGGGATTCTTGGAATACCGATGGTCGTGTGTTATAAAACTTCCTTTTTAAATTATCTCATAGGAAGAACTCTCGTTAGAAAGGATATAGTTGAGAGCATATCGCTCCCAAATATCTTGCTTTCTAAAAAAGTTGTACCTGAATTGATCCAATTGGATTTCTCCGCGGAAAGAATTTTCGAGGAGGTGAAAAAATATTTTGATGACGAAGAAAGATATAAAAGCGTTAAAAACGAACTTTTAAAGTTGAAAGGATCGCTTGCTTTAGAAGGGGAGCAAAGAACAGCGTCGGAATTAGTGGCTGAAAAAATTCTCTCAGAGTTATGAAAAAATATCTTTTAAGATTTTGGCATAGTTTAAGATTTTTTCTATTTCCATTTTCCATCGCTTATGGGGTTGCGGTAATGTTAAGAAATTTTTTTTACGATGTCGGGATGTTCAAAATTAAAACTTTGCCTAAGCCAGTTATATCAATTGGAAATATAATCGCAGGTGGAACGGGTAAAACGCCGATAGTTGAATGGCTTGGGCGATATCTTGCTTCGATTGGGAAAAGAGTTGCAATTTTAAGCCGTGGATATGGGAGGGAAACAAAGGGTTTCGTCCTCGTAACAGATGGAGAAAAAATTTTAACTTCACCGGGAGAATGCGGGGACGAGCCATTTCAAATGGCTTTGAAATCGGTTGAAGAAAGGTTGAATTGGATTGTTGCGGTTTGTGAGGATAGATATATTGCTGGGTTAAATGTTTTGAAAAATTTCGATGTCGATGTTTTTATACTTGACGATGGGTTTCAACGAAGGGATTTGCACAGGGATATCAATGCTCTTGTCATTTCTGGAAACGAGATAAACGAGTTTTTGATTCCAGCAGGGTTAAAGCGGGAACCGTTGGGTTCAATTAAAAGAGCAGATGTTGTTTTTCTTCGAAAGGGAATGGATTGGGAAAAATTTAGCGATTATTTAACCCGGGAAAATTTTGTCAAGTGCTATTTTGGATACAAACTTCTTGAAATACGAAAATTTTTTGATTATATTTTATTAAAAAAGCCATTCAGAGGCAAAAAAATAGTGGCTTTTTCAGGCATCGGAAACCATAAAAATTTTATAAAAACATTGAAAGACAATGAGTTTGAAATTGTAGGTGAGTTTGAGTTTCTTGACCATTACAGGTATAGCATGAAAGATATCAAAAAAATAATAGAAGCGTTAAATTCAACCGGGGCTGACTGTGTTGTGACGACTGAGAAGGATTACGCAAGGTTATATGAAATGAAGGAATTAAAAAATTTTCCGTTTTTTTACGCGAGAATTAGTGTTGAACTTTACGCTGGGGAAGAGGAGTTAAAACAAAAAATCGCAAGGTTAATTAAATGATAAAGGTCGGGGTTTCATATTGCGATAGCGGGCTTGAGAACTATTTGAACTGGCTTAAGAGGGCGGAAGTTGAAATTGAGCCTGTTATTTTATCATATAAGGAACTTAACGCAGATGATTTAAAAAAATGCGATGGGCTTTTGCTCACAGGCGGAGACGATGTGCATCCGGAATTTTACGGAGAACCAGAGGTGGAAGGAGATAAATATAACCGCGAAAGGGATTGGTTTGAGTTTAGACTACTTGATATCGCGTTTTCAAAAAATATACCTGTGTTTGGGATTTGTAGAGGGTTGCAGTTGACAAATGTTTATCTTCGCGGGAGTTTGATATTTGATATTAAAACTGTCATTGGAACAAATCATCGCAGATATGAAAACACGGGCGAGGATAGAACGCACAATGTTTTAGTTCTTGATGATTCGAAACTTTTTAAAATTGTCGGTGAAAGGGAAGGCATCGTCAACAGCAGTCATCATCAATCTGCAGATAGGATAGGTGAAAATTTACGCGTAAACGCAAAATGCGATGATGGAGTTATTGAGGGGCTTGAGTGGGCTGGAGACGATAGGTTTGTTTTGCTTGTTCAATGGCACCCGGAAAGGATGAAGAATTTTGAAAGTGCGTTTTCAAAAAATTTGCTCAACGCGTTTATAAATTCAATGCTTAATAAATAAAAAGGAGGTTAAGTAAATGGCAAAGAAATATGTTTATTTTTTCGGTGGAGGAAAAGCTGAGGGAACAGCCGAGATGAAAAATTTACTTGGCGGAAAAGGCGCAAACCTTGCCGAGATGACGAACATTGGTTTGCCAGTCCCGCCCGGATTTACAATTACGACAGAAGTATGTAGTTATTATTATAAGCATAATCAAACATATCCAAAGGGACTTGAGGAACAAGTCAAAAAAGCGCTTGCAAAAGTTGAAAAGCTTGTAGGAAGGAAGTTTGGCGATCCTAAAAATCCACTTCTTGTTTCCGTAAGATCAGGAGCACCTGTCTCAATGCCTGGAATGATGGACACGATTTTAAATCTTGGTTTGAATGATGAAACTGTTAAGGGTTTAATCGAACAAACTAAAAACGAAAGATTTGCATGGGATGCTTACAGAAGGTTTGTGCAAATGTATGGTGATGTCGTCCTTGGTTTAAAGCCAGAGACGAAAGAAGAAAGAGATCCGTTTGAGGTTTTAATTGAGGAGAAAAAGAAGAAAAAAGGCGTTGAACATGATATCGAACTTAGTGTGGACGATTTGAAGGAACTTGTTTATGAGTTTAAGGAGATGATAAGAAAGAGAAAGGGAGTTGATTTTCCTGAAGATCCTTGGGAGCAACTTTGGGGTGCAATCGGAGCAGTTTTCAGATCCTGGATGAATCCAAGGGCTATCGCATATAGAAAGATTTATAACATTTCCGATGATATGGGAACCGCGGTAAATGTGCAAACGATGGTGTTCGGAAATATGGGAGATGATTCTGGAACTGGAGTTGCATTTACGAGAAATCCTGCCACTGGAGAAAATGAGTTTTATGGTGAATTTTTGATCAATGCTCAAGGTGAAGATGTCGTCGCTGGAATAAGAACTCCTTTGCCAATTTCAAAATTGAAGGAAGTGATGCCACATGTTTATGAGCAGTTGCTCGAGGTCAGAAAAATTCTTGAGAGCAGATTGAAAGATATGCAAGATATTGAATTTACGATAGAACGTGGAAAACTTTATATGTTGCAGACAAGAGCCGGTAAGAGAACAGGTTTCGCTGCAGTGAGGATTGCGGTTGATATGGTTGAGGAAGGTTTGATTACAAAGGAGGAAGCTTTGTTGAGGATTGAGCCAGATGCTTTGAATCATCTCCTTAGACCCATTTTTGATGCTCAAGAGAAGGAAAAAGCTATAAAAGATGGGCGTCTACTTGCAAAGGGATTGCCAGCTGGTCCGGGTGCAGCAACTGGAAGGGTTGTATTCCATTCTGACGATGCTGAAGAATGGGCAAGGCGTGGTGAAAAGGTGATTTTGGCGAGAATTGAAACTTCACCTGATGATATAAAGGGTATGTATTCAGCGGAAGGGATTTTGACATCGCGAGGTGGAATGACCTCTCACGCAGCTCTTGTGGCAAGGCAGATGGGTAAAGTTTGTGTCGTTGGATGTGGGGCGCTCGATATCGATTACGTCAAAAAAGAAATGAGGGTAAACGGTCAGGTTATAAAAGAAGGGGATTATATCTCGATCGATGGCTCAACCGGCGAAGTTATTTTTGGGAAGATAACGACTAAACCAAGTGAAGTTTTACAGGTTTTGGTTGAAAAAACGCTTGACCCTGAGAAAGCGCCTGTTTATAAACAATTTGAAAAGTTGATGAAATGGGCTGATGAGGTTAGAAAATTGCGAATTAGAACAAATGCAGACCTTCCAAATCAAGCTGCTATTGCGGTTGCTTTCGGAGCGGAAGGAATTGGATTGACAAGGACAGAACATATGTTCTTTGAGGGAGATAGAATTATATCGATGAGAAAAATGATCCTTGCGGATACAAAAGAGGAAAGAGAATCTGCTTTGAATGAACTTTTGCCTTTGCAGAGACAGGACTTTTATGGAATTTTCAAAGTTATGGGAGATAGACCTGTTACGATTAGAACCCTTGATCCACCTTTGCATGAATTTTTGCCTCACACAGATGAGGAAATAAAAGAGTTCTCTGAAAAGACAGGAATTCCTGAGGAGAAGATACGTAGGAGATTGGCCGAGTTAAAAGAATTTAATCCAATGCTTGGATTTAGAGGTTGTCGCCTTGGCATTGTTTATCCGGAGATAACAGCAATGCAGACACGGGCAATTATTGAAGCCGCATGTGATGTCGCAAAAGAAGGAATAAAAGTAAAGCCGGAGATTATGATTCCGCTCGTTGGTCATATAAATGAACTTAAGAATCAAGAAAGGATCGTTCGTGAAGTTGCTGAAAAAGTTATGGAAGAGAAAGGGATTAGGATTGAATATTCCGTTGGGACGATGATTGAAGTTCCAAGGGCAGCAATAACTGCAGATGAGATTGCAACTGTTGCGGAGTTCTTCTCGTTTGGCACAAATGATTTGACACAGATGGGGATGGGACTTTCAAGGGATGACTACGAGAAGTTTATTTACAAATATCTTGATTTAGGAATTTACGATAAAGATCCATTCCAAACGATAGATGTCAAAGGCGTTGGAGAGTTGATGAGAATTGGAGTTGAGAAAGGTCGCTCCGTTAGACCTAATTTGAAAGTTGGAATCTGTGGTGAGCATGGAGGAGATCCGGCGACGATAGAATTTTGCCATAGAATTGGGCTTGATTATGTAAGTTGTTCTCCATATCGTGTCCCAATTGCTCGACTTGCTGCAGCGAGAGCTGCTTTATTATATGATGGGGTCAAAGTAGTTAAATCTGCGAAGAAGATGAATAAAAAAGCTGTCGTGAAGAAAAGTAAAACAGGTGTAAAAAGCAAGAAAGTTAAAGCAAGCAAAGCAAAATAAACAAACGGGGGGAGATTAAACTCCCCCTTGCCTTTTAAATAAAACGATAGCAAAAGCCATGAAACTTTCAGATTTTTATTATCATCTTCCAAAAAATTTGATCGCAAAATATCCAGTTGAGCCGAGAGATAGTTCGAGATTACTTGTAGTTGATAGGAAAAGGAAAACCTTCGAGGACAAAATTTTCACAGATGTGATTGAATATCTTGATGAGGGTGATTGTCTTGTCGTAAACAAGACGAAGGTTTTTCCTGCAAGGTTAATTGGGCGGAAGGAAAAAACTGGCGCAAAAATTGAACTGCTTCTGTTACGCGAACTTAATCCTCAGGAGCATCTATGGGATGTCCTTGTTGAACCTGCAAGAAAGGTGAGAATTGGGAATAAAATCTTTTTTGGTGAAAATGATGAAGTTTATTGCGAGGTTATAGATAACACGACATCACGTGGTAGAACTGTGAAATTTCATTATGAGGGTGATTTCTTCGAGTTCATTGATAAATATGGGCTAGTTCCTCTTCCGCCCTATATAAAAAGACCGCCGGAGGATGAAGATAAAGAAAGATATCAAACCGTCTACGCAGAGGTCGTTGGTTCTGTTGCAGCTCCGACCGCTGGATTGCATTTTACAACTCGTTTGCTGAAAAGAATTGAGAAGAAAGGAGTAAAAATTGTGCCTATAATTTTGCATATTGGAATTGGAACATTTAGAAAAGTTGAAGTTGAAGATTTAAGCAAACATCGGATGGATTCGGAATATTTTGAGATACCCCCTGAGAGCGCAAGGTTGATAAATGAGTCCATAGACAAAAGAAAAAATATAGTCGCGGTTGGGACAAGCGTTGTAAGAGCGCTTGAATCAAGCGTTACAGCAGATGCCCACGTTAAACCTTATAGAGGTTGGACGGATAAATTTATATATCCGCCTTATGAGTTCAGGATTGTGGATAAACTAATAACGAATTTCCATATGCCTGAATCACCTCCACTTATGCTTACTGCAGCTTTTGCCGGGCTTGAACTTTTGATGCAAGCGTATAAGCACGCGATTAAGAATGGATATAGATTTTTAAGCTACGGTGACGCAATGCTTATTATCTAACCAATTTGCTTCGCGCTTTAAATATGAAAACCTTTGTTTTCATCATTATAAATCTCTCGATTTTTTTAGTTTTTGCCTACCTGATCAAAAAGAAAAATCTCTTAAGTTATTACGAAACAGGTCGGTGGTGGGTAACTTGGTTCGCTGTTTCAATAATAACTTTAATGGATGAACTTACGTCGATCTTTTATGCACCTTTCGAAGCGTATAGATTCATTGGAATAAAGGTGATTGTATATATTGCTTTGACCTCACTCTTTATTCGGGTTCTTTCAACGCGAATGGTTGAGATAGCGGAAATACTTGAGGTTCACAATATAAAGGGTGGCGGTGTTTATTCCTTCTCTTATCTTGTGCTTGGTCCAACCGCTTCATTTATAGCTGTGGCTTCTATTCTTGTGGTGTATATATTGACCGCTTCAATTTCAACGGTCAGCGCAGTTGAAAATGGTTTGGCGTTTTTATCAATACCTTCTCATGTTAAGTTTATTTTGAAAATTGCGGTCGTGTGGCTGATAGCTGGGTTAAACATCCTTGGGATAAGGGAAAATGCAAAGTTTACATTTGCAATTTTTATATTTTCTTCGTTTGTTCTTTTAAACTTAATTGTAGGGGGAATTTTTAATTTTGACGCCTATTCAATGGCGAGGGTTAGGGAAAGTTTTTCTCTTTTTGTTTCAGATTTAAAAGATTCATCAATTTTTAGCTCTTATGCTAATATAGTCACCGGGATTGGAAGTTGTATCCTCGCTTATTCTGGAATTGAATCTGTTCTTCAAACAGCATCTCTTGTTAAAAGTTGGCATGACATAAGAAAAGCATATATCTTTCTTGCCCTAACTGTTGGGATTGTGACTCCGCTTATAGCTCTTCTTGCACTTTCATCGAATATAGAACTTGAAAAACATGAAACAGATTTAATACCTACGTTTGCTGGGAAGGTTAACGGTTATAATTTTGGTTTAATTGTAAGCGCTCTTGCAAGCATCACATTGATAATGGCTGTAAATACAGCGATGGTTGCATCTTCTGAGTTGATCGAGAAAATTTGTGAGAGGTATAATTTTCAGTGGTTGATGAAGTTAAATCGTCGTGGTTCACTTTATAGAATTCATATTTTCAATGCTATTTTTTATTCGATTATCCTTTTGATAACCAGCGGTAGTCAATCTGTGCTTGCGGAGATGTATGCGGTTGGTCTTGTAGCGAGTTTTTCGATTAATATCGCCTCGCTTATAATTTATAGATATTTGATGGGGACAAAGGAGATAACATATCATACATCGAGAACGGGGACGCTTATTCTTTTCATTTTAACCTTCAGCATATTTATTTATATCGTGATGCATCGTCCATATGGTGCTTTGCTTTGGCTTTTCATGACTCTTTTCTTTTTAATCGCTGGATTAAGGATTTCGAAATTTAGGGCACCGGAAATCCCTGTGAGAAGAGTTACCGATAGCCCGATGGATGTCATTTTTGCAATTGCAGATATCGATTCAGATGAAGTTCATATTTATTTCAGAAGACCGAGGGAAAATATAGGAACTCTGGATCAAAATGCAATTTATGTAAGTTTTTATTCACCACGCCTTGATAAACCGGAGAAAAAATTTCCAAGGCATTTTTGGATTTCGATTCAACCAAGGATGAATTTGTTTGATATGATAGTTGGATTGCTTGATACGATAAGATATGAACTTCCACCGGGGAAGAAGATTCACATACATTTCGGTTGGCCGCTTTCATCTTGGATTGATAGATTATCGACGGGGATAATGGTTTACAATATCATAAGTTTGCCTAAGAAGTTTCCGGAGTTTATCTTTCATATCGATCATTTATCTGAAGAAGAACAAAGGAGAGACAGAACTTGAAAGCAACTGCGATAATTCCAGCTGGAGGATATGGTAAAAGGATAAACGCGGGGATACATAAGCAATTGATAGAGATAGCGGGCAAGCCAATTTTGATTCATACACTTGAAAAATTTCAAAATTGCGACTGTATCGATGCAATAATTATAGCGACGGCGCCAGAGATTATGCTCGAGGTTGAAAATTTGGTGAAGAAATTTAATATAACCAAGGTTGTCGAGATAACAATTGGTGGAAACGAGAGGCAGGATTCGGTTTATAACGCCCTTCAAATGATGGTTTATCATCACACTGAAATCGTTGTGGTTCACGATGCTGTTAGACCTTTTATAAGTTGTGAAAAAATTTGTGATGTTGTATCAGCGTGTAAGGAAACAGGCGCTGCAATTCTTGCAGTAAAACCAAAGGAAACAGTGAAGTTGGGAAATAAAGATAGTTTTGTTGAAAAAACTCTCGATAGGGATTCGCTTTGGATTGTTCAAACTCCACAGGCATTTTATTATTCGATACTACAGCAGGCATATAAAAAAGCCTATACAGATTCTTTTTACGGAACGGATGATGCCTCACTTGTTGAAAGGCTCGGTATCAAGGTAAAGATCGTTGAAGGTCTTTATGAAAATATAAAGATAACAACGCCTGAGGATATCGAATTTGCGCGGATGATTCTTGAAAGGAAATAAATTTTTGAATAAATTTAAAAAGAGCGCCTGTAGCTCAATTGGACAGAGCAGCGGACTTCGGATCCGCGGGTTGGGGGTTCGAGTCCCTCCAGGCGCGCTAAATTTCCTCCTCCCCCTTCTTTTGCAATGTTATATCCCCTCCCGTCGTTGACGCAATTATATTAGATTTTTCAAATTCTCCAATTTTGCCTTTTAACTCGTAGCGTGATTTTGAATCAATTTCTATCGGAAACTCAATTTGTATATCACCACCTAATGATTTGAAATCAATGTATGCATTTAAATCCGCCGGAGCGAAAATTTTTATATCTCCGCCCGATGACGATAATTTTGTCGTTTCTATTGATTTAACGAAATCAACTTTGATATCACCTCCGGATGAAGAAGCTTCAACTGAACCTGTTAACTTGTTAATTGTGATATCGCCACCAGAGGAGTTAGCCTCGATTTCCCCTTGAAAAGCACTAACGATTATATCTCCGCCTGCGGTTTTAAGTTCGCTACTACCGGAGCAATTTTTAATCCTCAAATCTCCACCGGATGATGTGGCATCAATTTCGCCTTTTACATTTTCGATTTGAATATCTCCGCCTGCGGATGAAAGATTAAACTTACCAGAAAGTTTCTCAATTTTTATATCGCCACCGCTTGATTTAATTTCTATATCTAAATTCTGCGGTGCGTAAATCATAAGATATGCTTCTTTAATTTCAGTTCTATCCCAAAAGTCGAACAAATCGAACAGTTTAAACTGTTTAAACTTTCTCTGATAATCAACGGTTATGTTTAACCTATTTTCTTCCTCTTCAAATGTCACTTCAAATTCTTTTAATCTTCTCGTTGAACCCTCCGCATAGAAGTCAACCTTTATTTCATCAGTTATCTCGTGAGATCGTACCAATATATCTGCAACGCTTGATTTGATCACAAGTTTAACCCCGGGACTTACTTTGAATGATTTAGAAATCTTTAATTCATCGGTTGTTGTTTCTGTTTCTTTTTCTGGGGCTTCTGTAGTTTTTATATTTGAGCAAAGGAGCAAAGCGCCAGCGAAGATTAAACCCGTGAGGATGAAGATAAAAAATTTCGTTCTCATATTGGGATAAATTTTGTTTTTCTAATTGCAGGGATACGATGGTGCTTTGAAAATGTTACAAGTTTTTATCCCTTTGTCTCGCTGGCGGTTTTAAATGTATGAAGAAGCGCATCTATTTGAATGACGAGTTTTTTCTTCTCATATCTTGGAGCGAAGATTGAACCATCAATGAAGTAGATTCTTTTTTGCTTCTCGTCGTAGAAAATGTATGATATAAAAGGACCTCCCCCGGTGAAATCGTTAAACCTCCAGAGCCCCTGAACTCTTATCGCATATTTACCATTGAAGTTTACCGGGAAGAAATAAAGATATTTTATGCTTTCGGGATCTTCAGCGATTACAACCCATGCATCATCGTCGACGGTCCTGTAAAATTTTTTAGTGATTTCGTTTCTCTTTTCCGCAATCCATGTCTGATTGAAAAATCTATACGGATTTTCTACAGAATCGATCCAGTGGATAAATATGAATCGTTCCATATCTTCCGGCGTTCTTCTCCTCAGCCAAACGAATTTTTCTTGTGCTGAGTCTTTTGCGACGTAGTAATCGTGCTGAACCAAAATTGTCCAGCCGTATTTTTCAAGAAAATATCTTTCGATGTTTTTCTTATTGTGTCCTTCCGAATAAATAGCGTTAAGTTCTCTATTGAAGAATTCATCCCGGAAATAAATATAGATTTCGTTTCTATTTTCTCTCAAATGTTTCAAAAGTGTCTCCTTATCCTTTGCTATAAGAACAAGGATGATTTGACCTTGGCTCCACAGATCTCTTTTTAGAAACATATATGCGGAATCTCTCGCCACAAGTTCTTTTGAAGCCGGATCAAGCATATTAAGCACATAACTACCGATTTGGCTTTTATCGTCGAGCGTTGAAACAAACATCAAATTTTTTCTGGTTTTAAGTTGGTCAATTGAATAAATTTGAAATTCTGGTTTAATAATGAATAAAGTCTCTGGTTGTGGAGTGTAAAGAAGTCGATGAAATACAAATTTTAACGGCTCTTGTACTTCGGAATAAAGAAGCGAGTCGACATAGGTTATAATCTCGGTTTCGTCGCCAGTTGCTTTAGGTTTGAGCTGGGAACATGACAGAAACAGTGCAGAAAGGGCGAAGAAAAGAAGAAGTTTTTTCATAGCGGATTTAAAACTTTTACTTTAAGAAGTAAAGGTCAAATCCAGGGTAAAAAATCAGATAAAGAACCCACATAGTTGCACCTATGCTTAAAGGGATCAGCAAATTATCGTCGATTTTTAAATCGATGGATGCAGCTTCAATAATTCCGCCAACGACAGCTGAGAACATCGTTATAAGATATTCGCCGGGCAAATTTTGAACTTTCGGGGCTAAGAAGACAACTGGGATCGCAGCGACGATAAATGCTATTGTTCCTTCGAGTGATTTTTTAAAAAATTTATGTTTTCCAAATTTTCGACCGAAAACCGCAGCGCTTGCATCCGATAAGATTAGGATTGCAAATGCGTTTATGACGATAAATTTTGGGAAAATTATCACACAAACAAGCGCTGAGATAAAAACCCAAGTTGCGCCGTTTAAATTTTTTGCCTTGTGGTCCCTCTCATGCTGGCGAAGAATTGGACCAAATAATTTATAAAAAAGTTTCTGTGCCTCTGGATTGTAATATCTTACTATGTCAACAGTTACGAATCCAAGCGTTAAAAGAATTAAAATTTTTATCGCGAGTTCGCGAGGTGTGAAATAATAAATAACCGGAATTAACATAGAAAATTGATGGATCGCCTTGCGAATATATTCAACCTTGTAGTTCCGATCGATGTTTTTATTGAAGTCGATCAATATCTCGGAGTAGTCTGGGGCTTCGAGCAGTCCATTAATTCTTTGGTTCAGCGCTTGCAGATACTCTTGAAGTTGTTTCATCTTGTCCGTTGGCTTTCTTTTGAACAGGTGGCAAATCCTCTCCTTTTATAATTTTATCTATCTCTTCTCCAGTTAATGTTTCCCTTTCAAGCAAAGCGTTCGCAAGCCGATGTAGCGCGTCTATGTTATCTCTCAATATCTTCTCCGCTCTTTCCATGCAACTTAACACGATCCCTTTAACTTCTTCATCTATTAAAATCGCGGTTTGCTCGCTATAATTTTGATGTCTTGTTATCTCTTTCCCGAGGAAAATTTCCTCTTCTTTCGTTCCGTAGGTCAAAGGTCCAAGGCGTTCGCTCATTCCCCATTCACATACCATTTTTCTTGCGATCGTTGTAGCTTTCTCAAGGTCATCTGCAGCGCCTGTTGTTAACGAATTGAATATAATTTTTTCAGCAGCTCTTCCACCAAGAGCATAAGTTATCATCGCCTCGAGATATTCTTTTGAATATGTATGCCTTTCATCGATCGGGAGATATGTTGTGACTCCAAGGGCTCTGCCCCGTGGAATTATCGTAACCTTGTGAACTGGGTCTGCCTCGGGTAACATCTTCGCAACGAGGACGTGACCCGATTCGTGATAAGCGGTGATCCTTTTTTCTCGTTCTGAGATAGCGACATTTTTTCTTTGTATGCCCATCATAACTTTATCTTTTGCCTCTTCGAAATCTTGCATTGTTACGAGGTCGTGGTTTTTGCGCGCTGCTAAAAGAGCAGCTTCATTGACAAGATTTGCAAGATCAGCACCTGAAAATCCCGGGGTTGATTTCGCTATTATTTCAAGATTGACATCGGGGGCAAGAGGTAATCTGCGCGTGTGAACTTTTAAAATTTCAAGTCGTCCCTTGACATCAGGTCTATCAACCACAATTTGCCTGTCAAACCTACCCGGTCTTAGTAACGCGGGATCGAGTATATCAGGTCTATTTGTCGCTGCGATTACGATTATACCGCTGTTTTCTTCGAAACCATCCATTTCGACAAGAAGTTGATTCAAAGTTTGTTCTCTTTCATCGTGACCGCCACCAAGTCCCGCGCCTCGATGCCTTCCGACAGCATCGATTTCATCGATGAAAACGATGCATGGAGCAAGTTTCTTGGCTTGTTCAAATAAATCTCTAACTCTGCTTGCACCAACTCCGACGAACATTTCTACAAATTCCGCACCGCTGATTGATAAAAATGGCACGCCGGCTTCGCCCGCAACTGCTTTAGCAAGTAATGTCTTACCCGTTCCGGGTGGTCCAAGCAATAAGACGCCTTTTGGAATTTTTCCGCCAAGACGTTGGAATTTTGCAGGGTCTTTTAGGAATTCTATGATCTCCTTCAATTCTTCCTTCGCCTCATCTACACCAGCGACATCGTTAAAAGTAACCTTGGGGATATTATTTGTCACGATCCGAGCCCTGCTTTTTCCAAATGTGAAAATATTTTTCGTTGTCGTCCCTTGCATTCGCCTTATTATCAAAAACCAGACAAATATCAAAAGAATCCAAGGTATTACGCTTAAAAGCGCGTTCAACCATTGATTGCTCTCTTTAACAAAGTTAAATTTAACGCCTCTTCGAGTCCATTCATCTATAACCCTTGAATCTGAAGCATTTGGAAGAAAAACTACAAATCTATCTCCTCGGACTTTCTTCCCGTCGATTGTTATCATCTCCTCTGGTTCCTTAAGAACGCCATGAAAGTCAAAACTATTTAAATCAGTTTTCTTAACGATGGCTTCTTTAATTTTCCCAGCCTTTAAAAATTGCTGATATTGGTCGAACGTTATCTCATATTCAAGTTTTTGCTCTCCCCTGAACCATATCATAAGCGCAAAAACTGCAGAAATTATTATCAACCAGCTCAGAATGACGCGAATTGCTTTTCCCCAGTTGAAATCATCATTATCGCTATTGTTGTATGGTTTTTTCTTCATTTTCTCTTTGCTTTTCCTTATGTTATCTTACTTTTCAATTTAAAAATTATTGAAACATTTTCAAAGTTTATAGCTCACTTGGCATCAATCACATAAATTGCCTTCAAATTTCTTCCTTTCTGAGCATAATCAAGTCCATAGCCTATGACAAACTCATCTCCTATCTCAAATCCAATATAGTCGATGTCGAAATCGACCTGGGCTCTGTTCTTTTTATATAACAAAGTAACTATCCTTAAAGATTTCGGGTTTTTCAGCATGATTAGGTTTTTGATAAACTTAATAGAAAGCCCTGAATCTATGATATCCTCAACCACAATGATATCTCTACCAGTCACCTGACAATCGAGGTCTTTCAATAGTTTAACGCGACCTGAGGATATTTTCTCGTCGCCATAACTTGAAAGTTTGAGGAAGTCGATTTCACAGTCGATTTTTACTTCTCGAATTAAATCCGCGAAAAATAGGACCGAACCATTGAGTACACCAACGAAAATCGGAATGCTCCCCGCGTAATCTCTGCTTATTTGTTCGCCGAGTTCTTTTACTCTTCTTTTTATCTCTTCTTCTGAAATTAAAATTTTGAATTTCTCGCCGTTAATGTAAACTATTTCATCACTCATTTATCCCCGAGATTTGTTTTTGATGAAATTCAATTTTCAAAATTTTATTTGTTGAATCGGTTATTTTAAATCTATCATCAAGCCTTAATCCACATACCCATACAATTTTGCCGTCGGATTCGAGGACTAAAACTTTTCTTTTTTCGTAAATTGGTATTTTCATATCGATCAAAAAATCACTTATTTTCTTTTTTCCTTTCATCCCAAGCGGAACGAACCAATCGCCGGGTTGCCAATTACGTAAGATAAGCTCATCTGCTATAAGCTCCGCATCGATATATTCAATGTGCGAATCAGGGTTAAAGTTAACATCTTCTTTTTTGACAAATTCAGACGAAAACACGAAGTAATCAGTTTCATATCTTTCCCCGGGATGAACATACATAAATATCTCCGCTTCTGCGAATTCTTGTTTCCTTAGGAAAACGAGATGTTGACGGTCTCTATAAACAAGCAAATCCGAAGATATCATCACCGAACTTCCCGGTATTGAATCTATCAAATTTAAAACGGAAAGAACTCTTGCAAAATCGATCCTCTCTTTGAAAAATGTCTCAACCACAGAGATGATCACGCTTTCTTGGATAAAGTAAAGATAATTCTTCAACCTTTGGATATCGACAAGGACCTTTCCGGGGTTTTCTTCTGTGGCGATAAATTTTGTTATTTTTGATACCTCATATTGTATAAATTCGCTTAGTTCGGAAAATATCTGCGCTGTTCGATTTAATGTTTCAACGATCCCGGGGTTTATGTTTTCGCTTATCAATGGGAGAATCTTCAGGCGAATGTAATTTCTTCGATATGATGTTTTTAAATTTGATGAATCGATCCTGTATTGCAAACCTTTTTCATTTGCGTATGCTTCGATTTCATCTCTTGTTGCGAAAAGAAGTGGTCTTATAATATTCCCTCTTTTAACTTGGATTCCAGCAAGTCCATTTACACCGGAGCCACGGAAAAGATTTAATAAAACTGTCTCAGCGTTGTCATTTGCGTTGTGTGCTGTTGCAATTTTATCAAATCCTTTTAGCAATCTTAATGTTTCAAAAAAATTATATCTAAGTTCTCTGGCCCCTTCTTGAATTGAAATTTTATTCCTCTTGCAATATTCTTTCGTGTCTTCACTTCTTACATAGCATTCCAATCCAAGGCTCGAGGCGAACCTTCTAACGAATTCTTCATCTTCATCTGATTCTGCTCCTCTCAATTTATGATTGAAATGCGCGACGATAAGTTCGATTTTCAGCTGATTTTTAAGTTCATTAAGTATATCGAGCAAGACGATAGAATCAACTCCTCCACTTACCGCGACGATTATTTTATCGTTAGGCAAGATAAGTTTGTTCTTTTGTGCGAATTCGCGGAAACGATTTATGAGGTCTTTTACCATAGGGTTTTGCGTTTCTCTTTATACAAAAAAACCTTCCAGCCTTTTGGACTGAAAGGTTTCATTTGAAATCTGTAGCGGGTGAGGGACTCGAACCCCCGACACGCGGATTATGATTCCGCTGCTCTACCACCTGAGCTAACCCGCCACAGAAGATAATTTTCACTAAAAATATACAAATTTGCGACAAAAAAATCAAACTTGCATATTTTACTTGTAGACTTTAAGTTAAAAATGGACATTAAAAACAAACATATCAAAGACCTATGAGACGAAAAGTCATTTTCCTGCTCCTTCTCCTCCTTCCCTATATCTCTTTTTCACAAAAGTTAAATTATCCTCCGACAAAAACGGTTGATGTAGTGGATGATTATCACGGTGTAAAAGTTGCTGATCCTTATCGTTGGCTTGAGGATTTTGAGTCAGATGAGGTGAAACAATGGGTTGAAGCCCAAAATAAAGTTACTTTTGATTTCATTCGTTCAGTCCCATTTTATGATAAGATAAAGCAAAGATTGACGGAGCTGATGAATTTCCCGAGGTTTTCTGTGCCGGTGAAGGCGGGGGATAAATACTTTTTCTTTAAAAATGATGGGCTACAGAATCAGTCGGTTCTTTATATGCGAGAAGGCTTAAAGGGTAGGGATATCCTTGTGATTGATCCGAATAAATTTAGTGAAGATGGGACAGTCGCTTTGATGAATCTTTCATATAGCAGAGATGGAAGATTTGTCGCATATGGAATTTCGGTAAGCGGAAGCGATTGGCAAGAGATAAAGATAAGGGACATCGCCACAGGTAGAGATTATGACGAGGTTTTGAAATGGTGTAAATTTTCAAGCATCGCTTGGTTGCCTGATAATTCCGGATTTTATTACAACAGATTTCCTGAACCCGGCACCGTTCCTAAAGAAGATGAGAATAACTACAACAAAGTTTATTTCCACAAACTTGGCACTCCACAATCCGAGGATAAACTCGTTTATGAAAGACCCGATGCGAAAGAATTGAATTTTTATCCAAGCATAACGGAAGATGGTAAATATCTAATTTTAACAGTTAGACACGGAACAAGCCCCAAGAACAGAATTTATTATCGTGAGTTGAACAGTGACGGCGACTTCATCCGTTTACTCGATGAAGCTGATGCGAGTTATCAATTTATTGGAAACAAAGAGACTGTTTTTTATTTCGTAACTGATTTAAATGCGCCAAAATATAAAATTATCGCAATTGATATCAAAAATCCTGATCGAAAAAACTGGAAGGATGTGATACCTGAGGATAAAAAAGCGGTCATAGACGATGCGCAAATAATCAATAATCAATTCGTTGTTGTCTATACCGAAGATGTTAAACATAAATTACAGATTTACTCGCTTGACGGGAAATTTATCAAAGAAGTTAAATTGCCGGGAATTGGAACTATCTCTGGATTATCGGGGAAGCAAAATGACGCTGAGATGTTTTTCGGATTTACATCATTTTTGTATCCGATGAATGTTTTTAGATATGATTTCAAGACTGGGAAACTTGAACTGTTTTTTGAGGTGAACCCGAAAGGATTTAATCCAAAAGATTATGAGGTTAAACAAGTTTTTTACGAATCGAAGGATGGCGTTAAAGTTCCAATGTATATAGTTCACAAGCGCAGTATAAAACTTGATGGCAATAATCCTGCTTTGCTTTATGGTTACGGTGGTTTCAATATAAACATAATGCCTTCATTTTCCGCACAGAGATTGCTTTGGCTTGAAATCGGTGGTGTTTATGCAGTTGCTAATTTGCGAGGTGGAAGTGAATATGGGGAAGAGTGGCATAAGGCTGGAATGCTTGATAAGAAACAAAATGTATTTAATGATTTCATCTCTGCAGGTGAATGGTTGATTAAAAATGGTTATACGAATCCGAAGAAACTTGTTATAAACGGAGCAAGCAACGGTGGATTGCTTGTCGCAGCATGTATGGTTCAGAGACCCGATCTGTTTGGTGCAGTTGTGTGTCAAGTTCCAGTTATCGATATGCTTAGATATCATAAATTTACCGTTGGAAGATATTGGATTCCTGAATATGGGAATGCGGAAGCAAACCCAGAACATTTCAAATTCCTTTATGCTTATTCACCGCTTCATAATGTGAAAAAAGGCCTCATTTATCCTCCAACTATAATTACGACCGCTGACCATGACGATAGGGTTGTCCCGTTGCATGCGTATAAATTTACTGCAACGCTTCAATCTGCGAACGCTGGTGATACGCCGATTTTGTTAAGGGTTGAGACAAAAGCTGGACACGGCGCTGGAAAACCGACATCGAAGATAATTGAGGAACAAACCGATATCTATGCGTTTTTATTCAAAGTTCTTGGGATAAGTTTTTAAAAATTGATTTTTTTGACGAGATTTTTTAATTTTTTAGCGGAACCAAAGCCCCTGTAGCTCAGCATGGATAGAGCAGCGGTTTCCTAAACCGCGTGTCGCAGGTTCGAGTCCTGCCAGGGGCACAATCAATTTTTATAATTGATTAAAATAGATGGAAGAGACAAAAAGAAGGTAAAACACAAAATTTGTAGATTCCCCTTCCTAACGTTAAAGAGGATTCAAAATTGACAGGATTTAAGGCGGGAAATATCGGGCAATTCAGCAAGAAACGAGTTGGTTGTATCACTCATCTCAATTTGATTGGTTTGCTTAAAAAACAAATAACCGAAATAATAATTCTGTTTAGTCTTGTTCTGCTAACGATCTTAATACCGGCTTTGTTCTTTGGCTGTAATGATGATGGAATTACTGTCGATAAACGTTCCCCAGGTCTGTATGCAAAAGTAGTCGATGCGAGTGGGAATGCCATTAGTGATGTTAATGTGCATTATCTGTTTTACTTCCACACTTCTAACAACCCTGTTGTAACTGCTGTGGATATCGAATTTAACTTGCCAACATCCCAAGTGGTTACGTTCAAGGTATTTGATCCGTTCAACAGAGAAGTTGTTACATTAGTTGACGGTGAGCAGTTATTACCGGGCAAATACTTAATTCGCTTCGACTTACCCGTTACCAATGGTGTATACACATATAAGTTGAAAATGGGTGATTCCTTGCAGAGTGGCTCTTTCTTTATCCGAGATGATGATATTGCACGGTTGCAACAGAAATCTCCACTTATCACATCTGACAAAAATGGGGAATTCTTTTTGAGCCCTTCGGTTCTCGGCATCGGGAAAATTTTCCAGGGTCCATCGTCCACCGAAATAATATCGGATTCCATTTCGATCGTGTTAGTCAAAGCAAATTATAAAACGCTTGTCAAATCATTTCGTTTGGATACTTCGAAACCAAACGATAAAACATTTATACTTGAATTGAAATGACGCTCAAGATTAAAGAAATGGACCGATCGGAACTTTACAAAAAGTTGCTCACACACTTAAAGGATAAATAAAGTTTAAAGGAGGGATTTTATATGCCTCACAAGAGTTTGATGACATTGATAATATTTGGATTAGGGGTTTGCATAGTAGTTTTAGGATGTAAGGTTTCTGAGCCAAGCGATTCCCAAATCCCTATTGAAATTGAAAAATTGTTGTCCGCACCTGAACGAATTGAGATTTATGGTCGGAATTTCGTGATGCAGACTTATTTATGGCGTGATTTCATGCCGGGTGAACACATAGAGGGAAGTTCTCTTTATGCAGTAATTAAGGTTATTGCAACTGATACGCTTGAATTTCCATCTTCGATTGATGCAGATAAATTGTGGGTTATCAAGGACAGAAAAGAGGTGTGGGAGACTGGATTTTTAAAAGTATCACGAGAACCTCATCGCAATTACTTACAAAAAATGGCGGTTAACGGACCCAAGTGGGGTCCATTTATTTATGTTGATGTGGTTGTAAGAATCGTTGACAGAGAGAAAAACAATGTATATTTTCTTAAGGCGTCAAATCAATGGATTCATCGCACAGATTAACAGCAATGCTAACATCGTGTTTGCGGTTTTGTAAAGATTTAAGTAAAACAAATTTTACTGTTTCAACTTAAAATCTAAAAGGAGTTTCTTATGCGGATTACATCAGCCTTTGTAATCCTTTTCGCTTTTTTATTTATTTCCTGCAAATCTCCATTACATGTTATACGCGAAAACATTAATCCTGAATCATTTAAACGATACGATGAACCCCAGCTCCAAGAGTTAAAAAAGCAATCCCCATTCTTGAAAGCCCATATGAAAAATGGGAATCTTTATGTTTTTGACTCTTGGGCAATCGATGACACTAAGTCAACTATTTCTGGAAGTGCAACTTTATACAACAGTTATCGAGAGCAAATTAGCAAAGGTCAATTTGTGATTGGTCTTGACTCCGTTGCTCTTTTGGAAACAAATATACTCGTAGAATCAAAGTCCGCTAAAGCGATAACTATTCTTGCGGGAATTTCAACAGCGGTAACAATTTTTTGCATAACCAACCCTAAAATTTGTTTTGGCTCCTGTCCAACTTTCTATGTCTCCGATGGCGATAGTTTGCGTTTACAAGCGGAAGGATTTTCATCCAGCATCGCTCCATCGCTTGAAGCAACTGATATAGATGCATTGTACTATGCTCGTCCCGTCAACGGAGAGATTATTGTCGAGATGAAAAACGAAGCGTTGGAAACCCATGTCGTTAGATATGTCAACATTCTTGCAGTTCCAACGACGGAGGGAAACAGAGTTTTCAAAGGACAGGATGGTCAATTCTGGCAAACAACCCGATTGCTTCCCCCTGTTTCTACTACTTGCCCAGAAGGCGATTGTCTACCCCAGATTTTTAAAGCGGATGGAATCGAACGATTTAGTCTTGCGGATAGCTCATATCTTGGAACTAAAGAAGAAATTTTATTTGAATTTGATGTTCTCCCCGGAAAATCATATGGGCTTGTCATTGGCTGTAGGCAAAGTCTATTGCCAACTTATCTATTTTATCAAGTGCTTGCATATATGGGTAGTGAAGCAGGTTATTGGCTTGCAGAATTGGAGCGCAAAAAACTTGGCGATAAACACGGGGAAATAGAAAAAATTATCGGAGGAATTGAAGTATTGGAATATTCCTCTGGAAAAAATTGGCGAAAGATAGGATATATTAAAGAACATGGTCCAATCGCAACTGACTTCCATCTAATTCCACTTGGTAACATATCAACTGCAAAATTACGACTTAAACTACGCATGACAAAAGGTACATGGCGGATCGACTATGTCGCGCTTGCCGAACTTGGAAAAACATCTACGCCTATACGATTACATCCATATGTTGTGCTCCGCAATGGACAAGAAGATTACAATGCACGTTCAATACTTCTCGATTCGACACAGGTTTTAGTTACGCTTCCGGGAGATTCTTATATTCTGAAATATAAACTGCCTGACGATTCATCACACTTTGAATTTTTCCTTGAGAGCAGAGGTTATTATCTCGAATGGATACGGAAGGAATGGATCGAAGAAGAAAATCCATTTCTTCTCGCTGAAATGTTCCTCGCCCCTAAACGTGCATTAAGACGCTTAGCTCCTGAATTCAAACGTGTTGAACCGGAATTAGAAAATTATTTCTGGAGGAGTCGATATGCAAAACCTTAAAATGCTATATCTGATCTTAATTGTGTTTGTGTGCGTAATTTTGACCTCTTGCGCAATTACTTATGTACCTTCTCGATGGTTGCCGGATGCGGAACATACTCCTATGAATCCATATGGTGCCTGGGTTGAGGTCAAAGTCCGAGATGGTAAAATAATGGGCGAGTTGATCGCAGTTACAGATGATACATTATTTGTTGCGGATACCACTCTTCATGCTATTGCAACGACCGATATTATTCGCGCACGTCTTGTCACCTATGATGCGTCTAATCTTGGTTTGTTTGGGGCTATGCTTGCTGGCACCATATTCACGATTACGCATGGATGGTTTCTCACCCTTACCGCACCTATGTGGATCATTGGTAGTTCAATTGCTGCAATTAGTCGATCATACGACCCTATCATTGACTATCCGAAAAAGTCGTTGAAGCACTTTTCACCGTATGCGCGCTATCCGCAGGGTTTGCCAAGCGAAATAGATCGGTCGAGGATCAAGATGAAAAGAGTAAAATTGTTGTAAAAATCCAATTGTGCATCGCTTATTCTTACTCACCTGACACCATAATTTTTCTCCCAAGATGTTTATTGAACCATGAAATTATCCTCTTCCCAATGTCTGCGATAAACTTTGGTTCTTGAACACCGTGCGGAGTTCTCGGATAAATAATCATCTCCGTTGGACAGCCTTGCCTTTTCAAAGCATTGTAAAATTCCTTGCCCTGTGAGATAGGAACTCTAATGTCGACTTCTCCATGAATTATCTGCGTCGGTGTCGTAACACCTTTGACATTGAATATCGCCGAATGTCTCATATAAACATCGAGTCTATCCCAAAATTCGCCATAGAAATAATCGGGCAAAAAGCTTGGGATATCTGCAGTTCCTGTGAAACTAATTAAATTTGTTACGCCTGCGCCGACGCTCGCAGCTTTAAATCTTTTCGTCTTCGTCACAATAAACGATGTCATATATCCACCATAACTCCAACCGGCAACGCACAAACTTTCTGGATGAACAATTCCCATCTCAATTAATTTATCCACACCAGCCATTAGGTCATCATAGTCGCCAAATCCCCAATCGTTATAATTTGCAAATCTAAATTCTTTCCCATATCCAGAGCTTCCCCTTGGATTTGGTCTTAAGACAACATAACCTTCCTGTGCAAATGCTTGAATTGGGTAAACAGCTCCCATAGCGGTGTAATTCTTCGTGAAAACTCCAGCAGGACCACCATGTATTAATAAAACAAGTGGATATCTACGCCCTTTCTCATAATTTACGGGATATGTCACAAGTCCTTCGATCTCGAATTTTCCATCCTTTGATTTCCAAGTTATAACTTCTGTTTTACCCATTGGGAGTTTAGGAAAGTCTGAATTTACATCTGTTAATTTTTTTGGTTCAAATTTTTTCAGACTGGTTATGTAAACATCCGGTGGGGTTTCGGGATTTTGATAAACAAAAGCCATTGTCGTTCCATCATAACTGAATGATGCGTTGGTGTAATTTCCATCATCTGGGGTTAAAGCTCTCGGTTTGCCTCCGTCAATTGGCAATGCCCATATGCGCAGGGAAGTTCTGTAAGCTTCGCTTACATAGATTTCTTTTCCATCTCTCGACCAAGAAATTATTCGGCAGTTTTCGTCTGGAGTTGGAGCCAATCTTTTTGCTTCCCCACCAGTTGCGGGAATGATATATACATATCTTAAACCAGCCCATTTGATCTCACCGCCGTCTGATTCAAACGCTATCCATTTACCATCGGGTGAAAACTTCGGATTAGCATCCGAGCCTTTCCATTTTACTAACGGTTTAACTTCCCCACTATCGGATGGAACAATTGAAATATCAGAGGTTGTCCACACATCGGCGGTTGGATTTACTTGATGTGAAAATACAATAAATTTTCCATCAGGAGACCAATCAAATGAAGTCACATGAAATTCACCTTTGGTTAAACGTTTGACTTTGTATTCACCTTTTTGATCTTTTTCAAGTGAGACAGTGTATAGATGAGCATATTTGTAATTTTGATCAACGACGACCATATCGAGTTTTTCTTTCTTCGCTTTTATCTCCTCTTCCGTTTCAGGGTCGGTGCTTGTAAATGCGATTCTTCGGGAATCCGGAGCCCAGCGATACGAAATCACGCCGGTTTTTATCTTTGTGATTTGTTCAGCTTCGCCTCCAGTTAATCTCAACACCCAGATTTGATTTTTACCGTCGCTTCCCCTTGCGGATAAAAACGCAAGATATTTACCATCCGGTGAAAACGATGGGCTTGTGCAAGATTTTTCACCAAATGTGAATTGGTAATTCATCTTTCCATCGGATGAGGCAACCCAGATATGGGTTAAATACTCTGATTTTTCACCCTCCATTAATGGGACTGAAACAGTATAGGCAACCAATTTACCATCGGGAGAAATTGCTGTTTCCCCAACGCGTTTGAATTTGATCATAACATCGGGAGCCCACTTATCCTGGGCAAACGAAAAATTTAGAAGAAACAAAGCCAAGAGCAAAAGCAAATGTTTGAAATTTTTGCTCCTCATAGCAAACCTCCATTTTTTGTTTGATTTAAACTTTTAGATCAGCAAGTTCAGCTATCACCTTATAAACCGCACAATAATCCTCGTTTTCGTAACCCTTCGAAATTGCGCTGATGTAAATCTCGCGAATTGCACTCATAACTGGAAGAGGAATTTTAAACTCTTGACCTGCCTCAAGAATTAGATTTATGTCCTTCAATATATGTTTGACATAAAAATTGGGCGTATAGTTTCCATCTATTATAGATTTGCCTTTGTTTTGATACATTGCTGAGTTGAGGGCGGAATTTTCAAGGACCTCAAGTATGGTTTCTTTCGATAAACCAGATTTTTCTGCAAGGACGAACGCTTGAGATAAAGCAAGCATCATAGTTGCGATCATCGAGTTCATGGCGAGTTTTAAAATCGTTGCTTTTTCAACCGAATCGAAATACCAAACTCTTTTACCGAGAATTTTAAAAATCTCCTCACATTTCGATAACACTTCTTTATCCCCACCTGCAAAAATTAAAAGTGTTCCGGTTTCCGCTTGTGTTTTACTTCCAAGCACAGGGGCATGGATGAAATATGAAGAGCGATTTTTATATTCATTGTAGAGTTTCTTTGTCGTAGTTGGTGAAACTGTGCTCATATCAATATGAATTAAGCCGGATTTAATCGCGGTTAAAATTCCATTTTCACCGTTGACGACATCTTCAAGTGCCCTTGAATCAGCCAACATTGAAATGATAACTTCGCAATTTTTTGCGACCTCTGCTGGGGATTCGACAGGGGTTACTGATGATGTTCCAAGTTTTGATATTTTTTCTTTCGTTCTATTCCAAACCACAAGTTCATATCCATTGCTTAAAAGTCGTTTCGCCATCATCTCCCCCATTATCCCAAGACCGATGAATCCAATTTTTTTCATTTCTCATCCTTTTTTGTTTTTGATTTTAATCCGGAATTTTCAATTTTTTCATCGTATTTTCATTGAGGAAATCAGCATACATATTTTCAATTTCCGCGTTTTTAAGCGACATATCAACAAGTTCATCCCAGTTGAGTTTTTTCTCGACTTCGAAAATTTCATCAAAATCTGCCCATGTCTCCGGATGTCTTCCAGTTAAAAAGTGACAACAGTCATCGTAAGGTTGGCTTGAAATTTCGTAGGTTCCGATTTCTCTCGCCTTTTGAATTATCTCCTCTTTATCAATTCCAATGAGCGGTCTTAAAATTGGTAATGTCGCAATTTGATTTATTACTCTTATATTTCTAAGTGTTTGAGACGCAACTTGTCCAAGGCTTTCTCCTGTAACCAGTGCTTCGGCGCCTTCCTTTTCAGCTATCTTTTCCGCAATTTTTATCATCAATCTTCTGTATAAAATGGTTCGCAATCCAACAGGAGCGTTTAAGACGATTATTCTTTGCGCTTCAGCAATTGGGACAATGTAGAGCCTTGAATGAAGTTGATATCTGCTCAGGATTTTAACAAGTTGCTTAGCTTGTTCAATAGAATTAAAAGATGCGTAAGGATAACTGTGATAATGTACAAAGATTACTTTTGCCCCGCGCTTCATCATCATATAAGATGCGATCGGAGAATCAAACCCAGCAGACAATAAAGAAACAACTTTTCCACTTGAACCAACGGGCAACCCACCGGGACCTTTAAACCTGTCCGCGTAGACATACGCTTCTTTATCAACTATCTCAATATAAACTTTTACATCTGGATTTTTTAAATTGACTTGAATATCCTTCCCATTTTTTCTGTATTGTTCAAGGATATAAGCACCGACCTTGCGATTTACTTCAACTGAGTTGAGAGGGAATTTTTTATTCTGTCGCTTTGTCTTTATGCTGAAAGTTTTGAATTCTTTATTTTTTAAAACCTTTAAACTTGCTTCACAAATTTTTTCCACATCGAGCGCTGATACTATGCCGATTCCAAAGTTTGTAAGTCCGAAAGTGTTGCTCAATCTTGATTTTACGAGTTCAATTTTTTCAACCTCTTCAAATCCAAAAGGCAAAACGATTTTCAATCTCCCATATCCACGCATCACCATATTTTGCTTTACGATGTCTGAAAGCATAAATGCTATATTCGTCCTCAACTTCTTCTCAAAAATTTCTCTGTTTCTCTGTTTTAGCGCTACCTCATGATAGTGGCATATGACAACTGATGAGCTCATAAAGTAGGTGACTTTTGTTTTGGGATTTAGAAAATATGCCTTGAGTTGGAATTAAAGTCGAGCTTTTTGTTAAATTTATAAAAAGATGACCGCAAAAAAAAGGAGAGATAAGATGAGGTGGAAGAAAATTTTAAATTACATCGGTATAATCGGAATTGTAAGTTTTTTGCTAATTTATGGCTTTGAACTTGTACCGCATCATGGACCGCCTGCTTCGATTAAGTGGATTAGAGCAAATTTTGGAACAGCGGGGTTGATAATCATAAACATTGCGATTGTACTTGCTTTTCTTGGTCTTCTGACATATAGAAAGCAAACAAGAAATATTTGGAAGTCTAAAACCGCATTTATCGCATTTGTAATCGCGCTGATGACCGAAATGTTTGGATGGCCGCTTGTTTTATTTTTGCTTTCACCGATTTTTGATGTTCCTGTCATAGCAAGAAAGTATTTTGAGATGTTTGGACATCTTCCTGCAAGGATCGGAACTCTGGTAAGCATCGCGGGGATTTTAATTATCTCATTTGGCTGGGCTAAAATTCACAAGGCAGAGGGACTCGTTACAGATGGAATCTATAAATTTATGCGTCATCCGCAATACACGGGAATTTTCCTTTTTACGCTTGGATGGATAATACACTGGCCATCGGTGATAACTTTGATCCTTTGGCCTATTCTTACCGCTTCATATATATGGTTGGCAATTCAAGAGGAAAAAGAGTTAATCGAGATTTACGGCGAAAGCTATGTTGAGTATGCCAAGAAAACAAAAAGATTTATTCCTTACTTGGTTTGATTTTTTATCGATGCAGTGCTAAATTAAAGCAAAATTTTCAATATAGATTTCGGGAGCGATGATAGATAAACCACTTTCGCCTGAGCCAATTGTTCGACTTGTTAAGTATTTTCCCAACTCGTTTAAAAATGTAATAGCGACGGCAAGGACTTGTTATTCTTCAAAAGGAATAATAAACGACGAAGAAATCGACATAAACAAGTATATCAACCTTGCGAGAAGTATTTATGAAGCGGGGCATCATACAACTTTTCAACATGCTTATTTTCAATTTGCAATTGAGAACGTCTCGCGTCAGTTTATTTGGTCATTCCTTCATAGCCACCCATTTTATAACTCGGAGCAAGTTTCCCAAAGATATGTTGAGGTTAAACCCGGAAATTATTTCATTCCACCGATAAAAGGAGAAACGCTTGAGATTTACGTCTCAACGGTAGAATTTCAAGTCGAGATGTATAAAAAGCTAACCGAGTTACTTTTTCCAGTTGTGGCAGATGAATATTACAAGAGATTTCCGGCAAGGAGATTTAACTCGGAGAAATATAATAAAGAGATTAAAAGGAAAGCCCAAGAGGTTGCACGTTATGTTCTACCTATTGCAACTTTTGCTTATTTATATCATACTGTCAGCGCGATTACGATTTTAAGATATTACAAACTTTGCAATTTATTCGATGTTCCGCTTGAGCAAAAACTTGTGGTCGAAAAAATGGTCGATGAAATTTTGAAAGTCGATCCAAATTATAAAATTGTTCTCGAGGAGCCGATAAATCAAGATGATTTGATAGAGTTTAATTTTTTAAACTTCTTCAACGGGGATAACTTCGCCAAGGAATTTACGAAAGAGTTTGATGAATCTATGAATGGGAAAATCTCGGTTTTGGTTGATTATAAACCGAATGCGGAAAAAGTTCTTGCTGATTCAGTTAGGGAAGTTTTAGGGTTGCCTTCGTCTGAGTTGACCGATGATGAGGCGATAAACCTTGCTTTGAATCCGGCTTTAAATAAAATACTTGCGGAATCACTCGTGCTTACGATGCACGGCAAAATATCCAGGACGATGTTTCATGTTTCATATACATTTAAGAAAAAATTGAGCCATACCGCAGATTCACAAGATCAAAGGCATCGCATGACCCCTGGGTCAAGACCAATTTTATCACGTCATATTTCAGAAGAGCCTGATTTTATAATACCAGGTTTAATTTTGCAAAGTGAGGAGGCTTTAAAACTTTATACCGAAACGATGGAAAGGATTTGGGAGAACATAGGAAAGTTAAAGAAATTGGGTGTTTCAGATGAATTTTCGCTTTATCTTTTGCCAAACGCTGTTAGCATAAGATTTACGGAATCCGGAGACCTTTTAAATCTTCATCATAAATATGCAATGCGACTTTGCTACAACGCTCAAGAGGAAATTTGGCGTGCCTCGATTGAGGAAGTTGAGCAAATTTCCGAAGTTCATCCAAGGATTGGAAAGTTTCTCTTGCCACCTTGTTCGATTAGAGACATCGCTGGTATGAAGCCAATATGTCCGGAAGGCGCGAGATTTTGCGGTGTCAAAGTGTGGAGGTTAAAACTAAGTGAGTATTCAAGGTTAATATGAAAATTGAAATTCCGGAGGAATTTAACTCACTTGGGGAATATCTCGAATGGCTTTATCGTAAATATAACACGCCCAGTTTTATAAATTCTGATCCTGTAAAATTCGTCCATCGATTTACGAAGCAAGAAGATATGGAAATTGCTGGATTCATTGCTTCGGTTCTTGCGATGGGAAATAGAAAGATGATTTTATTGAGCAATGAGCGACTTTTTGAAATTATGGAGGAGAAGCCATATGAATTTATCCTGAATTTTGACCCACTTTGGTATGAGAAAATTTTAAATAACTTTGTCCATTTTGCATACCGTAACATTGAGGGAAAGGATTTAGTTGTGATTTTTTATCTTTTGAGACAAGCGCTTGAAAGATATGGGACTTTGAAAAATTTATTTTTGAGATATTACGATGAAAAACATCCGACGATAAAACAAGCGCTTTCAAATTTTGTAAAAGAACTATTATCGTTTGAAGCGCCTCCGAAATTTAATGGGATTCCGAAAACAGTGAATGGTTTGATTCCCGACCCCGAAAAAAATAGCCCATGCAAAAGGTTGAATATGTTTCTGCGGTGGATGGTTAGAAAGGATAATGTTGATGTCGGTTTATGGAGCGAGGTTGATAAATCAAAGTTGATAATACCTCTTGATACACATGTTTCAAGAATTTCGCGGGGTCTTGGGCTTACACATAAGAAGACTGATACTTGGAAAACCGCTGAGGAGATAACTTTTAACTTAAAAAAGTTTGACCCAGAAGACCCCGTTAAATACGATTTTGCTATTTTTGGGCTTGGAATTGAATTAAAGAGAGTTTTTTAACTTGTTCTTTCTCGCCATTCTCTCATTCTCTCTCGTCTTTCCTTCTTTATTTTTTCATATTTGACTTTTTGCTCCTTAGTTAAAACTGTTTCGATTTCTTTATCGATTTTTTCCCATCTCTCGCGCATCGCCTTGAACATTGCTTCTCTATCGCCTTGATATTTTTGTCTGTCGATTTCAGCTTGCTTTTGGGCTGATTCGAGAATCTTTTGGATCTTTGCGGTTTGCTCAGGGGTCAAGTTAAGCTCTGTTTTCAATCTTTCAAGATAACCTTCAAAACCTCTTCTTCTTTCTTGTGAGGCAGTAGGGATAGTTACAGCAAATAAAATCAAAAAACTGAGAACGAGAATTTTACCTTTCATATGACTGTTTGATTTTTTTATTTTTTGACGGAGGGAAACGGATTTCGGTTGCATTCTTTGATGATAACAGTTCGATTTAAATTTCCCAGATTTTTACTTCTTCTGCGATTTCACCAACTGCGACAAGATTTTCAACCCCAGTGATTTTTACCGGTAAAATTTCGTTGACCAGCGACGGTTTATATTCAGTTTTTACTTTGACATAATTTTCCGTAAATCCGAATATCATACCGTTTTTGATTTCACTTTCCCACAAAACATCGAGCGTTTTTCCAATCATTTGTCTATAAAAAGCATTTTTCTTTTTCAAGCCAAGATTACGCAACATTTCGCTTCTTCTGTGTCTCTCCTCCATCGGGACTTTGCCCGGCAAATTCATAGCATCTGTGTTTGGTCTCTCTGAATAAGTGAAAACATGAAGATATGAAATTGGAAGTTCGTTTATAAAGTTATAGGTGATCTCGAAATGTTTTTCTGTTTCGCCCGGGAATCCAACTATTACATCGGCTCCAATGCATGCGTCTGGATTTTGCGATTTTATGTATTCGATTCTTTTCCTATAAAGTTCTGTTGTATATCTTCTCCTCATCTTGCGTAGTATCTCATCACTACCACTTTGAAGTGGGATGTGGAAGTGATTGCAAATTTTTTCTGAATTTATGAAATAATCAATCATTTCTTCGGTTAAAAGATTTGGCTCAATTGAACTTATTCTAATTCGTTTGATGCCTTCTATTTTTTCAAGTTCTTTGACAAGTTCAAATAAACTTGTTCCAATTTTTCTTCCGTAGTCCCCGACATTTACTCCGCTTAATACAATTTCTTTATATCCAAGTTGTGCAAGTGTTTTAGCTTTTTCGACTATAGTATTTATTGAGGGGCTTCTGCTTTTACCTCGGGCAAGTGGAATCGTACAATATGAACAATTATAATCGCACCCATCTTGAACTTTTAAAAACGCCCTTGTTCGATCTGAGGCTGGAGTTGAACTTGCGATGTTGAATTCATCGGTTTCTACTATTGGTGATACAAAAATTTGAGCGTGGTAATTTTTCTGGAAATCGCGGACATAGTCAAATATCTTAAATTTTTCATTCGAACCCAGAACTAAATCAACCCCTTCAATTTTTGCTATTTCATCGGGTCTTAACTGTGCGTAGCAACCGGTGACGATTATAAAGGCATTCGGCGAAGTTTTCAATGCTTTATGTATTATCCTCCTGCAATCTCTGTCTGCGTTTTCAGTGACAGAGCATGTATTTATAACGCAAACATCCGATGGTTGACCAAATTCAACGATTTCAAAGCCATGTTTTTTGAATTCCTCGCCAATAGTTGAGGTTTCTGCAAAATTTAGTTTGCATCCAATCGTGTAAAATGATACTTTCTTCATCTATTTAGCCAATGGAGTTGGTTTTCAATGCTATTTTTCAGTCTCCAAAATAAAATTTTACAGCATTAAAATCAAATTTAAAAATTTGAAAATTTCATTTTAAAGTTGTAAAATTTTCGAAAAAAGAAAAGTTCCCGAATGACAACTAAAGCCCCCGCTCCCGTAAAAGAATTTCCCTCGGACAGCCTTGAAAAGATAGCTTATTCAAGTGTTGAAGGCATTCCAGCGGAAGAGCCAAATGATTTAAACCGCCTTGGATATCACATCTGGCTTTATCTTACTGGAAAAATTGAGTCGCTCGAGGTTGCGGTTAAGATGGCGAGATCAAGATTGCATATCTCTGAGGATGAAGCTATACAAATTATAAGGGAGCGATTAAAGGAGAAAGGATTTTAAAATAAAAAGGGGCGGTTTTAAACCCGCCCCCTTGGATTTATTTGGCAAGATATTTCTTGTACTTTTCATAGTTTTTCATGATTTTCTCAACATAGTTTATCGTTTCTCGGTAATTCTTAAAATATCCGCTTCTTGGCTTTCCGGTCTCCCAAACATAGGTGTGAAGCGTGTAATATTCCCTGGACAAAAGCGGTAGAAATGTTTTAACATTTTCCCATTTATTGGGGTCCTCAGAGAAATATATAGCGAGTTTTTGGGCATCGAGAACTCGCCCGGGTCCAGCGTTATATGCAGCAAGCGCAAGTTTTAGACATTCAAGCGAATCCAAGCCCTTTGAATAAAATCTATTAAATTGCATCCATAAGTAATGAATCCCTGCGACGATATTTTGCTCAGGGGTTCTATAATCGTAAATATGTGAAACATTTGAAACGAGTTCTTCACCTGTTTCCGGCATAATTTGGAGAAGCCCATATGCACCGCGTGGACTTACTGCATCGTGTCTAAAACTTGATTCCTGTTCTATTACCGCCAGAATTAGCCTCCAATCGAACCCATAAATTTTCGAATATTTTTTAATTACGGGCAATAAAGAGCTAATGTTTTCTGGTATGTTAATTGGGGAACTTAACGAAGGGTCCGAGTTTCCATCATCTGTGGAAGTGGTAGAGTCTTGAGAGGCTTCAATCGAAATCAACGAGGAAGAGTTGGTGGATTTAGGCTGAATTCCCGGTAGATTTACCGCTATGCTTAAAGTAAAGAGAAGAACCATAATTCTGTGTCCAGCTTGATTTAATGCTCTCTTCGATATTCTGGACGACTGAGCTTTTCGTTTATTTCGATTGAACAACATAAAAAATCTCCTTAATTTGTTTTTAATAACCATAGAAGCAAGGGTTAAATCATAGGGTCAAAGCAAGGAAAGCGACCATTAATTTAACCCTTGCACTTTTAATTTCCAAAATAAATCTTATGGAAACTGTGACTTGGATAACCTTTGGTTGAGGATTGTGACAGAGATTGCTTTCTGGTTCATTTTTGATTGATTTTTAATGCTTTAGTGATAAAGACCGCTTATCAAAAGACCTGATTCACTTGAATTTTATCGGATATTTTGGTAAATTAGTTCAGTCTATAGAAGCCTTGTAATTTAAAAATCACGATTCGGAGGTGGAAAATGAAATTTTCAATTTCAAGCGACAGGTTAAAATCTGCTTTGTCTAAGGTAAGCGCTGTCGTTCCGTCTAAAACAACTTTGCCAATTTTACAGGATATTTTGTTTGAGTTAAAAGGAAACACGCTTTATCTAACGGCGACAGACCTTGAGATATCGGTTAAAATGATCCTTGACCCTGTTGACGGGGAAGAGGATGGTGCGGTCGCTATCCCTGAGGATAAACTCACAAGCGTTATCAAAGCTTTGCCAGAGGGTTTGCTTTTAAAATTTGAGGCGTTCGACTCGGATAGGGTTTTGATAACAACTAATAAGGGTGGGGAGTATAGGATGTCATCTGAACCGGCGGATTCTTTCCCGGCTGTGCCTGAGATAACAGAGGAAAACGGAGGATTTAAAGTTTCGATTTATGGCGAGGTTTTAAAGGAAATGATTGAAGGTACTGTTTTCGCAACCTCAAAGGAAGAGTTAAGACCCGCGACAATGGGTGTTTTATTCCAATTTAAGGAGAATGAATTTATAGCTGTTGCAACGGACGGCTATCGCCTTGTTAAAATTGCTCGGAAGGGAATTATTGAAAGGAGCTTAGGAGATTCTCAAGATGTCATAGTTCCCGCGAAAACTCTTCAGATAATAGCGAAGTCAATCGAAGACGAAGATAAATGTTCGATTTTGATAAATGAAAAACATATTCAATTTTCAACTGAGAACATCGTTATAATTTCGAGACTAATAGGGGAAAAGTATCCAAATTATGAAAGCGTAATACCGTATGAAAATAATAAAGAGCTTGTTGTAGAGCGCGATCTCCTTCTTTCGACATTAAAACGAGTTTCAATTTTTGCAAATTCAACCACAAATCAAATAAGATTTTCACTCGATCCAGCAGGTCGTCTTGAGGTTTTCGCAGAGGATATTGATTTTGGTGGCTCAGCGAGGGAAACGCTTGATTGTACATACAGTGGCGAGCCAATGGAAATAGCTTTCAACGCAAAGTATGTTATGGATATTGTAGGGCATCTGGATTCGGAGAGAGTTTTGTTCAAGTTTGGTAGCCCAACAAGGGCGGTGATCGTTCAACCGTATGAGACAAGGGATGATAGAGAAATTCTTATGTTGGTTATGCCTATGAGATTAAATGCTTAGGTTTCAAGTTCCACCTATGGTATGGTTAGTGAGCAATGGATTTTAAAGGAAAATGCAAATTGAGAGAGAATGTACTTGAGGTCCATAGAGATTAAAAATTTCAGAAATCATATTCATACGTTCATTGAGTTCTCTGACAATCTGAATTTGTTCGTTGGAGGGAATGCGCAGGGAAAGACGAGCATCCTTGAAGCGATTTCTTATCTTTGTTTAACCAAGAGTTTCAATGCAAGTTCTGATTCTTACGTTTTAAATTTCAACGCAAAATTTTTTGAAGTTAGTGGAAGATTTGAGCTCGAAAATGGTCGTGAGATAAATGTGCGAGTAAATTTCGAGGATGGTCAAGGTAAAAAAATTTTTTTTAATAAAGAAGAAGTAGAAAAATTTTCAAGCGTCATTGGGAAATTGCCTATAGTTATTTTATTCCCGAGAAGCAAGGAAATAGTTCAGGGTCACCCTGAAGATAGAAGAAGATTTTTCAATTTGGCGATCGCACAGTTAAGTTCTGTTTACACAGATGAACTTATTGATTATAGGAAAATTTTAAGGCAGAGAAATAAGGTCTTGAGTGCAATTGCAAACGGTGAGATAAAGATAGAGCAAGGACTTGATTTGCTCGATGTATGGGATGAAAGTTTTATTAATTATGCTGGGCGGATAATTTTTAGAAGGATGAAATTTATGAGTGAGTTTGTTGTATTTTTTAAAAATGCTTATTTAAAATTCGATGAACCGGAAGATGTAGAAATAGATTATATCACGCAGGTTGAAATCAGCCCCATTGATGACATCGAAGCGGTGAGGGAAAAGCTGAAAAATGCTTTGCATAAGATAAGAAATGAAGAGATAAATCGTGGAATTACATTGATTGGTCCGCACAGAGATGAGTTTGTTTTTAAAATCAACGGGCATGAATTGAGGCGATTTGCTTCCCAAGGTCAAATGAAATCATTCCTTGTGGCATTGATAATAGCTCAATTTTTTTATTTGAAGGAGAAAAAGGTTGAAACACCGATACTTTTGCTTGATGATGTTTTCGGAGAACTTGACCTTAGAAGAGCAGAGAGATTGCTTTCAATAGTTGGAGATATCGGGCAGGTTTTTATAACTGCGACGGATTTGAATTTAATATCAGGGGTTGAGAAAAAGTTTAGAGTGAAAAAGTTTATTGTAAATTCAGGAATTGTGACAGATGCATAAGCGAAAACCTGTGGCTTTGAAAGAGGTTTTGGACGAGTTTTTGAAAAATCTTGGAGCTGAGCATAAGGTTAAAGAAGGGATGGCCTTGAATTGCTGGAATGAAGTCGTTGGTTCGTATATCTCAAAAGTTTCCGAGCCAGAAAGAGTTGAAAAGGGCGTTTTATATGTTAAAGTTACAGAGCCAACTTGGAAACATCATCTTTTTATGTTGAGGCGAGAGATAATAAAGAAATTGAATGAGAAACTTAAAGCGGAAATTATCCACGAGATCGTTTTCATCGACGCAGGTTATGATTTTAAAAACAAAGGATGAATTTTTCGAGGATGAGCAAAGCAAAAGTTCAAAAGAAAAGAGTTGAAAAGAAAGAGAAGAAAGTTAAGCAAGAGAAAGAAGTGAAACAAGCGAAGAAGGAAGAACTTGAAAAAGTCAAAGTGGAAAAGGCTCAAATTTCGCCATCAAATGGTGACGGAGGTGATTATACAGCTGAAGCGATCCATGTTTTAAGGGGACTTGAGGCAGTTAGAAAAAGACCTGCAATGTATATAGGCGATGTTGGCGTTAGAGGATTACATCACCTTGTTTACGAAGTTGTGGACAACAGCATCGATGAGGCTCTTGCTGGATATTGTAAAAATATCGAAGTTAGCATAAATAAAGATGGCTCTATTAGTGTTCTTGATGACGGGCGTGGAATCCCTGTCGATATTCATCCTGAAGAAAAGAAGTCTGCTCTTGAAGTCGTGATGACGGTTTTACATGCTGGCGGAAAGTTTGATAAAAGAGTTTATAAAGTTTCCGGCGGATTGCACGGTGTCGGCGTCTCAGTGGTAAATGCACTCTCGGAATGGCTTATCGCAGAAGTTTATAGAGACGGGAAAATTTATAGACAAAAATACGAGCGCGGTGTTCCAGTTACGCCTGTCGAAGTCGTTGGAACTACAGACAAAAGAGGTACGAAGATAACTTTTCTTCCGGATAAGTTGATATTCAAAAATATAAAGTTTGAGTTTGAAAGATTGGCTGAGAGGATGAGAGAACTTGCCTTTTTGAACCCGGATGTTACGATCACGCTTGAAGATAAAAGGACCGGGCGGAAGGAAATTTATCACTACGAAGGCGGTATAGTTGAGTTCATTAAATATATCAATGCGACAAAGAAACCTTTGCATAAAGATGTAATATACATAACCGGTGAAAAAGAGGGCGTGTATGTTGATGTTGGGATTCAATATACTGATGAATATACGGACACGATCTTATCTTATGTTAACGATATAAACACAATTGAAGGTGGAACTCATGTCAGCGGGTTTAAATCTGCTTTAACCAGAACTTTAAATACATATGCTCAAAAGAACAATCTTTTGAAATCTAAAATTGAATTAACTGGGGACGATTTTAGGGAAGGTCTGACTGCAATTATAAGCGTTAAAGTTCCGGAGCCACAATTTGAAGGGCAGACGAAAACAAAACTTGGGAATAGCGAAGTAAAGAGTATAGTTGAGTCAATTGTTGCGGATGGTTTAATGGAGTATCTTGAGACAAATCCGTCGACAGCGAAAAAAATTCTCGAGAAGTGCATTCGTGCTGCGGAAGCTCGAGAAGCTGCACGTAGAGCAAGAGAACTTGTTAGGAGGAAGAACGCGCTCGACTCAGGAGGATTGCCCGGAAAACTTGCGGACTGTTCAATCAATGATCCAGAACTTACAGAGATTTTCATCGTTGAGGGTGATTCAGCGGGTGGAAGTGCGAAACAGGCGAGAGATAGACAATTTCAGGCGATTTTGCCAATTAAGGGTAAGATTTTAAATGTTGAGAAGGCGCGACTTCATAAGATACTTGAAAATCAAGAGATAAGAGCTATAGTTCAGGCGCTTGGGACTGGAATTGGCGAAGAAGATTTCGACCCAAGCAAGATAAGGTATGGTAAAATAATTTTGATGTGCGATGCTGACGTTGACGGAAGTCATATAAGGACACTTTTGTTGACTTTCTTTTACAGGTATATGAAAGAGTTAATTGAGGCTGGAAGAGTTTATATCGCTCAGCCACCTCTTTATAAGATCAAGAAAGGAAAACTTGAATTTTACGCATATAGCGATGAGGAAAGGGATGAGATAATTGAAAGGTTGAAGCAAGAAAAGGAGCAAGGTGAAATAACCATTACAAGATTTAAAGGTCTTGGCGAGATGAACCCTGAGCAACTTTGGGAGACAACGATGAACCCTGAGAAGAGAACCTTGCTTCAAGTTACGATAGAGAACGCTGCTGAGGCAGATAGAATATTCTCGATACTTATGGGAAGCGATGTTGAACCAAGAAAAGAATTTATCGAAAAGAATGCAAAGTTTGTGAGAAATCTTGATATTTAAAAACAAAAATTTTGCAAGTGAATAGATGGCGACGATTCAAGAGAAAATCCAACCCGTTGAGATCGAAGAAGAGGTAAAATATTCCTACCTTGACTATGCGATGTCTGTTATCGTCTCACGTGCGTTGCCGGATGTGAGAGATGGTTTAAAGCCTGTGCAAAGAAGGGTTCTTTACACAATGTATGAGCTTGGTCTTTTGCACAATCGACCTTATAAGAAATGCGCAAGGATAGTAGGAGAAACGCTTGGAAAATATCATCCACATGGTGATGCAGCTGTTTACGATACACTTGTTCGCCTCGCCCAAGATTTTACAATGCGATATCCACTTGTCGATGGGCAAGGAAACTTTGGTTCTATAGATGGAGATTCTCCAGCTGCTATGCGATACACTGAGGCGAGGTTATCTGCGATCGCTGAGGAGATGTTGCAAGATATCGAAAAGAATACGGTTGATTTCAGACCGAACTTTGATGAAACTCTCAAAGAGCCTGAGGTTTTACCAACAATTTTGCCAAATTTGCTCGTTAACGGTTCAAGCGGAATTGCCGTTGGAATGGCGACAAACATCCCACCCCATAATTTGAATGAAGTTGTTGATGGTTTGATCGCTCTTCTCAAGGATCCAGAGCTCCCGGTTGAAAAGTTGATGAAGTATGTTAAAGGTCCAGATTTTCCAACAGGTGGGATAATAGTTGGTCTTTCTGGAATTAAGGAAGCCTATAAGACCGGTAAGGGTAAAATAATCGTGCGGGCAAAAGCGAGCATTGAAAATTATAAAGGTCGTTCGAGAATCGTTATAACGGAGATCCCATATCAAGTTAACAAAGCTTCCTTAATAGAGAGAATAGCTGAACTTGTGCAGGATAAAAAAATCGAAGACATATCTGATATAAGAGATGAATCGGATAAAGATGGGCTTAGGATAGTGATTGAGTTAAGACGCGATGCTCAACCTGAGGTTGTTTTAAATAATTTATATAAACACACAAACCTTCAGTCAACTTACGGTGTCATAATGCTTGCGCTTGTCAACGGTGTGCCGAGGATTTTGAATTTAAAGGAGATGATGACGGAGTTTATAAATTTCCGACTCAATGTCATCGTGCGTAGGACTAAGTTTGAACTTGATGATGCAGAAAGGCGAGCGCATATACTTGAAGGATATAAGATAGCGCTTGACAATATCGATGAGATTGTGGAATTGATAAAGAAGTCCAAGGATCCAGATACAGCTAAAACAAACTTGATGAAAAGATTTAAACTTTCCGAGATTCAGGCGAAAGCAATTCTTGATATGCGTCTGCAGAGGTTGACAGGTCTTGAGAGAAGCAAGATTGAAGCGGAGTATAAAGAGACGATAAAGTTGATCGAAAAATTGAAAAGCATTTTGAGAAGCAAGGAATTGCAAAAAGAATTGATAAAGGAAGAATTGCTCAAACTTAAAGAAAGGTACGGAGATGAGAGAAGAACTCAGATAATTGAAGGGGAGGAGGAATTTAGCATTGAGGACTTAATCGCAGAGGAAGATGTTGTTGTTACTATAACTCACAATGGATTTATAAAGCGTTATCCTGTTAGTGGTTACAGAAGGCAAAATCGAGGTGGTAAAGGTGTAACAGCAGCGATAACTCGCGAGGATGATTTTATCGAACATATGTTTGTTGCATCGACGCATCATTATATCATCTTTTTCACTGATAAAGGCAGGGCGTATTGGCTTAAGGTTCACGAGATTCCAGAAGGTGGGAGAGCCTCAAGAGGTAAATCGATATCTTATCTTGTTGAGAAAGAACCAGATGAAAAGATCACCGCTTTTGTTGCGGTTAAGGAATTTAGTGAAAATTTCTATGTCACGATGGTCACTAAAATGGGCTATATTAAGAAGGTACCGTTGGTTGAGTTTTCGAGACCGAGAAAGATTGGGATAATTGCGATAAATCTTGAGCGAGGGGATCGACTTGTTGATGCACGTCTTACCGATGGGACACAGGATTTGATAATTGGGACGAAGAAAGGTATGGCGATAAGGTTTAACGAGAATGATATAAGGGCAATGGGAAGACAAGCCACTGGTGTTCGCGGAATAAAACTTGAAAAAGGTGATGAAGTTATTGGGATGATAGCTGTAAAGCGACCCGGTACAACTATACTTGTCGTAACTGAAAAAGGTTTTGGGAAAAGAAGCGATCTTTCAGATTATAGAGTGACACATAGAGGTGGCAAGGGAATAATAGCTATTAAGGTAAATGAAAGAACAGGGGATGTCGTTGCGATAAAAGAAGTTCTTGACAATGATGATATAATGATCGTGACCGCAAAAGGTTATTTGATAAGACATCATGTTAAGGATATAAGGGTAATGAGCAGACAAGCTCAGGGAGTGAAGCTTATAAAGTTGAACCATGGCGATAGCATCGCTTCGGTGGCAAATGTTATGGCAGAGGATGAAGAAGATTGATTTTTAATTTTTAAGGCTTTAACTTTATTTTGCAAAAGAAAATAAAAAAGGCAATGTAAAAGTGAAAAAGAACAGATGGAAAATAATCCTAACCATCATCTCGGTCGTAGCTGCTCTGTGGTATCTTTATCCGACTTATAAGGATATAAACTATCAGAAGAAGTTATCTCAGTTGCGCGGAGAGGATAGTTTAAGATTTGTTCAGGAGCATCTCGATGAAATTCAAAAGATCAAGCAAAAAAGGATAAAACTCGGGCTTGATCTTCAAGGTGGTATGTATGTAGCGCTTGAGGTCGATGTTGTTAAGATGCTTGATAACTTGGCAAAGAACAAAGATGAAACTTTTAGACAAATCCTTGCGGAGGTAAAGAAGGAATCAATAACATCGGAAGAACCTGTAACATCAATTTTATTAAGGAAATTTCAAGAAAGAGGCATAAGGCTTAGTAGGTACTACGGGGATATTCGCCAAAGCGATGCAGAGATAATCTCCGAACTTGAGAAGCAAGCTCAAGATGCGGTTGATAGGGCGCTTGAGGTTATCAGAAATAGGGTCGATAAATATGGCGTGGCTGAGCCATCGATTCAGAAACAAGGAGCGAACAGAATAGTTGTTGAGCTTCCTGGGGTTAAAGAGCGAGAGGAAGTTAGACAACTTTTGCAAAGCACGGCGGTTCTTGAATTCAAACTTTTGAAACCAGCGGATGTAGCAATAAAGGTAATGCAGTCGATCGATAGTTATCTTGCTGGAAAAGGCGTTGTTGATACAACCGATACTGTGAAAGTTACCGCAAAGACTGATACCGCTAAAACAATCGCGTCTGAACTTGGTGTGGACACAACCGCAGGATTAACTGAATTTGAGAAATTTAAAAAGGAACATCCGTTCTTTGCTTATGTCAGGGTTGATGAGAATACAGGAATTGGCTTTGTCACAGCACGAGATAGGAAAATGGTTGAGTATATTTTATCCCGTCCAGATATACAGAATTTAATTCCTCCTGATTTTGAATTTGTTTGGTCTGCTAAGCCGTTTACTGCTCAAGATGGAAATCAATATTATAATCTTTTGGCAGTTAAAAAGGACCCTGAGATAACAGGAAAAGTTATAACTGAGGCGATGGCAACTATTGATCCGGATAATAATACTCCAATAGTCATAATGCGAATGAATAGTGAAGGGGCTCGTGAATGGGCAAGGATTACAGGTGCAAATATAAACAAGCATATAGCTATCATCCTTGATGGAACAGCTTATTCATGGCCTGTCGTTAGAACAAAAATCATTGGTGGGAGTTCGCAGATTGAGGGACTTGATTCACCTGAAGAGGCAAGGCTTCTTGAAATTGTCTTAAAAGCCGGTGCTTTACCTGCACCGCTTGAAATAATTGAAGAGAGAACTGTGGGACCCTCACTTGGGGAAGACTCAATTCAAAAAGGTTTGAAAACCGCTTTAATTTCGTTCTTTATCATAGTGCTTTTTATGATTGTGTATTATTCGTCGAGCGGTTTTGTGGCTGATTTAGCGCTTGTTTTGAATATAGCTTTCATCCTTGCAGTGCTTGCGGGATTTAATGCGACATTGACTCTTCCGGGCATAGCTGGAATAGTTTTGACCATAGGAGTTGCGGTTGACGCAAATGTTCTTATATATGAAAGAATCAGAGAGGAACTTGCTATCGGTAGGACCTTAAGGTCTGCGATAGATGAGGGATATTCAAAGGCTTTTAGCGCGATATTCGATTCGAATATCACAACATTTATAACCGGTCTTATACTTTACAATTTTGGTTCCGGACCTATTCAAGGTTTTGCTCTTACACTTATGATAGGTATTATAGCAAACCTTTTCAGCGCTGTCTTCATTACGAAGGTTATATATGACATCGTCGCGGAAAAATATCCAAGCGTTATCAAATTTGGTTAATAAAAAAATAATTTGAGGTTTTAGAATGAGATTTATCGGAAAGACAAACATAAAGTTCATCGAAAAACGAAAGATTTGGTATGCTGTTTCAGCAACTATCATACTTATTGGTTTGATATCGTTAATTTTTCGTGGCATCCCGCTTGGCTTGGATTTTCTTGGTGGTACGGAGGTTATAGTTAAATTTGAAAAACCTGTTTCGATAGGGGATGTTAGAAGTGCGATTGCAAAAATTGGCTTAGCAAAAAGTGAGATAAAAACTTACGGAACACATAACGAGATTTTAATCCGAACATCTGAGCAAATGGAAGGGACAAAAATGGGAGAGATGATTTTATCCGTTCTCCAATCAAGTTTTCAGGATAACAAAATAACGATTTTAAGCGAGGAAAAAGTTGGCCCAAGAATAGGAGCAGAGTTGAGAAGAAAAGCGTTCTATACTGTTGTTTTATCATTGATAGCTATGTTAATTTATATCGGATTGCGATTTAAGCCTATTTACGGACTTGGCGCAGTTGTCGCTTTGTTCCATGATGTTCTTGTGACGCTTGGTATGTGTTCAATTTTTAGCGGCGTTTCTTATTTTAATATCGAAATGAATCAAACTTTACTTGCTGCATTGCTTACGCTTGTCGGTTTGTCTGTAAATGATACTGTTGTTGTGTTTGATAGGATAAGGGAGAATTTGAAACTTCATAAAGCGATGAATTTTATCGACCTTGTAAATAAAAGCATAAACGAGACACTAAGCAGAACGATAATCACAAGCGGAACGACAATAATTGTTTCTTTAATTTTGCTTATTGTTGGGAGTGAGGTAACGCGTGGATTTGCGTTTGCGTTGATGGTAGGTATGATAACCGGTACTTATTCTTCAATTTATGTTGCAAGTTCGCTTGTGGTTGATTTTACGCTTGCAAGGCAGAGAAAGGCAGAGAAGGAGAAACTATTAAAGAAACAGCCCGTATCAGTTAAATAAAAAGGATTAATTTAATGAGACTAAAAACGCGAGACTTTGACGATGTCGTTGTGGTTGAGATCAAGGGGAATTTTATGGGTGGTCCCGATTCCCAAAAATTTAGGGATTTATTGCACAAACTTCTTGAGCAAGGAAAAAAGAAGGTGGTTGTCGATGTGAAAGATGTAAAGTTTATGAACAGCGCTGGACTTGGGACTTTGATAAGTGGATTGACAACGATGAGGAATGGGGGAGGCGATCTTAAAATTGCAAATCCAACAGCTAAAATTGAATCGCTTTTGATGATAACAAGACTTATCAAGGTTTTCGAAACATATGGCTCGGTTGAAGAAGCGATCGAAAGCTATAGAAAGCAGAAAAAGAAAAGATGAAACTTAAAAAAATATGTCATTTAAAATTCCCGATGGTTCTGTATGGATTATACTTGGTGCACAATGGGGAGATGAAGGAAAAGGCAAGGTTGTCGACCTTTTAAGTGAAAGCGCAGATATCGTCGTCAGATATCAAGGGGGTGCAAATGCGGGTCATACGGTTTGTTTCAATGGGAAAACTTACATCCTTCATCTCCTGCCGTCTGGAATTTTTCATCCCAATGTAACCTGCGTAATTGGAAATGGGGTTGTCCTTGACCCTATCGCATTGCTTGATGAAATTGAAATGGTTAAATCAGCAGGTGTGGATATCACAGGACGACTTTTGATAAGTCATAATGCTCATCTGATAATGCCGTATCACAAACTCCTTGATAAACTCTACGAACAAGGGGAAGATAAAATTGGGACTACTGGCAAAGGCATAGGTCCAGCGTATGTTGATAAATATGCGCGAATTGGGATTAAAGTTGTGGATCTTTTAGATAGAGATATTCTTCGAAGAAAACTTCGTAAAAATATCGAGTTAAAAAATGAAATTCTTGAGAAAGTTTACGGAGCCCAAAAGTTTGATGTGGATAAGATAATTGACGAATATGTTGAGTTTGATGAGAAAATTAGCCAGTTTATCACTGATACTGCGGTTTATTTGAACAAGGCTATAAGCGAGAAGAAAAAAATTTTGCTTGAAGGTGCTCAAGGGGCTTTGCTTGATGTTGACCACGGCACATATCCTTATGTCACATCGTCTAATCCAACTGCTGGTGGAGCTTCAACGGGGTCTGGGATTCCACCTACGAAGATAAACGGTGTCATAGGAGTTATAAAAGCATACACGACAAGGGTTGGCGAAGGTCCATTCCCAACCGAATTAAAAGATGAACTTGGTGACTATATAAGAAAAAAGGGGAACGAGTATGGAGCAACCACCGGAAGACCGAGAAGATGTGGATGGCTTGATATTGTCAGTTTGAGATATTCAATTATGATAAATGGAATTGAAAATCTTGCTCTTATGAAACTTGATGTATTGAGTGAACTTGACGAGATTAAAATTTGTGTCGCTTATGAAATTAATGGGAAAAAACTTAAAAACTTCCCGACAAGCCCAACTATATTGGAGAAGGTCACTCCCGTATATGAAACATTCAAAGGGTGGAGGAGAAAAATTTCGGATGTGAAATCGTACTCTGAGCTTCCATCTGAGGCGAGGGAATTTATAGAGGCGATAGAAAAACTAACCGAAGTTAAAATATCGATCATATCTGTTGGCGCGGATAGGAAACAAACCGTCTTTAAATAATCAATTTACAAATGCTTAAGACTTCAAACATAAAAAGAGTTCTCATTCTCATCTCTGTTTTAGGCGCGCTTTCAATTCTATACTATACAAATATCATAGTTAAAAACCTTGAACTTAGAGAAAGGCAGATCGCTAACCTTTATGCGAAATCAATTGAGTATATTGCAACTTCGCCGGGGACATCTGAGTTTACATTTATTTTTGATCAAGTTATATTAGCGATTGATTTTCCTGTCATTGTAACGGATCGTGATCGAAATCCGCTTTTTTATAGGAATATAAACATTGACACGACATTGCCATTGAGGGCGAGGGAGGAGTTTTTGCGTAAAGAAATCAAAAGAATGGAAAAAGCATTTGAGCCGATAAAGATAACTTATGGTGACACTTTGGTTTTAAACTATATCTTTTATGGTAATTCAAAACTTGTCGAGCAACTAAAAATTTTGCCGTATGTAATTTTGGGCGTTGCTGGAATTTTTATTTTGATCGGTTATTTAAGTTTTAGTTATGTTAAAAAGACTGAACAAAGCAACATTTGGGTTGGGCTTGCTCGAGAGACAGCGCATCAACTTGGGACGCCGCTTTCAAGCATATTTGGATGGCTCGAGATTCTAAGGACTAAGATTGACAATGGAGAAGATATAAGCGATGTAATTCACGAAATTGAAAACGATTTAAATAAACTTAACAAGATAACACAAAGATTTTCAAAGATAGGTTCTAAACCCGAATATGCTGAAGAGAAAATCGCTGATGTTATAAGTTCTGTCATAAAGTATTTTGAAAAGAGAATTCCGCATACAGGGAAGAAAATAACGATCGGTATCAAAGGCGATACATCTGCAAAGGCATTCATAAATCGTGAACTATTTGAATGGGTGATCGAGAATTTGCTTAAAAATGCTCTTGATGCTATTGAAAATAGCGAAGGGAAAATTGAGTTCAAGATACAGCAAAAAAAGAAGTTTGTAATAATAGATGTTTCTGACACCGGCAAGGGGATAAACATGAAATATCGGAAGGATATATTTAGACCCGGATATACGACGAAGAAAAGAGGTTGGGGACTTGGTCTAAGTTTGTCAAAGCGAATAATCGAAGTTTACCACAAAGGTAAACTTTTCCTTAAAGAGAGCAAAATCGGCAAGGGTTCAACTTTTAGAATAGTTTTAAAGAAGTAAAATGAAATACGAAGTTGTAAAGTCAAAAATTGACAAAATCATATCTGGAAGAAATCTCGCAAGAAAAATTTTCTATGCTGGTTTGAATCTATTGCTTTTAAGGGCTTGGTATGTTAGGGATGAGATAAAAAATTTTTTTAAGTCAAGGGGAAAAACTGATGAAATAAAAGTTCTTGATGCGGGTTGTGGATTTGGGCAATATTCATATTTTATAGCGAAAAATTTTAAAAATGCGCAGGTCATCGGTGTAGATATAAACGAGGCGAGAATAAAAGATTGCGCAAGATTTGTAGAGGAAGAGAAAGTTGAAAATTTAAAATTTGAATTAGCAGATTTAACCAAGTTGGATTATCCAGCCCAATTTGATCTTGTCCTTGCAATTGATGTGATGGAACATATCGAAGATGATGTCAAAGTTTTTAAAAATTTTTATAACGCAATGAGGGAAAGTGGTTTGGTGATAATTAGCACCCCATCGAACTTGGGCGGTTCAGATGTTCATTCGGATGAGGAGGAAAGTTTCGTCGAAGAGCATGTAAGGCATGGTTATGACGTTGATGAAATAAAATCAAAACTTGGAAGCGTAGGGTTTAAAAATGTTAAAGTGAGATATAGCTACGGTAGATGGGGGAGTTTATCTTGGAGGTTGATGGTTAAAATTCCTATTCTATTGTTGGGTAAAAGTTTTGCATTTGTTATTATTTTGCCTTTGTATTATTTGATCGTTTTTCCGCTTGGGATATTTTTGATGTGGCTTGATAAGAAGGTGAAAAACGTTAGGGGGACGGGATTAATTGTTACGGCGATGAAGTAGTTTTAAATTCTCCCAAATCTTTTGTCGAGTTCTTCGATTGAAATTTTTATTATTATCGGTCTGCCATGCGGGCAAACGTATGGATTTCGAGTTAAAAAGAGTTGGTCGATTAAAACTTGAATTTCTTCTGGCGTTAGTTTATCTCCCGCTTTTATTGCAGTTTTACAAGCGAAAGCCTTCGCAAGGTTTTCTCGTTCAGAAAGTCCGGGTTCAGCATTTGAGTTTTCTTTGTAGAGTTCAATTATCTCTTGCAATATTTTTTTCTCTGCACCTTGCTTAACTTCTGGTGGAACACCATAGAGTATAACTGTATTTCTCCCAAAAATTCTCAAGTCAAAACCTAAATTTTCAAGATAATTTTTCAACTCTTTCACAATGGCTATATCAGCTGGTGTAAGTTCAATAGTTTGAGGGAATAAAAGTTGTTGCGTGAACGGTGAATTCGAATTTAAACTATCAAGCGCTCTTTCGTAAAGTATCCTTTCATGTGCGACATGTTGGTCGATTATCATCAAACCAGTTTTAATTTGTGCAATTATATATTTGTTATGAACCTGCATAAATGTGATGCTCTCGCTTGGGCTTTTCTCTTCGGCTGACGGAATTTCGCTACGAATCTCTTTGAAAATTTTTTCCGCTTTTTCCGATGCTGATTTTGTCTCTAACCCGGTTGACGCCTCGGGAAATGAAGATGTGATAATGTCGAGGCTGAATTGTTGTTCTTTTTTGATTTTCTCTTTTATTGGCTCGGTTAAGTTTATCAATTGTTTTTTTATTTCAATCAGATCTGTTGAAGGTGCAAGCTTAACTTCGCCCGTTGGCTCGATTGTTAATTCGGGGATTAAGCTAAACTTTGAAAGCGAATGTTTTACTACAGCACGGACAAAATTGTAAATTCCTGTTTCATCGTCGAATTTAACTTCAAGTTTTGATGGATGAACATTGACATCGACATGTCTTGGGTCAATCGATATCATCAAGATGAAGGATGGGAAACTACCTTTGTCGATCAAATGTTCGTACGCATTATAAACTGCATGATTTACCGAGCGATTTACGATGTATCTGCGATTTAAGAATACAAATTGATCTGCTTTTGTTTTCTTTGAAAATTCTGGTTTGCTTATGAAGCCGTATAAGCTTATGTATTCAGTTTTTTCATTGACCGGGATCAAAGTTTCAAAGAATTTTTCTCCAAATACTTGTTTTATCCTTGTTTCTAAGTCAGTTTGTTCAAATTTTGCGATTTGCTCGTCATCGCTTATGAATTCGAAAGATATTTCAGGATAAGCGATGGCAAATCTTATGAATGCCTCGTAAGCGTGTTTAAATTCGGTGTATTTACTTTTAAGGAAGTTTCGTCTTGCAGGGGTGTTGAAGAAAAGGTTTTTCACCGCTATTGAGGTTCCGGTCGGAGCGGAGGTTTTGGAAACCTCGATTAATTTACCGCCTTCTATTTTAACAAGCGTTGCAAGTTCGCTATCTGGTGTTTTCGTCTTCATTTCAACTTGCGAAACAGCTGAAATTGAAGCAAGGGCTTCACCTCTAAAGCCAAGCGTGCGTATGTTTTCAAGGTCTTCGTAGGTTTGTATCTTGCTTGTTGCATGCCTTTCAAATGCAAGGACCGCATCTTCTTCGTCCATGCCACAACCGTCGTCTATCACTTGAATCAATGTTTTTCCCGCATCTTTTAAAATCACGGTTATATTTTTCGCTCCCGCATCAATGGAGTTTTCAATCAATTCCTTTACAACTGATTCTGGTCTTTGTATTACTTCCCCAGCTGCAATTTTGCTGGCTATTTCTTCAGGTAAAATTTTTATCCGCGCCATTTTTTGAAGTCTTTATTAGATCATTCCTGATAATAAAAGATAAAGATAAAAAACCAAAGCAACAATAATTAGCCACCAAATGATCGGTTTTTTCTTTCGCTCGGAGATGCTTATCCTCTGGATTTGCAGTCTTCGCTTCAGCCTTTCTTTTCTTTTTGCTTCCTCATCTTTGTCGGGATTGTAATATCTGGGGATATACTCAAAGCGAAGATGTTGTGGTCTTTTAAAAAACATAATGCTTTAAATCAATTTTTTTACTCCAAGCCCCGGTTCATCCGGGAGAACTAATTTGCCTTTTTGAACTTTAACTCCATCAAATGGGTCGTTTGTTATCAAAAGATTTCCGTCAAGGTCTGCAAAATCAACAAGCGGAGAAATTTGTGCACCTGCAGTTATCCCAACCGAGGATTCGATCATACATCCTATCATAACTTTCATTTTCATTGCCCTCGCGGTGTTTATCATTTTTATAGCTTCTCTAATTCCAGTGCATTTCATAAGTTTTATATTAATTCCATCATAAGCCTTTCCTAAAATAGGAACGTCCCACATTCTAACACAGTTCTCATCCGCAATTATTGGAATATCAACTTTATCTCTTACCCAAGCGATGGAGTCGAGGTCATCTGCGGGCATCGGTTGTTCGACAAATTCAACTCCTTCGTCCTGAAGCCATTTGATTTTTTCAAGAGCGAGTTCTTTCGTTTTCCAACCCTCGTTCGCGTCCACACGAATTATTTTATCTGTGGCTTTTCTTATTGTTTTAATTATTTCCTCGTCATTTTCAAGACCAAGTTTAACTTTTAAAATTGGATATTCCTCTGCTTCTTTAACTTTTTGTTCGATGACTTTTGGCTCGTCGATTCCAATTGTAAACGATGTGATTGGAGTTTTTTCCTTGTTCAAACCGAACAGTTTATAAAGTGGAACGCCAAGTAATTTCCCGACGAGATCATGGAGCGCGATGTCAATCCCAGCTTTTGCGGATGTGTTTCCTGGTTCAATTGAATCGATATAATTTAGTATATCGTCAATTTGAAATGGGTCGTCAAATTTCGATAGGTCAACCTTGTTTAAAAAGTTTATTACAGTTTCGACATTTTCACCATATCTTGCGGATGGGGAAGATTCGCCGTAGCCGATTACACCGTTGTGTTCAATTTCGATTAAAACGACTTGATTTGATGTTCTAACGCCGCGGGTTATTTTGAACGGATGTTTGAGTTTAAGTTCAAATGTGCGATATCTTAAAAGCATTTTTTGTTTAAAATCTTTATTTGAAAAATGTTCCAATTGCTACGATTATTAAAAGCGTCGCGAAAAGTTTCTTTAACATTTTTGATTTTGTCTTGTAAGATACTTGAGCCCCAAATCTACCTGTTATAACTGAGCCAAGCAAAATTAATATCCCAGCGGTGTAATCGACGAAGCCTATCGTTCCAAGCGAAGAAAGTTCAGACCTACCGAGTCCATTAATTATGTAGCCAAGTGTTCCAAATATTGATGTTAGGATAATTATTGAACTTGATGTTCCGATCGCTCTTTTTATCGGTATTTTCATAATATTGTTCATAACTGGGACGAGCAAGATTCCACCTCCGACACCAGCAAATACCGAAACTATGCCGGAGACAAACCCCCATAAAAAGGCAGAGATTGAACTGACGTTAGCCTTGTAATTTGATAAATCATCTGTATCAACTTGATTGTTGGACTCAAAAAACATTCTCAACCCAGCAAAAAGCACAACTGTGAGGATGAACGCTTTGATAAAACCTCCAGACACCACGGAGGCAATTTTGCTTCCTATCAAAGCGGATATCACAGAACCTGAACCCATTGTGAAAGTTAACTTCCATTCGATGTTTCGGTTTTCGTATTGTTTTATTGTGCTTGATATCGATGTGAAAATTATCGTAAACAGGCTTGTTGCGACCGCGATCTTAGGGATTATCTCGGTTGGTAATCCAACCGCGGAATAGTAATACATTAAAATTAGAACAAGTATTATCCCACCTCCTATTCCGAAAAAACCAGCCAGAAATCCGGCAAAAAGACCCGAAACGAAAAGTATTAACTTCCAGAAGATCATTTCAGACCAAGCAATGAGTTATAAATTTTTTTCTCCTTTAAAATTGAAACCGCGGTTTTAACTTGTCGGTCGTATCCAAGTTCCCAAGCTATAAGTTCATCTTCGTATTTATATCTTGCGAGAATTTCTCTCATCAGTTCAGTTGCGATTTCGTCGCTGTAAAGTTTGAAGTGGTCAATTTTTTGAGATTTAATTTTGTTTAATGTTGCTTCAACCTCGCTAAGGTAGCTATTGGTATACTTTTGTCTTTTTGCGTATTCGATCGCTTTTTCAAGGTTTATTTCAAAACTATCTTTGAATGTGAAATTATTTTCTTTTACGAATTCTGCGAATTCTTTCATAAGTTGTTCATCAATTTTAAAATTTTCCGGCAAAGTTTCATGCTTTGCAAGGAAACGGTTTGCGAATTTGAAGAACATTCTCTTTTGAGCCAAAGCTTCTACGAAATCACTTCTTTTTCTTTCCTCAACGATAGTGTCAGGCATTATACCGCCTTGGGCATAAACGATTCGTCCGTTTTTCGTCTTGAAAACTTTTTGTTCCGAGTCAGGTTTCGAAATAAAGACGCCATCAGGTTTATGAAAGTAATCGATTTCTTGGATGCATCGTCCGCTTGGAGTGTAATATTTTGCGGTTGTCATCTTAAGAAAGGTGTTGTAGGATAGATAACTTATCGTTTGAACGAGCCCTTTACCAAATGTTCTCGTTCCCAAGATTACGCCTCTGTCAAGGTCTTGAATTGCGCCAGCGACGATTTCGCTTGCACTCGCACTTGAATTATTTACAAGCACGCATAGCGGAACGTCTGGAAGTATCGGTTTTGCGTTTGAGTAGTAATTTTTCACTGCATCGGGTTTGCGACCTCGCGTCGAGACGATAAGACTTCCTTCGGGAACGAATTTTTCGACGATGTTAACCGCTGCGTCAAGCAACCCCCCAGGGTTATTCCTTAAGTCAAGTATCAAGCCTTTTATTTCTCCCCTGCTTTGGAGTTCTTTTATTGCTCTTCTTAATTCTTCACCTGCATTTCTTGAAAATCTTTCAAGTTTTATATACGCTATTCCATCGTCTACAAAATCATAATAAGTTACATTTCTTATCTCAACCTCAGTTCTTACCATTTCAAATACAAGAGGATTTTTCACGCCTTCTCTGACGATATAAAGTTTTATCGGCGTCCCGGGTTTTCCAATCATATATGTTCTTGCATCGTTGAGTGATTTGCCCTTTAATGGTATACTATCGATTTGGATTATAGCGTCTCCAACTTTAATTCCCGCTTTATCTGCGGGGTAACCTTTTGAAACCTTCGTCACAACTATGGCCGTATCAAATTTTGAGATTGAAATTCCAATCCCACTGTATTTTCCAGTCGTTATGGCATCTACTTCGTCTGTATGTTTTTCATCTATGAAAACTGTGTATGGATCAAGTTCACTTAGCATTCCTTTTATTCCTGCTCTCATAAATTTTTCCGGATCGACCTCGTCGACATAGTTTAAAATAACCTCTTTATAAATCCTTCCGAAGATTTCGACGCTTTTATTTATCTTGAAGAAGAGATCGTCCCCACGGGATTGGAAAAGTTCAAATTTAGCGAAAATTAAAACCGCAAAGATAGCAAAGCTGAAAAGAAAAATTTTTTTCTTCATTTGACCCGAATTTTTAATTTTTCAAAAACGATTGACCAAATTTGTTGGCTTATCTCATCGATATCCTTCATCCCATCTATGACGATGAACCTTTCGCTTTCTTTTGCGATTTCAAGATAACCATTCCTAACTCTCTCAAAGAAATCAAAGCCGGAACTTTCCATTCTGTCGCCTTGATCTTTTCTCATTTCTGTCGATTTAGAGATTTTTCTTCTATAAATTTCTTCGACTGGGATATCGATTAAAAATGTGATGTCTGGGACAATGCCGGATGAAGCGAGTTCATTTATAATTTTTATTTTTTCGATGTCGATTCCACGCCCATATCCTTGATAAGCAAGGGTTGAGTCATAGAATCTATCGCAAATTACAATTTTACCCGATCTTAAGGCTGGGATTATAGCTTCTTTTACAAGTTGCGCTCTGCTTGCGGAGAAAAGAAATAGTTCTGTAAGTGGGTCCATCTCGCGGTTTTGTTCGGAAAGAAGAATATTTCGAATGGCTTCTGAAATTTTCGTTCCCCCGGGCTCTCTTACAAACAAAACATCATATCCAAGACTTTTTAATCTCTCAACTAAAATTTCTGCTTGCGTTGTTTTCCCGCAGAGGTCTACTCCTTCAAAAGTTATGAACATTTGACTTATTTTAGCACGATTTCTTTTCTATTTTCGGCGGATTTATATATTGAGTCGATTATTTTATTTCTGTAAAGTGCGTCCTCAGCGCTTGAGATAAGGGGATGGAGCCCGCGGACAGCTCCGATGAAGTGCTTGAGTTCATTTTCATATGATTTCCAATAAAGCACATCAGGTCTGTCCATTTTCGCCGGGGATAAACTTACAAGTTTTCCTTGCACATCTTTGTAAATTCTAAATGGATTTAATTCACCGGTTCCTTCCGTCCCAAAGATGTTGAGATAGAAAATCGAATCTTCAAATTCATACGACCAACTTACATCGATGAAAAGGGTTGCATCATTTTTAAACTTTATAAAAACAATTGCGCTATCTTCGACGGATTTCGTCTGGTGTTTGTAGCAAATTGCATTTACGCTTTTAACCTCGGGATATCCAGCCATCCATAGAGCAAGGTCGAGTATGCTTATGCCAAGATCAAGCATTACACCACCGCCGGCTTTATCTTTCATTAGAATCCATTTCCTATTATTTGGTCTTTTGAACCATCCTGCTTTGACATAAAAAACCGAGCCGAGATCACCTTGCTCAATAAAACTTTTCATCAACATACAATCAGGTCTAAATCTTAAATTCATTCCAACCATCACTTTTCTATCTGTCTCTCTGATGACCTTGACGACTGATTCAGCTTCTTTGTATGTCCTTGCAAGTGGTCTTTCGACAAAAACATCTTTTCCCGCTAAGACACATGCAGTGACCATCTCAGCATGTAAATTCGTTGGTGTAAGAACTTCAACAGCTTCTAGTTCATCTACTTCTTTTAGCATTTTCTCATAATCAGTATAAAAATATGGAACATTGTATTTTTCTGCGAGCATTTTTGCTTTTGTTTTATCAGTGTCGCATACAGCAACTATTTCAGCGTTTCCAAGTTTTGACAATATAGGCAGATGCACGACTTGTGCTATCCCGCCAAGTCCGATTATCCCAAATTTAACTTTGTTCATTGTCTGTGATAATTTTTGTTTACCGAAACTTTCGCTTTTTCAAATTCAAACCTCTCAAGGATTTTTTCAACTATTCCATCTGGGTCAAGTTTTAACATACGCCAAAGTTCCTCTTGTGTTCCGTGTTCAATAAACTCATCCGGTAATCCGTGAATTAAAAATTCAACATTTTTAACTCCTTTGGAAACCGCATATTCAACCACAGCGCTTCCAAAGCCACCTTTGATTGTGTTTTCTTCGATCGTAACGACTTTATCAAATTTTTCAAAAATTTGATCGAGCAACGCTTCATCGAGTGGTTTTACAAATCTCATATTTACAACCATTGCATCTATTCCATATTCACGGAGTTTTTCCCCTGCTTTCAGACTTGGATATACCATATTTCCAATTGCAAGTATGGCTAAATCTTTTCCTTCTTTTAGAACTTCCGCTTTACCGATTTCAATTAAGTCAAAATCATCTTTGAGTGGAACGCCGACGCCATTGCCACGCGGATATCTAATCGCTACTGGCCCTTTATTATAAACTGTGGCTGTGTAGAGCATATCTCTTAATTCGCTTTCATCTTTTGGCGCCATAATCACCATGCCGGGTATAAGCCGTAGATAGCTTAAATCAAACGCACCGTGGTGAGTTGGTCCATCTGCTCCAACGAGTCCAGCTCTATCGATCGCGAAGACGACATGTAGGTTTTGAAGTGCGACATCGTGAATTATTTGATCAAAAGCCCTTTGTAAAAATGTCGAATAAATTGCGCAAATCGGTATGTATCCTTCGGTTGCAAGACCCGCGGAAAATGTTACAGCATGTTGCTCTGCTATTCCAACATCGAAAAATCTATCTGGAACTTCCTTTTGCAAAATGTTAAGCCCAGTTCCCTCAGGCATCGCAGCTGTTATCCCAACGATTTTTTTATTTTGCTTTGCAAGTTGAACGACCGCTTCACCAAAAACTTTCGTATAACTTGGTGGTTGCGGTTTATCGCTTTTGTACATCTTTCCAGTGATTTTGTCGAATGGGGTCACGCCGTGATATTTGGGTGCATCTTCTTCAGCGGGCTTGTAACCTTTCCCTTTCTGAGTGATGACATGAAGAAGGATTGGACCATTTAGATTTTTTATCTCACTTAAAATTCTTATAAGTTTTGCGATGTTGTGACCGTTTACTGGACCGAAGTATCTAAACCCGAGAGCTTCGAATAACATCCCAGGAGTTATTATAGCTTTTACGCCACCTTCGACTCGCGCAGCAAGTTTTCTTATTCTATCTCCCATACCATCAAGTTGTCCTGTTAAATCCCAAACAAATGATTTTAATTTATTATAAGGTGCGCTTGCTATCAACTCTGTGAAATATTTTGAGACAGCCCATACGTTCGGCGATATCGACATATTATTGTCGTTTAAGATTACGATTAAATTTTTTCTCATCATTCCTTCATTGTTCATAGCTTCGTATGCAAGACCAGCGGTCATTGCTCCGTCCCCTATTATCGCAACGACTTTATAATCTTGTCCATCGAAATCTCTGGCGGTGGCTATACCAAGAGCGGCTGAAATTGATGTTGATGCATGTCCGGCGCCGAAAACATCATAAATGCTTTCGCTTCTTTTCAAGAACCCACTGATTCCTTTGAACTGTCTTATCGTATGAAAAACATCCCTTCTTCCAGTGATTATTTTATGCACATAACCTTGATGACCTGTATCCCAGATTATTTTATCTCGCGGTGCGTTGAAAACATAATGAACTGCAAGCGTTAACTCAACTACGCCCAAACTTGCCCCAAGATGTCCTCCAACTTTTGAAATCGTGTCTATTATAAATTCCCTTATCTCGCCCGCGAGAATTTCAAGCTCGCGAATACTTAAACTTTTTAAGTCGTCTGGCGAATTTATCTTTGGTAAAATTTTAAAGCTCAGGCCAGTTTGGGAGTTTAACGATTCCATGAATTCCCCTCCTTATTAAATTTTATTGTTAAAATCATCAAAATCTAAAAGCGTAAAGCCGTTTGCTTCGTCTTTGATAATTTTCTTGATTCTAAGTTCCGCTTGAGTTAGTTTTTGAATGCAATATTTTGAAAGTTTAACCCCGCGCTCGTACATTTCGATCGCTTCTTCGAGTGAAACTTCTCCAGTTTCGAGTTTATCAACTATTTTTTGGAGTTCCCTTAAAGCCTGTTCAAAAGTTAGATTTTCGATCGAATTTTCCATTGTTTCATTTTTTTTCGTCATATCCCTTCACCACTCCTTTTATTATTCCGTCGGATAGTTTTAGTTTAAACTCATCGTTTAATTTAAGTTGCTCAACGCTGTGGACTATTTTGCCATTTTTATAAACGATCGCATAGCCTCTCTTTAAAGCAAGTTCCGGGTTTACGGATTCAAATCTTTTAAGCCATTGCTCGAAATTATGTTTGACTAATTCAAATTTATGCATCATCGCTACATCAAGCGCCCTTGTCAGTTCATCGATTCGCATTGTATATTGCCTCAACCAGTCGAGCGGTCTATTGAAAGCATAACTTTTGACCAGGTGCTCAACTTCTTTTTTGGCGTTTCTTATTTTATCGATCATTCGTTGATGAATAGTATACCAAATATTTTGGATATTTTCAATAACATCGTCGCGATTTTTAACGACAAGTTCAGCAGCTGCTGATGGGGTTGGGGCTCTCAAATCCGCAACGAAGTCGCTTATGCTGTAGTCAATTTCATGTCCGACCGCGCTTATTATTGGAATTTTCGACTCGAAAATTGCCCTTGCCACGATCTCTTCGTTGAACGCCCACAAATCTTCAATTGATCCACCACCTCTTCCGACGATTATCACATCAACTTGACCGTAAAAATTCAAATCGCGAATTGCTTGCGCTATCTCCTCAGCTGCTCCCTCACCTTGAACTTTTACTGGGTAAAGAATTAATTCAACTGCAGGAAATCTGCGTGAGATTATGTTTATCATATCTCTTATCGCAGCACCAGTTGGGCTTGTGACGATCCCAATTCTACTTGGATATTCTGGGATTGGCTTTTTAAATCTCGGATCGAATAATCCCTCCGCAGCAAGTTTTTGTTTAAGCATCTCAAATTTTATCTGAAGTTCCCCGATGCCCAAAGGTTCAATGAAATCGACGATGATTTTATATTCACCACGAGGTTCGTATACCTCAATTTTGCCGTGAACCAAAACTTTATCCCCATCTTTGAAGGTATAATTTCGAAGAAATATATCCGCATACCTTTTCCATATCGCTGCGTTTATTGAGGCGTTTTCATCTTTGAGTGTGAAATATACATGCCCAGAGGTGTGAACTTTATAGTTTGATATTTCACCTTGGAGCCATATATCTTCGAAATTTGGCTCAAGAAATTTTTTGATCTTATATGTTAACTCTGAGACTGTGAGAATTTTCTCTTTCGAAAGCAACGGATAGAAATTATACATGCCCTTTTCAGCGAGCAATTTTCTTTTTTGAAATTTAAATAAAAAATAAAACTTAAAAAAATGTATCAAAACTTGGAGAAACAGCACTTGCACTTTTGGGAAATTTGATAATTTCAAGATTTTTGTGTTAATTTTGAGCGAATTTTAAAATAAGATGTTGCATATGAAGGTTAGAACGCTTCTATATGGAGAAGGATTATTTGAGACAATTTTATGGCGAGGAAGAACGAGGAGGCTCAGAAGACATTTTGAAAGGCTTAAAAATTCTTCGGAGTTTTTCAAAATTCCATGCCCTGATTTTGAGAGTTTTTGTTCCGCGATTGAAGAGAAGACCGAAGACAGAAAAAATCTTTATGTTAAATTTTGTTTGCTTTCCAAAGGGGATTCACTTTATCATTCATACCCACATAGTTATGAAATTATCGTAATAGTCAGGGAATTTGAGCCAAACTTAAACCCCAAAAGACTTTGTATTTCAAGTATCAAAAGACACAGCAAAAATCCTGTGATTTATCATAAAACAATGAATTATCTGCCGAACGTTCTCGCAAAGAGAGAGGCTTTAAGTAAAGGGTTTGACGACGCAGTGATGCTTAATGAAAATGATGAAGTTGCGGAATGTTCCGCCTCAAATATCTTGTTGGTGAAAAATAACAGGCTTTATACTCCCGCAAGAGACTCAGGGCTTCTTTTAGGTACAACGATGCAGATTTTGGTTGAGAAACTTGATGTTAAAGAGGAGAAAATTAAGTTGCGGGATATATCTAATGCATCGGCTGTTTTTATAACAAACAGTTTAATTGGAGCAGTCCCTGTTGTTCAGTTTATGGATAAAGAATTTCCAATTGATTATGAACTTTTGAAGGTTTTAAACTCAACAATTGATGAAGAGAATTTTTAAAAATGCTTATTCTTTGGGGAAAGTGGCTCGGAAAAAGTGGATTTTACGAAGCGGAAATTGAGGATGTTAAATACTATAATTCACTTAGCGAAATAAAAAATATCGAACCAGTAAGCTTTGTGGTTTTCTCCTACGATCTGTCCTCAGAAACACTTGATTTGAATATAAAAAAATCCAATTTCCCTTCGATAATTATTGTAAAAGTTCACAAATTTAAAGAAGTTAGAAAAACGCTTGGCAACTATAAACTTGTACCTGTTGGGAAGTCGCTTCAGGATGAGGAATTCATCGAGGGGGTCTTAAAAGTGAAAAATCTGATCGAACATGGCACAGTTTATCAGATAAATCTTACAAACAGATTTGATTTTGATTTTTCTGGGGAAAGTCTTTCTTTGTTTTTTAATTTTTATAAAACTCAGCCAGTTCCGTATGCATTTTACTTAAAAATTGACGATCTCTTCATCATTTCGGGTTCTATGGAACTTTTTCTTGAAAAAGAAGGCAATCGTATCATTAGCAAACCAATTAAAGGAACATCTAAAGAAAGAAAATCTCTTGAGCGAAGTTTAAAGGACAAGGCGGAAAATCTTATGATAACTGATATGATGCGAAATGATATAGGAAGAATATCAAAAATAGGAAGCGTTAAAGTTCCGGAACTTTTTAAAATCACAAAATATAGAACTCTTTATCAGATGCATTCTACAGTGGAGGGGGAGACTGATAAAAATTTTGTTGAGATATTAAGAGCAGTTTTTCCTCCTGCATCTGTGACAGGTGCTCCAAAGATAAAAGCTGTTGAAATGATTGATATCCTTGAGCCACATCCAAGGGGTTATTATTGTGGTTGTGCAGGGTTGATAAAAAATGAAACAGATTTTACTCTTTCTGTTTTAATACGTACCGCCGTAGGATTTGAATCCAATGTTTCATATTATGCGGGATGTGGTATTGTTTGGGACTCTGTGCCGGAAAAGGAGCTTGATGAGCTTTATTTAAAAGTAAAGGCTTTTTATTCCGAGTTTTAATTTTTCTTACACTGCGGGCTAATTACTGTTGGTAGATAAGAGGAAAGCGTAGGTCATACAACGTCATTTTGAATAAAAAAGTCGCCGGTACCCCGGCGACCTTTAGTTAGATTAAAGAAAATAGAATTTCATATCCCGGCTAATTGCAATAGACGCTCCCATCTTTTGTCAACCTCTCTCTGGATTTCATCAACCAAATGTTGATTTTCTGGCTTTAGAAGATGCGAAAACCTTCCTTGAAGTTTTAACCATTCGATTACAGGTTTCTTTTCTCTTGGTCTGTAGTTTATCTTATACTTTCCATTTTCAACTTCGTAGAGAGGCCAAACACAAGTCTCAACCGCAAGTTTGGCAATTTCAATACCTTTCTCAGCAGGATATCTCCAACCCAAAGTGCAAGGTGTAAGTATGTTTATAAACTTTGGACCCTTTATCGACAGTGCTTTCTCAATTTTCATATTTAGGTCTTTCCAATTGTGAACCGATGCTTGTGCAACATATGGGATCTCGTGCGCAGCCATTATTTGAGTTAAATCTTTTGAAAATTGTTTTTTGCCAAATTCAACAGAGCCGACGGGAGTTGTTGAAGTTTGTGCGCCAAATGGAGTTGCGCTTGACCTTTGTATACCTGTATTCATATAGGCTTCGTTATTATAGCAAATGTAAAGTACATCATGACCTCTTTCAGCCATCCCAGACAATGCTTGAAATCCGATGTCATAGCTTCCGCCATCACCACCAAATGCGATAAACTTTATATCGTCGCTAACTTTCCCTTTTTTCTTTAAAGCTTTATATGCCGATTCAACTCCGCTCATAACCGCAGCAACATTTTCAAATGCGACATGGATATATGGAACGTTCCAGGCTGTGTAAGGAAAAATTGTCGAAACAACTTCCATACAACCCGTTGCAAATCCAACAACGCATGGATAGTTAACCGAAAGAGTCACTTGTCTTAGCGCGACAGCTGGCAAACAACCAGCACAAGCTCTATGTCCTGCGGTAAATTTTACTTCTCTTTGAGATAATTCTTTTAAGTTCGCCATTTTTGAATCTTAATTTTTAATTTTAAATCCTGCTTTTTGACCAGAATAATCTTCCTCACCTCGAACGCCAATATAACGTGGAGCGTTTGGATGTTCGCCTGTAATTTTAATTTTTTCGAGTTCGTAGAAAATTTTTTCTATATCCCTTGGGCTTATATCTCTTCCACCAAGCCCGTAAATATAGTCGACAATAGGTAAACTTGAAAGTTTCGAGCCTTGCAATGTGGCTTTAATATCAAGACAAACCGGACCGAAAGGAGAACCGAAGGCGATCGATCGATCCATCACCCCAACAACAAGCGCATCGGAGAGAAATTCTCTTATTTCTTCTCTCGGGAAAGGTCTGTAAACTCTTATTTTTAATCCACCAACCTTTAATCCTTTTAACCTCAGCTTATCAATTACTTCTTTTATTGTCCCTGCAGTTGAACCAAGCGATATCAAAACGATTTCAGCGTCATCGATTTCATATGGCTCAACATATCCATATTTTCTTCCGCTAATTTTGAAATATTCCTCATCGATTTCTCTTATTAGTTCATAAGCATTTTCCATCGCTTCAGCTTGGGCTCTCTTATGCTCAAAGTAATAATCTTGCAGATCAAGCGGACCAAATGTCACGGGATTTTTAACATCGAGAAGCTTATATCTTGGGTTATATTCACCTATGAAATTTTTAACAACATCATCATCGAGAACCTCAACTCTTTCCATCGTATGGCTTATGATAAATCCATCCATCGTCACCATAACTGGAAGAAGTATATTCGGATGTTCAGCAATTCTTATTGCAATGATCGTGTTGTCGTAAGCTTCTTGTGCATTTTCAGAAAAAATTTGAATCCATCCAGAATCTCTCGCTCCCATTGTGTCGGAGTGATCGCCGTGGATGTTTATCGGTGCGCTTAAAGCCCTATTTATTACAGGCATAACAATTGGTAGTCTCAATCCAGCCGCGATATAAAGAATTTCCCACATTAGAGCGAGCCCTTGTGAACTTGTTGCGGTCATCGCCCTTGCGCCCGCTGCACTTGCCCCAACAGTTGCGCTTAAAGCGCTGTGCTCTGATTCGACAAGAACCATCTCTGTATCAACAAGTCCATCCGCCACAAACTCCGTAAATTTGTGCATCAATTCAGTTTGCGGTGTAATTGGATACGCGGCGACGACATCTGGATTAATCTGCCTCATTGCCTCTGCAACTGCTTCATTCCCCGTTAAAGCCATTACCTTCATTTTTTCCTTTTCCTCCTAAAATTTTTGATTATTGATATTCAACAACCATTGTTATAGCTTTGCTTTTGTCAGGACATACTTCTGCGCAAATTCCGCAACCTTTGCAATGGTCGTAGTCGAAACCAACGAGTTTTCCATCCTGGACAATTATCGAATTATCTGGACAGTAAATCCAACAGATCAAGCAGTCGTTGCATTTTGCTTTGTCAAGAACAGGCTTGAAAGTCCTCCATGAGCCAGTTTTATATTTTACTGCATTTCCCGGCTCATCGATCACAGCTCCAACTGGAAGTTCAAACCATTTCTTTAATTCGTTCATTCTCCCTTTACCTCCTCAAATGCTTTTTTTATCGCTTGAATATTTCCTTCGACAACTTTTTGAGCAAATTTTTTGCTAAACTTTTTGGTAAGATTTTTTAAGAGCGTGTCAAGGTCGAGAACCCCTGTAACTCTAATTAAGGCACCAAGCATAACTGTGTTTGGTATTGGTCTACCTATTGTATCAAGGGCTATCTTTGTTGCATTTAAAGTATAAATTTTTCCTTTCTTCAACCCAAACTTTTCCCGCACCTGATGTGGACTTAGCTCAGTATTGATGATCACGATTCCATCTTCAGGCGTTCCTTCGGTTACATCGATAGATTCAAGAAGTGTTGGATCAAGGACGACGACAACTTGTGGATTTTCAATCCCGCTGTGAATTCTTATTGGTTTATCGTCTATTCTGGTGAACCCTTTAACTGGTGCACCCATTCTTTCAGGACCATACTCGGGGAAGCCTTGAGCAAATTTTCCTTCTTCAATTGCTGTTTCCGCAAAAAGCATCGCAGCTGTTTTTACTCCTTGACCGCCTCGACCATGCCATCTTATCTCGATCATTTATACAATTTTTGAATTTTTGTTTTTACTCATTAGAAATATAAGTTAAAAATTGTGCCAAAAGAAAAGTATTGAAATTTAAAGAAATTTTTGGGCGAAAAAGTTTAAAATTGTCTCAAAAATTTAAAATGTGGCAAAAATGAAATGCTTATTTTTGAAGGGAACGCAAAAGTTCAAAATATTTTTTTATCAAGGTTTCGTAATCTTTATGATAATTTTCGCGGATTGATTTAAGGAGGTCTTGAAAGATTTTATCTTTTTCTTCTTGTAGTTCAAGTTCCGGTGGACTTTGTCTCGTGATGTTTTGCCCTGGTCTTGACTCGCGTTGTTTTTCAAAGTCTCGCTCATGGATTGAGCGTTGTGCATCAAGAAGACGCGATAGGATTCTCTCCTGTTTTCTTATTGTCTCCTCGCTAAGATTATTCGACTCAAGGTCGCTTACGATTTCTTTCATCTCTTCCGCGATTCTATTCAAATCCCCAAGTATTCTGCTTCTATTTCCCGAAAGTTCTGCTTCCCTCATAAGTTCTTGTAAAGATTTTCTGATAAGTTCTTGCTGAACAGCTAACCTTGCGAGTTCAGCTTGTTGTTCAAGTGAAAGTCTTTGCATCAATTCTTGGGTCGCTTGATTAAGACCGAGTTGTTGCATAGCGATTTGATTTAACTGCTGAAGCAAAAATTGTAATCCTCCACCTGCCCCGCCTTGCATCATTGCTTGCATAGCATTGCCAAGTTGAATTATAGCCTTATTAAGTGAACTCATAGCTTCGTTTTGGAATCTTGAGGCGTTTGCATTATCCCTTGCAGAAAGCGATTCAAGCGATTTTTGCATATTCATAAAGGCGGAGCCAATTTCGCGTCCCATATCAGGAGTTATGGCGAATGTTTTTTGCGAAAGCTCTATCATCGAATTTGCGACGGAATTTAAACCCGATATCAAATCCATTTGCTCGCGCGCAAGATCATTAAGTTTTGATGAGCCCGATGAAGAATTTTGAGTCTCGCGTTTTATCTCTTCTTGCTTGTTTGAAAGTTTGAGCAAGTCCTTTTGGATTTTCTGCATCTGTGTGATTATCTGGCGCTGTTGATTCTGCATCAGTTGTTGTTGAAGCGATTGCAATCCGCTCTGCATTTGCATCAATCCCTGTGCTATCTCAAACTGCATCTGCATGGCTTCTTTCAAATTCCCAGCGTTTATCTTTTCCCCAGCCTTTTCAAATTTCTCAGCAAAGTTTCTCTCCTTCATTTCTTTCAAAATTTTCTCAAGCGAATCAATGGGCATCTCTTCTCCAAACTCCGTCATTCTCTGCTTTAGCGATTCAAGATTTTCCTCTATTTGTCTCATCTCTTCCTTTAATTCTTTCTGCTCTTCGCTTAATTGTTTAAGGCTTGATTTATCCTCTGGGTTTGTTTGTGCTGTTCTTTTTCTTAAGTCCTCTTGTTTGTTTAAAATTTGCTCCGTTTGTTTTAAGATCTCGTTTAATTTTTGTTCAACTTGAATTCGTTTCAAAAGACTTAAAGTCCTCTCTATGCTTCGTCTAAAGTTTTCTTCCGAAAATTGAAACTTTTCAAGCGCTTGTCTTATTAATTCTGGATTTATATTTTGCATTGCTTGTTCAAGCCTTTTCATAAATTCCTGTAGTTCTGGGATATTGAGTTGGTTCAAAAGTTTTTGAAGTTCGAGATATTTCTCAAGCGTCTCCGGTGAAAGCAATCGATTTTCGTCCATTTTTTGAACAAGTTCTTGCAATTTCTGTGATGTCTGCTTGAGCTTGTTGCTTAACTCTTCGTATTGTTTCGCGATATTTTGAAGTTTTTGCTCCCTTTGCCAATCGCTTTTTAAGTTTCCCTTTTTGAAATCGCGCTCAATTTCATCCATCTCCTTTCTTAATTTCTTCGCCATCTCGAATACATCTTTTATATCCTGGTAAATTTCACTTTGAGAGCGCTCAACCTGAGCCAAAATTTCATGTAAAGATGGAAATCTTATCGAGTAGAGCTCCGTCCGAGATGATTTTGGACCGCTTATATTATCGTTGTCGAAAACTTCAAGATAATAACTTATAACATCATCGGGCGCTAACTCAAGCTCGGATAGGTCCCAAAGATATGGGACTTCCTGTTCTTTCAAATTTTTATCAATTGGAATTTCGATATAACTGAATTCTTCGCGTGGCTTTATATATCTTGAAAAACTTAATTTGTGCGCAAGGCGCAATTTTGTAAATCCAAAGTCATCGCTTATTCGCGCAAGGATCCCGACTTGCATTTCTCTTGTTAGATCAACGCTTTTTTCCGGTTTTAATATCTGAACTTTGGGATAATCGTCTTGGATTAGATTGACTTTGTATTCCACGGGTTGATCGTTTTTAAGCCCATCTTTGCTTAGAAGTTCGATATGATATGTCCCGCTTTTGACAAGTTTATATTGACCTTTTGCGGATGTTCCTGAAACAGAAAGGTTAAACGATGAACCGTCATTGAAAACAATTTTTGCTGAGTCAAGAGGTTTGCTTGATAAAATTTCAAACTTTGCGATCGTCCCAGTCATTGCAGTTATATCCCCGGAATTATCTTCAAGATATTGAGGTTCAAATTTTGTGTAAGATGGGTATATAAGTTGAACTTTCAAAAGTTTTACAACGGGACGATCGATGACATCGATTTTAAATTTTGATGTTTTTAAATCTTTGACTTTTACAAAATAATCGATCGGAAGCCTGACATTGTAAAGTTCATACTCAAATTTGTCTTTTCCTTTAATCTTTTTAACCTCAAAATTTTTTACGCCAGTTTGCGCAAGATATAATTCAACTTCATTCGGAGTTGGAAGGTTTATTTTTTGTGGTGTCACTTGGATTTCTATTTTAACATTTGTTCCCTTGGCTACCGTTGTGTCGCCGGGTTTGACTTTTATAACAAAGTCCTCAGGTTTTATAAATTTTCGATCGTAATTTAAAATTCGAACAAATGAGCTTTTGAAATCGGGCATCAAAATCAGGCTTGAGATGAATAAGATAAATGCAAAAAGCGAGAATAAAACTTTTTTATTGGAGTTCGACTTGTCAATTTTGTCCCAATCAATTTTAAGAACATCCTCGCCAAGTTGGATGAAAGCGGATTCAAGCAATTCTTTTGAATAAAATGTTTTCTCTTTAGACCTTTGCTCGTAGATTTGGAGGGCGTCTATTAATTTGTCTCCAACCTCTGGATATTTTATCCAAACAAATCGTGCGAGTTCAAAGTCGCTTTTTGATTTTACCAAGCCGAGTAATTTTAAAAGTGACGGTAGGATATAAAAACTAAAACTTAAAGCGATTACCAAAGCGACGAGATAGAAAATAGCCTTTCGCGTTGGTGAGGTGAAGTAAAATTCCATTTCGAGGAAGCCAACCAAAGCAGATACTAATACAACAACTACAAGCCATCTTGAAAATTTTATCTTGAAATCTTCGAAATTTAATGCCTTTCTTAGCCTTTCGAGCCTTGATTTTATCTGTAAATAAATTTCATTCATCGCGGAAGAAAATTTAATTAATTTGTCAAAGCCCAGACGACTACGTTCGTCCCAAATTTCAACGCTTCTTGTCTTTTTTCTTCAGGGTCTTTGTGGACTTCCGGGTCAGCCCATCCATCGCTTGGATTCGATTCGTAGGTGTAAAGAACGACAAGTCGACCGTTGTGAAAAATTCCGAAAGCTTGTGGAGGTTTACCGTCGTGTTCGTGAGTTTTTGGGACTCCATTTGGAAAACTGAAATAACAATGGAAAAGCCCATAAGAAAATGGTAATTCAACAAGTTCTTTGTCTGGGAAAACTTTCTTTATTTCGCGTCTAAAAGATTTGTCCATTCCGTAATCGTCATCCGCGTAGAGAAAGCCACCGCTTTCAAGATATGTTCTTAACCGTTTTGCTTCATCTTCATTGAAATTTATATTTCCATGTCCTGTCATAAAGAGAAACGGATAGGAAAATATATTATCGCTGGCTATATCGACAAATTCGTAAACCGGTATGACATCGATGTTCGTGTTCTCTTTTATAAACTTTAACAAATTAACTTCCCCCGATGGGTCATTATACCAGTCTCCACCACCGCGATATTTAACTCTGCCGATTTTAAAAGCGCTTTTTAATTGATAAGCCTCTTGTGCCCTCGAATAATAGGGGATATCAAAAAAGGTCAAAGAAAACGCGATCAGAAAGATCGCTGTAATTTGGATAAGTCTATTTTTCATCTTGTTGATTTCGGGCTTAATTTTCTTCATTTGGAATTTATGAAAGTTCGGGACAATAGTCAAGTTAATTGTTTTTTCCACTTGCTTTTTTTAACTTTTCGACAAATGCGATAGAGGTGAATTTTTAAAATAAAATTTTCGAAAGATATGGCGCCGGAGGTTTATATTGAAAATCTATCCGAACACGTTGGAAAGGAGGTTAAAATTTACGGTTGGGTTTACAATAAAAGGTCAAGTGGTAAAATTCGCTTCGTTCTTGTTCGCGACGGGACGGGAATTTTACAATGCGTGATGGCGAAGGGTGAAACTCCTGATGAAGTTTTTGATAAATATGATCTTTTGACGCAAGAGACTTCTCTAATCGTAAGTGGGATTGTAAACGAGGATAAAAGGGCGCCCGGCGGATACGAGCTTCATATAAAAGATATCAAGATAATTCACATCGCCCAAGATTATCCAATAACACCGAAGGAACACGGGATCGACTTTCTGATGGATCATCGACATCTTTGGCTTCGTTCGAGGAGACCTCAAGCAATTTTAAGGATAAGACATCGCCTTGTTAAAGCGATACGCGATTTCTTTGATTCGAAAGGTTTCGTTTTAATCGACGCACCTATTTTAACGCCGGCAGCTTGTGAGGGCACAACGACGCTTTTTGAAACTGATTATTTTGACCTTGGAAAGGCTTATCTTTCCCAATCTGGGCAACTGTATGTTGAAGCGGCAGCGATGGCTTTTGGAAAGGTTTATTGTTTTGGACCAACTTTTAGAGCGGAAAAATCAAAAACCAGAAGGCATTTAACAGAATTCTGGATGGTTGAGCCTGAGGTTGCATTTTATGAACTTGAAGATATAATGAATCTTGCGGAAGAGTTTGTTGAGTATATCGTCGGAAGAGTTCTTGAAACGAGCAAGAAAGAATTTGAGATTTTAGAGCGAAACACTGAACCGCTTGAAAGAATAAAGCGACCTTTCCCGAGGATTTCTTACAATGAGGCAGTTGAAATTTTAAAAAATAACGGTGTGGATTTCCAATGGGGGAATGATTTTGGAAACACCGATGAAACTATAATTTCGCAACAGTTCGAAAAACCTGTGATCGTTCATCATTATCCAGCAGCGGTGAAAGCATTTTATATGAAACGCGATCCTGATGACGAAACTTATGCGCTTGCTTTCGATATGCTCGCTCCAGAAGGTTATGGTGAGATAATAGGTGGAAGCCAAAGGGAAGATGATTATGAAACCTTGCTCAAGCGAATCAAAGAACATAATCTCCCCGTTGAAGCGTTTGATTGGTATCTTGACCTGAGGAAATATGGAAGTGTCCCGCACTCCGGATTTGGGCTTGGCGTTGAAAGGACACTTGCTTGGATATGTGGGCTTGACCATGTAAGGGAGACGATTCCGTTTCCAAGAATGATTTATAGAATAAAACCGTAGGGGTTCGCGATGTTAACAGTTGAAAATTTAAAGAAAAAATTTACAAATATCACCGCTGTCGACGGGGTTTCATTTGAAGTAAAACGAGGCGAGATTTTCGGGCTTCTTGGTCCAAATGGGGCTGGAAAAACTACAACGATAAGGATGATACTTGATATAATCAAACCTGACTCGGGAGTTATAAAATTCGATGGTAAGGAAATTAACGATGAAATTAAAAGCAAGATTGGCTATCTACCTGAGGAACGCGGGCTTTATAGAAAAACGCGCGTTCTTGAAACAATTCTTTATTTTGCTGAATTAAAAGGTATCGATAGAAAAGTTGCGCTTGAGCGAGCAAAGCACTGGCTTAAAAAGTTTGGGCTTATTGATAGAACTAAAAGCAAAATCGAGGAACTTTCAAAAGGGAATCAACAAAAAGTGCAGATAATAATATCAATCCTTCATGATCCTGAGCTCATCATACTTGATGAGCCATTTGCGGGACTTGATCCGGTGAATCAAGAATTATTGAAAGAGATCTTGCTTGATTTAAAAAGGGAAAATAAAGCGATAATTTTCTCAACCCATCAAATGGATCAGGTCGAAAAACTTTGCGATAGCATATGTCTTATCAATAAAGGTAAGCCTGTCCTTTCCGGTTCACTCCCAGATGTGAAAAAAATGTTTGGAAGAAATACAATTCATATTGAGTATGACGGCGATGGCGAGTTCTTAAAAAATTTGAAATATGTTAAATCAATCGATGTCTACCCGAACTATGCTGAGATAGCGGTTGAGGAAAATATCGAACCGATGGAGGTTTTAAAGCAAGTAATTGGGCGGGTGAATTTAAAGAAGTTTGAGATAAAAGAGCCATCTCTACATTCGATCTTCATCGATGTTGTAAGCGGAGGGTTTTAAAGGGAAAATGGTGGTTGTTTTGAAAAATTTTTTTGTTTTGGTAAATTTTTGAAGCAATTTTGTCATTAAAAATTGAAGTTAAAATTAATTTAGGAGGTGAAATCCTATGAGTAATACTTTGAAAACTGTCTTTTTGATGACATTGATGACGGTTCTTTTGCTTGCGGTTGGAAGTGCTTTAGGTGGAAGGTCCGGGCTTGTTATAGCATTTGTCTTCTCTCTTTTAATGAATTTCTTCGCATATTGGTTCTCGGATAAAATCGTCCTTGCTATGTATAGAGCAAAAGAGGTCACCGAAGCTGAGGCACCGAAGTTATATTCAATGGTAAGACGTCTAACGACTCGTGCAGGGCTTCCGATGCCAAAGGTTTACATTATACCGAGCATGACTCCGAATGCTTTTGCAACTGGAAGAAATCCGCAAAACGCCGCTGTCGCAGTTACAGAGGGAATTTTGAAAATCCTTAATGAAGATGAACTTGAAGGCGTTCTTGGGCATGAACTTGCTCATGTTAAACATAGAGATATTTTAACTGCGACGATAGTTGCAACCATGGTTGGAGCGATAACGTTTCTTGCGCGTATGGCTCAATGGTCGCTTCTCTTCTTCGGCGGAGGTAGGGATAGAGAAAATAATGCGAGTTGGATCGCTGAACTCGTTTTAATTATAGTTGCACCAATAGCTGCTGTTTTAATTCAACTTGCTATTTCAAGAGCCAGGGAATTCGCAGCTGATGAAGGTGGAGCAAAAATTTCTGGCAAACCACTTGCGCTTGCAAATGCACTGAAAAAACTCGAACGCGGGGTTGAAGCAATCCCGATGGAAGCAGGACCAGAAACAGCTCATTTGTTTATAGTTAATCCGTTGCGCGGCGAAGGTATACTTAAGCTTTTCTCGACGCATCCGCCGATAAGCGAAAGAGTTAAAAGACTTGAAAAACTCGCAAGAGAAATGGGCGTTTATTATTAATAACAAAAATGGTGAAAGATAATGTCATATAAAGAGCCAGCACCTATTCCAGATAAGGAGAATCCTTTCGAATCAATGATGAAAAGATTTGATAAAGCGGCGGAAATCCTTCAACTTGAACCCGGCGTTTATGAATTTTTGAAAACTCCAGCTCTTCAGGTTATCGTTTCAATTCCAATTCAAATGGACGATGGGAGAATTCAAGTTTTTGAAGGTTATCGCGTGATACATAATTACGCCCTCGGACCAGCAAAGGGTGGAATTAGATTTGCTCCAGATGTAACGCTTGACGAGGTCAAAGCGCTTGCTGCATGGATGACTTGGAAATGCGCGGTGATGGATATCCCGTTTGGTGGAGCAAAAGGAGCTGTAAAGTGCGATCCAAGAAAATTAACAAAAATTGAACTTGAAAAGATAACAAGAAGATACACGGCAAATCTTCTTGATATAATTGGACCTGATAAAGATGTTCCAGCACCTGATCTGAATACAGATGAACAGATAATGGCTTGGATTATGGATACATATAGCATGCATGTAAGAAGAACTGAACGCGCTGTTGTAACTGGAAAACCGTTGATACTTGGTGGTTCACCTGGAAGACGCGAAGCCACAGGTCGTGGGGTGATGATCGTAACGCTTGAAGCAATGAAAAAGCTGAAACTCAATCCCAAGAAATCAACCGCTGTCGTTCAAGGATTTGGAAATGTTGGTTCAGTTTCAGCAAAACTTTTGTTTGAAAGAGGTCTTAAGATAATTGCCATAAGCGATATAACTGGTGGTTATTATAACAAGAAAGGAATTGATATAGAAAAAGCGATAAAGTACGTTCAGAACAATCCTGATAGAACGCTTGAAGGTTTTAATGGCGGTGAGAAAATCACAAACGAGGAACTTCTTGAACTTGAATGTGATGTTTTAATTCCCGCTGCTCGTGAAGATCAAATAACGAAACAGAACGCCCCCAGAATCAAAGCTAAGTTGATCGTTGAAGGCGCAAACGGTCCAACGACCGCAAGCGCAGATCCAATACTTGAAGAGAAAGGTATTCTCGTCGTGCCCGATATAGTTGCAAATGCTGGTGGAGTGACTGTGTCGTATTTTGAATGGGTGCAAGATAGAATGGGCTACTATTGGACGGTTGATATGGTCAACGAAAGACTTGAACAGATGATGATATCTGCTTTTGAGAATGTTTATAACACAGCGAAGGATTATAAAGTATCACTTCGGCTCGCTGCATATATAATTGCAGTTGATAAAGTTGCTAAAACCTTGAAGATTCGTGGAATTTATGGTTAATTCCCTTTGCAAATTATTTTGTCTTTGTTTTTTATCTTTTAATTTTTTGTTCTCTCAAAATTTGACAAATTTTGAAATTGTCGACAGCCTGATAAATTCAATTGCTGACGAGATTTCATCGCAGGTTAACTCTGAAAAGATAAAAGTTCAATCAAATTTACAAGATAAACTCATTGAAAATAGGATTTTAAATTCGCTTCTCAAAAGATTTGTAGTTTTCCTTGATGACGATGTCGATGATATCGTCAGACTTGATGCGTTTCAAAGCAAGATTTATTATATTGGTGAGCCGAGAGGATTTTTAAAAAGGTCAAGATTGAGAAGGGAAGTTGAAATAAATCTTTATTGCTCTATAATCAAAGGTGGAAGGCTTGTTTGGAGCGATAGCCTTAAACGGAAGTTTTCGGATTATATTAATCCCGATGAAGTTGAAAAAGTTGAAGATAAAGATTTTGAATTTACTCGTGGCGAATTTGTCGAAACCAGTTTGAGTTTGAGGAGAATTTTAGAGGGTTTTCTCGTTGCGTCGTCGATTGGGATTGCAATTTATCTTCTTTTTGTTTTGCGAAAATAAATCTAAAGGTGCGGAAGTGGTGACGCCAAAATTTAAATATGTCTTATTGTTAATTTTCCCGCTCATTTTTTCGTTTTTAGGATGTTCATCCTCAAAGGAGCTTTCAAATTTATCCGCAGAAGATAGGTTTGAGATTGGGAAAGAAAAATTTGACAAGAAAAAATATCTCGATGCGATTGAGGACTTTAAATATATTTTGCTTCAATATCCCGGAAGTGCTGTCGCTGACGATGCTCAATTTTATCTCGCGGAATCATATTACAACCGAGGTGAATACTTACTTGCTTCTTCTGAATATGAAAACTTGATTCAAAATTATCCGTCAAGCGAATATGTCTCGATGGCAAGATACAAAATTGGGCTTTGCTATTATAACCTTTCCCCGAAATCACAACTTGATCAAACATACACTTATAAAGCTATAGACGCACTACAGGGATTTATTGAGTATCACCCAACGAGCGATTTAGTCCCCGACGCTGAGAAGAAAATTCATGAATTGATAAACAAACTTGCAAAGAGGGATTATGAGACGGGTTTGTTTTATATGAGACGAGAATTTTACAAGGCAGCGATGATATATTTTGATTCGGTAATTGAGCGTTACCCTGATTCAGATTATCTTGAACTAGCCTATATGGGGAAAATTGAATGTCTTTTAAAAAGAGGGGATTATAATGAAGTTGTGAAGATTGCGGAAGAGTTTGAAAGAAAGTTTCCTTCAAGCGAGTTATCTGAGAGGGTCAAGAGGATAAAAAAAGAAGCCCAGACACATGTCGGAAAAGAATTGCAAACAAGCAGATAAAATAGATAGGGCGAAGTATGTCAAAGATTCACAGGTTGAGATGACGGAACTTATCCTCCCAAGCGATGCAAATCCATTGGGATTTTTGCTTGGGGGAAGGTTGATGCATTGGATCGATATATGTGCTGCTATGTCCGCGATGAAACATTCTGGGAAAGTAGTTGTCACAGCAAGCGTTGATGAGTTAAACTTTCTTTGCCCGATAAAAATTGGGGAAGTTGTTATCTTAAAGGCTTCGGTAAATCGCGTCTTTAGAACTTCGATGGAGGTTGGAGTAAAAGTCTTCGCAATGAATCCTCTGACCGGCGAAATTCGCCATGCTAACTCTGCTTATCTTACATTCGTTGCGATTGACGAAAACGGAAAACCCGTTCCAGTTCCACCAATAATTCCGGAAACGGATGACGAAAAGAGAAGATACGAAGAGGCATTGATCAGACGACAACAAAGGTTGAAGCATAAAGAAGAGTTGAAAAATGCGCGCAAACAGGGAACCGCTAATCCATAGAGCCTTTTTCTTTCTGTTTGCTTTCTATATCGAATTTTTATCTGCACAAAATAGATTCTTTCCACCCTTTCTCGTAAAAGAGTTAAATCTTCCAAAAGGCTCTGTAAAATTTACAATAGGCAATTTTAACGGGGATGGATTTCCAGATATAGCCGTTGCATCGCAAAGAGCTATAACAATTCTCAGAAATGAACAAAATTTTGATTTTAATTTTTACTTTTCCATACCCACAAAGGAAATACCAACGGATCTTAAAATCTGTGATATTGACAGTGATGAAGAAGCGGAGATAATTGCGGTTTATAAATCGACATCAGCAATTGAAATTTTTAAAAGTGATACAATTGGCTTTAAAAAGTTTATATCATTTGAAACTGGCATCTATCCTGAAGTGCTCATCTGTTCTGATATAGATTTAAATGGATTGAAAGATATTGTGACCACTGGGAAGTTAATGCTTGGGGTGACAGTTAATTATCAAAACGATTTAAATAAATTTTCAACGCCGATAAATTTTTTTCCCAAGACGCCAATAAAAAAGGCTCAAATTGTTGATTTAAACTACGATGATGTTCCAGACCTCGCCTGTATCGATTGGCTTAATAATGCGCTGTTAATCTCCTATGGTAGAGGAGATGGGAAGTTTGGTCGAGCTTATACTTATGGGCTTCCGGAAGAACCAACCGATTTCTTTGTGGTCGATTTAAATAACGATGGATTCTTTGATTATGTAATTGCTTTCTATTACCTTGACGAGGTTCAATTTTTTTATACAACTCAAGCGGGCATAACCCCGAGGTTTAAGTTTAAAGTGCAAAAACCAACGAAAGTTTATGCCTGCGATATAAACCATGATGGCTTTAAAGATGTTGTGATAAGCAACGATAAAGAGTTTTTTGTTTCTTTGAACGCTCGAACAGGATTTGAACAATATGATTTCGCAAGTGAAGGTATATCTCAAATTGAATGCGCTGATTTGAATGGGGACGGAAGAGATGAAATTGTTATCATTGATTCGGTTGAGAATAAGTTAAGACTCTTTTGTTATGAGGATAAATTTGATGTTTCGAAAGATTTTTCCATAGCGGTTGGCTTTAACTCATCCGATTTTTCAAGCGCTGACTTTGATAGGGACGGTTATGTGGATTTTGCTTTTGTTGGTCGAAGGGATTCAAGCATCTTGCTGGTTTATTCTGGGAATGAAAATTTTTCTTTATTTTCAAGTCAAACCAGCAAAGCATTCACTGATGTAAAGATTTTGTCTACCTCGGATTTAAATTATCTTTTTTGCACAAATTATGAAACCGGCGATGTTTCCGTTTTTCGTTTCAAAGGTCGGGAAAGAACAAGGGAAATTTTTAAATATAACTTCGACAAGCCCGAACCAATCTTCATTGGTTTAGGTCAAGACGGAGCAATTTTTCTATTTTTTTCTGTCTCGGATTCAAATCTTTTGATAATTAAACCAAACGGCGAGTCAAGTTTTGATGAATTCACTATAAAAGAATTGGACAGCATAAAAGTTATTGCTTCAACAGTTGGTGATTTTAATGGCGATGGTTATTTGGATGTCGCGGTCATAGCTAAGGATACGAGTGGGGTTAAATTTAACACTTTTTTGAGAACTGAAAAAAGCGGAGAATATAAAAGAGGTTTTTCTGTTAATTTGAACAGGTTGATAAATCGAGCGTTTTTATTCGTAGGTGATATCACAGGCGACGGTGTTGCGGACATACTCGCATATTATGATTATTCGGTCACAAAAGTCTCGGAGGGAGAAATAAATCTTTTTGCGAATGAGGGAGCAGGGAAATTTAGAAGAAAGAGAATTGACACGCATATTCATTTAGCAAGTCAGAAACTTTTAAAAGTCGCGGAACTCACTGGAGATGGAAAGAAGGATTTTATCGTTTTTGATAAATTGAAAGGCAAACTTTATCTTTACATAAACAAGGACGATTCTTTTGAAAAAAGAGAGGTTGGAAATTTCAAAAACATCAGCTGTCTTGGCGTTGCAGATATCAATCGAGATGGAGAACTTGATCTTATGTTGTTAAACGAAGTAGGTGGAGCAATTAATTTTTTGCTCAATAAAGGCGGTGAATTTAAATGAAAGTTTTCATTCTTTTAGTTTTATTTTTCGGTTTCGCATTTTCACAAGATAAAAAAATTGAGCAGATCTACCACACAATTTGCGATAGAGCCGGAATAGAGGTTGAAAAACCTGTTGACTTTAAGCCATTCGATACAGGTAAATGTGGATTTGGACTTTATGTTGAAGCATTTAGAAATTGGGATAAATTTGACGAGATTCAAAAAACGAACATTAAAAAATCACTTGAAAGACCATCGCTCCAAGCCAGCATTGTAACGGCAAGCGGAAGGTTTAGAATTCACTTTGACACAACTGGGGTTAATGAGCCTTTTTTGTTTGATGAATTTGGTAACAAAATTCCCAATTCATGGAGAATGTATATTGATTCGGTAGCAAAATATATCGATTCAGTTTATCGAGTTGAGGTGATGTTTTTGGGGTTTGAGTTTAATTTTAACGATGATACGCTTGGCGGAGGGAGCGAATATGATATTTACATTCAAAGTTTGCCCGCGGGTTTATATGGGGAGACGGTTTTTGATTATTCAAGTCCTTTGCCTCGCGGTGGAAAAGCAGAAAGGTATTTAAGTTATATGAGGATCGACAATTCTTATTCAGAAAGTTCATATTATACGCGTGGAATGGATGCGCTCAAAGTGACACTTGCGCATGAATTTGGGCATGCGATACAACTTTTATCCTATGGTTTATGGGAGAATGATTTGTGGTTTTACGAGATGACATCGACATGGCTTGAGGAAGCGGTATTTGATGAGGTGAACGATTATTATGCATATCTGCCGAGGTTTTTCAGATTTACAAATACTCCAGTTTATTTTCACGACGGCTATGACCTTGCAATTTTGGGGATATTTTTACAGCAAAGGTTCAGTCATAGGATAATTGTGAAAACTTGGGAGAATGTGAGAGATTACACACCTCTTCCCGCACTTGAACTTGCTTTAAACAGTTTTAACAGCGGTTTAAAACGTGAATTTGTTGAATTTTCACTTTGGAATTACTACACAGGAAGCAGAGCCAAAACGGGATATTATAAAGAAGCCGGAAATTATCCTGAGGTCAGATTCGAAACACAGCCCGTAGTTATAACAAGAAACGAAGCGCTCGTTGAAAACTCCGCAGGTCCGCTTTCAACACAGTATTATATGTTCGTCTGGAGAAATGATACTATAGTTGCAATAATTTCAAATGTTAACCTTAGCGAGGCTTTCAATCGTTCTGAGGATGAATTTAACTTTCAATACCACATAACTGTTAACGCCCCAAGTGGAGATTACGCGTCTCTTGGAAATGGGTTGAAGGCGAAATTAAAGGTTGGAGATTTTGACAACTGGGGAAATTTGAATATCTTGAGTTTGAGCGTTGTTTCTGCAGAAAGCGACAATGTTTACCCGAATCCATTTTATGCTGATGGAGTTGAAAAAATTTTAATCCCTGTCGGAAATTGGAACGATGAAGTTGAGTTGAAGATTTTCACCGCCGGTCTCGATCTCGTTTACTCGGATAGAGTTAAACCTGAATTTAATTTTGGAAATTACTTTGTTAGTTGGAACGGAAGAAGTAGTGCAGGTGATCTCGTTAAAACTGGAGTTTATATTTACTTCATTTCGTATGGTGAAAAGGAAAGACTTGGAAAGTTTGTTTTGATCAGAAAATAAATCTTTAGTGAGATGGAATTTAGCCTAATTTTAAAAAATGTGAGAAAAAATTTTGGTCCGCTCCTTGTTTTTGATTCGATAAGTTTTGAGCTTGGTATTGGGGATTCGCTTGCGATAACTGGCAAGAACGGTTCCGGGAAATCCACTCTTGTTAAGATAATAGCCGGACTTTTAAGCCAAACTTCAGGTGAGGTAATTTATCATTTGAATGGCAAAAGGATAGATAAACTTGATTGGTTTAAATATGTTGGTTTCGTTGCGCCTTATCTTCAGATTTATGATGAGTTTACTGGTTATGAGAACCTTGAAATACTTGCCAAGTTGCGCGGGATGAAAAATTACAAGACCAGAGTTTACGACGTTTTAAACCGGGTTAATCTATTTTCCCGTAAAGATGATCTTGTGCGCGGGTATTCTTCTGGGATGAAGCAACGTCTTAAATATGCGCTCGCTCTTTTGCATGAGCCACCTCTGTTAATTTTAGATGAGCCTACATCAAATCTCGATCCGGAGGGCGTTGAGATGGTTTGGGCGATTGCAGAAGAACAAAAAAGAAAGGGAGTTTTGATCATCGCTACAAATGAACCTAATGAACTTAAAATGTGCGAAAAGATTATAAATCTTGACGAATTAAAATTAAAGATGAAGGAGCAAGTTGCTAAATAGCATTTGGGCGATATTTTTAAAGGATTTGAAGTCCGAGCTTAGGACAAGGTATGCTATAAACGCACTGATTATGTTTGTGGTTGTTACAATTTCGATGCTTTTGTTTTCAACTGCAGGAGAAGTTATAAGCGAAACTTTGTTGTCGGGTTTGTTGTGGGTTGTGATATTTTTTTCCGCTATGTCTGGGCTTTCAAGAGCCTTTGTAAGCGAGGAAGATAGGGGAACGGTTTTATTTCTTCAACTTGCCACAAGACCAAGTGTAGTTTATTTTGGTAAATTGCTTTTTAATTTTATTTTGATCCTTGGTTTGAACTTCTTCATCGTCGTCGCTTACCTTCTGACGATGGAAAATTTTAAAGTTAAAAGTTTTGATGTCTTCTTGCTCTGTTTGATTCTCGGTGGGCTTGGACTTGCTTCCGCTTCGACCATAATAGCTGCGATAATAGCTAAGGCGAATACAAAAGGAACGCTTTATCCAGTTCTTTCTTTTCCTGTGCTTTTACCACTTTTGATGACAGCTATAAATATGACCCAACTTTCGATTGAAGGAGCAACGCTTGGAGAAACTGTTGGGCATTTGAGAATTTTAGTTTCTTATTCTATGGTCGTCATCATCGCATCTTATCTTCTTTTCGATTACATATGGAAGGAATAACGATTGTGTCATATTTGTTTATTATGAGAGAAATGCGTCGAAAATTTGGACATAAAATGTCGTTTTTTAGAGAAAATTTTGAAGTAATTGAATAAAATTTTTAATTTTTCTTCGTGGCATAAAAGTTGAATTTAATCAAGATAACAAAACAAAAATAGCGAAAATCGATGCTCTTGAAAATTCTGCTCGGCTTATATATCGCGGTGATAACAGTGTTAGCGTTTATAATACCAATTGGTTTCATTCCCGGTCTTGGTGAAAGGGCAAGGATAATTTTTCTTCATGTGCCTTCCGCATGGTTAAGCGTTATAGCATTTTTTGTGTCTATGGTTTATGGGATAAGATATCTTCGTTCGAGAGATATTTATGACGATGTAAAATCCGCATCATCTGCAGAAATTGGATTTTTATTTTGTTTCATTACGACTGTCACCGGAGCAATATGGGCAAAGTTTAATTGGGGTTCGTTTTGGAATTGGGATCCGAGAGAGACTTCAATTTTTGTCCTTCTTTTAATCTATGGTGCATATTTTGTTTTGAGGTCTGCTATCGAGATTGAAGAGAGAAGAGGAACACTTTCCGCAGTTTATTCGATAATTGCGTTTGTCACAGTTCCTTTCTTTATATTTATAATGCCAAGGATAATGCCCGGACTTCACCCTGGTTCAAAGGGCGATCCTGAAGGCGCTGGTCCAGTTGTCACATTTAAAATGGATCCGAATATGAGAATCCTATTTTTCGCATCTTTGATTGGTTTTACGCTTGTTTATCTATGGATGTTCAAACTGCGTTCGAAGTCTGAGATTTTGAAAATAAAAATTGAAAACAAAATTTATCAGGAGGGCTAAATTGGGCTTGTATGAATTTCTTGAGAAAAACTCGCTGTATCTCGTTTTGATAATCGCTTTAATTGTATGGCTTTCCGTTTTCGGTTATCTTCTAAGGGTTGATATAAAGTTAAAAAGAATTGAGGACAAACTTACAAGGTTAGAAAACAAAGGAAGTGAAGAGAGATGAAACTTAAAATAATAATTGGCTCGCTTTTAATCGCTGGTTTCATAATCTTTGGGGCATATTCTTTCATCGAAAGCAATGTTAAATATGTGACTATAGAAGAAGCGAAAAAGACAACGAAAAAAGTTCAAATCGTCGGTGAATGGGTTAAAGATAAGGAAAGTTATTACGATGGGAAAACGAATAGATTTGTTTTTTATTTAAAAGATGACAACGGTGATATAGTTAAAGTCGTTCATCACGGAGCTAAACCGAATAATTTTGAAATAGCGTCTCACGTTGTTGTTAAGGGTCGTTATGTTGATGGGATTTTTGAGTCGCAGGAGATATTGACCAAGTGCCCGTCTAAGTATCAATCAGCCGATGCTTTGAAACAATATCAAAATTAAATTTTGGTGATTGAAATGTTAGGTAGGATTTTAATATACATAGCTTTTGCCACAGCTCTTTTTGCTTCGATTTCCTATTATCTTAGCTTTAGAGGAAGACGAGAACTTATAAGCAAAGCAAGGGTAAGTTATCGCATCTCGGCGGTTAGCGTTGTTTTGGCTTCCGCACTTTTATTGTATTTGATTTTGACGCATCAATTTCAATATACATATGTATGGAGTTATAGTTCGACCGATTTATCGACCCCACTTCTTATTTCAACTTTTTATGCTGGGCAGGAAGGGAGTTTTCTGCTTTGGACGTTTTATACAGCGATACTCGGGTTATTCTTGATGCGATATTCACATAGGAATGGATATGAACCTGAGATAATGAGCGTTTATTCGCTTGTCAAAGTTTTTTTGCTTTTGATTTTGATTGTGAAGAGTCCGTTTGAATACATATGGGAGACATGGCCGGGGCAGGTTCATGAGGGTTTTGTTCCACCTGAGGGGCGTGGACTAAATCCATTGCTTCAGAATTTTTGGATGGTTATACATCCACCGATAATTTTTATTGGATTTGCTTCAATGGCAATCCCTTATTCACACGCTATAACAGCACTTTT
>FWWL01000411.1_pt1 | contig 119431 bp, 103 predicted proteins | sample 2228331 | NCBI WGS metagenome assembly FWWL01 (sample SAMEA103939775, study PRJEB20133) | metagenome | reverse complement strand
GGAAGCTACGTCCGGGCTACGCCCGGCCTCCGCTTCCCCCCACACGTCATCTACGATGTCGCTGACCCTTCAACTGCGATGTCGCTGTGCAACCCAATGCCTCCCACTTCATTCACCTTCACTTCCAACAAAGGCAGACCTCTCGGAGCCTCTCCGAAACCTCCCGCCTCCAGTGTCGCAGAGTTCGTAGCAGACGCCCTGTCCGCCCCAAGCACACCACCGCCTCCCTTGCCTCCCATCCTCCCTGTGGATACTAATCGACGCAGGGGGTCTATCTGGTCCGGTATGTCTCCGGAGGAACGCAGCGCTCACGCCAAGAAACTCGCCTCGCTGCGAGACCCCCGCAACATGCGCCGCCCAAGTCGCAGAGGGATTGCCAAGGGCTGGGGTAATGAAGCTTTCGCTGTCGCACAGGCCAACGCCCGAATGGAGGCCGCAGAGCTGGTCACAAGATTGAAGCTCTCCGGTCTCATCGCCCCGGATGACAAGGCAGGGGAACAAGCAACCCTTGAAGCCCTTACATTCGTTCGGACCCCCGGATCTCGCGTCGAAAGACAGCGAGTCGCCAGACGGCTCCTACGGTTCTACGCTTCGCCAGAACTCACAGAGCTGGTCTAACCCTCACCACAACCAAACGCGCCCCCAAGCCTCCCTGTGACGACAGGAGGGGTCGCATTCCCATTCCTAGGAAACACCAATACCTATCGTTGAAATTGAAGGCGTCGGAAAAGTCGAGCTAGACGATTCTTTCCTCGCCATGTCGCCCGATCAGCAAGAGGCGACCATTGCAGAGATTGTAGCCTCACAAGGCCCATCGCCTGCCCTTCGCAACCCCCGGCCTCAAGGCTGCCACGCCCACTAAGCAGTCACAGGCCGGACCAATCGAACCACAGGACCCCTCGCTTCCCCCGGTCTCTCCGTCTGGTCCTTCACGTCCCGGTCCACGCTTTGACGCGAAGTGGCTGGCCGATCAGGAAGCCGCCTATCGGGCGGAACAAACGGATAGACGCAGGACCCAAGTAGGGGACGGCCCGCCTCCTACGGCAATCAAGACTAGCGCCCCTGAAGCGTTCGGCCTTGGCGCTATCGATAGCCTCTCATTCGGCTTTGACGACGAAGTAGGCAGTGGCCTCGCAGCCGTCATTCCCGGCATTGGTAAGAAATCTATCTGGGATGGGTCCTCACTCTCGGATGCCTACGGCGCGAACGTCGAAGCCTACCGGAAGGAAAAGGACCAAGCGTGGAATGACCACCCGTATGCTTATGCCGGTGGTGGTCTAGCGACTGCCCTAGTCCCCATCGGTGCCGCCTCTAAGCTGGTCACAGGGGGCAAGGGTATAGCGAAGGCCCTGTCCGCTGCAACGGAGACAGAACGTCTTGCTACGAAAGCCAAGCTCCTGAAGTCCGCCAAGGACGGCGCAATTGCAGGTGCTGCCTATGGATTCGGAAGTGACACCGGCAATCCCTTGGACCGATTGGACGGCGCTGCGATCGGTGGCGTTGCGGGGACAGTCGGTGGCGCGGGTCTACAGGCAGGCGGGACGCTCGCTGCAAAGGCCGTTGCGCCTGTAGTAGACCGTGCGTTGCCAAAGGTAGCTCAAGCTCGCTTCGCTGCCTCACAGGCCGATAACCCCCATGTGCTGACAGACGCCCAAGTCTCCGACGATCTGGACAAGCTGGTCCGGACGATGATGACCGGGGGAGCCAAGGCAAAGCTGAATAGCAAGTCGCAACACAAGGTCCTGCTAGACCGCGTGTCGGACTTGGAACGCAGCTATCTACCGATAGACGAAGTGAACGCTCTAGACCTCCCACCAAGCGCCAAAGCTCGCCTCAAGTCCGCAATGGCGAAGCGCCACTTGCTTTCTGATGACGAAGTGTCCGCCCTCGCAGACGGAACGCCAGCCGGGGACGCAGTGTCTAACGCAATCGCCAAGGCCCGCCGCCTACGTGCCTATGTGGCAGACGTGACGGGCGAAGGGCGTGGAATGGGCAACCTCATTGCAGAGGCCGCAGGAAGTGCCGCAGGCTGGAAACTAGGTGGTCCTATCGGTGGTGCAGCCGGTGGTGTTCTTGGTCGTTCCCTGTCCCCATCCGGAGCAAGCGAGGCCGCTAAGGCTGCGATCGATCTGGCAAGCAAGGCCGCGAAGTTCCGCAAGCTCCCGGAAGTCCTCGCAGCCAAGGAAGCGAGCGAGACAGGAGGATTGAACCGCCTTGTCTCTGAAGCCTTGGACGCCCCTTATCTCGCCAAGCAAGAGGCCGAACGGCTGGCTTCTGAAGGACGCAAGGTCGGCATTGCGAACGCCCGCGACAATGTGAGGCCGTCCGGTGGCTGGCGGGGACTGGTCTACGAAAGGACCGGCCTATTGCCTGCCGATCAGGACGCGGGGGCACTTGCGGCCTTGAAGGCTGGCGCTATCACTCCGGAGCAATTCCAAGCGTTCCTAGATGCGCCTGAAAAGCTCATGGCAGGGAACGCAGGCAATGCGCTGACCGACAGACTTGCGCACCTTGCAGAGACCGGGAAGCTCAAGAGAGACCCGGACTGGTCCCCACCTACCAAGGCTACCGCGCCCCTCGCAGCACGAGAGGCCGAACTCCTAGCTCGCCTAGATGAGATTGATCCTGTCCGCATGTCTCTTGGGGACGATATGACCCCTGTCCGCGATAGCGAGGCGAGGATCGATATGGCCCCGGAAGTCCTGAAGGAAGCGCAGGCTATCCGTGCGGAACTTCAGGCCCTGAAGGCCACCACAATCCGCAACCCTCTCTCCTACCGTGCCACCGCAGAGGCTAATCAAGCGCGGGTCTCCCAATCCCTCGCTTCAGTGCAGGGCAATGCGGACCTTGGCGAAAGTGACCGTGAAATCCTCGCCAGTGCTGTCACTGCGCTTGGGTCCACTTCGTCTAAGGCCAAGGCGCAGGAACTCGCTACGGACGCGATTGACCGTCTCCCGGAAGGCTTGCGGGCCTATGGGCGTTCGGTCCTTTCGCCCCTTGTGGCGCAGGTGAAGAAATGACCCCTCGCAGGAAGTCAGGGGCACAACCCAAGCCCCTGAAGTTTGCGCGTGTCCCCCATCCTACAATGCGCCAGCCGTGCATTGAGATTGTCAGTCATGCGAGGAACCGGAAAGGTTATGTGCAGCTTCGCCCCCGCAATGGACAGCGAGCAAATCACGTTCATGCCCACCGGCTGGCATACCTGTCGAAGCACGGTCCCACTTCGATTCCGAAAGGATGGGAAGTGGACCATATCTGCAAGAACCGGGCCTGCGTGAACCGCAGTCACCTTCGCGCCCTAGACCGTTCGGACCACAAGCGAGTGACCAATGCTGAACGGTATGCGGACGTAGAGGAAGCTGCCCACTGCTATTGGCTGGCGACAGGTTGCGACTTCCTTGCGCTTGCCGAATATGCGGGACGGTCTCTGTCCACCGTTCGGCGTTGGCGGAATCGTTGGGCCTTGGAGGATCATGGCGACGAATAGGCCCTAGATTGCTCTAGGAGAGTCGTAGGGCGCGATTAGGCGGCAATGTGTCCCCGGAGTGGGCGTTTCGTTCCTTTCGACTCCTACGGGATTCTGGGAGTCTCCTTAAGCAAGGCCCGTGTTTGATCTTAAACGGAGGCTCCCGGACCCGGTGACTAGCCATATGGGTTTCCATGTCGCGCGACGATCAGGGAGAGAAAGCGCGACAATCAAGATGAGAATCCGGTGTGTCGGGATCGGCGGAGGGCGTAGCCCGTAGCCGGTCCCGACACACCGGAGGCCCTCTTTGCGGGGTGCCTGTGATGGTCGTGGTGGCCGCTATGCATCGGGTTTTCCGGGGAGGAGGACCTGGCGTGTGGCCGGCCGACACATCAACGATCATCAAGTGAGACTTTTCATGACCAACAGACGTAATGACCCCGTCGCCCTGGCGGCGGCGAAGGCCGGGTTCAGTCCAGCGACGGGCTATCGGGTTCTGCAGGACACCCGGCTGCCATCACAGCGGCAAACACCGCGCAGTCGACGCCGGCCTGATCCCCTTGCCGGTATCTTCGATGAAGTTGTCGTGCCGATGTTGGAGGCTGCTCCGGGCCTTCGGCCCATAGCGATCTTCGAGGAACTGCGGCGCCGATATCCCGAGACGGAGTTCGGCTCCCGGCGAACCCTGGAGAGGCGCATTCGCGACTGGCGCGCCATGAACGGGCAAGACCGCGAAGTCATTTTCCGGCAAGTGCACGAGGCGGGGCGGCTCGGCCTGTCCGATTTTACGTGCATGGACGATCTGGCAGTTTCGATCGCCGGACAGTCGCTGGACCACCTGCTCTATCACTTCCGGCTGCCTTGCGGCGGCTTCGAGCACGGGCACATCATCCTGGGCGGCGAGAGTTTCGTCGCCCTGGCGGAAGGGCTGCAGAATGCGCTCTGGTCCGCAGGCGGCGCGCCAAAGCTTCACCGCACCGACAGCCTCTCGGCCGCCTTCCGCAATCTGGACGCCGATGCCAGGATCGACCTGACCAAGCGCTATGACGCGCTCTGTGCCCATTATGGAATGGAGCCCACGAGGAACAACCGCGGCATTGCCCATGAGAACGGCGCGATCGAGAGTGCCCATGGCCATATCAAGGCTGCCGTGAAGGATGCGCTGCTGCTGCGCGGTAGCGCCGACTTCGCCGACCTTGCCGACTATCGTCGCTTCATCGACGAGGTCGTAAACGCGCGCAATCGGCGGCACGGGCCCGGGATCGATGCCGAACGCAAGTTCCTGCAGCCGCTGCCGGACGTGCGCACCACCGACTACGAGGAGATCCTCGTGACGGTAACCTCCTCGGGGGGCTTCACGCTGCGCAAGGTGTTCTACACGGTCCCATCCCGCCTGATCGGGCATCGCTTGCGGGTCCGCCTGTATGATGACCGCCTCGACGTCTTCATCGGGGGCACGAGGCTCATGACCCTGCCGCGCGGCCGCGCGGGCATGAACGGGAAGCACGGCCACGTTGTCGATTACCGCCACGTGATCCATTCCCTGCGGCGCAAGCCCATGGCGCTGCTGGGGCTGGTATATCGCGACAGCCTGTTCCCGCGAGATGCCTATCGCCTGATGTTCGAGCACCTGCTGGAAGTTCAGGGCGAGCGGGAGGCATGCCGCACCACCGTCGAACTTCTGGCCATGGCCCACGAACGTGCCTGCGAAGCCGAGCTCGCCGGGCTCCTGACGGAGGACCTGGCCGCGCGGCGAACACCGTGCCTGACAACCTTGCGGGCCCGGTTCAGTCCGGACCCTGCCGATCTGCCCGAAGTCGTGGTCGAACTGGTGCCGCTCTCGATCTACGACGGACTGATCGAACAGGGAGAGGCCGCATGAGCGCCGTTCCCATGATCGATGCGCAGCGCCTCAGCCTCATGCTCAACGAGCTGCGCTTGCCCACCATCAAGCACATCTGGGGGGACTTCGCCGCCCAGGCGGACAAGGAGGGCTGGCCCGCCAGCAGATTCCTCGCCGCGCTCGCCGAGCACGAACTCGCCGAACGCGCGTCCCGCCGGATCGAGCGTCACCTGGCAGAGGCTCATCTGCCCGCGGGCAAGACCCTGGACTGCTTCGCCTTCGATGCCGTGCCGATGATATCCAAGGCGCAGGTCATGGCCCTGTGCGCCGGCGATGGCTGGCTCGAGCAAGGCGCCAACCTCATCCTGTTCGGTCCGCCGGGGGGCGGCAAAACCCATCTCGCCGCGGCAATCGGCCTTGCGCTAGTCGAACGGGGCTGGAGGGTTTTGTTCACCCGAACTTCCGACCTCGTGCAACGCCTGCAGGTCGCACGGCGCGAACTCGCCCTCGAATCCGCGATGACCAAGCTCGACAAATACCACCTGCTCATTCTCGACGACTTCGCCTACGTCTCGCGCGATCAGGCCGAAACGTCGGTGCTCTTCGAGCTGATCAGCGCGCGCTACGAGCGACGGTCGTTGCTGATCACGGCCAACCAGCCCTTTGGCGAATGGAACAGGGTCTTTCCGGATCCCGCCATGACGCTCGCCGCCGTGGACAGGCTCGTCCACCACGCCACCATCTTCGAGATGAACGTCGAAAGTTACCGGCGGCGTACCGCACAGGCCAGGCGCACCGGTGCTGGGCGCCCCGCCGCCTACACCACGCCAAAGGTCCTCGAGACCATCCGCGACAATCAGGATGAGAACGACGAACTTGCCAGCGACAATCAAAACAGGCACTGATCGACGCGCCGCGACAATCACATTCTCATCCTGATTGACGCGCAATCCTCATCCAGTTTGTCGCGCTACATTTCCAATTGAAACCTAATGGATTGCGCTGCGTTGGGAAGATTAGGAAATGCGCATATTCGGCAGGGGGTATGCAAAAACGTTACTGGTATACCCCTCGCCCCCCAAGTAGGAGAGACCTACACATATCTCTCCATACGCTATCTGAAGTCTCCTGAAGCCATGACAGAGAGAATATCTCCATCAGTCAATGACAGGGACCACTCCCAAGCTCTCTCTGAAGCTCTCCTGTAAGGTCTCTATCGCCAGACCCTTCGCCCCTTCAGGCACTATCAGACTATCGTGGACCGGAAGGCACGGAACGCCATGGCCATAAGCCAATGTCTCTACCGCAGAGAGAACAATCTCACTCTCTCTATACTGAAGCTCCTGCCAGCCTACCGGAACGCCAGACCCATCGCCCCCAAGAATCGGTAGGACCTTCAGGATTGCGTCCCCTGTAGGTGTGACAGGGAAGTCCCTGCGAAGGTCTATTCCTTCCTTCGCTAGGTCCGCCACGGCTCCCTTAGGCCAAGCTCTATGCCGCTTGCCGTGACTTAGGGTCATCGTGACCCATTGTTTCACGACAGGGCGCGGAATGCCCTCTACCCTATAGGGGTCTGGTCGTTCGATAAGGGACAGGGGTAGATGACCCAAAGCAACTAGGATCGAAAGATGCGAGGCGCGTAGGTCTACCTCTTTGGTGGCCTCGCCATTGATCCTGATAGCTGCCCTCTCCGTTTCCTTCTTCAGATTGGTGTGAGGACCATAGAGCCTCCCGCCCTGTCGCCACCCATGGGCGGGATTGTCCCCATCGTTGAATATGCGCTTCAGGCGGACAGGGGAGGCGAGAGGCTCAAAGGTCTGCACAGCGAGGAAGGAATTGACCCTCTCAACTCGCTCGCGGATTGCGCGGGCCTGTAGGTCATCTTTCCGGATGGGAATGACCCTGCCCTTGTAGACTTCGTTACCCATCCGGGACTTCCCGGCCCTAAGCTCCAATGCTGGTCCGGTCGTTACCCTTGCCACGGTCTCCCGGACGAAGTGGCCTGCCCATGTCTGTGTCGTGATGCCTTGGGAGGCGAAACGCTCCCTAAGCGCCTCTGATGCCCTGAAGCGAGTAGCTTGTCCCCGGACAGGTGCCCAGCCGGTCGCAGCGAACGCAGAGGGGGCATAGCGAGTCTGTCCGTCCACCGCCTGGACTAAACCTGCCAAGCCTAAAGCCCGAAAGACCGCCGTGAAGGTCCGGTAGCCTACGGGGGAGCCGGTGAAGGAATTAGGGGAGAACGTCCGGTAGACCCAGCCTCCCCCTTGCTCCGGGTCCCGTTCGATCAGGTCCGCAGCCAAGGCCCCGAAAGCGTCTATCCGCGCCTTCAGAGGCCGTTCCCCCGCCAAGGTCATCGCCTCCCGGCACAAGTCCACACAGAGACCTTTCGCCTCCGGAGAGACCGGACAGGCAGTTAGAGCCGCAAAGGGCGCTACCTTCAGGTCCACTTGTGACGGAGAGGGAACGGGGGTTTCCATTAGAGGGTCAGATTCCACAGATGATAATGAGGCTCCCGGCAAGGCGAGGCGCTGTCCGTACCCTTACCCCTCTGGGAGCCTTCGTCTTTCGTCTGCTACTATCCCAGCAAGGGGAAACGGGAAAGAATGGCGTGTTTGGCGTTTGGTCCCTTCGCGTCATGCCGGGACTAGAGGACGATCTGTGTTTTTCGTCTCCGTCACGCCCTGCGAGGCGAGGGAATCCAAAATGGTCTGAAGCTCTGGGATGCTGATAGCTACGCGCTCCGTCTTTCCTGTCGCCTCATTGACCTGCGAAAGGATAAGCTGGTCGTCCCCCATGTTGTGGACGGTCACGGCGCTGTCGGTGGCAAGCGTGAAATCTGAAGCGGACAATGTGGTCTCCATAAACCGATAACGAATTGAGGCATCATGTAGACGCAGGGCGATTCGTCCCGCAAGCGATTTAAGGTCTACGATTGGGGACTTAGCGCGATGGGGGACTTTGACCCCACAGAGAAGACAGGACGTTCATCCTATCTATCAAAACCAAACTCATCCGACAGATTTCAGGCTGGTCTATCATCCCCGCGTGGATCAACGTTGCCTGAAGGGTCGCACCTGCCATCATCATCAGGTGTAGTTGTTTCTGGAGGGCTTTGGCCTCTGATTGTAGTTCATCAAGACCTTCGCCCGTCACTTGCTGCAAAATCGAAAAGCCGGTCACATGCGCCGATACGCCCGATAGATGCCTGTGAAAGCCGTATAACTGTGGCACTTGCCCTGCGTCTGCGAGACTTGCCCAATCCAATTTTGCAGGTTTCTTGCCTTCCGGTAACTTGCCGCGGAACGTGCGGAGCATAGCTTCAGCCTCTCGCACTCCATCCGTATCGCCTTCGCTCCTACGGACCTTGATCTGCCCCATAATCGTGTGGGCTGCGTCCTGTCGCATCAGCACGACAAACTCATCTCGAAGCCTGAAATGCGCAGCAATACAGATTGCAGTTTCGATTCCGGAGCGCAGAATTATGTCCGCTTCAAGATAACGTTCCGCATTCCAGAGGACCGTAAAGCCACGATGATGGCTCCACAGTCTCTGAAAAAGCATGACGGAGAACATGCGCGAGTCAGTGTTTAGACCCTCTACGCCACTCGATAAGTTCGCCAGCATTTGCGCCAATGCCGTGACCCCATCATAGAGCTTCGCTTCGTCTTGAGTGGTCTCGTTTGTCATGCCTGTGCACAATACCGCGCCACAGTTGCCTTCGACAAACCAAAATGCTCGCAGGTCTCCCGAATGCTTTTGCCGTTGTCCCTACGCCACGCCGCGACTTCTTTAGCGTCCGCAGCCGTAGGACGCCCCAAGCTCACCTTGCCGCGATGAGTCCGTCCGGTGGCCTTCAAGGCGTCCCTCGCGGCCTCGCGGCCTGCGTCACACCGTTCCTTAATGCGCTGGCGTTCCATGTCTGCAATCTGCGCTAGGACCGCTACCACGATCTCGCCAGCGCCGCGCCCGATAACCCCAAGGCCGCGAACGTCCAGCATAACCCCCTTGTCCAAGAGGAAACGCACGGTGGCTTGAACGTCCAATGCGTCACGCCCCAAACGGTCCAGAGCGTAGAGGCAGACCGTATCGCCTTCGCGGACGTAGGATAGGAGCGCAGCGAAGCCGGGACGGTCCTTTGCGAGCGTAGCGCCGCTTACGCCTTCGTCTGCGAACTCTTTGTCGAAGGTCCCTCCAAGGGCATGGCGCTGCGCTTCGATGCTCTGGTCTGAAGTGCTGCAACGGAAGTAGGCAATGCGGCTCATGGGAATGACCTCTTTGTCTCACAAGATATGGGATGCAATATGAGGTAGTCTCTAAATCTGTCAAGATAGGTTGTGAGACATTTCTTGTCCTACTTCCTGCCCTGTCTCAAAGGTTAGAACTTGTGAGTCACGCCAATGACGCGAAGGGGAGGCGCAATGTCCCCGTATGATCCTGCGAGGCTCTAGGCCCGGAGCTAATGGTAGCAGGCAGAGAGGGAGAGGAAGGCGAGGCGCTACGTCCGGAGACCGGGAGGGGACGGGAGCGATGGGTCCCCCTTTCGCAATCAACGGGTCCCCTTTGGGTCCCCTTTCCGGACCAAGCGGGTTCCCCCGGCACGATTTGGCAGGCGTTTCGAAAAAGCCGGTAAATCCTCGCCTTGTTGGTTGTTGTTCGGCCTTGTGCATTGGAGTGACGGACTCCGGATTATCTGGTAGGAAAAACGACTTACCAGACAAAAGGATTGCAAGTTGGCCGGACTTGTCGAGCAGCTACAGGCGGACGCATTGAACCCAAGCGTTCCGGTTAGCGTCTTATTGGGCAAGGTGAAGGTTTGCGCAGTGCGCCTTGGGCTTCAGGATGCGTTGGAATGGGTTCAGAACGAATTATCCGGATACGACAGGTTCAATGCGGATGAGTTGCCGCTATATAGGCGAGGGTCCGGTATGACCATTGCGCAGGATGAATGGGGCAATTGGGTCCCGTTCCAGATGGCAGATTCAAATATAGCCAAGCAGATTTCTACGCTTTATTTCCATGAATCAGTCACTTCCTATGAAGAACTGTTAAGAAGCAATTCAGATAACTTCATGGTCCCCGTAAGTCAGGACCTTGTTCAGGCATTGGCGAATGCGTACGGCGTTCCAATTTATGGCATACGTAACAAGATTTCCCGAAGTTCAGTGTCATTTGTCCTTGGGAAAGTTCGAGACCTTGTTCTTGACTGGTCTCTGGAACTCTCCCGTGCAGGGATCACGGGGGAGGGTATGAGCTTCACGCCAGACGAGCGCAGCCGTGCGAACGGAGCGCATATCTCAATCGGTGCATTCCATGGGACTTTCAGCACTGGTGATGCTTCTGGCGCAGGGGCGTCAATCTCGCAGACCTATACCTCTGTCACCAATGAGGTTCCCGCAATTGCAGAGCTTATCGCCGCCGTGCAGGCTAAGGTAAGCGAAGCCACCGAACGCGAAGCTATCGTGAAGGCCGCGCAGGACATTGCGTCCGCCCCGGACAAAGGGACGATGGTCAAGGCTTACGAAAGGCTCCTGTCCGCAGCCGCAAATCACATGACCGTTATTGCGCCCTTCCTCCCGGCGCTTGGGCAGATGCTTGCAGGATCATAACACGCAATGCCCATCTATCCCGACAAGAAGAACGGCAAGCCCACCGGCCACTACCGTATCGAAGTCCAGCTAAACGGACAGCGCCTGCGAGGCCGCGCCCTGGACCTCAAGGAGGCGAAGCGCCTAGAGCTTTCCATGCTGGACCGCCTCTCCCAAGGCGAAGGGGGCGACACTACGTCCGCGTCTGCCTCGCTCGGCTCTCCCAAGGCAGTTCGGTCCCGCGCCAAGACTGCAAGCCTATCATTCGGAGAGGCCGCAAAGAGGGCGAGGGGAATCCTTTGGGTCGGGCAGGCGACGGAGACAGAGAGCTTCCTCAAGCTGGACCGCATTGTCGGACTTGTCGGCCCCAAGACCCCGCTGGACGACTTTGACGCTAACGCAGCGGATGGCCTACTTGCCTCTCTGTCGGCAAGAGGGATCAAGCCGGGGACGATCAATCGCTATCTGTCGTGCCTGTCTGCCTTCCTGCGCTTCTGTAAGAAGCGTGGTTTCCGCACGGTCCCTACGCCCGAACTAGAATGGCGTGACGAGGACGAAGGGCGCATACGCTGGCTTTCGTATGAGGAAGAAACCCGCCTCATGGAGCTACTGCCCTCGCCAATCTCTACAGTCATCTATGTGGCAATTCGCACCGGAATGAGGGCGTCCGAGATTATGACGCTTAAGCCCGATCAGGTTCAGCCGCGATGGGTCCATCTCTGGAAAACGAAGAACGGTTCCCCGCGATCTGTGCCCATCCCGGATGACCTCTATAGGGTCCTGCGCTCGCTGGTCAGTGCAATGCCAAGCTACCCTCAAGTCTATCGCGCTTGGGAGACTGCCCGAACCAAGATGGGTCTGAAGGGAGACCCCACCTTCGTATTCCACGCTTGCCGTCATACCTACGCGACAAGGGCCGTTCAGGCTGGCGTGAATATTCGTGTCTTGCAGAAGCTAATGGGCCACAAGACAATCCAAACGACGCTGCGTTATGCGCATGTGGACGACAAGACTTTGGCTGATGCTGCGCTGTCCGCCTTGGCGTTCCATGAGGCCCTGATGCCGTCGAAAAGTGCGGGAATCGGCACGGCAATCGCTCCGAAGGCTGGACCGAGAGTTGCGAGAAAACTACGCAATTTCAGCGTTATAGCGTCTTGCGGTGTGTCTTCCCGGCGCTTTGCAAATCCGTTTACGCCGGTTCGATTCCGGCTCGGGCCTCCATAATCGTTTCAGGTGCGCCGTTCCCACCCGTCCCGTCAAGGCTGACCTTGCCCAGCGCGCTTTGGGTCGGGGTGGGACGCACCGTTGCGGCATGTCCCATCCGGCGTTGTGAGCGTCAGCAGGGACGCGCTGCCCAGTCGCCCCGCAGCCAGCGGTGCATTTTGTGCTTCCACGGGTCCAGCACAACCAGATTGACCCAGCCGTTTTCAACCAGCCGGCCGACGCTGTCGTGCGCCATGACGATATCCTGCACCCGTTGCAGCGGCGCCTGGACGATGACCGTCAGGCGGCGGGGCGTGTGATACGGCACGCCATCGTCGCGCATCAGCGATTGCCGGGGCAGTCCGGTGCACAGATCGCCACCGCCGCCCTGAACCACGCCAAACCCGCCGATCACGTTCTGTGTGGCCTTGTCGCCCGCGCCCAGCACTTCGTTGTCGATGGTCGAGAACAGGTACTGGCAGTTGATCCATTGCGCCACGATCATCGGCGCGGTCAGGATCGTGGTCAGCGCGCTGCCGTCTTCATCCTTCTGCCAGTCATAGCTGTGCAGGAACGCGCTGCTGCCAAGGTCGATCCCGCTGGTCAGCGCGCGCGGCCCGACGATGAACGCGGCGTTGCCCGAAAGCCCCCATTCGGGGCGCACTTCGGCCCAGTGCGCCGCGCCGGTCAGCAGATCGTCGGCGCTGCGGCCCAGCGCGCGGGCGCGTTCTGTGCGGCACTGGCTTCCGGCGTGCTGCACCGTTTCGATCAGGCTGGCCAGATCGGGCAGGTGCGTGGCGGGCACCAGATGGCGGTCGAAGATCTCGATCATATCGCGGGTGGTGTCATGCTGGGCGGCGATGAACCGGGTGTCTTCCGGCACGATCAGCCCCTGCGCGGCCAGCCCGGCACGGACGGGCGATTCGTTGAGGATCGACGCCATGAGCCGTGCGTTGGGGCCGCCGGGATGGCCCCCGCACGCGCCGCAATCGAGGCTGGCGGCAAACGCGTTGTTGGTGGTGCAGCCGCCATGGCCGGTCAGCACGACCAGCCGCGCCATCGCTGGCCCCATGCCGGTCAGCCGGAACATGCCGGCGGCGTAACCGATCTTCTGGTCCAGCCCCATGCCGTGGGCGTGATCGTGGTTGTGATCGTTGCTGGCAACCGGGCTGAACAGCGTGCCGCGATCGCCGATCACCCGCCGCCGCAAGCTGTCGGACAGGCGCGGGGCCAGTGTGCGCGCCAGCATGGCGATCGCCGCGACCGGGCCGGTCGCCTCAGCCGTGGCGAAACCGGCTGCGCCGCCCTTTGCCGCGTCGAGCATGCGCCGGGCATCGTCGAGACTGGCATGGCGGGCGAGGACGGCGCTGGCCTGTGCTTCCAGCCCCGGCGATGCCCGTTCCGGCACGACGTGAGCGGGTGAAAGCAGCACTGGCAACTGGTTGCGTTCGGGGGCGGAACAGGCCGGCTGGACGGCAATCGGCAGGCCGAAGAACCCGGCGTAGCCAAAGGTTTCGATGGCGCCTGCGGCTTCGATCGCCCGCCGCATCGGTTCGGAGCGGACATCGATGCAGAACACCATCTGTGCCGCAGGGCGTGGCGTATCCTCCGCGCACCGCACGGCGGCGGCTTCAAGCCGGGGCGCAAGATCGGCCAGATAGCTGGCTTCGGCGGCTTGCTGGAACAGGAGGCCAAGCTGTGCCTCGGTCATCGCGGCAACGCGGGCGATGCTGGCGCGGGCCGCATCGTCCCACGTTTCTGGGGCGTTTGCGGCAAGGCCGAAGTGGGCAAGCAGCGCGACTTCCACGACCTGGGGCGATGCTTCCGGTGCAGGGGCGTTTGCCGCCGCCGTGCTGCTTCCCGCGGCGCTGCGCACCAGCGCGATCAAGGCGATCAGGTCAGTCAGCGTCGCCGGGGTCTTGTGCGCGACGGCGGCCGGGCCGTGCTCATTCCGCCACCGCAGATGCCCGGCCCAGCCCGGCAGGCTGGCCACGTGCGCCTGAAGCCAGGGCAGCCGATCCGCTTCGGCCACTCCCGCGCGCTGCATGACAATGGCGATCAGGTCGAGCGGATCGGCGGGAGCGTTGGCGATCAGCGCGGCTCCGGCGCGGTCCGTCAGCCGCCGCAGTTCGGGGTCGTGGCGCAGGGCAGCCGCCAGGCAGGGATAAAGCCCCCGCTGCTGGCCTTCCAGCCGCAGGCTGCGGGCCGGGTCGAAGAAGGCTGCCAGCCAGCGGGCCAGCACGGCGAGTTCGGGGCTGAGCGTGCGCCGTGTGGCTGGTTCAGAGGCTACCGGCAGGTCGGTCAGCCGCGCCAGCAGCAGATTGTAGGCGTTGATATCCGGGCCGAGCGGGGCAAACGCCACCTCGAAGCCGCCCAGCGCCTCGACCACCACCTTGCGCAGTGCAACCGCGTCGATCCGCCCTTCGACCATGATCGCGCGCCATTGCGCCAGCGGCAGCGATGCGCGCGCGCCGAACAGCGCGGTGGCGGCGGGCAATGCCTCTTCGAACGGCTGCTCTTCAAAGCCCGACAGGGGGTTGACCGCAATCGCACTGTCCAGCGGCCAGAGCGGGGCAACGGTCTGCGCCGCAAGGGTGACAAGGGCGCGGATATCGGCGTGCCATTCGGGGGTGCCGGTGGTGGGAACCAGCTTTCCAGTCATCAGGTTCATGGCGTGTGGTCCTTCAGTTCCGGGGAGTCGGTGGGGCAGAAGCGGAGGCAGTACGGGCCGCTCCGGCATGGAGCAGGCGGGCAAGCAGCGCCGGGTGCAGCGCGGCTTCGCCAGTGGCGACGCGCTGTTGCCACACCCATCCGGCCAGCAGCAGGGAAAGCAGGCCGAACTGGGCGTAAGCGGGCAGCAGCGGAACCGCAGCGTTGGTCTGGAGCGTTCCCATCACCGCCAGCGCGGCGGCGTTGGTGGCGATCAGCGCGACCGGCGCGGCCAGGACCAGAACCGCCAGGCCGCGCGGGCTGCGGGCGGTGCCGCGCACGGCAATGGCCAGCGCGCTGAGCAGCGCGGTCAGTGCAAGGCCGACCGGCAGCAGCGCATCGGCGTGCGATGTGTTCATCAGCGCACCTGCACCGGCCAGCGCGGCCAGCGCGATCAGCGCCGGATAGGGGCTTATGATGCCCTTGTTCGCGCTGCGCAGGCTGGAAACCGTGCCGGACGATCCCAGGAACAGCCAGGCCTTGAACACCCCGTGCGCAATCATGTGCCACAGCGCGGCAGCATAGGCCCCCAGCGCGAGAGTGAGCAGCATGAAGCCCATCTGCGCCACGGTGGAAGCGGCCAGCGCGCCTTTCACGTCGCTGCGCACCAGCATGATCGCGCTGCCGATCAGCGCCGCGATCACGCCTGCGGCGAAAAGGGCGGCGCGCGCCATGGGGGCGGCTTCGACCACCGGGGCGAAGCGGATCAGCAGGAAGCCTCCAGCGTTGACGAACCCGGCATGCATCAGCGCGGAAACCGGGGTCGGGGCGGCCAGCGATGCCAGCAGCCAGCCGGAAAACGGCGGTACCGCGCAGCGCGCCAGCATGGCGACGACCAGCAGCATCGCCGCCGTGGCAAGCGAGGCGGCGCCCATGGTGGGGACCGCAGCGGCTATCGCGGCAAGATCAGTCGTTCCCGCAGGCACAGCCAGCAGCAGCACGCCCCCGACCAGCGCAAGGTCACCGACCGTGAAGGCAATATTGGCGCGCCGGGTTGCGGCGCGGGCTTCGTCCCAGCCGTCGATATGGCCGATCAGGCCGACCATCAGGCGGCCGCTGGCGATCCAGCCGACCGCCAGCAGCAGCGCGTCGCCGGTCAGCGCCATAAGCAGCGTCGCCAGCGCCATTCCACTGGCCAGCCGGGCAAAACTGCGCTGGCGCGGATCGGCGCGCAACTGGCGGCGGGCAAAGACCAGCACGACCAGCGTGACCAGCAGGCACAGCCCGGCAAGGGCAAGCCCGGCGGTGGTCGGTGCGGTCTTGCCGATCGCCAGTGCGGCAACCAGCAGAACCGCCATCGCGCCAAGGCCGATAACGCCGCGATCCGGGCGCGGAATCGCCAGCGGTGCGCGACCGGGCAACGGCGCAGCAGGAGAGAGGGACAAACGGGCAAGCGTGTGATCAGTCATCGGCGAAACTCCAGTTGCTGTGCAGGTGCAGCATCATCGGTGATTGGTGAAACGAATAATTGAAATATTGAAGATAAGGTTTGTTAATGATAGATGGCTGCGCATGGCTAACCGCAACCTCGATATCGATCTGCTCCGCTGCTTCGTGACGATTGCCGACACCAGCAGCTTCACACGCGCCGGGGAAAGGCTGGGGCGCACCCAGTCGGCTATCTCGCTCCAGCTCAAACGGCTGGAGGAACAGGTCGGGCAGACCTTGTTCCAGCGCAGCCCGCGCAGCCTGGCGATTACGCCGGAGGGCCAGCGCCTGATCGGCCCGGCGCGCCAGATTTTGCGTCTTCACGACGCCACGCTGGCGGAAATGTTCGAACCCGACATCGCCGGATCGGTGCGCATCGGGGTGCCCGAAGATTTCGCTACCGCCCATTTGCCCGCAGTGCTTGCCGCGTTTGCCCAGGCGCACCCGCTGGTCGAACTGGAGGTGACCTGCGATCTTACCCTCAACCTGATCGAGCGGTTTCATGCCGGCGATTTCGATCTGGTTCTGGTCAAGCGCCAGCCCGCGCAGGAACGGCAGGACGGCGTGCGAGTCTGGCGCGAGCCGCTGGTCTGGGTGGCACGCGATCGCAAGGCAGTTGCCGACATGGCGCGTATTCCGCTGGTCGTATCCCCGCAGCCGTGCGTCTATCGCAAGCGCGCGACCGAGGCGCTCGACGCGATCGGGTGGCCATGGCGGGTGGCCTATACCTCGACCAGCCTGGCGGGCAGCCTTTCGGCCGTGCGCGCGGGGCTGGGCATTACCGTGCTGCCGCTGGAAATGGTGCCACCGGGGCTGACCCCGGTCAGCGAGGAATCGGGCCTGCCGCCGCTCTACGACACCGAAATCGCACTGATCGAAGCGCCCGGCCTGTCGGATACTGCCCACCTGCTGGCACAACACATCATCGCGGCGCTGGAACAGGGGGCATGAACGCCGACGCTACTCTCCCAGGCTGAACCGTGTCACGGGTGTCGGCCGCACGCAACGCAACCCTTCTTCGACCGGATTGGCGCATCGCCCGTGCTGGGTGCGCAGCGCGTGATGGTGCGCCGGGACCAGTGTTTCCGGCGCAGGTTCGGGCAGGGCAATCCGCCAGCGCATCTGGGCCTTGGCGCGGTTCGCACACACGGTCATCCCTGCGCCTGGCGGGCATGGCTTCTCGATTGTTCCTGTTGCCGCAGGGATGTCCTCGGTCAGGCGGAAGCCATGATGAGCATCGGGCAGATGAACAGGCGTAATCGCCATAAGACTGGCTGCGGTTAACACCATGAACATGGCTGCATTCCTCCGTTGCGAGAATTAGTCTGGCAGCACGCGCAGCCAGGGTAACATGCGCGTGCTACCAGTGACCCACGACCGCCTGCGTCGGTGCGAGCGCAATCCGGGGCCGTGGCATGCGGGGCTGCCAGGACGATTCGCGTGGCGGCCGCGCATGGTTCTGATCTGGTCGGGGGCGGTGGACTGGAACCGTTCACCACCCCCGCGCAAGGAACCAGCGGCTGGTCGAGCGGCAGGCCATGGGGGGCAACCGTGGCGCCTGCGGCTGTTGTCGACCATGACGGGGCATCCTCTCTGGTCCTTGCCGGATGGTGTTGGACCAGCAGAAGCATTGCGTCCAATCGAAATGAAAGGCATGATTTGATAGAAACTTTCTATCGGAACAGCGATGCCTACCGTCCGCCAGCTCGAATATTTCCTTGCCGTTTCCGAACAGCATCATTTTGGCCGCGCGGCCCAGTTGTGCAACATTTCGCAACCAACGCTCAGCCATCAGATACGCGCGCTCGAACACCGGCTGGGGGCAATTCTGATCGAACGGGGCACCGGGGCCGTGGAATTGACGCCGATCGGGCGGGAAATTGCCGAACGGGCCAAGCGGGTGATGCTGGAAATCCGCGATATCCGCGCGCTTGCTGCGCGCTCGCAGCGGCGAATCGCGGGGATCGTGCGCTTCGGCATCACGCCAACGCTGGGACCGTACCTGATGCCTGCCATCATTGGCGCGCTGCACACAGATCAGCCCGACCTGCGGCTTTATATCAGGGAAGGGATTCCGGTCGACCAGGCGCGTGATCTCGTGGCCGGAAGGATCGACATGCTGGTCGGCCCCCAGCCCATCGTTGGCGAAGACCTTGAAATCGTGCCGCTGTTTGACGAACCGCTGTCCATCGTCGCGCCGGACAACCACCCCCTGGTCACGCGGGCGGGGCTGAATAGCGCGGACCTGGCCGGACAACGCTTCCTGACGCTCGACCGCCGCCACCACTTTCACCAGATGGTGCAGCGGGCCTGCGCCGAACTGGGAGCAGAGATCCTGCATGACTATGAGGGGACCAGCCTCGACAGCATTCACCAGATGGTCGGCATTGGCATAGGGCTGGCCATCCTGCCTGAACTCTATCTGCGATCGGATGTGGGCGGCGATGCGCTGGTTGCCCGCCTGCCGGTCTCTGGCTGGAACAGCCATCGCCAGATTGCGGCGGCCTGGCGCGCGCGCTCCGCCAACGCGGAGGATTATCGCACGCTGGCCGCGCGGATACGTACCGAGGCGCAGGCGCTGCTTGCCATGCCCCACGCAGCCCGGCGGGCCGGTTCGAAGGATGCGCCTGTCTGATGTGGCTGCTGACCCGCGCGCTCAGTCTGCCCGGTGCAGCGGTAGCGCGCTGGTGCGCTTGATGCGGTCCAGCACGATGCTGGAGCGGACCGCCGCGACATCGCCATGGCCGAGCAGGTGGCGGTTGATCAGGCGGTTGAAGGCCTTGAGGTCAGTGGTCATCACCCGCAGCAGGTAATCGCTGTCGCCGGTCATCGAACAGCACTCCACCACTTCGGGCAAGGTCGTGATGCGATGGTGGAACGCTTCCACTTCCGCGCGGGCGAACGAAGCGAGCTTGACCGTGACATAGGCTTCCACCTGCAGCCCCAGGGCTTCGGGGTTGAGCAACGCCACCTGGGCGCGGATCACGCCTTCGGCCTGCATTCGCTGGATGCGGCGGGATACCTGCGAAGGCGAGAGATGGACCACGTCGCCAATGTCTGCGTGCGAGCGCGCGGCGTCGGTCTGCAACTGCTCAAGAATCCGGCGGTCTGTTGCGTCCATGCGTGGATTATGTGCATTTCTCACGAAATATGCAATATACATGCGCGCTATTTCGTTTTCACGGTCAATGTTGCGCGGACACTGCACGGCTTGCATGGTATTGTTGCAGGGCAAACCGGGAGTTACGCCAATGGATGCCTTTGCCGCTGCGACGGGCCTTGAAAACCCGCTGGGTCTCGACGGGTTCGAGTTCATCGAGTTCACCGCGCGCGAAGCGGGCGTGCTGGAGCCTGTGTTCGCGGCCATGGGCTTTACCCATGTGGCCGATCACCGCACCAAGGACGTGCATCTTTGGCGGCAGGGCGGCATCAACCTGATCGCCAATTACGAACCGCGCAGTCCGGCCTGGTACTTCGCCGGGGAGCATGGCCCTTCTGCCTGCGGCATGGGCTGGCGCGTGCGCGATGCGGCAAAGGCTTATGCCGTGGCGCTGGAACGCGGAGCCGAGCCGGTAGAGGTTGAAACCGGCCCGATGCAGTTGCGCCTGCCCGCGATCCGGGGGATCGGCGGGGCGATCATCTATCTCGTCGACCGGTATGACGAAGACATTTCGATCTACGATATCGACTTTCGCTACTTGCCGGGGATCGAGCGGCATCCGCAAGGCGCGGGCTTCCACACGATCGATCACCTGACCCACAACGTCTATGGCGGGCGCATGGCGCATTGGGCCGCGTTCTATGAACGCATCTTCGGTTTCCGGGAAATGCGCTTTTTCGACATCAAGGGCGAATATACCGGCCTGACCAGCCGCGCGATGACCGCGCCCGACGGCCTGATCCGTATTCCGCTGAACGAGGAAGGCGCCGCCGGTGGTGGCCAGATCGACGAGTTCCTGCGCGCCTACAACGGCGAAGGCATCCAGCACATTGCCTTTGCCTGTGACGACCTGATTGCCTGCTGGGACCGGCTCAAGGCGCTGGGCACCCCGTTCATGTCGCCGCCCCCCGATACCTATTACGAGATGCTGGACGAACGCCTGCCCGGCCATGGCGAACCGGTTGCCGCACTGCGCCAGCGCGGCATTCTGCTCGATGGATCGACGCAGGATGGCGACCCACGCCTGTTGCTGCAGATCTTTTCGGAAGCGATGATCGGTCCGGTGTTCTTCGAGTTCATCCAGCGCAAGCGCGACGAAGGTTTTGGCAACGGCAACTTCACGGCGCTGTTCAAGTCGATGGAGCGCGACCAGATGCGGCGCGGCGCGCTGAAAATCGAAGGGGCGCAGCCATGACCGAGCAGACCAGCCCGCCCCGGCTTTCGCGCATCCATCACGTGGCCTATCGCTGCCACGATGCCGCCCAAACCGTGGAATGGTACCAGCGCGTGCTGGGTATGGACTATGTAACAGCCTTTGCCGAAGACCGCGTTCCGTCCACCGGCGAGGACGATCCCTACATGCACGTTTTCCTCGATGCAGGGGGTGGCAATGTGCTGGCATTCTTCGAACTGCCGGGCCAGCCCCCTATGGCGCGCGATCCCAATACGCCCGCATGGGTCCAGCATCTGGCGTTCGAAGTGGCCGATGAAGCGGCGCTACTGGCGGCAAAGGCGCATGTCGAGGCGCAGGGGATCGACGTTGTCGGGCCGACGTATCACGGCATTTTCCGTTCGATCTATTTCTTCGATCCCAACGGGCACCGGCTGGAACTGGCCTGCAACATCGGAAAGCCCGAACAGTACGCGGAACTCAGGGAAGTGGCTCCGGCGATGCTGGAGGAATGGCGCCGCACGCGCCGTGCGCCGCGGCAGGCTGCCTGGCTGCACAGCGACCCGGAAAGCTGAACGGGGGGCAGACGCGCCATTGCAAAAATGGTCCCGCATCGCCATATCGGGTACATCGGTGGGAAAACGAATGTAGGCTCCCCCGGCTGAGAGACCAGTGCGCTTTCGCTTACCCGCAGGAGCAGCGCCGTGGATCTCAACCTTCTTTATGCCAGGCACCAACGCGCGATCATGCAGGCGGCGCAAACCCTGTGCCGCACCGCGCACGCTGGCCACATTGCTTCCGCCAACGGCGTTGCCCGCACGATTCGGTCGTATCAGGCCGCGCAGGGCGCTTCGGCGGCAAAGGGCTGGGACGATGCCGTGGCGGCAAAACCCGCCGTGCCGGGCGCAGCGGCATGAGCCGCGCGGTCAACCTTTCGCTGCCCGAAGCCAAGGTGCGCGCGATGTGCGACAAGGCCGGGATTTCCGTCAGCGTGATCGAAGCCCTGCCTTCTGGCGGAACGCGGCTGGTCTGCAACACCGGCGAAGGGGCCGACGAAGTGCGCCTGACGCTCAAGAACCACGTCATTCCCGGCACGGTAAAGCGGTATCCGTTCTTCCGCAGCCGCGCGACCTGATCTGATCAAGCGCGCTGCCGCGTCATCGCCCGGCGCGCGTCAGATTTCGGCCACGTCAACCATCACGTTCATGGTCTGCGGCGCAATGCCGACAAACACGCCGTCGATCGGGGACACGTCGGAATAATCGCGTCCCATGGCGACGACGACGTGGTCGTTGTGCGCCATGCAATCGTTGGTCGGGTCAAACCCGACCCAGCCCAGATCCATTCCGCACCACACCGCAACCCAGGCATGCATTGCATCGGCGCCGACCAGCTTTTCCGCGCCCGGCGGTGGCAGCGTGCGCAGATAGCCGCTGACATAGGCGGCGGGGATGCCCAGCGCGCGCAGCGCCACGATCATCACTTGCGCGAAATCCTGGCACACGCCCTTGCGTGTGGCAAAGGCGCGCGATGGAGGCGTGGTGCTGGTGGTCGTGCCCGGCTGGTAGGTGAACTCGCGGTGGATCGCGGCGCAGATCGCGGCCGCTGCGTCTATCACGCCAGTGGCCTCGGAAACCCTGGCTGCCGCCCAATCCGCGATTTCGGCGCTGCCCGGCGCCATGCGCGAGGGGAAGAAATAGGGCAGGGGCGAACGGTTCGACATGTCGGTTGAGGCCATGACCTGCTGGCATACGGCGTCTATCCCTGGCCCGCCCGATGGCAGCGGACCATGGTTCAATTCGATGTCGAAACGGCTGATGACTTCCAGCGCCGTGATCGGACGGGTGAAGGCGATGGCGGTCACTCTGGTCGGGTATGCACCGGCGATTTCCCGGCGCGTGCGCGGCAGTGGCGAAACGGCAAGGTCAAGCCGAAGCAACCGCTGGCCCGGCCAGTCGATCGGCGCGAGCCGCAGGTTGAAGGCGGCACGGGCAATCGGCGCGGCATAGGCCAGCCGTGTGGTGTGGCTTACCCGATAGATCATGCCCGATGGATCACGCGTTGCCGGTCACGCAAGGAATCGTCCGCCATCCTTGAGCACGGGGTTTTCGTCCTGCAGGAAATACCGCTTGCTGATCGTGTTGGACAGCGCGGCCATTTCGTCGCGCAACGTGCCGAGCAGTGTCACGTTGACTTCGCTGGCCAGCAGACCCGCCACCCGCGCGCGAAGCAGGCGCGCCTTGACCAGTTGCGGTTCGGGCAGGCCGTCTTCGCTCAGCGCGGGAAGGGCGCCGAGGTGATCTTCGATCCGTTCAAGCTGGAACGCCAGCCCGCGGGGCTGCGCCGGATCGAGCAGCACCATGTCGAGCACCGGGGCAATCGTCGGCAGGCTGAGATAGCGCGCGCGGTAAAGCGCCTGCCCGTCGATCAGGTCGAGCAGCACATGCAGGTCTTCGGCGCTGGCGCTGCCCGGCACCATGCCTTGCACGGCCTGCATGATCATCGACGCACGTTCGAGCGAAATGCCAAGGTCGAGAAAACGCCACGCCGGGGTCCGGCTCATCCCGTCGGCGGTAAGGCGCGCCAGCGCGGCATAGCGTTCGAGCAATTCATCGCAGCAGGCGGTCATCGTGTCCAGATCGCCACTGTCGAAGCGGGGCATCGGCCGGTGGATCAGCCGCCAGCTATCGCGGGTCAGCCGGTCGCGCAGCAGGAGCGCGATCTGCCGCCCGCTGCCTGCAAGGGCAACGACGGAACCCGATTGTGCGCGGGCCATCAGCGCGGTTTCGGCAATGCGCGAAGGTTGCCACCCGATGCTTTCGCGCGGGGCCGCGCCCAGATTGCGCAGCAGCGCGCACAGCCGCGCGGTGGCTGTTCCGGCATCGCTTTGCGTGCCGGAACGGGAAATCTGTTCCAGCAGCGTCCGCACGATGCGCACGGTCTGGTGGCCGCGTTCGCCATAGCGGCCGATCCAGTAGAGATTATCCGCTGCCTGGCTGGGCAGGACGCCGTGGTTGCGCCGGATCGGCGGGCTTTCCAGCGGCGGCGGCGTGGCCGGAACCGGCGCCTTGTGCGCCACCACGCAGACATCGGCCGAAGTATCGCCGCTTCCCATCAGCGACGTGCGCAGTTCGCCGTTTTCGGAGATCCGCGCAAAACCGCCGGGCATGGCGATCCAGTTGCCGTCGCCATCGCGGCAGAGGAAGGCGCGCAAGGTAAAGGCGCGCGGTTCGAACTGCCCGTCCAGAAGCACTGGCGTGGTTGAAAGGCGGACGATTTCCTGCGCGGTATAATCGGCCGGGCGCCGCGCCATGCCTTCGATGATGGTGGCGCGTTCCTGCGCCGTCAGGCTGGCCCCGGCGCGCGTGTGCCCGTCCGCCAGGCCGACGACGGGTTGCCCGAACGAGGAGCTGATCACCAGCTTGTCGAGATTGCCCAGGGCAAAGCTGCGCTCCGTTTCACCGCCGCACCACCATGTGGCGACGTTGGGCAAGGCCAGGTCTTCGCCCAGCAGGACTTTGGCAAGGCGCGGCAGGAAGGCGGGCATCGCGCGCGTTTCCACCACGCCTGCTCCCGGCCAGTTCGCCACCACCAGACCCTGTTCGCAGGCCGTGATGAAATCGGGGACACCGATCTGCGAGCGCGCATCGAAATTGAGCGGGTCGAGATCGCCCGTTCTGATCCAGCGCCACACCGCGTCGATCCGTTTCAGCCCGGCAATCGTGCGGATGTAAAGCCGCCCGTCCCGCACCGCCAGATCGCGGCCTTCGACCAGCGAGAACCCCAGATGCCGGGCAAGGTGAGCCTGTTCGGGATAGGCCTGGTTGAACCGGCCGGGGGTCAGCAGCGCGATGCGCGGATCGGCGCGTTCGCAGCTTTGCGCCAGCCCCTGCCGCAGCGCGTCGAGAAAATCCGACTGACGCTCGGCATGAATCGACGTGAGCAGGCCGCCCGTTGCGCGCATCATCGCCAGCCGGTTTTCCAGCGCATAGCCGATGCCGGTGGGCAGGCGTACGCGATCGGCCAGCACGCACCATTTGCCGCCCGGCCCACGCGCCAGATCAATCGCCAGAATATGCAGGAACTTGCCGCCGGTCGGCGCCACGCCAACCATCCGCCGGGCAAAATCGACGCTGCCGGAAATAACGGCGGCGGGCAGGTGGCCATCGGCCACAAGCTGCTGCGCGCCATAGATATCGGCAATCACGCCTTCAAGCAGGTTCGCGCGCTGCACGAGTCCGGCAGAAATAGTTGCCCATTCATCCGCGCCGATGACCACGGGCATCGGGTTGAGCGGCCATGGCCGTTCCTGCTCGTCGCCGGTGATGCGAAAGGCAAGGCCAAGGTCTTCGACATGCCGGTCGACGAAGGCCTGCAACTGGTCAAGGTTCTGATGCGCCTGCGCAGCAAGGCCCGCTGCCAGCGCCTGCCATTTGGCCGCTACATCCGCGCCAGCGCCCGCAAAAATATCTTCATTGGCGTCATGCGGGGCATAGCGGTGCAGCGGATTCGTCACGCGATCGAGCCCGGTTTGGTCGTTTCCCGGCGCCTTGAACCCGGTCTCACTCATCCCGCCCTTGCCGGCCTCCTCAAATCAAGCGTCATCGGGAACTCGGTCCCCGGTTCTTCCACGGGTATCTCGGCCCGGCCCGGTGTGTGGCCGAAATCCTGGAAGCGTGCCTTGCGCCGCGCTTCGGCTTCATAGCTGTTCACCGGAACGTCATCATAGGACCGTCCACCGGGATGCGCCACATGATAGACGCAGCCGCCCAGCGATCGGCCATTCCACGTATCGAACACATCGAAGGTGAGTGGCGCATCGGCGCCCAGCAGGGGATGCAGGCAGTTGGGTGGCGCCCACGCCTTGTAGCGCACGCCGCCAACCGCTTCGCCGGGCCGTCCGGTCGGGTGCATCGGCACGCGCCGCCCGTTGCAGGCAACGACGTGGCGGCCCGGCGTCAGACCGCTGGCGCGCACTTGCAGGCGTTCGGTCGAACTGTCGACATAGCGCACGGTGCCGCCAATCGCCCCGGTTTCGCCCAGCACGTTCCACGGCTCCAGCGCATGGCTGATTTCCAGTTCGACCCCGCCCGCTTCGATCCGGCCGTGGACCGGGAAGCGGAACTGGCGCTGCGCTTCGAACCAGGTCGGATCGAAATCGTAGCCCGCCCCGCGCAGATCGTCGAGCACGCCGAGGAAATCGGCCCAGCAGAAGTGCGGCAGCAGGAATCGGTCGTGCAGCGACGTGCCCCATCGCACCAGCTTGCCTTCCTGCGGCTGGCGCCAGAACCACGCCGTCAACGCGCGCAGCAGCAGTTGCTGGGCAACGCTCATTCGCGCTTCGGGCGGCATTTCAAAACCGCGAAACTCGATCAGCCCCAGCCGCCCGGTCGGGCCGTCGGGCGAATAGAGCTTGTCGATGCAGATCTCGGTGCGGTGCGTGTTACCCGTCACATCGACCAGCATGTTGCGGAACAGCAGATCGACGATCCACGGGAAGCGCGGCGGCTCGCCGGGGCCGGGCACCTGGTCCAGCGCGATTTCCAACTCGTAAAGGCTGTCGTGCCGCGCCTCGTCGATGCGCGGGGCCTGGCTGGTCGGCCCGATGAACAGACCGGAAAACAGATAGCTGAGCGAAGGGTGACGCTGCCAGTAGAGCACGAAGCTCTTGAGCAGGTCGGGCCTGCGGATGAACGCGCTTTCGGTAAAGCTGGCACCCCCCATGACCATGTGGTTGCCGCCGCCAGTCCCGACCGAGCGGCCATCGACCATGAACTTGTCCGCCGTAAGCCCGCATTCGCGGGCCGCGTCATAGAGCCGGGTGGTGATTTCCACCAGTTCGTCCCAGCTTGCCGCAGGGTGGACGTTGACCTCGATCACCCCAGGGTCGGGCGTGACCTTGAGCACGTTGATGCGCGGGTCCGGCGGCGGAGGATACCCTTCGATCCGCACGGGCAGGCCAAGCCGCTCTGCCGTTGCCTCGATCTCGGCCACGAGTTCGAGGAAGTCTTCCATCGCTTCGAGCGGCGGGATGAAGACCGAAAGGTAGGTCTTGCGCGGTTCGACCGTCAGTGCAGTGCGCACGGCCCCGGCAACGATTTCCTGTTCGACGATTTCCTGCCGGTTGTTGCCGCCCGTTTCGACCCGGACATGGCCGAGGCCTTCCGGCGTATGAGCCGGGCCTTGCGCCGGTGTTGTGCTTTCACGCCGTGAATCGCCGGTCTGCGCCCGCTGTTCGCGGAAATCGGCCAGCGGTGCCTGCGGGTTGGTCTCGACCCGCGGGTGGATATAGGGGTATTCGCTCTTGGGCACCCACGGCAAGGAGCCGAGCGGGAGGCGATACCCCAGCGCGCTGTCGCCGGGGACGGCAAACAGCGCGCCGCGGCGCAGCGTCCATTGTTCGCTTTTCCAGCGCGGCCCCTTGGCCGGGGCGGCCTGCTGGCGCTGAATCGGCAGGACATAGCCAACCGGCTGGGAAAGGCCGCGGCTGAACGTGGTCAGGATGCGCTGGCGTTCTTCGGGATCGTCGATCTTGGGATCGAACGGGGTCACGTTGAAGGGCAGTTCGCCTTCGCGTTCGATCCACTTCTGCGTATCTTCATAAACCGGATGGACATACTCGGCGCCCACCCCAAGGCTCTGGGCGGCTGCGGTAATAAAGGCATCGGCATCCGGCGCCCCGACGGTCTTTTCCGGCGCGGCATCGGGATCGGGCGCGATTAGTGCCGGATTGCTCCACAGTGGCTTGCCGTCCTTGCGCCAATAGAGCGAATAGCCCCAGCGCGGCAGGCTTTCGCCCGGATACCATTTGCCCTGGCCATGATGCAGCAGCGCGCCGGGGGCGAAAATCGCCCCAAGCTTGCGGATCAGCTTGTCGGCATAGCGCGCCTTGGTCGGCCCTACGGCATCGCCGTTCCATTCCGGGGCTTCGGGATCGTCGGCGGCGACGAAGGTCGGCTCGCCACCCATGGTCAGGCGCACGTCCTGCGCCACCAGATCGGCGTCCACGCGCGCACCGAGGTCCAGCAGTGCCTGCCAGCGGTCTTCGGTGAACGGCTTGGTAATGCGGACCGCTTCCCTGACCCGGTCGACGCGCATTTCGAAAGTGAAATCGACTTCGGCGGGTTCGGCTGCGCCGGTGATCGGTGCGGCCGACCGGTAGTGCGGCGTCGCCGCCAGCGGAATATGCCCTTCGCCCGCGAACAGGCCGCTGGTCGGGTCCAGCCCGATCCATCCCGCGCCGGGGACATAGACTTCGCACCAGGCATGAAGATCGGTAAAATCGGCTTCCGGTCCCTTCGGGCCTTCAACCGGTTCGACATCGGCCTTCATCTGGATCAGATAGCCGGACACGAACCGCGCGGCATAACCGAGCCGTCGCAACAGATTGACCAGCAGCCAGCTCGTATCGCGGCACGATCCCGACCCCAGCGTCAGGGTTTCTTCGGGCGCCTGCGTGCCCGGCTCCATCCGCACGACATAGCTGATGCGCTGTTCCAGGGCGGAATTGATGGCGACAAGGAAATCAATCGTCCGGCCTGACTGGTCGGCAAACGATTCGACCAGCGCATCAAGCAGCGGGCCGCCCGGTTCCGGTTCGAAATAGGCGGCCAGTTCGCTGCGCAGATCGGGCGAATAGGTGAAGGGAACCGTCTCGGCGCTTTCCTCGACGAAGAAGTCGAAGGGGTTGATCACCGTCAGGTCGGCGATCAGATCCACTTCGATGCTGAAATGCCGCACGCGTTCGGGAAAGACAATGCGTGCCAGCCAGTTGCCGTGCGGGTCTTGCTGCCAGTTGATGAAATGCCCCGCCGGTTCGATCTTCAGGGCATAGTTGGGCACCGCCGTGCGGGTGTGCGGGGCGGGGCGCAGCCGGATCACCTGCGGTCCAAGCTGCACGGGGCGGGAGTACCTGTAGCGGGTCAGGTGGTGAAGAGCAGCGCGGATCATCGCCGGAGTAAACGCTTCCTCATGCTGCAATGCAACAAGAGATTCGCTATGACGAAAACACCGCTGCCGCCTTGTGGCGTCGCGCGATGCGTTGCGCTGTCCGACGATGGCTTGATAGCGAACGCCGCGTCAGCGCGCGTTGGCCGCAACATTCTGGGAGCGTTTGAAAAACGGCTACGGCGCAGATGGCAATCAAGCTGGTGCGGCCACTTTTACCTTGAACGGCATGCCCGCTCATCTGGCCCACCGCGTCGCGCTGCGCCCACATGCCTCCGGAAGAGGGGCATAGTGATGTGCCGAGAGGAAATGCCTGCCAATTGCAACGCTTGCTACACGGCCGTGCGCAGACGGGCCTGTGCGGTAGAGGCTAAAAAGCCCTGCTATGTGATGGGTTTTTGAGCGACTGGAGCGGGTAGCGGGAATCGAACCCGCATAGCCAGCTTGGAAGGCTGGTGCTTTACCACTAAGCTATACCCGCATCCGATCGCACGGCGATCATGCCTGCGCCGCTTGCCATGCGCGGTGGCGGTTCGTCAACTGTGGAACTGCGGGAATCGGCGCGGCGCAGCGCCGTTGTGTCAGTGGCCGGGGAAATCCATCAGGGCTTCGACGGTCAGCCCGGTTTCACGCAGCCGCGCGGCACCGTGTAAATCAGGCAGGTCGATCACGAAGAGCGCATGGGTAACCGCAGCGCCAGCGGACCGCAGCAGCGTTGCTGCGGCAAGGGCCGTGCCGCCGGTTGCGATCAGATCGTCGATGATCGCAACGCGTTGCCCATCCGCAATGGCGGTGGGGTCGATCTCCAGCCGGTCCTGGCCGTATTCCAGCGCATAGTCGACGCCGATCGTCTGCACCGGCAGCTTGCCCGGTTTGCGTACCGGGATGAAGCCAAGACCCATGCGCGCCGCCACCGCTGCGCCAAAAATGAAGCCGCGTGCTTCCATCCCCGCCACCGCCTGCGCTCCCGCGCGGTCTGCCATCGCGGCAAGATGGTCGATCGTGGCCGAAAGGCCCGGCCCGTGCCCGATCAGCGTGGTGACATCGCGGAACAGGATGCCAGGGGAGGGGAAGTCGGGGACGGTGCGGACCAGCGCCTTGAGATCGTCGGGTGTCATCGCGGCCGATGCTATCGCCGGATACGAAAAAGGCCACCGTTTCCGGTGGCCTCTTGTCGTTTTGCCAGGAACGCCGTCTTAGTGCTGATCGGCCCAGACGTTCTTCTTGGCAAGGTAGGCCAGCACGGTGGCGGCCAGCAGGAAGCCCAGCACGGCCCAGCCGGTCTGCTTGCGCTTGTCCAGCTTGGGTTCGGCGGTCCAGATCAGGAAAGCCGCAACGTCCTGCGCCATCTGGTCTACCGTAGCCTTGGTGCCATCGGCGTAGGTAACCTGCCCGTCACCGCTCAGCGGAGCCGGCATCGAAAGGTTCAGGTTGGCGAAGTACGGGTTGTAGTACAGGCCATCCGGGGTCTTGGCATCCGGGAACTTCTTGAGAAGTTCGGCCGGCTGGTCCTGATACCCGGTCAGCAGCGAAGCCACATAGGCGCCACCGTCATGGCGAGCCTTGGTGATCAGCGACAGATCCGGCGGGCTGCCCTGACCGGCGTAGTATACCTGCGGAATGAAGTCCGAAGGGATGTTGTCGCGTTCGCTGCGTTCGCCGCTCTTGGGGTCGAACGTGGGCTGCTTGGTGCCCCACTGCTTGGCGATCGCCTTCACTTCGGGTTCGGAATAGCCCAGCGCCGCCAGATCGCGGAACGCGACATGCTTGAGCGAGTGGCAGGTGGCGCAGACTTCCTTGTAGACCTGGAAGCCGCGCTGGAGCTGCTGCTTGTCGAACTTGCCGAACACGCCATCGCTGGCGAAGTGCACCTTCTTGGGGTGAAGGTGGAACTCGTGCTCGGCCGTGGCCGGCGCGGGTTCGGTAATCGCCATGAAGGCGCCGTTACCGAACGACCACAGCAGCGCCACTGCGAAGAACAGGCCGACCAGGGGGCCAAAAAGACGGACCATGGTGTTTTCTTTCTCTTTCGCTTCGAGAGCGGCTCAGGCGGCTGCCGGGTTGGCGTTGAGCACTGCGCTCTCATCCTTGCCCAGCACGGATTCGGTGATCGAGAACGGAAGCGGTTCCGGCTTCTCGATCGACGAAACGATCGGCAGGATGATGAGGAAGTGCGCGAAGTAGTAGGTCGATGCCAGTTGGCTGAGCATCACGTAAGGTTCTTCGGCCGGGGCGCCGCCGCAGTAGAACAGGACGGCCATCGCGGGGATCAGGCCAAACCAGAAGAACTTGCGGAACAGCGGACGGTAGTGGCCCGAACGCACTGGCGAGGTGTCCAGCCAGGGCAGGAAGAACCACACCAGGATCGCGCCGAACATGGCGAGAACGCCCATCAGCTTGGCCGGGATGAAGAAGAAGTCATACGTGAAGGCGCGCAGGATCGCGTAGAACGGCCAGAAATACCATTCGGGAACGATGTGCGCAGGCGTCGAAAGCGGGTTGGCCGGGATGTAGTTGTCCGGGTGGCCCAGCGCGTTCGGTGCGAAGAACAGCACCGCGCAGTAGATCAGCAGGAACACGCCCAGTCCGAAACCGTCCTTTGCCGTGTAGTACGGGTGGAACGGAACGGTATCGCTTTCGGTCTTCACTTCCACGCCGGTCGGGTTCGACGAGCCGGGAATGTGCAGCGCCCAGATGTGCAGGATGATGACCCCGGCGATCACGAAGGGCAGCAGGAAGTGGAGGCTGAAGAAGCGGTTGAGCGCGGCATTATCCGGCGCATAGCCACCCAGCAGCCAGATCTGCAGCGGTTCCCCGACCAGCGGGATCGCGCCGAACAGGCCGGTGATGACCTTGGCGCCCCAGAAGCTCATCTGGCCCCAGGGAAGCACGTAGCCCATGAAGGCCGTCGCCATCATCAGCAGGAAGATGACCACGCCGAGCAGCCAGATCATTTCGCGCGGGGCCTTGTACGACGAGTAGAAGAAGCCGCGGAAGATGTGCAGGTACACGACGACGAAGAACGCCGAGGCGCCGTTGGCGTGCGCATAGCGCAGCATCCAGCCCCAGTTGACGTCGCGCATGATATGCTCGGTCGAATCGAAGGCCACCAGCGCGTTCGGCGCATAGTGCATCGCCAGTATGACACCGGTCAGGATCTGGAGAACCAGGCAGAAACCGGCGAGAACGCCGAAGTTCCACATGTAGTTCAGGTTGCGCGGAACCGGATAGCCGCCGCCGACCGCACTATAGACAAAGCGCGGCAGGGGCAGCCGCTGGTCAAGCCACTGCATCAGCGGGTTGCCCGGCTTGTATTCCTTAGCCCAGTTAAAGCTCATGGATACTGTCCTTAGCCAATCTTCACGACAGAGTCGGAAATGAACGCATAGTCGGGCACTTCGAGGTTCTTCGGTGCCGGACCCTTGCGGATGCGCGCTGCGGTGTCATACGACGAACCGTGGCACGGGCAGAAGTAGCCGCCGAATTCGCCCTTCACTTCGCCTTCGCCGGCGCCCAGCGGCACGCAGCCGAGGTGGGTGCAGACACCCATCGTGATGAGCCAGTTGGTCTTGCCTTCCTTGGTCCGCTCTTCCAGCGTCTGCGGGTCGCGCAGCGAGGAGGCATCGACCTTGTCGGCGCTGGCGATTTCTTCCGGGGTCAGGTTGCGGATGAACACCGGCTGCTTGCGGAAGATCGCCTTGATCGCCTGGCCCGGCTGGATCGCCGAAATGTCGATCTCGGTCGAGCTTTGCGCCAGAACGTCGGCCGATGGCGCCATCTGGCTAACCAGTGGCAGCAGCACGGCAACGCCGCCCACGCCTGCAAAACTCACCGCCGCGATATTGATGAAATCGCGCCGGCGCACGCCTTCTCCGGCAAGTGCCGGGGTGTCGATGGTCGCCTCGTCAGCCATAGGTATTCCCTGTTTGCTGCTGCGCACGCGGATCGCGCGCGGTTTAACTTGCCATTCCCCTGCGGCTGGTCAAACCCCTTGGGTTTGCCTGTCCGCAACAAAGCCGGGCACGCGCATACGCGCCAGTCCGACCCCTGTTGTGGCGCGCCTGATAGACGCAAAGCAACGGCTTTGCCAACAGGCATTTTGGTATGGAATTGCCCCTTGTTTTGACGGGGATTCGGCGTTCTGACGCCAGTCAGGCTGCGGGGTGGCGCCCGGCCGGTGCGATTCAGGCGAATCCTTCACCATCGGGCCAGGACGGCCCGGCAAGCCCCATGACCTTGAACAACGCGCCCATCTGGCCTTCCGCCGTCAGCCGTTCGCGGGCCGTGTCGATGGCGGCGGCGCTGGATGGCGATGCGGCTGCCAGCGCCGCGGCCCGCGCGTCAATCCCCAGCGCGCGCAGCCATGGCCCCTGTTCGGCCGTTCCCAGCCAGCGTGCCCCGCGCGCCATGGCAATCGGCGCAAGCGCGGAAAAATCGACATGTGCGGTCAGGTCCGCTTCGCCGGGAGCGGAAAAGACATCGACCATGCGATGCGCACGCACCGCCTGCAGCGAAGAGCCGAAGCGCGGTTCGCAATAGCCATAGTCGATGAACAGCGCCGCGCCGCCTTGCGCCGCCAGCCTGCCCGACGCTTCATAGAGCGTGGCTGCCGCGGCGGGCGATGTTTCGATGATCGCGCCGACGGGAGCATCGGCGCGCGCGGGCGGCACGGCTGCGTCCATCGGTTGCGTGCCTGCAACCGGCACCAGCCGTCCCCCATCCAGCCCGACCATGCGTTCGCGCCAGCCCTGCTCGGTTCGGATAAGCTGGCGCACTGGCAGTGCATCGAGGAACTCGTTGGCGACGATCAGCAGCGGCCCGTCGCCGGGCACGCTGGCAAGATCGCGGTGCCATTGGGCCTGCGGGTGCAGATCGAGCTGCCTGGCTTTCAGTGCGAGGCTGGCTTCGACAAAATGGGTGGTCGGTTCGAGGCCGAATCGCCGCGCGGTGGCCAGCGCGTCGCGCGCCAGGGTGCCGCGTCCGGGACCAAGCTCCACGTAGTGCACGGGTTCGGGCTTGCCGGCCCGGATCCACATGTCAGCCAGCCACAGCCCGACGAGTTCCCCGAACATCTGGCTGATTTCCGGCGCAGTAATGAAATCGCCAGCCGTGCCCAGCGGGTCGCGGCTGTCGTAGTAGCGCGCGTTCGATTCCGCCATGTAATGGGCGATGCTGATCGGCCCGGTGTTGCGGATCAGCCGGACGAAGGTTTCCCGCAGCCGCCCGGTGTCGTGCCCTGGTTCACCCGTGCTCACGCAGCGGCGGCTCCGTTCAGCGAAAGCGGCTTGCGGATCAGGCTGCGCAGCAGGAAGAACAGCCCGACGGCCATCATCGGGAAGGTCAGCCACTGGCCCATCGAAAAACCGGTGCGCAGTGCAAAGTCCATGAGCTGGGCATCGGGTTCGCGGTAGTATTCGACCGTGAAGCGCGCGAGAGCATAGCCGAAGGTGAACAGCCCGACGAGCAGGCCGGGCCGCCAGCGGGCCTTGGTCTTCCAGAACAGGACCAGCAGCACGACCAGCAGCAGCAACCCTTCGAGCGCGGCTTCGTAAAGCTGGCTGGGATGCCGGGCAATCGGGCCGCCGCCGGGAAAGACGATGGCCCAGGGCAGGCTCGCTCCGGCTTCGCGCCCCCACAGTTCGCCGTTCATGAAATTGGCCAGCCGTCCGAACAGCAGGCCTGCGGGGACGCACACTGCGATGTAATCGCACACGCGAACGAAGTGCAGGCCGTTGCGCCGTGCGACCCAGGCAATCGCCAGCACGGTGCCGAGCAGCCCGCCGTGAAAGCTCATCCCGCCTTCCCACAGCTTGAGCAGGTTGGCCGGATGAGTCAGCAGTTCGGGGGCATAGAACAGCGCATAGCCCAGCCTGCCGCCCAGGATCACGCCCAGGGTGGCATAGAAGAACAGATCGTCGGCATGGCGCTGGGCCAGCGGCGCGCCGGGCTGGCGGATCATCCGCGAAAGGTGCCAGTAGGCGAAGATGATGCCCGCCAGATAGGCCAGCGAGTACCACTTGAGCGCGAAGAAGCCGAGGTCGAGCGCGATCGGGGATACGCCCAGATCCGTCCAGCGAATCGGCCCTGCAGCATCGGCCGCCGCAGCGGACGTTACGGCAAGCCCGGCTGCGGTTGTCAGTAGTGACAGCAAGTGGCGAACTCCCTACATCTTGCTGAACAGGCCCGTTTTCCGGCCATTCAGCATGCCTTCGCATGGCATGCCTAGTGGCACAGGGGAAAGGGCACAAGCAAACCCGAAACAGCGTGCAACAGATGCGCTGCCGGGCGGGAGAGTGAAAGGACGCCATGAAGACCGATCTTGACCTGGCCATGGATCAGGCATTTTCCGCGCTCACCGCCGAGGGCGGGATGTTTGCCACGGTCCCGTTCCGGCTCCATGGCCGCGACCTGCCGATGATCGCCAAGGCTCCGCCCCACTTGCCGGCCTATTTCGCCTATTTCTGCGCGACGCACGGCGACAAGACCTTCATTGTCGATGGCGACCTGCGGCTGAGCTTTGTCGAAGTCTACACCGCCGCGCGCCATGTCGCTGGCGGACTGGTCGAAGGGCTGGGTGTGCAAAAGGGCGAGCCGGTGGGCCTTGCGGCACGCAATTCGGCCAACTGGATAATCGCTTACATGGCCGTGCTCATGGCCGGGGGCTGCGTGACGCTGCTCAACGGGTGGTGGCAGGGCGAGGAACTGGCGGATGGCATCGCGCTGGTCAAATGCCGTTATGTCATTGCCGATGAACCGCGCGCTGCGCGTCTGGCGGATCAGGACCACGGCGCCACCGTGCTGCCGATGGCGCACGATTGCCCTTACGATCAGGGCCTTGCCGCGTTGCTGGCCAAGGGCGGCGGCCCGGAAACCATGCTGCCCGGCCTGACCGGCGACGATCGGGCGACAGTGCTGTTCACGTCCGGGTCTACCGGCGTCGCCAAAGGGGCCTATTCGGACCACCGTGCGGTCGTGCAGGGCACGATGAACTACGTGGCGCAGACGGTGGCGGTCCTTTCCGTCCTGACAGCGCGGGGCGAAGGGCCGCCGGCGGATCTGCAACCGGCAACGCTGGTCAACGTGCCGCTGTTCCACGTCACCGGCGAAGTGCCGGTTTTCCTCCAGTCCTTCGCCATCGGCCGCAAGCTGGTGCTGATGCCCAAGTGGGACGCGGAAGAGGCGATGCGCCTGATCGAACGCGAAAAGGTTACCTATTTCGTCGGCGTTCCGCTGATGAGCCTTGAGATCGCCACTCACCCGGACCGCGACAAGTACGACCTTTCAACCTGCGTCTCGTTTGCTGCAGGCGGCGCGCCGCGCCCGGTGGAACACGTGGCGCGGCTGCGCAAGGCGCTGCCCCATGCCTTTCCCCTGCTGGGCTACGGGCTGACCGAAACCAACGGCGTGGGCTGCGGCAATCTCAACCAGAACTATCTGGCCAAACCCGGCAGCACCGGCACGGCATCGCGCCCGCTGGTTGATCTGGCCATCCTGGACGACGCCGGAAACCCGTTGCCGCAAGGCGAGATCGGCGAAGTGTGCATCCGTTCGATCGCCAACTTTGCCGGATACTGGGACAACCCGCAGTCCACGCGCGAGGCCGTAACCGACGACGGCTATTTCCGCTCCGGGGATCTGGGATACCTTGATCCCGAAGACTACCTGTTCATCGTCGACCGCAAGAAGGACATCATCATTCGCGGAGGCGAGAATATTTCCTGCATCGAAGTGGAAAGCGCGATCTACGCCCACCCCTGTATCGCCGAGGCAAGCGTGTTCGGCCTGCCCGACGAGAAGATGGGCGAGGTTCCGGCAGCGGTCTATCTTGCCCGCGAAGGGTGTTCGGCGACCGAGGCGGAACTGCGCGCCTTCCTCATGGAACATATTGCGCCTTACAAGATGCCGGTACGCTTCTGGGAAGTGACCGAACCGCTGCCCCGCCTTGGTACGGAAAAGGTGGACAAGCGGGCCTTGCGTGACCGCTATACGCGGGAATGGAAGGCGTCGGGCGCGGGGTGAGCGCAGGGATGCCGGCGGCGCAGAGTCTATTGGACGCTGGCGGTACTGTCTCTAAAGGGGGGGCATGATACTCCCCCGGATCGTGAACCAGCGGGCCATCGTCGATCGCCGGGCGCTTGCCGATGCGGTTGCCGCCGCATACGCCGCGCAAGGCGAACAATCGCGCATGGCGGTCGTCGAACTGCTGCGCGCGGCGCTTGATGCCGGGCGCACCGAACTGGCGAGGCGGCTGGAGGCAAAGCCTTCGGCGGGCACCGATTGCGCGCATGGCCAGGCGTTTCTGGTCGACCAGCTTATCCGCGTGATTCACGATCACGTGATCGGCCGCGTCTATCGCGCCAGCAACCGTTCCACCGGCGAACGCATCGCCGTGATGGCGGTGGGCGGGTATGGCCGCGGCGAAATGGCGCCGCATTCGGACGTCGATATCGCCTTTGTCACGCCGAGCAAGCCCACGTCGTGGTGCGAACAGGTGATCGAGGCGATTCTCTATTTCCTGTGGGATCTGGGTCTGAAGGTCGGCCACTCCAGCCGCTCGCTCGATGAAGTCGTGCGCATGGGCAAAAGCGACCTGACGATACGTACCGCACTGCTGGAAGGGCGCTATGTCTGGGGTGACCGCGATCTTTATGACGAGGCATCGCGCCGTTTCTGGGCCGAAGTCGTCACCGGGACCGAACAGCAGTTCGTTGCCGAGAAGCTGGAGGAGCGCACCCAGCGGCACAAGAAGCTGGGTGACAGCCGCTATGTCGTTGAACCCAACGTCAAGGAGGGCAAGGGCGGTTTGCGCGATCTCCACGCGCTCTACTGGATCGGGAAATACATCTACAAGGTGCGCGATGCGTCCGAACTGGTCGATGTCGGCCTGCTGACTGCCGAGGAATACCGCGCGTTTCGCCGGGCGGAAAACTTCTTCTGGGCGGTGCGCTGCCATCTGCACACCCTGACCAACCGCGCCGAAGACCGGCTGACCTTCGACCTTCAGCGCGAAGTGGCGGTGCGCATGAACTTTGCCGACCGTCCGGGCAAGAGCGCGGTGGAACGGTTCATGCAGTACTTCTTCCTGCAGGCAAAACAGGTCGGTTCGCTGACCGGCGTGTTCCTGGCCCAGCTTGACGAACAGGCCCGGCGGCAGAAGCGCGGGTTGCTGGCTGCACTGCGCAGGCGGCGCAAGAAGAAGGTCGGCCCGTTCATCATCGACGCGGGCAAGCTTACCGTTCCGACGGACGACACGTTCCAGGAAGATCCGGTCCGGCTGATCGAACTGTTTGCCACCGCGGCGGACGAACAGGTGGAAATCCATCCCGATGCGATGCGCATCGCGCGGCGCGATGCCCCGCTTATCATGGCACCCGTGCGCCGCGACAAGCGCGCCAATGCCCTGTTCCTTGAGGTTCTGACCAGCCGGAACGATCCCGAAACGGTGCTGCGCTGGATGAACGAGGCCGGCGTGTTCGGGCGCTTCGTGCTCGATTTCGGACGGGTGGTCGGACAGATGCAGTTCGACATGTACCACCATTACACGGTGGACGAACACACCATCCGCGCCATCGGTCTGCTCGCCGATATCGAAAAGGGTGAAGCGAAGCTGGAGCATCCGCTGGCGACGGAAGTGGTGCACAAGATCGCTTCGCGCCGGGTGCTCTACGTGGCGACGTTGCTGCACGATATCGCCAAGGGCAGGGGCGGGGATCATTCGGTGCTCGGCGCGGAAGTGGCGCGCAAGCTGTGCCCGCGGCTTGGGATGTCGGCGGCGGAAACCGACATGGTGGCCTGGCTGGTGCGCTGGCACCTGCTGATGAGCGCGACCGCGTTCAAGCGCGATCTGGCCGATTACAAGACGATCGCCGATTTCGCCGCGCTGGTGCAAAGCCAGGAGCGGCTGCGCCTGCTGCTGGTGCTGACCATCGTCGACATCCGCGCCGTCGGCCCTGGCGTCTGGAACTCGTGGAAGCGCCAGTTGCTGGGCGATCTGTTCCTGGCGACCGAGGAAATGCTGCGGCTTGGCCACAAGCAGCATGGTCGCGCCGAACGCATCGCCGCCAAGAAGAAGGCTGTGGCGGACCTGCTGAAGGAACGCGCCGCATTGATCGGCACGGTGGGCAAGCAGCTTGGCGATGCCTACTGGATTGCCGAGCCTGAAGATATCATCGCGCTCAACCTGCAGCAGATGGACACCGCGCTGGGCGAACCGCTGTCGGTTGAAGCGCACTGGTATCCCGCGCGCGGCGCGACGCTGGTTACCGTCCTGGCGGCGGACCATCCGGGTCTGTTCTATCGCATCGCCGGGGGCATCCACCTGGCAGGCGGCAACATCATCGACGCGCGCATCCACACCACGCGCAACGGCATCGCGGTGGACAATTTCCTGGTTCAGGATCCGCTTGGACGGCCGTTGAACGAAGCGGTGCAGATCGAGCGGCTCAAGACCACGATCGCCGATGCGCTGGCGAACCGGGTGAAGCTTCTGCCGCAACTGGTCGCGCGTCCGCTGGCGCGCCCACGGGCCGACGCTTTCGATGTGCGACCGATCGTGATCTTCGACAACAAGGCATCGAACCGCTTTACCGTGATCGAAGTGGGTGCGCGCGACCGTCCTGCGCTGCTCAACCGGTTGTCGCGCGCGCTGTTCGAAGCGCGGCTCATCATTCATTCCGCCCATGTCGCAACCTATGGCGAACGCGCGGTCGATACCTTCTATGTCACCGATCTGCTGGGCGAGAAGGTTATCGAGGAGGCCCGGATGAAGTCGGTGGAAAAGAAGCTGCTGGAAGCCGCTGCGGATCGCAAGGTAAAGGCCGCCGCCTGATCCTTGCGGCGCTGCCGTTCAGGCGGCAGGCTGGCTGTCGCCCCCGGCGGCGGCGAACTGGTCGTAGGCTTCCACTGCCTGCGCGGCGTACATAAGGCTTGGTCCGGCGCCCATGTAGAGCGCCATGCCCATTGTCTCCATCACCTCGTCGCGGCTGGCGCCGTGGTCCAGCGCGGCCTTGGCATGGAACGCGATGCAGCCATCGCAGCGGATCGCCACGGCAATCGCCAGCGCGATCAGTTCCTTGGTCCTTGGATCGAGCGCGCCGTCCTTCGTGGCGGCCTGGGCCATCGCGGAAAACGCCTTCATCACCTCTGGCGCGCCAAGGCGGACCTGCTTTATCGCGCCGGATAGCTCGGTTGCCATCTGTGGCCAGTCCTTGTGCATTGTTCGGTTGTCCCTGATCCCGTCGGTATGACGCACAGTACGCTGCACCAGCGGGCCTCCGCAGGCATTGACCGGAGTCAACCCGCCGCGTTTCCGGCGGGCTGCCGCCAGAACGCGGGGGCGCAGGGGTGGCGCACCGGCGTGCGACCGCCTATCTCCATCAGCATGACCGATGCACAATACCTCAACGGACGGTTGCTGCTGGCGATGCCCGGCATGGGCGATTCGCGGTTCGATCACGCGGTCATCGCCATGTGCGTGCACGATGATCATGGCGCGCTGGGCATCGGCATTGGCGCCGTGCGCGAAGGCGTGACCCTGCATGGCTTGCTGGCAGACGTCGGGATCGATCCGGGCGTTGCGCCGGACATTCCGGTGCTTGACGGCGGACCGGTCGAACCGGCGCGCGGGTTCGTGCTCCATTCGGATGACTGGGGCGATGACGATGACGCCGAAACCAGCGTAGCCGTGGCATCGCTGTGCCGCCTGTCGGCCTCGCTCGACGTGTTGCGCGCCATTGCCGAAGGGCGCGGGCCGAGCCGGTTTCTGGTGGCGCTGGGCTATGCCGGATGGGGCGCGGGCCAGCTTGAGGCGGAAATGCGCCGCCACGGCTGGCACGCCGCGCAGGGACGCCCCGAAATCCTGTTCGAAACGCCCACCGGGCGGCGCTGGACCATGGCGTGGAAGCGCGAAGGGATCGACCCCGCGCACCTCGTTGGCCAGACCGGGCAGGCTTAGGGCGGCCGCGCCGGGACCGCCCCGTTCCAGTCAGGCGTAAGCGATCAGGCCGAAGGGGCGGCGCTGTTGAGCTGGATGTAGTTCTGCAAACCCATGCGGGCGATCATGTCGAACTGTTTTTCCAGCGTATCGACATGTTCTTCCTCGTTTTCGAGAATCTTGCTGAACACGTCGCGGCTGACGAAATCGCGCACCGTCTCGCAATAGGCGATCGCTTCCTTGAGCAGCGGGATCGCTTCCATTTCCAGCGCGAAATCGGCCTTGAGGATTTCCTCAACCGTTTCGCCGACATGGATGCGGCCGAGCGCCTGGAAATTGGGCAGCCCTTCGAGGAACAGGATGCGATCGGCCAGCATGTCGGCATGCTTCATTTCGTCGATCGATTCGTGGCGTTCGTACTCGGCCAGTTTCTTGACGCCCCAGTTGTCCAGCATGCGATAATGCAGCCAGTACTGGTTGATGGCGGTCAGTTCGTTGAGCAGAGCCTTGTTGAGGTATTCGATGACATTGGCATCACCCTTCATGGCGCGGTTCCCTTTCCATTGTGTCGGTCAAGGGTACGCGCTTGGGCCAGCACGGCCAAGCGCGAACGAATCGCAAGCAGGTACGGAAAGGGGGGTTTCAGGTCGGCTTCGGGGCCGGTTCAGGCCGGGGCCAGGGCGCGCTCTTCCGCGATGATGTCGTCCGCATCGCCCAGGCACTGGCGGCATTGCGGGGTGAAGCCCATGCTGCGGTAGATATCTTCGGCGTTCCCGCCGGTGCAACGGGCCGCACCACGGATGTCCTTTTCGCGGATGGCATTGCAGACGCAGATGAACATTTCGCACACTCTCCAGACAGGCGCTTCTGCCAATCATTCGCAATAATAATGCGATCCAGTTGCAATAGCAAGCGGTATTCGAATCGTCGGCACGGTTGCGCAGTTCGCGCCATGGGGGTCGGTTTGCGCGGTGTTGCATCTGTGCCGGAAGCATCCTAGATCAGCGGCACATCAAGAGTTGGGGTGACGCTCCAACGCCAACCTGCCGTTCCGGGCAAGGTGGTGCTCCGACCGGGCAACCGGGAAGAGGATGTGGCCGATCCGGCAATGATACGGACCAGCGGCACAGGCGTCACTTCCGGCAGAACCGAAGAAAGATGTAACGAGTGCCGATCAGGATTGCCGATAATCTGCCCGCGCGCCGCACGCTCGAATCCGAAGGCGTGATCGTGATGGGCGAGACGGAAGCCGCGCGCCAGGACATCCGCCCGATTCGCATCGCGCTGCTCAACCTCATGCCCGACAAGATCACCACCGAAACCCAGATCGCGCGTCTGCTTGGCGCAACGCCGCTGCAGGTCGATCTGGAACTGGTGCGCATTTCCGATCACGTCAGCCGCAACACATCGTCGGGGCACATCGCCGCGTTCTATCGCCCGTGGGAGGAAGTGCGCGATGAACGCTTCGACGGGCTGATCGTCACCGGCGCGCCGGTGGAGACGCTGCCTTTCGAACAGGTCACCTACTGGGACGAACTGCGGCGCATCTTCGACTGGTCGCAGACGCATGTGCACCGCACGCTGGCAGTGTGCTGGGGGGCGATGGCGGCGCTGCACCACTTCCACGGCATCGAAAAGACGCTGCTCGACCGCAAGGCCACGGGCGTCTTTGCCCATCGCAACTGCGCCCCGGCGAACCCGTGGATGCGCGGCCTGCCCGATGTGTTCGACGTGCCGGTTTCACGCTGGAGCGAAGTGCGCGCCGAAAGCCTGCCGTCGGGACGGGGCCTTGCGGTGCTGGCGGAAAGCGCGGCGACCGGGCTGTGTCTGATCGACGACCCGGCGCACAAGACGCTGCACATGTTCAACCACCTTGAATACGATACGCTTTCGCTGGCGGGGGAATACGCGCGTGACGGGCAGACCGATCTGCCGCAGCACTATTTCCCCGGCGACGATCCGCAGGCCCTGCCGGTCAACACATGGCGCGGCCACGGGCACCTGCTGTTCGGCAACTGGATCAACGAAACCTACCAGACAACCGCGTTCGATCTGGCCGATATCGGCGCCGCGCGGGCGGCGGGCTGACGCCGGGCTTGCCTTTTGCGGCGGCTTGGCATAACCGCGCCGACTTCAACCGACACGGATTCGATGATCGGCCTGGCCACAAGGGCTGCCATGGCGGATCGGACGCGTCGTACTCTAGGAGACGAAAATGCCCAAGATGAAGACGAAGAGCGGCGTGAAAAAGCGCTTCAAGCTCACCGCCACCGGCAAGGTGAAGCACGGTGTAGCTGGCAAGCGCCACCGCCTGATCAGCCACAACGCCAAGTATATCCGCCAGAACCGCGGCACTGACGTGATCTCCGATGCCGATGCGCGGACGATCAAGAAGTGGGCGCCCTACGGGCTGAACTGAGGAACGCTGACTTATGAGCCGTATCAAGAGGGGTGTCACCACCCGCGCAAAGCACAAGCGGATTCTGGATCAGGCGAAGGGCTTTCGCGGCCGTCGCAAGAACACGATTCGCGTCGCCCGTCAGGCCGTTGAAAAGGCCGGCCAGTACGCTTACCGCGACCGCAAGGTCAAGAAGCGCACCTTCCGCGCCCTGTGGATCCAGCGCATCAACGCCGCTGTGCGTGAAGCTGGCCTGACCTATTCGCAGTTCATCCATGGCGCCAAGCTCGCCGGGATCGAACTGGATCGCAAGACCATGGCCGATCTCGCCATGAACGAAGGCGCGATCTTCAGCACCGTGATTGCCCAGGCCAAGGCTGCGCTTCCCGCAGCCTGAACCACGGCATTTCCGATGCAGTAAAAAGGGGCGGTTCCGCGCGGAGCCGCCCCTTTTTGCGTTGCACTCGGCGCAACGGCAAGGCACCATGAGGCAATCACAGGGCTTATTCAGATAACAATCGGGGCGCAAAAATCTTGACCGGGGACTGTTCTGTCCGGGTTCAATTCTATCGGCCACCGGAGCCGATCAGCCGTTATTTCACCACCTTCTACCTGACTGAAATCAGCGTTCCCGATGGCAGGCGGGTTACCGATCACCTCCATCCCGAATGGGCCAACCTGCGGCTTTGCCAGGGTGATCTTCCGGATTCGGAATTGCCCGGCCTGCCCATCGCGCGCGGCTATTCGGCAATCGTTACAGGGCCGACCAGCACGACCGTGCGCTTCACTGTGGGCACCTCGCGCGTGTGGGGCATCGGCTTCCTGCCGCTGGGCTGGGCGCGCTTCATGGGCGAACCCGCCAGCATCCACGCCGATCGCATCTACGATGCCCACGCCGAACCCTTCCTTGCGCCAATGCGCACGCTGGCAGCCAGCCTGTTCGGCCCCGAACCTGATGCTGAAGCCGAACTGGCGCGGATCGTCGCGCATTTTTCCAGCGGCCCGGACCTTCCGGCCGACGTGGCGGCGCGGATCCAGGCCTGCCATCAGGCGCTGGTCAATCCCGATGTATCGTCCGTGGTGGAAATGGCCGAGGCCGCAGGCCTGCCGTCCTACACGCTGGAGCGTATCTGCAAGAAGCACTTCGGTTTTCCGCCGCGCCTGTTGCTGCGGCGGCAGCGGTTCATGCGCTCGCTCGTGCAGTACCTGTTCGATCCGTCGCTCCACTGGATCGGGGCGATGGACAGCAGCTATCACGATCAGGCCCAGTTCGTGCGCGATTTCCACCGCTTCATGGGAATGAGCCCCAGCGAATACGCGGCCAGCCCCAGGCCCGTGCTCGAAGCCGTGATGCGCGCGCGCCAGCAGCGGGTCGGCACTGCGGTGCAGGCGCTGCATGCACCGGCGGGTTCGTAACAACTCCCCACTTTGATTTCCGCGCATTTGCCGCTAGCGGCTGCGGGCATGGAACAGCTCGAAGAACAGCAGGCCGCAACGCTTGGCGCGATCGCCGCGGCCACTACGCCCGATGCGGTGGAAGCAATCCGTATTGCCGCGCTTGGCAAGCAGGGCTGGGTCAGCGCCCTGCTCAAGTCGCTGGGCGGGATGACCCCGGACCAGCGCCAGAGCGAAGGCCCGAAGATCCACGCCACGCGCGAAGCGGTGACCGCTGCGCTGGCAGCGCGCAAGGCCGCGCTGGAAAGCGCCGCGCTCGACGCACGCCTTGCGGCCGAAACGGTCGATCTTTCGTTGCCCGCGCCGGAAGCCCCGCGCGGTTCGGTGCACCCGGTTTCGCAGGTAATGGACGAGCTGGCCGAAATCTTTGCCGACATGGGCTTTGCCGTCGCCAGCGGGCCGGAAATCGAGGACGACTGGCACAATTTCACCGCGCTCAACATGCCCGAAACCCACCCGGCGCGCGCGATGCACGATACTTTCTATTTCCCGGACAGGGATGAGGAAGGCCGCTCGATGCTGCTGCGCACGCACACGTCACCGGTGCAGATCCGTTCCATGCTGAAAGAGGGTGCGCCGTTGCGCATTATCGCGCCGGGGCGGGTCTATCGGTCGGATTCGGATGCCACGCACACGCCGATGTTCCACCAGATCGAAGGGCTGGTGATCGACAAGGGCATTCACCTTGGCCACCTCAAGTGGACGCTGGAAACGTTCCTCAAGGCGTTTTTCGAGCGGGACGACATCGTGCTGCGCTTGCGCCCCAGCTATTTCCCCTTCACCGAACCGTCGGTCGAAGTCGATGTCGGCTATACGCTGGTGAACGGAAAGCGCGTGGTTGGCGGCAGCGGCGATACAGCGGACGGCGGCTGGATGGAAGTGCTCGGCTCCGGCATGGTCAACCGCAAGGTCATAGCCTTTGGCGGCCTGGACCCGGACGAATGGCAGGGCTTTGCCTTTGGCACCGGCGTCGACCGGCTGGCGATGCTGAAATACGGCATGGATGATCTGCGCGCCTTCTTCGATGGCGATGCGCGGTGGCTGGGCCACTACGGTTTTGGCGCGCTCGACGTGCCGACCCTTTCCGGCGGAGTCGGTGTGCCTGTGGGAGTACGCTCGTGAAGTTTTCGCTCTCGTGGTTGAAGGCGGTCCTCGATACCAGGGCCGATGCGCGCACCATTGCCGAAAAGCTCACTGCGCTGGGGCTTGAAATCGAAGGCGTCGAAGATGCCTCTGCGGCGCTGACGCAGTTTCGCGTCGCCCGCGTGCTTAGCGCGGAAAAGCACCCGCAGGCGGACAAATTGCAGGTGCTGTCGGTGGACCTTGGCGATGGCGCCCCGTTGCAGGTAGTCTGCGGCGCACCCAACGCGCGCGCCGGGCTTGTCGGCGTGCTTGGCCTTGCCGGGGCGATCGTGCCGGCCAACGGCATGGAATTGCGCAAATCCGCGATCCGTGGCGTCGAATCCAACGGCATGATGTGTTCGACGCGCGAACTGTGCCTTGGCGAAGACCATGACGGCATCATCGAACTGCCCGAAGATGCACCCGTCGGGGCCAGCTTTGCCGATTACATCGGGTCCGATCCGGTGTTCGACGTGGCGATCACGCCCAACCGCCCGGATTGCATGGGTGTGTACGGCATCGCCCGCGATCTGGCGGCGGCGGGTCTTGGCGTGCTCAAGCCGATCGTGGCAGCGCCGGTTGCCGGAAGCTTCGCCTGCCCGGTCGAGGTCCGTACCGATGACCCGCAAGGCTGCCCGGCCTTTCATGGCCGCGTCATTCGCGGGGTGAAGAACGGCCCCAGCCCCAGGTGGTTGCAGGATTTCCTCACCGCGGCGGGCCAGCGCCCGATTTCCGCGCTGGTGGACATCACAAACTACGTCATGCTCGGCTATGGCCGCCCGGCCCATGCCTATGATCTTGCCCGCCTGACCGGTGCGGTCGTGGCCCGCAAGGCGCGCGCAGGAGAAACCTGCCTTGCGCTGAACGGAAAGGAATACGCACTTGAACCGTGGATGACGGTGATTGCCGACGATTCCGGCGTGCACGACATCGCCGGGATCATGGGCGGCGACCATTCGGGCTGCACCGAAGCGACGACCGACGTCTTGCTGGAAGTCGCCTATTTCGATCCGGCGTCCATCGCCCGCACCGGGCAGGCGCTGGCGCTGGCATCCGATGCGCGCGGGCGGTTCGAGCGTGGGGTCGATCCGGCCTTCCTCGATACCGGCATGGATATTCTCACCAGCCTGATCCTCGACATCTGCGGGGGTGAGGCCAGCACCGTGATCCGCGCGGGCCAAGCGCCGCTGGCGCAAAACACCGTGGCCTATGATCCCGAACTCGCCGGGCGGCTGGGTGGTATCGACGTGGCCGACGCCGAACAGAAGCGCATTCTCGATGCGCTGGGCTTCGCCGTGAGCGACGACTGGACCGTGACCGTGCCGACCTGGCGCCCGGACGTGGACGGCGCGCCCGATATCGTGGAAGAAGTGATCCGCGTCCACGGGCTGGACGCCGTGCCTTCCACACCGCTGCCGCGCGCCGATGGCGTGGCCAAGCCGACTGCCACTGCTGCCCAGATGCTGGAGCGGCGGGTGCGCCGGGCCGCTGCCGCGCGCGGGCTGCACGAAGCCATCACGTGGTCGTTCCTCCCCGAAGCGCAGGCCGCGCATTTTGCCGAGGGGGGAACGCTGTGGACCCTCGCCAATCCGATTTCCGAAGATCTCAAGGTCATGCGCCCTTCGCTGCTGCCGGGGCTGCTCTCTGCGGCAAAGCGCAACCTCGATCGCGGGGCGGCATCGGTTCGTCTGTTCGAGATCGGGCGGCGGTATTTTCGCGGGGCCAAGGGTGCCAGCGATGAACGGCTGAGCCTGGGCGCAGTGCTGGCGGGCGAAAGCCGGGCGCGCGGCTGGGACAGCGGCAAGGCGTGTCCGTTCGATGCGTTCGACGCCAAGGCTGCGGCGCTGGCGCTGCTGGCCGAAGCGGGCGCTCCGGTCGATAACCTGCAGGTAATGGGCGAGGCGGGCGCACAGTTCCACCCCGGCCAGTCGGCCACCTTGCGCCTTGGCCCCAAGCAGGTGCTGGCGCGCTTCGGCATGTTGCACCCCGCCACCGCGCGGGCGTTCGATCTTGATGGGCCGGTTGCCGTGGTCGAACTGTTCCTCGATCGCGTCCCGGCGCGCAAGGGCGCGGGCGGCTTTGCCCGGCCGCACTTTGCCCCGCCTGCGTTGCAGGCTGTGACGCGCGATTTCGCGTTCCTTGTCGATGCGGCGCTTCCGGCCGACGATCTGGTGCGCGCGGTGAAGGGCGCGGACAAGCAGGCCATCGTCGCGGCGCGGGTGTTCGACGATTTTCGCGGGGCGGGCGTGCCCGATGGCCAGAAGAGCCTGGCGATCGAGGTGACGCTGCAGCCGGCCGAAAAATCGTTCGATGAAGCCGCACTGAAGGCAATTGCCGACAAAGTCGTTGCCGCCGCCGCCAGGCACGGTGCAACGCTGCGCGGATGAACGACGATCTGGTAACGATCACCGGCGATGGCCTGACCGCGCGGATCAACCCGTTCGGGGCCGAGCTGTGGTCGCTGACCGATGCGGTCGGGCGCGAATACATGACCGACGCGGACCCGGCCTTCTGGTCCGGGCACGCACCGTTGCTGTTCCCGGTCGTCGGATCGCTGGCGGACGATACCTTGCGCCACGATGGCAAGGCCTACCCGCTCCCGCGCCATGGCTTTGCGCGGCGCAGTGCCTTTGCGCCGGTCCATGCGGAAGGGGCGCAGGCACGCTTTCGGTTGACCGATTCGCCCGGCAGCCGCGCGGTCTATCCCTTCGGGTTCGTGCTGGAGGTGGAATACCGGATCGCGGGGATGACGCTGCACGTGCAGGCCAGCGTGTTCAATCCCAACGCCGGGCCGCTGCCGTTCAGCTTCGGCTACCATCCGGCCTTTGCCTGGCCACTGCCGGGCGGGGCGGACAAGGCGGCGCACCGGCTGGTCTTTGAACAGGACGAACCGCAGGCCATCCGCCGCGTGGCGCGCGATAGCGGCCTGTTGCTGCCGGTGGCCGAGCCGACGCCGGTACAGGGCCGCATCCTGCCCTTGCGCAAAGACCTGTTCGTGGCCGATGCGGTGATCTGGGACAGGCTGGCAAGCCGCGCGGTGTCCTATGGCGCCGAAGGCGGGGCGTGGCTTGACCTTGTCTTTCCCGATACGGCGGCTTTCGGCCTGTGGCAGGTGCCGGGCGCGCGCTATATCTGTCTGGAGCCGTGGGCGGGCCATGCCGACCCGGAAGGTTTCGCCGGAGAGTTCCTTGAAAAGCCGGGCATCGTCGTGCTCGATCCCGGCGCAAAGCGCAGCTTCCGCATGGACGTTACCGTTCGTCCCGTTTAGGGGGACAGCCCATGTCCAATCGCCGCACCTTCGCCATCATTTCCCACCCCGACGCGGGCAAGACCACGCTGACCGAAAAGCTGCTGCTGCAAGGCGGGGCGATCCATCTGGCGGGCGAGGTCAAGGCGCGGGGCCAGGCGCGGCGCGCACGGTCGGACTGGATGAAGATCGAACAGCAGCGCGGGATTTCGGTCACGTCATCGGTCATGACCTTCCAGAAGGACGGCATCGTCTTCAACCTGCTCGACACACCGGGGCACGAGGACTTTTCCGAAGATACCTATCGCACGCTGACCGCGGTCGATTCGGCCATCATGGTCATCGACGCGGCAAAGGGCATCGAACCGCAGACGCGCAAGCTGTTCGAAGTCTGCCGCATGCGTTCCGTGCCGATCATCACCTTCGTCAACAAGGTCGACCGCGAAGGCCGCAGCGTGTTCGAAACGCTTGACGAAGTGGCCGATGCGCTGGCGCTTGATGTCGTGCCGATGTCCTGGCCGATCGGCATGGGCGGCATGTTCCAGGGCGTGATGAGCTTTGCCGACGAAACCATCGCCCGCCCGGAAGGCGACAGCCGCGAGTTTCTGGGCAAGGTCGAACCGGCCGCAGGCGATATTCCCGCCGACATTGCCGACGAGATCGAACTGGCCCGCGCGGGCTACCCGGAGTTCGATCTTGAAGCCTATCGCAACGGCGATCTGACGCCGGTCTATTTCGGATCGGCGCTCAAGAACTTCGGCGTGGTCGATCTGATCGAAGCGATTGCCCGCTTCGCGCCGCCGCCGCGCCCGCAATCATCGGATCAGGGCACGGTCAGCCCCGAACGCGGCGACGTGACCGGCTTCATCTTCAAGGTGCAGGCCAACATGGACCCGCAGCACCGAGACCGCATTGCCTTCATGCGCATGGTTTCGGGCACGTTCCGGCGCGGCATGAAGCTGACGCCTTCGGGGCTGGGCAAGCCGATTGCGGTCCATTCGCCGATCCTGTTCTTCGCGCAGGACCGCGAAATCGCCGATACGGCCGAGGCAGGCGACATCATCGGCATCCCCAACCATGGCACCTTGCGGGTGGGCGATACGCTGAGCGAGAAGAACGACCTGCGCTTTACCGGCCTGCCCAACTTTGCCCCGGAAATCCTGCGCCGCGTCGCGCTCAAGGATCCGACCAAGACCAAGCAGCTCCGGAAGGCGCTCGACGATCTGTCCGAAGAGGGCGTGATCCAGGTGTTCTACCCGGAGATCGGCGGGCAGTGGATCGTTGGCGTGGTCGGCCAGTTGCAGCTCGACGTGCTGATTTCGCGGCTGGAGGCGGAATACAAGGTGGCCGCAGTGCTCGAAGCATCGCCGTTCGACACCGCGCGCTGGATCAGGGGCAGCGACGCCGCGCTCAAGGCCTTTGCCGATTTCAACATTTCCAATCTGGCCAAGGACCGGGATGGCGATCCGGTGTTCATGGCCCGGTCGGCCTGGGATGTCGGCTACCAGCAGGAACGCAACCCCGACCTGACCTTCAGCGCGACCAAAGAAAGGTAGCGCGCCCGCACTTGAATCCTGACGGCATCCGGCGCAGGTAGCGTCCCATGCAATTGCTCGGTCCATCTTCGAACACGTTCATTTCGCAGCGCCTGCGGCTCCACTACGTGGACTGGGGCAATGCCGACAAGCCGCCGCTGCTGCTGGTGCATGGCGGGCGCGACCATTGCCGGTCGTGGGACTGGACCGCCGAAGCCCTGCGCGAGGACTGGCATATCATCGCGCTCGATCATCGCGGCCATGGCGACAGCGAATGGGTATCGGACGGCAATTACCGGACGATGGATCTGGTCTATGACGTGGCGCAGCTCATCCACCAGCTCGATCTGGCGCCGGTCACGATTGTCGCGCATTCGTGGGGGGCCAACGTCAGCCTGCGCTATGCCGGGCTGTTCCCCGAAAGCGTGCGCAAGCTGGTGGCGATCGAGGGAATCTTCCCGTCAGTCGCGCAGGAGGAACGGATCAAGGACGTGCCCTTTGCGCGGCGCGTGCGCGATTTCATCGGGGAAAAGCGCAAGGCTGCCGGCCGCCTGCCGCGCCGCTATCCGACGCTGGCGGATGCCTATGCGCGCATGAAGGGGGAAAACCCCTACCTGACCGATGTCCAGGCCCGCCACCTGACGCTGCACGGCATCAACCGCAACGAAGATGGCACCTTTAGCTGGAAGTTCGACCCGCACCTCAACGTCGATGCCGCGCCCTATGACATCGCGCCGGAATACGTGCACGGGTTGTGGAACGCGATCACCTGCCCGACCCTGCTGCTGAACGGGGCGGATTCGTGGGCGGAGAATCCTGAAACCGACGGCCGCATCCGCCATTTCCGCACCGCCACCGCGGTCGAGTTCGAAGATGCCGGGCACTGGCTGCACCATGACCAGTTCGACCGCTTCGTGGCGACGCTCAAGGACTTCCTCTGAGCCGGATGGTGCGGCTCAAGGTTGCCAGCTACAATATTCACAAGGCGGTCGGGCTTGATCGCCGCCGTGATCCTGACCGGATCCTCACGATCCTGCGCGAGATCGACGCCGATGTGATCGCCTTGCAGGAAGCGGATCGCCGCTTCGGGCTGCGCGAAGCCGTTATCCCGCGCGCAACGCTGGACGATCACAGCCCCTGGCGCGCGATCGAGCCGGGGCATTATGACAGCGCGCGCACCAGCGCCAGCATGGGCTGGCACGGCAACGCCTTGCTGGTGCGGCGCGATATCGAGATCGTCGATGCCTGCCCGGTGCCGCTGCCCACGATCGAGCCGCGCGGGGCGGTGTGTGCAAGCCTGCGCATCGGCGGGCAGATCGTGCGGGTCATCGGCATGCACCTTGATCTGTCCGGGCTGCGCCGCCGCCACCAGGTGAGCGCGGTCTGCAATCATCTCGCCACGCGTGCCGAGGCTGGTCACGCCGTGCTGATGGGTGATTTCAACGAATGGTCCCCATCGGGCGGGGCGCTGGCGGCCTTTGCGCCGCCGCTGCGCGTGCTGGCGCCGGGGCGCAGTTTCCCGTCGCGGCGGCCGCTTGCCCAGCTTGACCGGATCGTGGTGAGCGAGGCGCTCGAAATCGAGGATATGGGGGTCCACCACAGCCCCCTGGCGGCGGTCGGCTCCGACCACCTGCCGGTCTGGGCGGCCATGCGGCTGCCCTGAATCAGGGCAGAACTTTCTGCCTAAAAATTAGGCAAATCGTCCGGAATGCCCAAGATTCGGGCGCAAATCGTGCGCCAGATGGGCGTTAACGTGCGGTAAACCCCCGTTTGCGGTGTGATACGCATTTGGCACGCCCCTTGCTTTACTCATTCGTGCCGGCGGGTCGTCCGGCAAAAATGGGTTACGAAAGGGGGCATGAATGAAATTCATCATCGCCATCATCAAGCCGTTCAAGCTCGACGAAGTGCGTGAAGCACTGTCGGCGCTGGGCGTGGCTGGGATGACGGTGTCGGAGGTGAAGGGTTTTGGTCGGCAAAAAGGTCAGACCGAGATTTACCGCGGCGCTGAGTACTCCACCAACATGCTTCCGAAGGTGAAGATCGAGATCGCCGCGAGCGATGACCTCGCGCCGCAGATCGTCGAAACGATCCAGCAGACCGCCAGCACCGAAGCGATCGGTGACGGCAAGGTCTTCGTGCTCGACCTCGCTTCGGCCACCCGCATCCGTACCGGCGAAACCGGGGACACCGCGCTTTGAGCGCGCTTTCCATTTCCGACCTTAGGGGAACCAACATGATCCGTAAGATGATCGGTGGCTTGGCGGGAACGGGCGCAATGCTCTTCGCCGCGACCGCCGCCCAAGCGCAGGAGGCCGCAGCGGCCACTGTCGATAAAGGCGATACCGCCTGGATGATGACTTCGACCATTCTGGTCCTGATGATGATCCTGCCCGGCCTGGCGCTGTTCTACGGCGGCCTGACCCGGACCAAGAACATGCTTTCCACGATGACGCAGATCGGCGCTGTCGCGTGCTTCGCCATGCTGATCTGGGTGATGTACGGCTATGGCCTGGCCTTCGGTCCTGAAGGCAATGCCTATATTAGCTGGGGCAAGTGGTTCCTTGCCGGCGTCGATGCGTCGAGCCAGGCTGCGACCTTCACCGATGGCGTGGAAATCCCCGAATATGTGTTCATCGCCTTCCAGATGACCTTTGCCGCGATCACCGTGGCGCTGGTGCTGGGTTCGGTGGTCGAGCGCATGAAGTTTTCGGCCACCATGGCGTTTGCCGCGGTCTGGCTGACGATCGTCTACTTCCCGATCGCCCACATGGTGTGGGCCGGTGGTGGCCTGTTCTTCGAAATGGGCGCGCTCGATTTCGCTGGCGGCACCGTGGTGCACATCAACGCCGGTGTTTCGGCGCTGGTCGCCTGCATTATCCTGGGCAAGCGCATCGGTTACCAGAAGGACGTGATGGCGCCGCACTCGCTGACCATGACCGGTATCGGCACGGGTCTGCTGTGGGTGGGCTGGTTCGGGTTCAACGCCGGTTCGGCGCTTGAAGCCAACGGTTCGGCTGCGCTTGCGATGATCAACACCTTCGTCGCTACCGCATCGGCCGGTCTGTTCTGGATGCTTGCCGAACGTCTGTCGGGCCACAAGGGTTCGGCCCTGGGCTTCTGTTCGGGCATCATTGCCGGCCTCGTCGCGGTTACCCCGGCGGCTGGCAACTCCGGTCCCTTCGGTGCCATCGTCCTTGGTGCGATTGCCTCGGTCATCTGCTTCTACATGGTCACCGTGATCAAGCCCAAGCTTGGTTATGACGATGCGCTCGATGCCTTCGGCATCCACGGCGTAGGCGGGATCGTCGGCGCTATCGGCACCGGCATCGTGTTTGCACCGTCGCTCGGCGGACCTGGCGGTGAAGACTTCGACATGGGCGGCCAGCTCGTGACGCAGATCCTCGCTGTCGGCACGACGATCATCTGGGCCGCCATCGGCACCGCGATCGCCATGTACGTCGCCAAGGCCCTGACCGGGCTGCGGGTCTCCGAAGAAGTCGAGCGTGAAGGCCTCGACCTCGGTGAGCACGGCGAACGCGCCTACAACTACTAAGTTTTTCGAGATTGGCGGGGTCGGGGGAAACAGATCCTCTCCCTCTCACCCCCACCCTGCCAAACCATGTTCCTCCTGCGAACAGACTAAGGCCGGAAGCGCTAGCCCGCTTCCGGCCCTTTTTTCGTCTGGACCGGACGGCTGGCTTGCCCGCAATCCCGCCACAGCCTAAGGCGCAGCGCATCATGGCCAACGCTCCCCGCCCCAAGGACTGGATTCTCGGCATTCATGCCTATGTGCCCGGCAAATCGACCGGCGCCGACGGGCAGGTGCTGACCAAGCTTTCCGCCAATGAAAACCCCCTGGGGTGCAGCGCCGCCGCGCTGGCCGCACGCGCCGAGGCGGGCGATCCGGCGCGTTATCCGGACCCGGACAGCACCACGCTGCGCCACGCCATCGGCGAAGTGCACGGCATCGACCCGGCACGCATCGTCATGGGCACCGGATCGGACGAACTGCTCAACCTGGCCGCGCAAGCCTATGCCGGGCCGGGCGATGAAGTGCTCTACGTCCGCTATGGCTTTTCGGTCTACGATATTGCCGCGCGCCGCTGTGGCGCGGTGCCGGTCGTCGCGCCCGATGCCGATTACGGCACCGATGTCGATGCGCTGCTGGCCTGCGTCACCGAGCGGACCCGCGTGGTGTTCCTCGCCAACCCCAACAACCCCACGGGAAGCTGGTTGCCCCGCGCCGAAATCGCGCGCCTTCACGCCGGTCTGCGCGGCGACATCCTGCTCGTGCTCGACGGTGCCTATGCGGAATACCTCGATCCCGAACACGATGACGGCGCGCTCGCTCTGGCGGCCGTCGCGGCCAACGTGCTGGTCACGCGGACGTTCTCCAAGATCTACGGCCTGGCGGGCGAACGGATCGGGTGGGGCACCGGGCACCCGGCGGTGGTCGACATGCTCAACCGCATCCGTGGCCCGTTCAACGTTTCGCTCAGCGGGCAGGCCACCGGGCTTGCCGCAGTGCGCGATCAGGCCTTTGTCGAATCATCGCGCCGCCATAACGCCGTCGAACGGGCCCGCTTTGTCGAAAAGCTGCACGCGCTGGGCAACCATGGCGTGCGCCCGCTGCCAAGCCAGGCCAACTTCGTCCTGATCCTGTTCGAAGGCGCGCTCAGCGCCGAACAGGTCTATCGTGGTCTGATGGACCACGGCTATATCACCCGCTGGCTGCCGGGGCAGGGCCTACCGCAGGGCCTGCGCATCACCATCGGGACAGCCGCGCAGATGGACGAGATCGCCGCCGCGATCGCCGCGATGTGCGAGGCGGCGAAGTGAGCGCCGCACCGTTCACCCAGGTTACCATCGTCGGGCTGGGGTTGCTCGGCGGCTCCATCGGCCATGCCGTGCAGCACTTCCTGCCGGGGGTGCGTGTGGTCGGTTATGATGCCGACGCCGGGGTGCGGGACAAGGCGCGCACTCTGGGGCTGGCCCACACGATTGCCGACAGCCCGGCCGATGCGGTGCGCGGGTCCGATCTGGTCGTGCTGTGCGTGCCGGTGGGAGCGATGGGCGCGGCGGCGGCGGCACTGGCGCCGGGCCTTGCCCGCGATGCGGTGGTCAGCGATGTCGGGTCATCCAAGGCATCGGTGGCGCGCGCGCTGGCCGATGCGCTGCCGGGGCACCACGTGATCCCCGCACACCCTGTTGCGGGGACCGAGCGGAGCGGCCCGGAGGCGGGCTTTGCCACGCTGTTCAACAACCGCTGGTGCATTGTCACCCCGCCCGCCGATGCCGACCCGGCGCAGGTCGCCCGCCTCGTGGCGTTCTGGGAAGCCCTTGGCGCGCGGGTTGAGACGATGGACGCCGACCACCACGATCTGGTGCTGGCAGTGACCAGCCACCTGCCGCACCTTATCGCTTACACCATCGTCGGCACCGCGTCCGACCTTGAAGAGGTGACGCAGAGCGAGGTCATCAAGTATTCTGCGGGCGGGTTCCGCGATTTTACCCGCATCGCCGCCTCCGACCCGACGATGTGGCGCGACGTGTTCCTGTCCAACCGCGATGCCGTGCTCGAAATGCTCCAGCGGTTTACCGAGGATCTGACCGAATTGCAGAAGGCCATCCGCAAGGGCGATGGGGCGACGCTGTTCGACCAGTTCACCCGCACGCGTGCGATCCGCCGCGGGATCATCGAAATGGGGCAGGACGATGCGCGCCCCGATTTCGGCCGGGCCGACCACAAGGCCCCTGCCGAAGAGGGCTGATCACCCGCCGACCAGGAAGACCAGCGCAATCGCCCACATCACGGCGGTGGAAAGCCACCCGCCGAACGCCAGCGGGCGCGAAATCGTCAACCGCCCCATGATCCGCGGATTGCGCGCAATCATCATCGTCACGATCATCAGCGGCGGGGCCAGCAGGCCGTTGACCACTGCCGCCCAGTAGAGCGCCCGCATCGGGTCCAGCCCGGTGAAGTTGAGCGCGACCCCTCCCAGCGTGGCCAGCGCGATCACCCCGTAAAACGCCTTGGCTTCACGCGGCTTGCGGTCCAGCCCTTCGGTCCAGCGGAAGGTTTCGCTTACCGCATAGGCCGCCGAACCGGCGAGCACGGGTACAGCCAGCAGCCCGGTGCCGACGATGCCGATGGCAAAGAAGGCAAAGGCCAGGTCGCCCGCAATCGGGCGCAGCGCATCGGCGGCCTGCGCGGCGGACGTGATGTCGGTTACCCCGTGGGCGTTGAGCGTCGCCGCCGTGGCGATGATGATGAACAGCGCCGTGAGGTGTGAAAAGCCCATGCCGACCAGCGTGTCGGTGCGGATGCGGCGCAGTTCGCGGCCGGCCTCGCGCGGGGCGATGCACAGCGCCTTGGTGTGGCGGCGGTGCTGTTCTTCCACTTCCTGCCCGGCCTGCCAGAAGAACAGGTACGGGCTGATCGTGGTGCCGAACACCGCGACCAGCGCCATGGTGTGTTCACGATCGAAGGCGAATGTGGGGATGGCCACCCCGCGCAGCGCCGCGGCCCAATCCACCCCGGCAACGAACACCACCGCGACATAGGCGAACAGCGAAAGCGTGGTCCATTTCAGGATGCGGGCATAGCGTTCATAAGGCACGAACACTTCGACGAGGATGCTGACCAGACCGAACGCGATGGTAAAGCCCAGCACCGGGCCGGGCACCAGCAGACCCAGCGCCGCGCCCATCGCGCCAAGATCCGCGCCAAGGTTGATGACATTGGCGATCAGCAGCAACAGCACCATGCCTTGCAGCAGCGGGCGCGGATAGTGGCGGCGCAGGTTGTGCGCGATGCCGCGCCCGGTGGTGGCCCCGATCTGTGCGCAGATGGCCTGGATCGAGGCCAGCAGCGGAAAGCCGAACAGCATCGTCCAGGCCATGCCATAGCCGAACTGTGCGCCGATCTGGCTGTAGGTGCCGATCCCGGACGGATCATCGTCGGCCGCGCCGGTGACAAGGCCGGGGCCAAGCACTTCCAGCAGCGCGCGCGGCGCGGCATCGGACGATGGCGTGGCGTCCATGTTCAGCCGTTCAGCGCGTTGATCGCGGCTTCGACCCGCGCTTCGATTTCCTCGCGCGGGAGGCCGGGCGGGATTTCCGCGCCAAAGCGGTAGCGGATCGTGCCCGACCGCTTCCAGCGGCGGTGGTAGAGCGGGCCGCTGTCCACCGCGACCGGGATCACCGGCAGGCCCAGCAGCTTGTACAGCCCGGCAAAGCCCGATTGCAGCTTGCCCCGCTCACCATGGCGGGTGCGCGTGCCTTCGGGGAAGATGATCAGCGGGCGCCCTTGCGCCACCAGCGCGCGCGCGGCGGTCAGCATCGTGCGCAGCGCCTTGGCCCCGGCATCGCGGTGCACCGGGATCAGCCCGAAGCGCCGACCGGCCAGCCCCCAGCCGGGGATCGCCAGCAGTTCCGCCTTGGCAAAGACCACGGGCAGATCGAACAGATAGGGCAGGTCGATGGCTTCGAAGAAGGCTTCATGGCGGATCGCATAGAGCCTGCCGGGCTTCATCACCGCGCCTTCAAGCTGAACCCTGATGCCCAGCAGCACCCGGCAGCACAGGCGGTGCCACCCGCTCCACCCGCGCACGCAGGCGTGAAAGCCCTTTTGCCACACGTTCATGAACAGCACCGAACCGCACACGAACAGCACCGAACCCAGATAGAAGGCGATGTAGAAGGCGATGCTGCGCACCACGGCGATCAGGTTTTGCATCACCAGCCGATCATCCATGCCACCAGCCGCGCCACCAGCTTGTTGTATTCCAGAAACAGGATGCGCAGGCTCGGTTGCGAGGGCACCGCATCTTCGAAAAGGATCGTTCCGGGCGGGGCTTCTTCGGCAATGTCGAACGCGGCGCGGCGCATGTGCCAGTCGGTGGTCACCAGCCGGATCGACCGCAGGCGGTTGGCCTTGATCCACGCCCCGCTTTCGATCGCGTTGGTGCGGGTATCGACGGCGTCGTAGCCCAGCGTGATGCAGCAATCCATCAGGCGCGCAGGCACGGCATATTCGGCGGCGAATTCGTGCGGGCGCACTTCACGGTCCACCCCCGACACCAGCAACCGCCGTGCATGGCCGCGTTCCAGCACGCGGATGGCATGGGGAATCCGCCCGCCGCCGCCGGTCAGGGCCACCACGCCGTCGGTCCGCACCGGCCCGGCCAGCGGGCGCGGCAGGAACACCGCGAACCACACAAAGCCCAGCGCCCAGACGATCAGCAGCAGGCTCAGCAACCGCCGGAAGATGCCGCGCCGGGTCACAGCATCCGCCGCAAGGCGTTAAGCACGGCGAGCCGCGCGGTGAACACCGCCAGCAGGACGCCAGCCACCGGGATGCAGGCGATGACCGCCCAGTCTGTCCAGCCAAGCCCGACAGAGGTCATCATGCCCGATCCCAGCGCGGCGAACTGGCGGCCCAGCAGCGCCGTGGCGATCCCGCCCAGCAGCAGCCCGCCGATCCCGCCCGCCGCTGCATCGACCGCCATGGACCGCTGGAAGATGCGCGCGATCTGCGCGTCGGTGCCGCCCAGCATGTGCACGATCTCTATCGTCCCGCGATGATTGCCCAGCGCATTGCGCGAAGCCAGCAGCACCGATGCCACCGTGGCAAAGGCCAGCAGCGCGATCAGGCCGCCCGCCAGCAGTTGCAGTGCGCCAATCGCTTCGAACACCGGCGCCAGCCAGCTTGCCTGCGCATCGACCCGCGCCGCCGGCGCCTTTTCCGCGATGCGCGCGCGCAGGCTTTCCAGCCGCGCCTTGTCCGCGCCGCTGGACAGGCGCACGTCGATCAGCGCGGGGACCGGCAGCGCGTTGATATCGTCGCCCGCATGAGTGCCCAGCCATGGCTCTACCAGCGCATCGAGTTCCGCCTGCGGCACCAACCGTGCCGATGCGACGCCCGGTTGCGCGCGGATCACCGCCAGCGCGGCCTGCGCCTGGCGATCGCGTTCGCGCGGGGCGCCGTGGACGATCTGCACGGTCACCCCGCCCGCCACATCGACGCTGGCGACGCGCGCGGTATTGCGCAGGGCAAGGCCGCTGGCGCTGGCGATCACGGTCAGCCCGATCATGATGGCGATGACCCACGGCATCGGGCCGGACAGCTTGCCCTGCGGCAGCAGGCGGCTTTCCGCGCTGGCCCGTTCGCGCCATTCGCTGCCCAGCATCTGGCGGACCCATGCGATCATGCGCCTGCCTCCGCCGGTTCGGCAAAGCGGCGGCGCGGCGGATAGCGCAGTGCGCCGGTGGGATCGGACAGGCGGCCCTTGTCCAGCCGCATGATCAGCGATTCGGGCACCTTGCGGATCAGGTGAATGTCGTGCGTCGCCACCACCACGGTCGTGCCCAGGCGGTTCAGCGCCTCGAACAGGCGCAGCAGCTTGAGCGCCATTTCGGGATCGACGTTGCCGGTCGGTTCGTCGGCCACGAGCATGTCGGGCCGGCCGATGACAGCGCGCGCAATCGCCACGCGCTGCTGCTCCCCGCCTGAAAGCGTGGCCGGGCGGGCATGGCTGCGATCGCCAAGGCCGACCCAGTCGAGCATGTCGGCCACCGGGCGGGCGATGTCGCGTTCCGCCATCCCTGCCACGCGTAGCGGCAGGGCCACGTTGTCGAACGCGGAAAGGTGAGGCACCAGCCGGAAGTCCTGAAACACCACCCCCAGCCTGCGCCGCAGCGTGGGCAGGCGTTCGCGCGGCAGGGTGATGGCATCGGTGCCGAACATGCGGATCAGCCCGCGCGATGGCCGCTGCGCCAGGTACAGCAGCTTGAGCAGGCTGGTCTTGCCCGCGCCCGATGCGCCGGTCAGGAAGTAGAACTGGCCGGGATAGAGGGTGAAGCTGATGTCCGTCAGCACTTCCTTGCCCGTGCCATAGCGCAGCCCGACATTGTCGAAATGGACAATCTCTGCGTTGTCATTCTGGCTCATGTGCAGGAAACTGTACCCGGTTGTTCGGCGCAGATCGTTACGCCTTGAAGGCCATACGCCGCAATCCATGTGGAAAAAAGGGCGGGAAGGCGTTTCTTCGTGCGCGGGGCTATTGTTTCAACAGGCAAGGCCATGCTTAACCCACGGGATGATTATCGCGTGCCCTGCCTGTTCAACGCGTTATGTCGTCCCCGATAGTGCTGTCGGTGTGGATGGCAGGACGGTGCGGTGCGCCAAATGCCGCCATTCGTGGTTCCAGCACGGACCGGACCTGCCCGAACGCGCTGCTGCGCCGCTTGAAACGGCCGCTGCCGCCGTGGCTCAGGCGCAAGGCGCCTTTGCTACTGCGGGCGGGGTCGATACTGCCCCAGCGCCGGCCCCGGCCGCGGCACCGACGCCACCTCCGGCCCCACCGCCAACTCCGGAACCTGAACCGGCCCCCGCCACGTGGACCGGTCGGGAACCCTCCGCGCCCGTTCCCACGGCGGTGGACGATGCAGACGATTATTCCCCCTTCGATCACCAGCCGCCGTTCCGGCCGCGCCGCAACCCGGCCCGGTTGTGGACCATTGCGGCGGTGGCCTTTGCGCTGACCGTTGGCGGGCTGGGCGCGGCGGCATGGCATTTCGGCCTGCCGCAATGGCTACCGGTAGCCGGGCAGACCTTCGGCGCGGACCGGCCCGACCTTGAACTGTCGTTCCCGCCCGAACGGCAGGACCGGCGCGAACTGCCCAACGGCACCGAATACTTCGGCGCCAGCGGCACGGTGACCAATGTCGGCAAGGATGTGCGCGCGCTGCCCGAAATCCTGATCGTGCTGCGCGATTCCTCGGACAAGGTGGTGAAAACCTGGGAAGTGCCGCCGCCGCAGGATGAACTGGCGCCGGGCGAAAGCGTGACGATCAACGCCGCCGTCACCGATGTTCCCAAGTCTGCAAAGTTCGCGGAAATCGGCTGGAAACCCGATTGATCGGCGCCACTTCTGCGCGATCTGCAAAAAAGTGCCGAACCTTGTTGCGCCCTGCAAACTCCTTTGGTAGGGGCGCCCTCCTACCCCCCGACGGGACGCCGGTTGATTGACCGGAAGGCCCGTTTGATTTTGCGGTCGTGGCGGAATTGGTAGACGCGCAACGTTGAGGTCGTTGTGGGCGAAAGCCCGTGGAAGTTCGAGTCTTCTCGACCGCACCATCCCAGATGAAAATCCGGCCCGGCAAGGGCCTCACCCCGTCAGGCGGCCGGTTCCGGCACGCTCTATGCGCCTGCGATCCGGCCGTCCACGATCCGCACGGTCTGGTCGGCAATTGCCTCCAGCGCGCCGCCGTGGGCGATCACCAGCACGGTGCAGCGTTCGCGCAGGCGCAGCACGGCCCTGGCGATGGCTTCATCGTTTTCCCGGTCCAGCGCATTGGCCGCTTCATCCAGAATCAGCAGTTGCGGCGTGCGCATCATTGCGCGCGCCAGGATCAGCCGCTGGCGCTCACCGCCGGAAAACGCGTGGCCGTTTTCGCCCACCAGTGTATCCAGCCCATCGGGCAGGCGTTCGACGAACGTGGCCGAGGCATCGGCCAGAGCGGCATAAAGCGTCGCGTCATCGGCGTGCGGCTGTGCCCACAGCAGGTTGTCGCGCACCGTGCCGCTGAACAGCACCGGCACCTGCTGGACATAGGTCACGCGTTTGCGCCACGCGCGGCGGAGGCTGAAATCCAGCGGCTGGCCATCGAGAAGCAGTTCTCCGGCATCAGGCATCAGCAGGCCGCCGATCACATCGGCCAGCGTGCTCTTGCCCGCGCCAGACGGGCCAAGCAGCGCGGTGATGCGGTGCGCGGGAAGGGTGACGGCAACATCATCAAGCGCCGGTTGTGGCCGCCCGGCATAGGTGATCGACACCCCGCGCAGGGCGATGGAACGGGTGACCGCGGGCAGCGCGGCATCATCGGGCAGATCGGGTTCGCGCGCGGCTTCGGCGCGTTCGATCAGGGCGATCGCGCTGTCCACGGCAGGGCGGGCATAGGCCAGATCCTGCATGCAGCTTTGCAGCGCCATCAGCAGCGGAAAGCTGCGTGCAAACAGCGCCACCATCGGCAGCATGACCACCAGCTCGATTTTCCAGAACTGCAAGGCGCCCCACACCGACAGCGCCAGCAGCGCGGCGCTGCCCGCTTGCAAGGCAAGCTGCCCAAGCCCGTTTTCACGCATGAAGGTCTGTTCGGCCAGGTGCAGCGTTTGCAGTTCGCGGGCCAGGCGCTGTTCGGTCGCGGCTTCCGCGCCAAAGCTCTTGATGACGCGCAGCGCCCCCAGCCCTTCGGCCAGTTCGGCGTGGATGCGCTGGTACACGTCACCCAGTTCCCCGCCGAGCGTGCGCGCCCGCTGGCGCAAGCGGCGGAACGCGAACAGCACTGCGCTGCCGCCAAGCAGTGCGGCAACGGTCATCGCCGGGGAAATGGCGAGCGCGGCCATGCCCAGCCCGCCGAGGGTTATCAGCACCACGCCGCCTGCGATGGCGCGATCTATCCCCACGCCGACACGGTCGATCGTGGTGATCAGGAGGCTGGCATTGTCGCTTTGCCGCATGGATGACAGCACCCGCCAGTCGCAATGCAGCAAGGCATGCCATGCGCGCAGGCGCAGACTGTCGATCAGCCTGCGGCGCACCCGCAACGCCATGCGGTCGCGTGTGTAGTTGAGCAGCCCGCGCATCCCGACCAGGGCGACGAATGCCAGCAGCAACGGGCCAAGCGCGGCGCGTCCGCCGAGCATCGCCGCGAAGTGGCCCAGCGGTCCCGGCAAGGCGCTGCTGTCGCTTATCACCGCAAGGATGGGCACCAGCAGCACCAGCCCCACCCCTTCGGTTGCCGCCGACCCCAGCGACAGGGCGATCAGGGCCAGCGCCTGCCCACGGTTGACGTGCCTGGTGATGATGCGGATCGCGCGGGTCAGTTTCGCGCCCTCGCACTGGCCTGGAACTCGGCAAAGTCGGCAACATCGCCGCCGGTCACGACTATGTCGTCCGCGCACAGCCATGCGTGAGCCAGCATCGCGCCCGCTTCATCGCGGCGGATGCCGATGGCGATGCGCGCGGCGATGCCGTGCTGGGCAAGCCAGCGGCGGCCGGCCAGACATTGCACAAGGCAATCCGAACGCCATGGCACGCGCGGGGCGGCAATTTCAATGGCCCGCGAAACCCGCGCGGTCTGCGTCCGTTGCGGGGCGGTAAGCGGCTTTGCGTCTGCGCAATCCACTTCGCTGCGCAACAGACCCAGCGATTTTATCGAATGGCGGCGCAGCGTGCGGTGCGCCAGCGCCAGTTCCCATGTTGCGCGTGCGATATCGGCGGGACGCGGCGCGTCGGCGCGCAGCAATCGGGGCAGTTCGCCAAGGGCGCGGATCAACGGCACCTTGGCGTGGACCGGCCGGTGAAAAAGCGTTTCGGGGAGAGTGTCCGGCGCCGGGTCGGGCGCGATATGTGGCATGGCCTGTCGAAAGTTCCTTGCCCGTCGCCTGAATGTACTGACCCTGCTAGTGGGGCAGGCAGGGCGAATCAATCCCTGTCAACCATTGCATGCAAGGCGGAGCAAGGATTTGAGCGGGTTTGCAGCGATCATGCGTTTCGACAATCGCCCGGTCGATACCGAGGCGATCCGGCGCATGACCGCAGCCATGGATTTCCGCGCGCGGGACGGAATGTTCCACGAAACCGGTGCATCGTTCGCGCTGGGCCATTGCACCTTCCACACCACGGCGGAATCGCTGGAGGCGCGCCAGCCGCTCAGCAGCGCCGATGGCGATCTGGCGATCGTCATGGACGGGTGGCTGGCCAATCCGGATGAACTGCGCGCGGCATTGCTTGAGCGCAAGGCGCGGCTGCGCAACGCCTCCGATGCCGAACTCGTCCTGCACGCCTACGACGTATGGGGCGAAGAGTGCACGCCGCGGATCGAGGGCGAGTTTGCCTTCGTCATCCACGACCGGCGGCGGCGCATGGCGTTCTGCGCCAAGGATCATGTCAGCCTGCGTCCGCTGCACTACCACTGGGACGGACAGCGTCTGCTGGTAGCGTCGGACATCGCGGCGGTGCTGGCGGCGGGGGATTTCGAACCGCGGCTCAACCCCGATGCGATGGCCGAACACCTGGCGAGCGAGTTCTATTCGCTTGAAGAAACGGTCTGGTCGGGCGTGCTGCGCCTGCCGCTGGCCTCCACCCTGCGGGTCGATGCAGGCGGGCCGGTCACGCAGCGGTACTGGACGCCGCCACTCGACACGACGCTGCGCTACAAGCGCGATGAGGATTACTACGACCACTACCGCGAAGTCCTGCTCGACAGCGTGCGCCGCGCCTCGCGCAGCCAGGCGCCGGTGGCCTACGATGTCAGCGGGGGGCACGATTCTTCCGCCATTTTTGCGCTGGGCCGCCGCCTGAAGGAAGCCGGGCGGCTGCCAGCGCCCGATGCGCTGGGTTTTACGCTTTCGGGCTTGCCGGGGGAGATTTCGGACGAGATCGCCTATGCCCGCGATGTGGGGACATTCCTGGGTGTGCCGATCCACGAACGGCCGCGCACCGGGGCGGATCTGGACTGGTTTGTCCGGCACGCCGCGCTGGACCGGGACATGCCCTATTTCCCCAACTGGCAATCGATGTTCGCCACAGTGGAGATGATGCGTCCGTTCGGCTGCCGCGTTCTGCTCGACGGCGAGGGGGGCGACGAGTTCGTGGGCGGGTCGGGCTATGTGCTGCACGAACTGCTGCGCGAGGGCAACCTGCGCGCCGTGGCGCGCGATTTGCGGCATGCCTGGCAAGGCAGGGGCCTGGCTTATGCCGCGCGGCGGCTGTCCCACTATGGCCTGCGGCCGATGGCGCCGGTCGCGTTCGACCGGGTGATGCGCCATCTGCACCGCAACCGCACGCTCTGGGGCGCGCACCTTGGCGCGGGGCCGCACTGGGTAGCGCCGGACGTTCTTGCCCGGCTGGCTGACCGGCGCGAACAGGCGCGCCTGGCCGATACGACGTGGAAGATCCGCCACCCCGTGCGGCGCAAGCTGTGGCAGGACCTGCAGAACCCGATGTTCGAAAAGCTGCGCGATTCCGGCGCGCGGATGGTCGCCCGGCTGGGGATCGAATTGCGCACCCCGATGTACAGCCGCCGCTATATCGAGTTCATCTTCGGCCTGCCGGAAAGGCTGCGCCTGGCCGATGGGCAGAACAAGCATATCCACCTGCGGGCCTTGCGCAACGACCTGCCGCAATCGGTGCTCGACCGCCGGACGAAGGCGGAGTTCAGCTTCACCTTCGACCGCCAGTTGCGGCCACTGGCCGGCGTGTTTCTGGAAACGATACCCCATCAGGCCCCGCCAGAGATCAACCCCGAAGGGTTGCGGCAACTCTACGTTAACTATGAAAAGACCGGCGGCGGGATATGGGAACTGTGGCGTATCTTTGGCTGGTACTTGCTCGCTTCATCGTCCGGTTAAACGGTGCTGTGGCAAAATATCCAACTTTTACTGTTGGTTATTTCAGTGCGGCAAGTGCTCAGTCGATTATTGTGCGGCGCAAAATAGCTATTGCTGCGCCTTGTGATTGGCAGTAGTGTCAACACCAGAAGACTCGATTCTGGTGGCTTTGTTAACCATTTGCGCCGGAATGAACAGTGTCTTCGGCTTTTTGACTGGAGACTGGCAATGACTACCATGAGCAAGAATAACGGCACTGCCGCTGCCCGCGCTGCCTACGCACGCCCTGTACTGACCGTTTACGGTTCGGTCCGCGAACTGACCGGCGGCATGTCCGGCGTTGCGGCTGACGGTATGTCCCCGACCGGAGCCATGGCGTAACCTGCGGCTTTTGCAGTTTTATTGTTGGTCTGACCGGTGTCCGGCACCCTTGCTGAGCATCGCAGCTATCTGGTCGATGAGCGCAGGCTGGCACGCTATGCCAGCGCCATCGATCAGGTCGTAAAACCTGGCGATACCGTTGCGGACCTGGGATGCGGCTTTGGCATCCTGGGTCTTTTGTGTCTCAAGGCCGGTGCTGCAAAGGCATGGGGCATAGATGGCACCGATGCGGTGGAAATCGCTGCCGAGACAGCGCGCAGGCTTGGTTTCGGTGACCAGTACGCCTGCGTCAACGAACAGACATTCCGCGCCGAACTGCCGGAAAAGGTCGATGTCCTGATCTGCGACCACGTCGGTTACTTCGGCATCGACTATGGCATTCTCAACCTGATGATCGACGCGCGGCGCCGGATGCTCAAGCCCGGCGGGCGCATGATCCCCGAACGCCTGCGGCTCTATCTGGCCGGTGTGCGTTCGCGGGCGTGCCGCAGCCTGCTCGACACCTGGGAAACCCCCGATGTCCCGGCTGACTTCAACTGGCTGCGCAGCTATGCGGTAAGCACCAAGCATCCGGTGGACTATCGCCCGGCCGAAATCGTCACCGAACCGGTCCTGTCCGGCGCGGTCGAACTGGGCGAGGACGTGGCCGAGACGCTGGCCTTCAAGGCCACGCTGCTGGCCGAGGATGAAGGCGTGATCGACGGCATCGGCGGTTGGTTCGACTGCGATCTTGGCGGCGGCGTGAGCATGACCAATTCGCCGCTCGCCCGTGACCGGATCAAGCGGTACCAGATCTTCCTCGGCTTCGATCAGCCGCTTGCAGTCAAGCCGGGCGACAGCGTGGAAGTATCGGTCCGCGTGGGCCACCAGAACTCGGTCATGGCGTGGTCGGTGCGCGATCCGGCAACCGGCAGGCTGCAGAAGTATTCGAACTGGGCCAGCATGCCGATGGCGATAAGCGAGCGGATGAAGCCGGGCACCACGGTGCGCACGCTCAACGACCGCGGCCGTGCCTTGCAGATCGTGCTGGGCTATATCGAGCAGGCGATGACCGGCGATGAAATCGAGCAGGCGATCCTGCGCGATCACCCCGACCTGTTGCCAAGCCCGCAGGAGATTTCGCGGTTCGTCAGGGACGAACTTGCCAGGCATTCCACATGACCTACACCCTGGAATGGCGCCCGGCCTGCGCACCGGCGGCTCTTGCCGACGAACCTTTCGACGTGTGGCGTTCCTATGAAGGGGACGTATCGACCACGTTCCACCGCACGCCGACCGGCTTTTTCCTGCGGTTTATCGAATGTGGCGATTACGACATCAACCTTGCCGAACAGCGCGTGATCTGCACGCCTGCGCCCGATGTGCCGGAAGATTACTGCGAAAACATCTTTTCCAACCAGATCCTGCCGCTGCTGTGGACCTATGAAGGGACGCCCGTGCTGCACGCCAGCGGCGTGGTGATCGACGGCGGGGCTTTCGGCTTTCTGGGGCAGAGCGGGCGCGGCAAATCGACGATGGCCGCCGCCTTTGCGCGCGCGGGCTATGCCTTTCTTACGGATGACGGACTGCTGCTGGAACGCGAAGCCGAAGGCTATGGCGTGCGGCCCTACCTGCCATCGATCCGGCTTTTGCCCGACAGCCGCAGCGCCGTGTGCGATGGCATGATCGACCACGGCGATCCCGATACCGCCGAGGCCAAGATCCGCGTGCCATGCAGCGATGCCTTGCCGCACGCGCAAGGGCAGACCCCGCTGCGGGCGATCTACGTGCTCAAGGAACCGGAATCGGATGTCCCCGTGTTCGAGCCGCTTTCGCAGGCGCGCGCGCTCGATGCGTTGCTGCAACATTCCTTCCTGCTCGATTCGGGCGACAAGGCCAGAGTGCGGCGGCATTTTGCCGCGATGTCCGCGCTGGCGCAGGAGTGTCCCATCTTCGCACTGGATTATCCGCGGGATTTCTCACGGCTCGCCGATACGATAAAGGCAATTGCAGAACACGCCAGGGCCGTTGCGCCGCTGGCCATGAAAGGCCCCACCACTTGAAACTGACGGATTCCTTCTCCTTGTCGGAAGATGTTGTCGCCCGCGTCGTGGGCGAAGAAACCATGCTGCTCGATCTGGCAAGCGGCACGTATTTCGGCCTGAACCCGGTGGGCGGGCGCTTCTGGCAATTGCTGGAAGATGGCCTGAGCGCGACCGACGCGCGCGACGCCCTGCTCGAAGCCTTCGATGTGGAAGTCGCGCAGCTTGACGCCGATCTTGCCGATCTGCTGGGCCAGTTTGCGGAAAAAGGCCTTATCACCCCGGCCTGACGCGCCGCGCGAGCGCGGCGCCGGTCTGCGCCGTCAGGTCTGCTGTTCGATGCCGGTGATCGTATCCAGCTCTGGCACATCGAAAAGCCGCGCCCAGTTGCGCGGCTGCGCAAGCTCTGCCGTGCCTTCGGGGATGTAGTGGAAGAACAGCAGGTCGCAAAACGACCGGCGCCCCATGGCGGGGATCGGATCGCGCATGTGCCACTGGTTCGCGCCCGAAAACAGCAGGGCATCGCCCGGTTCCAGCTCAAGGCTCTGGAATGCGTAGTCCGAGCGGCCATCCTTGATCGCGCGCCAATCCTCGACCAGCGCCTCGCGGTCTTCCGGCCAGGGAATGATCGGGCTGAAACTGATTGGCCAGACCGCGCTCTGGTCGATGCACAGGTCGAACGTCCATTTGGCCGATGGCGTGTCCAGATGCGGTTCGCACACGCCGCGCCAGGAATAAAGCGACAGGAAATTGTAGCACGGTTCGACCCGCTCGCCTGCCAGTTCGGACACGAAATCAACGATCCGCGCCTGCATTTCGACAAACGGCGGCCAGCGGTGCACGACAAGGCGGCCGAACGCCTTGACTTCGTGCAGTTCCAGCTTTTCGCGCGGGATGGCGGCAATGGTTTCACGGATATCGCGCAGTTCGCGCGCATCGAGGAAGCCGCGAACGGACTTCACTTCGAACGATGGGTCGGTGCGGAACACGGCCATGGCCGCTTCGAAATCCGGCAGGCGCGACGGCGCGACCTTGCTCAGAATGTCCCGTGCATCAAAATAACGATTAAGCCAGATTGAATCGTACCATTCCAGTTCTTGCGACAACAGTTCACTCCGTGCAGCCTCATCCCCGGTTAACAACCGGGGCGATGCAGGTCACTGCAAAACTGCCCTTCAGGCCGCCTTTCTTGAATCCGGCCCGTCTGGCGCGTCGATTTGCAGGGGAAGCTCGTCATACGGCGGGGTGAAGCCCAGCGCGGTGTAGATGTCGCGCCGCAGATAGGGGAAGGCATCGCCGGCGGATTCATCCACGCGGGCGCATTCGCCCAGAAAGCTGTCGATGGTACGGTACAGGCCGCGTCGCATTCGAATCGTCTTTGCTGGCAGGGACTGCCGATTATCTCACACCGCAACGCGGCGAATCGCCACTGGATTCGGGCTTGGTCAAAAAGCCGTGACATTGTGCGCATGTTGGCCGGGATGGCCACGGCAGGGGCGTTGCCGAAGGAGCATTGCGCCCCTGCCGTGGTTTTTCAGGGCTTTAGCGGCAGATCACGCGCCTCGGCCGCGGGCAGCGGCACCTTCAGGATTGCGGCGAGCGTCGGGGCGATGGCGCGCATGTCCACTTCGCCCAGATCGCGCGCTGCGGCCACTCCGCGGCCCATGACCATGAAGGTCGAACGCATCTGCGGCATGCCCGGAAAATACCCGTGCATCCCCCTGGTGCGCGAAGGGCGGGCCAGCGGCGTTTGCGCCGAAAAGGGACCGGCCAGCGCGCCGGGCGCAAGATCGACAAAGAAGGCGGCCTGCGGGTTGCCACCCATTCGCGCGATGTCGTCGCGCCCGATGACGCGGGCGATGCGCGCCTGCGGATCGGCAGCAAGGCCGCGCAGCAGCGTTTCCACCCGCGCGGCAAGGGCGGCATCGTCCGGGCGCGCCAGCACCACGGCAATCGACCCGCCCGAAGGCCAGGGCATGGCATCCCAGGCTTCCACCTTGCCATCGGCATCCAGCCGGATCAGCCCGGCGTCGATGAACGGGCGGAACAGGTTGATTTCGGTATCGGTGGCGACAAAGCCGTGATCGCTGACAATGGCGATGGCGGCATCGGGGCGCGCGGCGTGTTCGGCGGCAACCAGCTTGCCCACGGCGGCGTCGATGCGTTCCAGCACGGCGTTGGCCTCGTCCGAACCGGGGCCGAAGCGGTGTTCTTCATGGTCCAGCGCGGCAAGGTACACGGTCAGGAAATCGGGCCGCTTGGTTTCGATGAGCCGCACGGCAAAGGCGGCGCGGGTTTCGTCGCCGCCGATGCCTTCGTCGATGCCATCGGCATAGGGGCCGCAATCGTGTTCGAGCGCGGCATAGAGATCGGGGGTGGCCAGCGCCTTGATGAGCTTGCGGTCGTCTTCGTGGCCCGACCGCCAGATTTGCGGCATGTTCCAGGTCAGCGAAGCCACGCCGACGCTGACCGGCCAGTGCACATTGCCGGTGGAAAGCCCGCGCTTGTAGGCTGCATCCCACAGCGTTTCGGCGCGGATATCGTCGGCATACCAGAACCAGCCGCCATAGTTGATCTGGCGCGGATCGAAGGTCGTGTTCGATACGATGCCGTGGCGCGCCGGGGCGACTCCGGTGAGCAGCGTGGTGTGGTTGGGATAGGTTACCGTCGGCAGGCTGGCGGTAACCCCGGTGGCGAACGCGCCTTCGCGCACGAAGCGGCGCAGGTTGGGGATTTTCAGGCCGCGCCGGTCGGCCTCCAGCACGTCGCCGGGGCGCAGGCCGTCGATCGAGATGAGCAGGACGGGTTCGGCCATCACGGCGACAGGCGCCGCGCTGCACAGCAGCGCGACGCCCGCGACGAGGGCCTTTGCTGGGGAAAGGCCCGCCACGATCAGAAGCCCGCCCGCAGGGTCACGAAGACCTGGCGCGGCGCGCCCGCAAGCAGCGTCTGCCGGTCACCGCTGAAGCCGAACCCGGCCGAACCGACCGTGGCGACATAGCGTTTGTCGAACAGGTTGACCGCGTTGAGCTGGATTTCCACCGGCTGGCGCTGCCCGATGTCGAGGCGATAACCGATGGTGGCATCGACCAGCGCCCGGCCGGGCACCGACTTGTCGTTGGTGTAGGTGAAGTACCGCTTCGACATGTAGTTCACGCCGATGCGGCCGAACACGCTTTCGCTGTCGTAGTTGAACTCGCCGCGCAGCAGATGCTTGGGCGAATCGACCACCGTCTTGCCCGCGGTGGGCTGGATCGTGGTGACCCCGCCAACGGTGAAGGCCACGTCGTCACGATAGGTCGTGTCGTTGTAGCTGTACGAAGCGAAGGCGCCGAAGCCCATCGGCAGCTTCACGTCCACCGCCGCTTCGACGCCCAGCGCGCGCACTGCGCCGACGTTCTGCAAGGCGTTGGCCGCGCCGACGATGCCGATCGAGGTCGGGATCACCAGCAGACGGTCGCGGAAGTTGACGTAGTAGCCCGCCAGCACGGCGTTGATGACGCCGGTGTTGAAGCGCAGGCCCGCTTCGTAGGTGTCCGAGCTTTCCGGCTTGATCGTGTCCTTGATCGCATCGAACCCGGCCTGGGTCGACGAGAACGGGCCGGTCGTGGCGGCGGCCTGGAACGCGCGGGTGACCTGGGTGAACCCGGCAAAGGCTTCCAGCCCGTTGCCCAGCTTGTAGTTCAGGCCGGCGTGGGGCTGGAACCAGTCTTCCGTCCTGATCTTGCCGGTGGCAAGACTGCTGGTGTTGACCAGCGAAAACGCCTTGGAATCGACGGCATAGCCCTTCCAGCCAAGGCTGATCTTGAGATCGCCCAGTTCGATATCGTCCGAAACGAAGTACTGCACGGTGTCGGTTTCGAAGGCGATCGACCATTGCGTGAAGAACGGGTTGCGCTGGAAATCGCGGTGGTCGCGGCCCGGATTGGTACGGCTTTCATAGCCGTAGAACTTGCGCGACTGGATGAAGTCGTTCTTTTCGTACCAGCCGCCGATCTTGATCGCGTTCATCCCGTAGGTGCCGGCGAACGATGCGAACACGCCCTTGCGCTTGATATCGTATTCGGTGGTGCGCAGCGCCATCGGCACGCCGCTGGGGCTGTTCACGTAAGGCGAACCCCAGGTGCCCTGGCCGTCGTTCTCGTGGTAATAGCCCTTGATCGAAAACACGCCGCTGGCGCCCACCGGCACTTTGAGGCCCAGTGATGCCAGCGTGTCCTTGCGCAGGCCCGAAGCATCGTAATAGGCATCGTCGGCCGATGCGATCGGGGCGGGGTAGGTCGTGCCTGCGGCGGGGTTGAGCGGGGTGGTGCCGGTTTCGCCGCGGTTGGCGGCAATATCGGCCACCTGCACGGCCAGCAGGTAGTTCGACGGGCCGAAGTTGTCCCAGTCATAGCCAAGACGGCCGATCATCTCCAGGTTGAGATCCTGGTAATCCTGTTCGGCGCGGTCGGAATAGCTGATGTAGCCGTCGAGTTCGGTGCCGCCGCCCAGCGGCAGCACGCCCCTGGCATTGGCCATGAAGGTGCGCTGCTTGCCATCGCCCTTCCACTTGTCGCCATCCTGATAGTGCACCGAGGCATAGCCGCGCGCGCCATCGGCGGTGCCAAGCCCGATCCGGGCAAAGCCGCGCCAGGTGTTTTCCGACCCGTAGGTTCCGCTGGCGGTTACGCCGAGCGCGTCCCTGGGGTCGAGCGAGAAGAACTCCAGCGTCCCGCCAAGGTTGTTGGTCGATTGCGCATCGAGCGAACCCGACCCTTGCGCCACGCGGGTGACGCCGATGTTTTCGGGGCTGATTGCGCGGCTGATGTGCAGGCCGTTGTGGTTGCCATAGGACATGTCGCCCAGCGGAATCCCGTCGAGCGTGAAGCCGAGCTGGTTCTGGCTGAAGCCGCGGATGGTGATCCGGGTCGACCATTCGTAGTTGCCGAAGGCATCGGCGGACTGGAAGTTGACCGAAGGCAGCTTTTCCACGGCCTTCAGCGGGCTGGTGCCCGAAGCCAGGATGGTCAGTTCCTTCGTCGACAGTTCCTGTACCTGGCGGGTCTGGCCCGCGCCGAGCACGACGATTTCGCCCGCTTCGGATGCGGCGGGCATGGCCTCTTCTGCAGGCGCCGTCTGGGCGAGCGCGGGCGTGGCGGCAAGAAGCGAGGTGCTGGCAAGCAGCAAGGTTGCGATGCGCATGGTGTGGTATCCCTCATGAGCCAGTTTTGCTCTGGCGCTTCGCCGCTAGGCTTTTGCTGTTGCAGCATCGTGCCATTTCGGGGACATTTCAGGGTCGGGAAGGTGACCGAAACATGACGAATGTCGCACTTGGCCCGCCGGGGCCAAGCGTGTAACCGGATGCGCGATGGCGAACGATGTGGCGGCAAACGATACGACAGTGCAGGGCAGCAGCTTGCCGCCGGTGCAGGAACGCTTCTTCAACCGGGAACTGAGCTGGCTGGAGTTCAACCGCCGTGTTCTGGCCGAAGCGGTCAACCGCGATTATCCGCTGCTGGAACGGCTGCGCTTCCTGTCGATCAGCGGCAACAACCTTGACGAGTTCATGATGGTCCGCGTCGCCGGGATCGCCGGGCAGGTGCGCCGCCAGATCGACGAACTGTCGGTCGACGGGCAGACCCCGCAGCAGCAGCTCGGCGCGCTGTTCGATGCGGTGAAGGGGCTGGTCGATGCCCAGCACGAGGTGCTTTCCGGGCTGCGCAGCGAGCTGGCCGTGGCGGGCATCCGCCTGATCGAGGACGAGCCGGTCAACAAGGGCGAGGCCGAATGGCTGCGCGACTATTTCGAACAGCATGTCTTTCCGGTGCTCACCCCGCAGGCGATCGACCCGGCGCACCCGTTTCCGTTCATCGCCAACCAGGGCACCGGCATCCTGTTCCAGATGCAGCGCGTGGCCGATGGCGCGGCAGTGACCGAAATGATCCTGGTGCCGCCCGCGCTGCCGCGCTTTGTCCGCCTGCCGGGCGAAAAGGCAGTGTGGATCGGGATCGAGGAACTTGTGCGCCGCCACGCAGGCTTCCTGTTTCCGGGCTTTCGCATCCTTGGCCACGGCATGTTCCGGGTGCTGCGCGACAGCGACATCGAACTGGAAGAAGATGCCGAGGATCTGGTGCGCTATTACCGCACCGCGATCCAGCGCCGCCGGCGCGGGCGGGTGATCCTGCTGCATCTGCAGGAAAACTTCGATGCCGATGCCGAACGCCTGCTGCGCCAGCAATTGCGGCTCGACCATGCCATGGTCATCAAGAGCCGGGGGCTGCTGGCGATCAGCGGCCTTGCCAGCGTGGTCGATGAAGACCGCCAGGATCTCAAGTTCGATCCCTACAACCCGCGCTACCCCGAACGCGTGCTCGAACACGATGGCGATTGCTTTTCCGCGATCCGCGAAAAGGATCTGGTGATCCACCACCCCTACGAAAGCTTCGAGGTGGTGATCGACTTCCTGCGCCAGGCCGCCGCCGACCCGGACGTGGTGGCGATCAAGCAGACGCTGTACCGCGCGGGCAAGCAATCGGCGGTGATCGCCGCGCTGATCGCCGCCGCCGAAGCGGGCAAATCGGTGACCGCCGTGGTCGAACTCAAAGCCCGCTTCGATGAAGAGCAGAACCTGCTGTGGGCCAGCCAGCTTGAACGCGCGGGCGTGCAGGTGATCTACGGCTTCGTGGACTGGAAGACCCACGCCAAGGTTTCAATGGTCGTGCGGCGCGAAGGCGGCGGCTACCGCACCTACTGCCACTTCGGCACCGGCAATTATCACCCGGTTACCGCGCGCATCTATACCGATCTTTCGTTCTTCACCGCCGATCCGCGCATGGGCCGCGATGCCGGGCAACTGTTCAACTTCGTCACCGGCTATGTCGAACCCAAGCAGACCGAACTGCTGGCGATTTCGCCGATCAACCTGCGCGAAAAACTGTACGAATGCATCGACCGCGAAATCGCGCTGGCCAACCGGGGGCGTCCGGCCACGATCTGGGCCAAGATGAACCAGTTGACCGATCCCGACCTGATCGACCGGCTCTATCTTGCCAGCCGCAACGGCGTTGAAATCCGGCTGGTGGTGCGCGGCATCTGCTGTTTGCGGCCCGGCGTTCCGGGGCTTTCGGAAACGATCCAGGTCAAGTCGATCATCGGGCGTTTTCTGGAACACAGCCGCGTGTGGGCCTTTGGCAACGGCGCGCGGCTGCCCAACCGGCGCGCCCGCGTCTACCTGTCCTCGGCCGACGGGATGAGCCGGAACATGGGCCGCCGGGTGGAAGTGCTGGTGCCCGTGCGCAACCCCACGGTCCACGATCAGGTGCTCGATCAGGTCATGCTCGCCAACCTGCTCGATACCGAACAGAGCTGGGCGCTCAATCCCGATGGCAGCTATGCGCGGTTCGAAAAGGGCGAACAGCCGTTCAACCTGCACCGCTATTTCATGACCAATCCATCGCTTTCCGGGCGTGGCGCGGCGCTTTCCAGTGGAAGAAAGGTTCCCAAGCTTGCGCTGCGGCGCGGCGTGCCCCACCGTAGCTGAGTGAACGGGCAGGCACAGCATGGCAGGGCTTTCGCGTGGGAAGATGCCCGCGCGATCATCGACATCGGCTCCAACACGGTGCGGTTGGTGGTCTATGGCGGGCCGCCGCGCGCGCCTGCGATCCTGCTGAACGAAAAGGTTACCGCCAGGCTCGGCAAGGGCGTGGCCGAAAACGGGAAGTTGAGCGCCAAGGCGGTGACCAGCGTGATCGGCGCGCTGACCCGCTACCGCACGCTGATCGACCTGGTCGGCATTCGCCAGGTCGATGTCGTCGCCACCGCCGCTGCGCGCGATGCGTCGAACGGCGCGGCCTTTCTCGATCGCGTGCGCGATGTCGGGTTTGCCCCGCGCCTGCTGTCCGGGGTGGAAGAGGCGGAAACCAGCGCCACCGGCGTGCTTGGCGCCTTTCCCGAAGCCAGCGGCATTGTCGGCGATCTGGGCGGCGGCAGTCTTGAACTGGTCGATGTGGCGCAAGGCGCAACCAGCCACGGGGTCAGCCTGCCGCTGGGTTCGCTGCGGCTGGGCGCGTTGCGCGCGGGCGGCGACCGTGCCTTCGGGCGCAAGATCGGCGCGATGCTGGCCAAGGCGGACTGGGCGGCAGAACCGGGCGCCACGCTCTATCTTGTCGGCGGTTCGATGCGGGCCTTTGCGCGCGCGGCGATGGTGCGGATGGAGTGGCCGCTGGAAGACACCCACGGCTTCACGCTCGATGCCGCGCAGGCGCTCAAGCTGGCACGGCAACTGATGCGGCGCGGGCAGGTGTTGCGCCCGGTCGAAGGCGTGTCGTCCAGCCGTCTGGCCAGCATTCCCGATGCGGCGGCGCTGATCGCGGTGCTGCTGCGGCGGCTGGAGCCGGGGCGGATCGTGTTTTCATCGTGGGGCCTGCGCGAAGGGGTGCTGTTCGGATCGCTCGATGCTTCGGTGCAGGCGCTCGACCCGCTGCTGTGCGGGGTGGAGGATTTCGTTGCGCAGATGGGCGTGACCCTGCCCGCCGCGCGCGACACGGCGCGCTGGATGGGCGCGGCCGTGCCGTTTGCCGATCATCCGGTGGGGCTGGCGGCGATCATGCTGTGCCTTGCCGCCGGACGGGTGGAGCCGAACCTGCGGCGCGATCTGGCCAGCGACTGGGGCCTGCGCAAACGCTGGATCGGGATTGACAGCGAAGGGCGCGCGATGCTCGCCGCTGCGCTGCATGCCAATGCCGGGAAGGCCGGGATGCCTGATAATATCGCGCTGCTTGCGCCGCCCGATCTTCTGGCGCGCGCGCGCGGATGGGGGCTGGCGGCGCGGCTGTGCCGCCGCTTTGGCGCGGGTGCGGCGGCGGTCCTGCACGGCAGCGCGCTGGTGGTGGAGAACGGGCAGGTCGTGCTGCGGTGCGATCCGCCGATTGCGCCGCTGTATCAGGATGGCGCACGCCGCGATCTGAAGGCGCTGGCCGCGCATCTTGCGCCGGACGGCGAAGCGGAAAAGCGCGCTTAACGAAAATCCGCCAGCCGGAACCCGGCCATAAAGGCGGCGGCAAGGGTTTGGGCGTCTAGCCGGTCCAGCATCGGCAGGCGGCCCAGCCGCGCCACCTTGCCCATCGCGCAGATCGTCGCTTCGCTGTCTTCGTTCGCCGGGCCGACAAAGGCCACGCCGCGGATCGCCACGCCGCGCGCGCGCAGCGCCTCGATCGTCAGCAGCGAATGGTTGATCGTGCCGAGCGCCGTGCGCGCCACGATGATCGCGGGCAAGTCCCATTCGGCAAAGACATCGGCATAGACCACCGTGCGGGTGACCGGCACCAGCGCGCCGCCTGCCCCTTCGATCACGAGCGGGCGCTGGGCGGGCAGGGCCAGCCGGGCGATGTCGATGTTCACCCCGTCAAGCTCTGCCGCGCGGTGGGGCGAACAGGGCGTGGTCAGGCGATAGGCTTCGGGCAGGATGCGCGCGGGATCGACACCCGCCAGCGCCGCCACGGTATCACGGTCCGCGCCATCGTCCAGCCCGGCCTGCACCGGCTTCCAGTAGTGCGCCTGCAACGCGCCGGTCAGCGCGGCGGCAAACACCGTCTTGCCGATGCCGGTATCGGTGCCGGTCACCACGAACGCGCTCATCCCAGCGTTTCGCCCAGGGTCCGGGCCAGCGCATCCACATCGTCGGCGGTGGCGTTGAGGGTCAGAGAAATGCGCAGGCGGCTGGTGCCTTGCGGCACGGTTGGCGGGCGGATGCCGCGCACGTCGAAGTCTGCCTGTTGCAGGCGGCTGGCCACGTCCATCGTGCGGGCATCGTCGTGCAGGATCAGCGGCAGGATCTGCGATCCGGTGGCCAAGGCGCCGTGGCGGCGCAAGGCCCGCTCGGCGTGGCCGATCAGCGCGTGCAGCCGTTCGCGGCGTTCCGGTTCCTGCGCGAGCATGCGCAGCGCCTCGCGCACGGCAGCGGCGATCAGGGGCGATGGCGCGGTGGAAAAGATGAATGGTCGCCCGCGGTTGACCAGAAAATCACGCACCACGCGCGGGCCGAGCACCAGCGCGCCTTCGCAGCCCAGCGCCTTTCCGCAGGTGCGCAGGACGATGGTATCGGGCCGCCCGTCGAGTTCTGCGGCAAGGCCGCGCCCGTCGCGCCCGAACACACCGGTGGCGTGTGCTTCGTCGATCAGCATCACCGCATCGTGGCGCTGCGCCACGGCGGCCAGTTCAGCGACCGGGGCCATATCGCCGTCCATCGAATAGAGCGTTTCGAACGCCAGCCAGATTCGCCCGGTATGCCCCCTGGCGCGCCACGCCCGCGCGGCATCGTCGAACGCCTGCGCATCGTTGTGCGCGACGCTGACCGCGCTGGCACGGGCAAGGCGCAGCCCTTCGTGCATCGACGCATGGACCAGTTCATCGTGGACGATCAGATCGCCGCGCTGCGGCAGCGTGGCCAGCAGGGCGCCATTGGCGGCATAGCCCGATGAAAAGAACAGCGCGGATTCGCTGCCGAAAAAGCGCGCGGCCTCCTCTTCCAGCAGTTCGTGTTCGGGATCGTTGCCGCGCAACAGGCGCGATCCGCCCGATCCCAGTGGCACGCGACGGGCGATGGCATCCTGCACGGCGGCGGCAAGGCGCGGCGCGCCGGACATCGCCAGATAATCGTTGGACGAAAAATCCACCCCCCGGCGCGGGGCAAGCGCGCGCAACCGGGCCTTTTCGCCCAGCGCCGCCAGATCGGCGGTGTGGGCGCGCCACAGCGGCGGAGCGGGGCGGGTCGGCGTCTGGCCCATCAGGCCGCGCAGCCTCCCCCGCAGCCTCCGACCGCTTTCATCGCGCGCAGCGGTTCCTCGGCTTCCATCGGCTTGAGGCCGAGCCGCGCAAACATGGCGGCATCGGCATCGTCGCCCGCGTTGGCGGCCGTCAGCAGCTTGTCGCCGGTGAAGATCGAATTGGCCCCGGCCATGAAGCACAGTGCCTGCGTCGCCTCGCTCATCGCCTCGCGCCCGGCGGACAGGCGCACCATCGACAGCGGCATGGTGATCCGCGCCACCGCCACCGTGCGCACGAACTCGATATCGTCGATCTTCGCCATCGGGGTATCGGCCAGCATGTCGCCCAGCACGGTGCCCTTGATCGGCACCAGCGCGTTGACCGGCACGCTTTCGGGGTGCTGTTCAAGCGTGGCGAGCGCGTGGATGAAGCCGACACGGTCGGCCCGCGTCTCGCCCAGCCCAACGATCCCGCCCGAACAGACGTTGATCCCGGCGTTGCGCACCGCGTCGAGCGTCTGCAGGCGATCGGCGAAAGTGCGGGTGGAAATCACCTCTTCATAACGTTCGGGCGAAGTGTCGATGTTGTGGTTGTAGTAATCCAGTCCGGCGTCGGCGAGCTGCGCGGCCTGCGCCGGGGTCAGCATCCCCAGCGTCATGCAGGTTTCCATGCCCATTTCACGCACGCCCTTCACCATGGCGATGATCGCGGGCATGTCGCGGTCCTTGGGGTTGCGCCACGCCGCGCCCATGCAGAACCGCTTCGACCCGGCATCGCGGGCCTGCGCCGCCGATTGCAGCACGGCCTGCACTTCCATCAGCTTGGTCGCTTCCACGCCGCTGTCGGCCTTGACCGATTGCGAACAGTAGCCGCAGTCCTCAGGGCAGCCGCCGGTCTTGATCGACAGCAGCGTGCAAAGCTGCACTTCCCCGGCGCGGTGATGGGCGCGGTGGATTTCCGCCGCGCGGAAAACCAGCTCGGTGAACGGCAGATCGAACAGCGCGGCAATTTCCGCGCGCGTCCAGTCGGTCCGGGCGGGAGAGGTCTGCGTGGCGGTTGCGTCTCGCTCCTGAAGCGCGGTGTCCTGCACGGGCGGCGTCCTTTCTGCTGAAATGGGTTGGGGCGCCCATAACGGAAAAATGCGCGGTGTGCGCATGCAAATTGCACAGGCGGGGGGTAAGAAAATGTTGCCGCCGCGCCGATTGAGGGTGAACGTCGCGGTTCAGGCCCGCAAAGCGCCTGCCGAGGGGCCGTTCGGGGCAGCGCGCGCAACGCCAGGGGCGGTTCATGTCGGTTTAGGTGTCGTTCAGGACGCGCCGCCGGTGCCACGGATTTCGCCGCATCGGGGCTACAGCTTCGCGCAGCGCGGCGCTATGCCATGGCGATGACCGGCGCCCCGCCTCCTTCGCAACGCTATGCCGACCAGCCGCCGGGCGGGCGGCGGAGGCTGGTGGCGATTGGCCTTGCGATCGTGCTGCATGGCGCGGTGCTGTGGGCGGTTATCCACGGGTTCGGCGGCATTTCGGTGCTGGCCGGGCTGGCCGAGGAAGGCTTTACCACGCAGACCTTCGACGTTCCGCTCGATCCGCCCAAACCGCCGCCCAGTCCGGCCGCCCCGGAACCGGCAGGCGCATCCGGGGCAGAGGGGAAGAAGGCCGTGGCCAAGGCCGTTGTCGCCAGGGCGCGCGTTCCCGCCAGGCCGGTGCCGGCCCCGCCCGTCGCCTCCACGGGCGACGATGTCCGTTCCGGCGCGGCGGCGCAGGGGCAGGGCACCGGCGGCGGCGGCGAAGGCATGGGGACCGGCAGCGGCGCCAGCGGAAACGGCGCGGGCGGCGGGCTGGCGCGCAAGGCGGAAAAGATTGCAGGCGATATCCGCTCAACCCGCGATTATCCGGCGAAGAGCCAGACCGAACGGATCGGCAAGCGCGTGGTTATCGTGCTGACCGTCGGCACGGACGGGAAGGTATCCGGCTGCCGTGTCCATCGCGCCAGCGGGGTGCCCGATGCCGATGCGATTACCTGCAAGCTGGCCAGCGAACGCTTCCGCTTTCGCCCGGCCACCGATGCTGCCGGGCAGCCCGTGGTTTCGACCTATGGGTGGGAACAACGCTGGTTTGCACCGTGACGCAGTGTCGTTCCCGGCCATGCAAGGCCCGCCGGATTGGCCATTGACTGATCGAAATTGGTAACCGATGCTATGGCAATACTACTGCTTTGTCCCTAGAAGCCCGACGGCACGCCCTCCGGGGAAATGCGGATCGTAGACGCAAATGATTGAAACAGTTCCAGTAGTGCTGTGCGGTGGAAGCGGGACGCGGCTCTGGCCACGATCACGCAAGGCAATGCCCAAGCCGTTTCTGCCTTTGGTTGGCGACAGCACGCTGTTTGCTGCAACGATCCTGCGTTGCGATGCCGCTGCCGGATTTGCCGCGCCGATCGTGGTTACGGGGGCCGAACACCTCGGCCATGTCGAAGCGCAATTGCCCGACCGCGCCGCAACCCGGATCATCGTCGAACCGCAAGCCCGCAACACCGCGGCGGCCATTGCGCTGGCGGCGCTTTCGCTTCCCGCCGATGCGATCATGCTGGTCTGCCCCAGCGACCATCACATCGGCGATACGGCGGCGTTTCAGGCGGCCGCCCACGCCGCGACGGAGCTGGCGGCAGACGGTTGGCTGGTGTCGTTCGGCATCGTGCCGACCGCGCCGGAAACCGGCTTTGGCTATCTCAAGCAGGGCGCACCGATCCCCGGCACTGCCGGACGCAAGGTGGAACGCTTTGTCGAAAAGCCGGACCTTGCCCGAGCGATGGAGTTCCTGGCGAGCGGGGATTATGCGTGGAATGGCGGCATCTTTGCGTTTCGCGCCGGAACCTTCCTTGATGAACTGGGCAAGCATCGCCCGGCGATTCTGGCCGGAGTGCGCGAGGCGGTGGAGCACGGGCGCGCCGATGGCATGCGGTTTCATCCCGATGCGGCCGCTTTCGCCCAGGTGCCAAGCGAATCTGTGGATTACGCAGTGATGGAAAACACCGATTTGGCGGCAATGGTGCCCGCCGTGATGGGATGGTCTGATATCGGCAACTGGGCGGCGCTGTTCGAAGCGCAGCAGCGCGACGCGTGCGGCAACACCGCAATCGGTGCGGCGGAATTGCGCGATTGCAGCAACGTGCTGGTGATGAGCGATGGCCCGCGCGTTTCCGTGGTCGGGGCGTCGGACCTGATCGTGGTTGTCGATGGCAACGAAGTGCTGGTCTGCACGCAGCAAGGTGCGCAGAATGTCGGCAAGCTTGCGGGCGCGCTGAACCAGTGAGCCGCCTGTCCCGGCGCTTTGTGGAAAAGCCGTGGGGGAAGGATACTCTCCCTGCGCCGTTCGTCGCGACTGCGGGCGAACGGATTGGCGAAGTGTGGTTCGATCCGCCGCCCGAAATGGCCTCGATCCTGGTCAAGTACATCTTCACCAGCGAACAGCTTTCGGTACAGGTCCACCCGTCTGATGAACAGGCGGCGGAGCTGCACGAAGCCGATGGCGGCAAGGACGAATGCTGGCTGGTGATCGACGCAGAACCGGGCGCAAGGCTTGGCATCGGATTCAAGCAAGACGTTGATATCGAAACGATTCGCCGCGCCGCGCTGGACGGTTCGATTGAAACGCTGCTTGCCTGGCACCCGGTCCGTGCGGGCGACTTTTTCCATCTGCCTGCGGGAACCGTTCACGCCATCGGGGCCGGGGTGACCTTGATCGAAGTGCAGCAGAACAGCGACATAACCTATCGCCTCTACGATTACGGCCGCCCGCGTGAACTGCATCTGGACAAGGGGCTGGCCGTGGCCAGCGGCGCCCCGCACGATCCCGCCCTGCGCCGACATCTATCACTGTCCGAAACCGCGGAGCTGGTGCGCGCAAAGCATTTTGTGTGCCATTTTGTGCAGGGCACGCCACCGGAATCGGTGCGCATGGCCTATCCCGGTCGCTGCCTTGTCATCCCTGTCAGCGGCGCCCTGGCGCTGGGCGATGGATTGCTGGAAGAAGGCGATTGCGCGGTCGTCGATACGCTTGACGAAGTGGCGTTCACCGCGTCCGGGGCGTGGATAGTGGTGAAGGCCGCCTGACAAAATGCTGCAGCCGCAACGCTGCGGCGGCGGCACAATATTCACCTCCAATTCAGGATGATTCGGCTGTCGCACGCAAGGGTTCCAGGGTGGCCGGAGCATTGCTTCATGCTTTGCGCGCGTCTATGGACCGGGGCGAAAATCGGGCTGGGGTAGTGTCGGCTTACGGCGATATTTCAGCCGCTTTTGAATGGTAAACATCGTGCGTCATCTACTATCCAGATTTACCGCTGCCGTGCTTTTGCCTTTGACGGTGGCGGCGTGCGGCACGATGTCAGCCAGCGGCCCCACGACGCAGGCGATCGGCAAGGCCAGTTCGCTTGCCATCGACGGATCGTCGATCGCGGTGATCGACGTTACCAACGATGTTGCCCGGCATATGATCGACCAGGCCGAATCGGCCCGCTTCTCCGAAGTGCTGGGCGATGGCGCGGCGGTGGGCACGCTTATCGGCAAAGGTGACGTTCTGGAAATCGCCATCTGGGAAGCACCGCCGGCCGCGCTGTTCGGCAACGCGACAACCCAGACCGGCCCCGGCGCGATGGCACCTGTTTCGCGCACTACATCGTTGCCTGATCAGACAGTGGATGACGATGGGCGGGTTCAGGTGCCCTTTGCCGGCTCTATTCAGGCTGCTGGGCGGACCCCGCGGCAGATCGAGGAAGCCATCGTTGCGCGGCTGGCGGGCAAGGCGCACCAGCCTCAGGCAATCGTGCGCATCGCCGAAAATGCCAACCGCACGGTAACCGTGGTCGGCGAAGTGACGCGCAGCGCCCGTGTGCCGCTGGGGCCGCAAGGCGAACGCCTGCTCGACGTGATCGCCAGCGTCGGCGGTACGCGCCAGCCAGTGCTGAAGACCACGATCCAGATCGCCCGCAATTCCCAGCTTGTAAGCATGCCGCTTGAATCCGTGATCCGCGATCCCCGGCAGAACGTGCGCCTGAAAGCGGGCGATGTGGTTACCGCCCTGTTCCAGCCCTACAGCTTCACGGCTTTGGGTGCGACCGGTCGCAATGAGGAAGTGCCCTTCGAAGCGACCGGGCTGACCCTGTCGCAGGCGCTGGGCCGGGCATCCGGGTTGCAGGACACGCGCTCCGACGCCAAGGGCGTTTTCATCTTCCGGTTCGAACCGGCCCAGGCGCTGGCCGGTCAGTCGGCCGTTACCACCACGCCGCTGCCTAACGGGACCGTTCCGGTGATCTACCGGCTGAACCTGCGCGATCCACGCAGCCTGTTCATAGCGCAGACCTTTCCGATCCGGGACAAGGACGTTCTCTACGTGTCCAATGCTCCGATCACTGATGTTCAAAAGGTCGTGAATATCATTTTCTCCGCCTTGCTGCCGATCACAACCGCAGTCTCCATCGTACCTTGATGCGCCACCTTTGCTTCAAAGGGTGATATAGGAATCTCAATGCAGAACATCCTTGACCGGCTGCGTTCAGCGAACCGTCTGTTCATGTTCGTTGTCGTGCTGCCGACACTGCTTTCGGTGGCCTATTTCGGCTTCCTTTCTTCCGACGTTTACGTGTCGGAAAGCCGGTTCATCGTTCGCAGCCCCGAAAAGTCGGCCGTTTCCGGGGTCGGGTTGCTGCTCAAGGGCGCGGGCTTTGCCAATGCCGGTGACGAGATCTTCGCCGCCTCGGAGTTCGTGAACTCGCGCGATGCGCTTCAGGTGCTCAACCAGGGCGAAGCGTTCCGCAAGGCCTATACAGCGCCCGGCATTTCCATATTCGACCGGTTCGACCCGCTTGGCCTGTCAGGCTCTTTCGAACAGCTCTACACATATTATCAGGGCAAGGTCGTGACCGAACACGATCATGCGTCGTCGATCACCAAACTTTCGGTCAAGGCCTATACGCCGCAGGATGCCCGGCGGTTCAACACCAAGCTTCTGGAAATGGCCGAGGCCACGGTCAACCGGCTGAACGACCGCGCCAGGCTGGATCTCATCCGCACGTCGAAGGGCGAGGTTGAGGCTGCCAAGGAGCGCGCGCAGAAGTCCGCGCTGGCGCTCTCGCTGTTTCGCAACCGGGCCGGCGTGGTGGACCCCGAAAAACAGGCGACCGTCCAGATCCAGATGATTGCCAAGTTGCAGGACGAACTGATCGCCACGCGTACGCAACTGGCTCGGCTAAAGGCGGTTGCGCCGCGCAATCCGCAGATCGTCGTGCTTGAAGCGCAGGCGACCAGCCTCGCGGCCGATATCGATGCGGAACTGAAGAAAGTGGCCGGTGGCAGCAAATCGCTTTCGTCCAGCGCGGCGGAATATCAGCGGTTGCAGCTTGAAAGCCAGTTTTCCGACCGCGCGCTCGCCGCGGCAATGGCTTCACAGCAGGAAGCCGAGAACGAAGCGCGCCGCAAGCAGGCCTATGTCGAACGGATCGTCGAACCCAACCTGCCCGACTATGCGATCGAACCGCGCCGGATGCGCGGCATTCTTTCCACGCTGCTTTTCGCGCTTATCGCCTGGGGCGTGCTTTCGATGATGCTGGCCGGCGTGCGCGAGCACCAGCAATGACGCAGCCGCAGGCCGACCAGCGAAGCCTGCGCGCGGGGCTGCGGGTCCAGAGCCGGGTCGTGTCGGCCTTGCTGCTGCGCGAAATCATTACCCGTTACGGCCGCCACAACATCGGGTTCCTGTGGCTTTTCGTTGAACCGATGCTGTTCACCCTGGCGGTGACGTTGCTGTGGGTCGGGCTTGATCTCAACCACGTCAGCAGCCTGCCGATCACTGCCTTTGCCGTGACGGGGTATTCCAGCATCCTGCTGTGGCGCAACATGCCGGGCCGGCTGATCGGATCGGTCGGGCCGAACCTTTCGCTGATGTACCATCGCCAGGTGAAAGTGGCCGACATCTTCGTTTCGCGCCTGATGCTGGAGTTCATGGGCGCTACGATGTCGTTCATCGTGCTGACGGTGGTGTTCACCATCTTCGGCTGGATGACCTGGCCGGAAGACCTGCTCAAGGTCATGCTGGGGTGGTTGATGCTGACGTGGTTCGGCTGCGGTCTGGGCATCCTGATGGGCGCGCTCGCCGAAGATTACGAAATCATCGAGAAGCTGTGGCATCCCTTTGCCTATCTCATCATGCCGCTGTCGGGCGCCGGGTTCATCGTCGATACGCTGCCCAAGGCCGGGCGGGATCTGATCCTGTACCTGCCGATGATCAACGCGGTCGAATACCTGCGCGAGGGGTTCTTCGGGTCGGCGATGGTGGCGCATTACGACCTTGCCTACATGGCGGTCGCAAACTTTGTCCTGACTGCGCTGGGCATTGCCAAGCTGCGGATCATCAGCAGGAAGGTGGTGCCTGAGTGATCCGCCTTGTCGACCTGTGCAAGAGCTACCCGACCTCGCACGGCCCGCATCAGGTTTTCCGCGACATCAACCTGGTCGTCGACCGTGGCGAGAAGGTCGGCATTCTGGGGCGCAACGGCGCGGGCAAATCCACGATGATCCGCTTGCTGAGCGGCGCTGAACAGCCGACCTCAGGGCGCGTCGAACGGCTGATGTCGGTGTCATGGCCCTTGGCTTTCGGCGGTGCCTTTCAAAGCGCGTTGACCGGGCTGGACAACCTGCGTTTCATCTGCCGCATCTATGGCATGCCCTGGCGCGACAAGATCGACTATGTGCAGGACTTCTCCGAACTTGGCCGGTACCTCTACGAACCGCTTCGCATCTATTCGTCGGGGATGCGGGCGCGGCTGGCGTTCGCGCTGTCGATGGTGATCGAGTTCGACTGCTTTCTGATCGACGAGGTCGTGGCCGTCGGCGATGCGCGCTTCCATGAAAAGTGCCATGTCGAACTGTTCGAAAAGCGGGCTGACCGCTCGCTGATCATCGTCTCGCATGATGCAAATTACGTGCGCGAACATTGTTCGAAACTGTGCGTGCTGTCGGAAGGCAATCTGTCGGTCTTCACTGATGCCGATGAAGCCTTTGCCTTCTATCACGAGGCTATCCACCTGCGATGAACCGGCCGGGGCCGACCGTCCGGCTATGCCGCGCTGCGCTTGCGCTGCCGGGTGTCGCGGTCCTGGCGCTGCGGGCCTGGGCTACCTTGGAGCCTGAGCACTGGTCCGCGCTGGCCGATCGGCTGGAACCGCTGGTCGCCGCGCGGCCGCAATCGGCATGGCTGCATTTGCTGCACGGCCGGGCCTTGCGTTCGGGGAGGCGGGCGGACGAGGCAGCGAGCGCCTGCCGCCGTTCACTGGCCTTGCGCCCGGACGGGGCCGATGCGCTGCTGGAACTGGGGCGGTGCCTGAAACAGGCCGGTTCGCGCGACGCGGCCATCGCCGCGATGCGCGATGCTGCGGTGCGCGGGTCGCCCGCCGCACGGCGCGAACTGTGCCGCTATGCCGCGCGCGCGGCCTTGCCGGAACGCGAACCGGGGATTTACGCGCGGGCGGACTATACCGCCTTCATCGCCGCCAATCCTGTTCCGCCGCCGCCACATGGCCCTGTTGCTGCGTGTTTCACGCTGTACCCGGCCACAGGCGGCGCGCTGCATCCGCTGACCATCCAATCGCTTGGACGCCAGGCCCATGCAGCGTGGCATCTGGCCGGTACGCATCCGCCGCCCGCGTGGGCCGGGTTGCCGCAGTACGACATCGTGCTGCCCCACGCCGCTATTCTCGACCCGCAGGCCCTCGCGTGGATCAACCATGCCGCCGCAGCAACCGGCGCGGCGGTGGTGCGTGCCGATCACGATCATTACGATCCGCAAACCGGGCGGCGCGCCGATCCGGTGTTCCTGCCGCAACCGGATTTCCTCTGGACCGAAGGCGAAGGCGCCATCGTGCGCCTTGAAGCCGTGCGCCGCGGCACTGGCCAGGGCGCGATCGCGCAGGTGCCGCTGGTGCTGCTGTCTATCCTGCGCGAAGCGGACGAGGCCGCCTTTCGCCGCTTGCCCGATGCGGAACCCGGCCGGATCTCGGCGATCATTCCCACGCGCGACAATCCGGCGATGCTGGCAGACGCCGTGGCCAGCCTGCGAGCCACGGCGGCGCACCCCGATCTTGTAGAGGTGGTGATCGTCGACAACGGCAGCCGCACCCGCGAAGGCCGCGCGATGCTCGACCGGCTCGCACGCGAAGGCGCCGCGCGCATCGTGCCGTTTGATGAGCCGTTCAACTGGTCGCGGGCCAGCAATGTGGGGGCCGCGGCGGCGACCGGACAGACGCTGCTGTTCCTGAATGACGATACCGTGATGCAGACCAGCGGTTGGGACCGGATACTGGCGGGGTTGGCGGCAAACCCGGCGGTCGGCGTGGTCGGTGCGCGGATGCTTTATCCCGACGGGACGATCCAGCATGGCGGGTTCGTGTTCGGCATGGACAACGGGCCACAGCACGAAGGCCGGTGGATGCCCAGGGACGATGCTGGCCCGGCGGGCCGCTGGACTGCCACAAGGCAGGCGGTGGCCGTGACCGGCGCATTCCTGGCTGTCCGCGCAGAAAGCTTCGCGGCGCTTGGCGGGTTTGATGAAAACACCTTCCGCATCGATTTTGCCGATGTCGATTTCTGCCTGCGGATGCGCGCGTCGGGCAAGGCCGTGGCCTATTGCGGCGCGATCACGCTGACCCACCATGAATCGGTATCGCGCGGCCTCAACCTCGGCCGGGCGAAGCGACGGCGCATGCGGGCGGAATGGCGCCGGTTCGCCGCGCGGTGGGGCGCGCGCGCAGAATTAGACCCCGGCTATCATCCAGTTTGGGCGCGAACGGGTGCTGCCTATGACGGAATAACCCAACTTGACATTTTAAGCGAAAAGTATGTGCCTGTATCAGTCAATGACTGGCGTTTGACTTTAGATTGCAGCCAAAGTGGAAATATGAGATAAAGGTTTTCGCATAATGCAAGTCAAGAAATCCAGATTTGTATCGAACCAAACTCCGATCATATCCATTCCAAGATCATTTGCGAGGTAATTTGCACATATCTCATTGAAGAATGTATAATGTACTGATACTATATAATCATTTCTAAGCATAGGAACTTGGAAAAATAACACTCCACCTTCATTAAGGTCATTAATTAGTTCTTCTAATAAGTCTCGCATATTTGGAAGATGTTCAAGGACATGCATTGATGCAATGGCGTCATAGCCAGGAGGCACTGAAGCAAGGCTGTCATGTAATGAAACCTTATGCCTTAAAGGCATATGGCTGTGAACTTCCGAAAGAACATTAAGGGTAAGTTCAACAGCATATATTCTATCAAATGACCGGGCGGCGGCGGCAGCCGTAATGCCTCTACCAGCCCCAAAATCGATCAATGAACCAGTATTCAGGTCTGGAACTTGCTCGATCAGAAAATCTATCATCTTATTTTCGGATACTTTTGAATCTATATCCTTGATGTATTCAGGTGTTAAAGCATAAAAATCATCTGATGACATAGCTTGAATTGACCGGTCATCATCTCCAGAAATTACGCGCTTTAGGTCGGTCATGTTTAGAATTGCATGGCATTTCATGCACTGCCATAGTTCTACAATTCTTCCGTCAACGTCTGCCCGTAATTCATGCCGCGCAAGATTTTTGGATTCTCGGCAAACAGTGCAGGATACATCTTTTTCAAGATTCAGTGGCTGTTCAACAATATCCTCGGTTGTTTTAGCGATCGGTCCGTCATTCATGATAGGCTCCAAACTATCTTTGGAGGTCGGATATATTTCAAAAAATTATAAAGCATCGAATTAGAACTTCAATTCACCGAGCTTCTCCGGGTGATCGAGGTGACTGTGGCGGGTGTACTGAGCGAGAATGTGCATCAGCGACTGGTGGAGATCTTCGACCACGCCGTAGTTCTGGCAATCGACATGCAGGCTGACATCGGCCAGGTGGCGCGAAGGCGCACCGGCAAAGCCGGTCATGGCGATGGTGCGGATACCCTTTGCCCTTGCCAGTTCCAGCACGCGCACGATGTTGGGTGATGCCCCGGAGGAGCTTATGGCGATGAGCAGGTCGCCCGGTTCCCCCAGCGAATCGAGCTGGAAGGTGAACATTTCCTCGCTGCCGATGTCGTTGACGATGGCGGTGATGAGCTCCACGGTCGTGGACAGGCTGTAGACCTTGGGGCGCAGCGCGGTGTCGGTGCGGATGCCTTTCAGGCAGTCGCACACCAGGTGGTTGGCAATTGCCGCAGACCCGCCGTTGCCGCAGGAATAGATGCGGCCGCCTGCCTTTGTCGTTTGCGCGATCAATTCGCCCGCGGCAGTGATGGCCGCCGGGTCTATGGTGGCGGCGGCAGCGGCCATGAGGGTGAAGTATTCCCCGGCGTAATTGCCGGCGCCTTCGATCAGGCGGTCGGGAAAATAGGGCACGCGAATGGTCCTCCGGTCAGCGGGGGCTGTAGAACAGGATGCGGCTGCCAAGCGGTTCGAACCCGAACTTCACCTGGCGCAGGCCGATGGCGTTGGCGATGTCTTCATGCCGTTCGCGCGGTGCGTAGAACATCATGAACCCGCCTTCGCCAGCGCCCAGCAGTTTGCCGCCCAGCGCGCCTGCGCCGATCGCGGCATCGTACCATGCGTCGATTGCGCTGCTGGAGATACCGGCGGTCAGCGTTTTCTTGAGCGCCCAGTTTTCATCGAGAATATGCCCGAAACTGTCGATGTTGCCCCGGCCCAGTTCATCGCGCAGCAGATAGGTCAGTTCGACCATGCGCTTGAGCGCGGCCTGCTTTGCCAGGTCACTGCCGGTTTCGGCGGATTGGTTGGCGAGAATGGCCGAGGCACTGCGGGTGATGCCGGTATAGAAGACGATGATCCGCTGTTCGAGCAGTTGCTGCAGATCGCGGCGCATGATGACCGGGCTGACCGAAACGCGATCATCCTGGTGGAACTCGATCAGGTTCATGCCGCCATAGGCCGCGGCATACTGGTCCTGCTTGCCGATCGGCTGGCCACAGCGTTCGATTTCGATCTCGCAACTGCCGCGCGCGAGATATTCGGCAGAAACGTGCGCGCCCTGATAGGCGCTGAGCACGTTGAGCAGGCCCACGGTGAAGGTGGAAGACGAACCCAGCCCCGTCCCGCGCGACGGGATATCGGCAGTCGTGGTGATTTCCACCCCGCCCCGCATCCCGCGCAGATCGAACGCGGCGCGCACCAGTTCGTGGTCGATCTCGTCGATCGAGGTGACTTCTTCGGTGCGCGAATAGGCAAGGCGAATGCCGCCGTCGAACTTGCGGTTGATGCTGACGTAGACGTACTTGTCGATGGCGGTGCTGAGCACCGCACCGCCGTGCTCACGGTAGAATGCGGGCAGATCGCTGCCACCTCCGACAAAACTCATGCGCAACGGGGTCTGGCTGATAATCACGCGGGCTGTTCCTGCGAGGGGGTTGCCGGGGAGCGGGCTGCGGCGATCACGTGGTCAACGGCATCCGTGATGGAGCGTGCGCGCATGGTCGGTTCGGCGGGGTGTTTGCCATCGGCGCCCCGCTCACCGGTATCGACGAGGACGGAGCGAAGCCCGGCGGCCTGTGCCATGGCGATGTCTGCCGTGCTGTCACCGATCATCCACGACTGCGCCAGGTCGATGTTCATGGCTTCGGCGGCGGCCATGACCATGCCGGTTGCGGGCTTTCGGCAATCGCATTCACGCTTGAGCGCGGGCACTTCGCCGGGATAGCCCGCATGGGGATGGTGCGGGCAGTAGTGGATCGCATCGAGATAGGCACCGGCCTTGCCCAGCTCGCTTTCCAGCCGTGCGTGGATGCGTGCCAGCCCCGCTTCGTCCACTTCGCCGCGCGCCAGCACCGGCTGGTTGGTGATGAGCACGACGCGGTATTCCGCTTCGTTCAGCCGCCGCACCGCTTCGCCGGCCCCTTCGATCAGTTCGAGATCCTCCGCGCGCGAAAGGTGGCCGCGCAGATGGTTGAGCGTCCCGTCGCGGTCGAGAAAGACGGCGCGCTGCGGCGTACAGCGTCTGGCCCGTGCCACCACGCCGCTGCGCAGATGATTCTCGGCCTTGTCGAGCCTGGCCGGGGTGCCGATGTCCTTGATGTATTCGAAGCTGACATAGCCGCGGATTCGGGCGCCTTCTGCGACCAGCGCGGGGAACAGATCCTTGGCGAAATCGCCCGCCTGCATTCGCCCGACCCACGGTTCCAGCAGAGACCGGTCGACCACGTAGAATGCGGCGTTGACGAGGTTGCGCAGCCATGCGCCGGGCGGGTGGGGGTAGGAATGAAAGGCGCGAACCCAGCCCGCCTCATCGATTTCCACAAGGTCCGAGTCTGCAGGGTGGTCGTTGGGGTGGAGCAGCAGCGTTGCCTGCGCTCCGCTGCGCGCATGGTCGGCAAGCATGTGGGCAATATCGAGATCGAACAGCGTATCGCCATAGACCACGATGAAACGGTCGTGCAGCCGGTCAAGGCAGGCCAGTGTTGCCCCGGCGGTTCCGCGCGGGTCGCCATCGTCGATCAGCGTGACCTTTACCGGCAGGTCAAGCTGCGCGACAAACGCCTCGATCTGGTCGGCCGCGTGGTTGACGAGCAGGACGATGTCATCGCACCCCGATTGCACAAGGGCTTCGATCTGGCGCCGCAGCAGCGGCGTGCCATCAACATCGACCAGCGGTTTGGGCTTGCCGTTCAGCCGACTGGCCAGCCGGGTTCCCTTCCCGCCTGCAAGGATGATCGCCTGGACCATCAGGCGGCTTCACCGGCGATGATTTCCTGCACAGCCTTTGCCACAGCTTCCTGCGAGGAGAGCCGCGGCGCCCATCCGGTGGCGAGCAGCTTGTCGACCGAATAGCTGAACTTCGGCACATCCCCGACCCAGCCGCGATTGCCTTCGCCGAACTGGATGCGTGCGGCGGGCTTGCAGGCATCCCGTACCGTTTCCGCAATGAAGCGGACGGTCACGCCTTCGTCGGTCGGCCCGATATTGTAGAACGCAAAGGTTTCCTTGCGGTCGGCAATGTGCAGCATCCCGGCGACGAGGTCGGATACGTGAAGGTAGGACTTCTGCTGCGTACCGTTGCCAAGCACGTCCAGCACATCGGGCGTGGCCTGGAGCTTGCGCACGAAGTCGAGGATCACCCCGTGTGTCGCCGGAACGCCGATCACGTTGGGGAAGCGGAACACCGATACGCGGTCGATGTACGCTTCCTTGGCCGCGCGCAACTGCGCTTCCGAGGCCAGCTTCATCGCACCGTAGTTCGAAATCGGCAGCAGCGGGCCGATGTTTTCGTGGATGCGGTTGTCCCCGTGATCGCCATAAATGGCCGAACTTGACGCGAAATGGATCACCGGGATGGCGCGCCGCTTCATCACGTCGAGGATCGCAACCGTGGTCATGAAGGTTTGCTGCAGGTCGACACGGTAATCGGCAACGCCAGCGGGGATGTCCGAATTGGCGGCCATGTGCCAGATTTCGTCAACCACAAGGTTGCCAAGCGCGTCATCCAGCAGTTGCGGGTCGCTGCAATCGGCCTTGATGAAGGCGAAGCCGTTGCGCCTGGCGATGGCCTCCATGTTGCCGACCGTACCGCGCGAAAGGTCGTCCACTACGGTGACTTGCTCCCCACGGTCGAGCAGGGCGCTGGCCAGATTGACACCGATGAAACCGGCGCCACCGATGATAAGGTGCACACTCACTTGTCAATGTCCTTCATGCGTTTGCGGGCGAACCTGCGATCAGGCTCCAGCCGCGCGTTGTAGCGGAACGGCGTTGTGACGCGCCATGCGTTCCACGATCAGTGTTTCCACCCGCTTTGCCATGTCTTCCTCGCTAGGGAAGGTAGCGGCGAAAGCCATGCCATTTGCGCTGCGCCGGGCCAAGGCCTCTGCGTCATCCAGCAGCGCCGCCATGTCCTTGGCCATCTGCACGGGATCGGCATCGGCAAGCAGGGCGATGTCGTGGCGATTGTCGTAGTTCACCTCGTTGCCTGGGCGGTTGAGGTCGATCACCGGCAAGCCGCATGCCATCATTTCATAGGGCACAAGGCTGGGGTTGGTGGTCGAAAATACCAGACCGGCCGCAGAGGTCGCGTACAGATGGGCAAGGTCGTTCAAGGTCGGCACGATGTCGAGATAGGTGACTGGGTAGTCCTGCGGATGCTGCTTGGCGCTGCCGGAACCGAAAAACAGGATTTCATAATCCGGCTTGATGCGGTGGAACTCCTTGAGCGCCATCGTTCCGATCAGGAAACAGCGCCGCGCCATTTCCGGCTTGGCAAAGAACAGAACCCGTTTTGCCCGCGGCGCGCCGTTGGCCGCGGCGGCGTTGTAGATCGTGTCGTCCACCGGAAAACGGAACGAATCCGCCTCCATCGCATAATCGCGGCGCAGGATATGCGCGCACCATGGGCCGGAGGTGATTGCGTAGAGGTTCTTGCGGTAAGTGTTCTCGGCCAGGATGTATTCCGAACCCATGGGGTAGAACGCAGGTTCGAAGTCCTGCACGAAGTACATGATCTCTCCCACCAGCGACCGGACGGATTCGGCCAGCGCAACCGTTGACCAGTGCGTTGCCATCAACACGTCTTCGTTATCGACCCTGCCGGAGAACCGCCTGACCGGGCCTTCGAACGGGTAGAAATGCTGGCGGACCGTCTTGCGCAGGTCGGCCGCGCTCATGTCCGTGTCGGAGAAGTACAGGCGGACGTCGTGGCCGAACTGCTCCAGATGGTACGCCGCGCGCAGGATGTTGCGGTGCCCGCCGCCGCCGATGATAAGGCCCGGCACGATCCACCCAATCTTGAGCGACGTGCTCTTGCGCACCCGGACCGGGACCGGCTGTTCAAGGCCATAGGCGACGAGCGCGGCGCGCGCTGCCTTTTCGGATGAAAAACGGTCGATGGCGGTTGCCCTTGCCGCCGCGCCGATACGGTCACGCAGCGCCGCATCGGCAACCAGAGCGCCGATCTTTTCTTCCCATTCCTGCGGAGTGGATGCGAGCATGCCGTTCTGGCCATCGGCTATTGCGGCTGCAAACGGAGCCGTCCGGCTTGCCACCGTCGGCACGTCGACCAGCGCGGCTTCGAAGAACTTGAGTTCGCTCTTGCCTTCGCAGAACACGTCGCCTTCTTCTAGCGGCGCCAGGTTGATGTCGCATTCCGCAAGGCTGCGGAGCATCGCGGCGGGAGGCATGAACCCTGCGCGTTCGATGCGTTCCGCAAACGGCACCCAGCTTTCGTCAAGATCGAGCAGGCCGACCAGCCGGAACACGATCGCCGGGTTGCGCCGCATCAGCGCCTGCAGCGCCGGGGCGCATTGCGCGAAATCGCGCGCGTGGGTTTTCGACCCGGAAAAATACCCGATCCGCACCCGTTCACCCGTGCGCTTGCGCCCGTCACGAAGCTGGTCTGCCAGATCGCGCTGTTCGAGATTGACCGAATTGGGCACGATGTGCGCTTCGCGGCCAAGTTCGAGCATCTTCTGCTGGAGCGGCTGCGTCGTCGTCGTGGCGACGTTGCAACTGAACATCATCGAACGGTAGGCACGCACGCCCCATTCGTAATCCGCCTGCCCTGCCGGGGGCAGTTCCGCGACTCCGGCGATCGTGGGAATGATGTCCGGTTCGAAAACATAGTCGTCGACGTCGAAGACCGTCTTGATCCGGTTGACGCGGCAATATTCCAGCACTTCGACAATGCGTTTGGCCGGATCGAACGGTGCGCGGAAAAAAACGACCACGCGCGGCCGCAGATTCCTGTCAACGATCTGCCCGCACTGGCTGAAGTCCATGACTTCGGCGCGGTAGTTCCAGTGTTCCAGGCCCTCAACAATGTTGTGAACCCGATACCGTTTTGATTCACCCTCCCAGCAACCGATCAGGAAAAGAACGTCACAGGTATATTCGCCATCGGTCATTGCTGCTGGCTCCGGCCGGTAATTTTCTTGAACGTGCGTCCGATCCAGCGGACGGGGCGGGTCAGCGCCCAGCTTAGCGAATTGCGGAAACGCGCAAGCGTCGCCTCGGCATGATCCAGCCGGTAACGAAGGGCGTTGAGTTCGCTTTCCAGCGCGGACGCGCGTGCCAGAGCCTCCGGCAGGCGTTCGGCCTGACCGCGCATTGCGTTGGCTTGCGTTTCGGCATCGGCGAGCTTGCTCGACACGTCGGCAATCGTGCGCCGCACCGCATCCAGATCGCGTTCCTGATCCGCATTGATCTTGCGCAGGGAATCGGCCTCTCTGGCCAGCGCATCGTATTCTGCCGCTTTTGCCATAAGGCTGGCGTTGGCGTTGCTTTCGACCACCGCGAGACGGTTCTGGCTTTCGAACAGCATTTGCCGCAGTTCCGATGCTTCGTTCCGCGCGGCCGCCACATCGCTTTCCAGCAATTTGCCCTCAAGCTCTGCAATCCGCCCGCGCAGTTGCTCGACCTCCGACAGCCGGGAAAGCTGGTTGCGCATATCGGCGACGGAGGATTTGATAGCCAGGGTTTCCTGCTGGATCCCGGTAAGCGTTGAATGGCGGTCCTGCTCGGCCATCAGGGCCTGCTTTTCCGTGTCGAGCGCATGGATGCGGGCAAGGTGGTCGTTCTCCGCCTGGCGAAGAACCCCGACATCCTTTTCAAGCGTGAGTATGTAGCTGTCATCATTGAGGGTGATGACCGGGGTTGCCGGCCGGTTTCCTTCGATCGGAGCGTCACTTGCAAGGAACACGAAATAGTCTGCATGATCCATGCCGATCTTGTCCGAAACCGAGATGACAGACTCGATTTTCGTGGGACATTCGCGGCCAACGAAGGAAGTGAAACAATTCCGTTCGAAAAACGGTTCGACATACTTGAAGCGTTGCTTGAGCAGACCGAAAATTTCCTCAAAGCTCATTTCGTGGACGTGGAAGTGCGTCCGGATATCATCGAGCGGTCGCGGTGTGGAAATGGCCAGGATACCATCGTCGCGCAAAGCGTCCTTGATCAGGTCCAGGACTGTTTCCTGCTGCTCGATATGTTCGATCAATTCGAAACAGGTGACAAGGTCATAGCCTTCGCCACGTACGATCGCGGTCGCGTCGGATTGCGTGAATGACACGGCGGGGTGGTAGTAATTGTGCCGCGCGTGTTCGATCGCTTCGTCCGAAAGATCGATGCCGAGAACCGATTTCGCGCCTGCCTTTGCCAGCCACTGCGAGCCGTAGCCGACACCGCAGCCTACATCCAGGATGTCCTTGCCGCCCGCGTATTGCGCGGCGAACGCATAGCGCGCGACATGCTCCTGATACATCTTCCCGGCGAAGGTGGGTTCGCAATCTACCGCGCCGGGAACGATACGTTCTCCTGTAAAACCAAGACTCAAGGCGTTCTCCCGTTCATTCTGCCATCGTCCGCGGCGGCGTATGTCGCAAACTGGCCGCTTCTCCAAACCGCGCGGCAAAACGCGCGACCATTGTGTCGAAAGCATTCGCCTGCGCTGCCAGTTCCCGGCTTGCCTTTCCTAGACTCGCGCGGCGATCAGGGAAAGCGACGAGTTGCGCGACCAGCGCAGCCAAGGCGGGGATATCGCCGGGATCATAGGCAAGCGCGTTGCGGCCGAACTGGACCAGTTCGGGAATGCCATCGACAGGGGTGGAAATAACCGGCAAGCCGAAGCTCATCGCCTCGACAATAGCCAGCGGCGCGCTTTCCTGGCGTGAACAGCACACCAGCGCGTCCGCCGCAGCATAGTACAAGGCCGGGTCGTTCACCGGCCCTTCGAAGTCAACCATCGCCTGGCGTTCTGGGGGAAGGCTGGCAAGTTCGCGCTCCATGATCGCGCCATACTTCGGCTCGACGATCGCCCCGACGATCTTGATGCGCAGCCGCCCGTTGCAATCGTCCGGGAGGCTTGCGACAGCGCGGACTATGTCAGCCTGTCCCTTGCGGGCCGAGATGCTGCCTATCAGCACGATGCAGCAGGTAGAATTGTCCAGCTCCAGCCGGGCGCGGGCATCGTTCCGCGGCCAGCGGGACAGCCCTTGCGCGATTCGCCCATCGGGAATCCCGTGCCGGATCAGTTCGAAGTTGTTGCGGGTGGACATCGGCAGCCAACGCCGCCGCGTTGCGTCGGCAACTTGCACCACCCGGTATGCTTGCGCGAACGCTGCAAAGGCGCGCGCGCGCATCCGCACACGCAACTTGCGAAAATAGCTGTGCCACGGCCCGCCTTCGTGCTGCCACCAGACCGCGCCAAGCCCCGCGCGATCCGCCGCGTCCACGGCAGGGTGCATATCCAGCGTGTTGGCGAGAATCACGTCCGCGCCCAAGACCCGGTACGCATCGACGAGTTGCGCTACGAAGCCGTTGAACTGTTCCACAGTGGCCCGCCGCCGCGGCGCTGACACCAGGGCAATGGGTATCCCGGCGGCGTTCAATCGGTCGGACAATTCGCCGTGTCGTGGACTGATGACCGCCGGATCGGCAAGCCCGGAGTGCTTCAACGCGCACAGCAGGTCGACCAGCAGGGTCTGCGCCCCTTCCCGGTCGAGGTTATGGCTCACCGCGACAACCCGTAAAGGCGTTGCCGTTTCGCGGGCGGGCGCGTGGCGTATTGGCTGAAACTGCGCTTCCTGTGCGCCGAGGTTGGGGTTGTACCAACGGTCATCGTGACCCGCCAGCGTGGGCGCCTGCCCGGAGGCGCTTCCGCCGACCGTGACGTCGACATCGCCGCAGCACACGGTGTCCAGACCATGGGTGCGGGCCTGTCCGGCCAGCCACGCGACAAGTTCGGCGCAGCTTGCTACCTCAACCGGTATGGGTGGCAACGACGATAGCACCGACGCGTTGATCGCCACGCACGTGGCGGGCGCGGAAAGGCATTCGCGTGCCACGCGGGCGAGATACATTTTCCCGTGCCGGTGCGCTGGCAGTCTGACGAAGGCCGGCTCCATTGCGGCGGCGGTACGCGGTCGCACGAACCCGGCATTTTGCAGGCGGCCGTCCGGCCCGATTACGCGGGCAGCTGCGATGCCGACCGTGGGCAGGGTAGCGTAACCAGCCAACTGCTCCAGCCATCCGGGGTGGCTCGGCGTGGCACCGTTGTGGAGGAGCACTGCAGTCTGGCCGCGGAACAGCGCCAGCGCATGATCGAGCCGCTTTCCCAGCGACCCGCGCTCGGCCACCGAACGGTCGAGCAGGTCGATCCGGTCGGCAATCTCCGGCGGCAGGTGCGCGATCGGCGGCCCCGCCCAGACCATTTTGGTCACGGCTGGCAGCGACCGGACGACGGTGGCGAGCCACGACAGGTCTGGCGCAGCCCCGCTTTCGCAATAGAGGATCACGCCCGGCGGCGGGTCTTGCGCGGCGAACTGCGGAGCGAAAAGGCCGATACCGGCGCGTTCCGCCCACGCTGGCTGGGCTGCGGCTGCGCGGATACCCCGTCGTGCAAGGGCTTCGTTCACCGCTCTTTGCCCGGCAAGGATGCTGTGCGGTTTTTCGGCTGCGCTCAGCGCGGTCGATCCGGGCAGAACGCGCCAGTGGTAGAGCATGCGCGGCAGATGCGCGACACGGTGCGCCCGTTCGCTTGCGCGCAGGGCCAGGTCATAGTCCTGACTGCCGTCAAACGGCGTGCGCATCCCGCCCAGTTCAAGGAACAGCGCCCGCCGGATGACCATCGCATGGCCAAGGTACATGTGGCTGAGCAACAGCGTGGGCGACCAGCCCGGCTTGAACGCGGGGCTGTGCCTTCGTCCGTCCCTGTCGATCTTGTCGCTGTCGCAATAGGCAAGGCCGATGGCCGGATCTTCCCGCAGCGCCAGTGCAAAGGCAGCAAGGCAATCGGGGGCAAGCAGATCGTCCTGGTCAAGGAACAGCAGGAACTCGCCGGTCGCAAGGTCTGCCGCGGCGTTTGTGGCGTGGCTGATGCCCCCGTTGCGATCCAGCGCGGTTACCCGGATGCGCGCGTCCTGCGTGGCGATTTCGTCCAGGAAGGCCCGCAGATCGGGCGCGTTGCTCCCGTCGTCGCACAGGCAAAGCTCCCACCGCGTACCGATCTGGTCCCTGACCGAAGCGATTGCCGCGGCGAGCAGATCCATGTCCGGGCGATAGATCGGCATGACCACGCTGATAAGCGGCAGCCTTTCGCCGTGACGCTCCAGTTCCGCTGCCAGCGCAGCCCGGCGCATCGCAGTCAGCCGGTTGTGGGCAATCCAGTCGCAGTAAGGGTCAAGCGGCCGGAGCAGCGCCCGGCGGTCCGGCGCCAGCCATGGGGCAAGCAGCCTGCGTGCAAGGCGGGCACGCCAGAATGATGCAGTCTGCCGGTTCACAATCCCGCTATGCCTGCCCGGCAGCAGCCGGACGCTTCGCAAGGTGATCGGAAGCCCTGCCGCAACCGGGCGATGTTGCCCGCATCATTCCGGCAGCATCGGGTGGCCCTCGAACCGGGCGATGGCGTGGCGTACGACGAGATCGATCGCTTCTTCCGAGAAGAAGCCGCCGGGAATCAGGCAGCGGTCGATCAGCACGCGGCGGAAAGCGGCGAAGGTTTGCGGGTCGGGCCCTTGCGGGGCCTGCCAGAAGGCATCCAGCCCGCCCTGACAGGTGATTCCGGCGATATCGTAGACCGCGCTGCCGAGCACCACGACCGGGATGCCCATCGACAGGCCCAGCGTGCCGCTGGTGCTGTTGATCGTGACCATCCCTTGCGATTTGCGGGCCACCGGCACGATATCCCCGCCGGGCAGGTAATCGACCCGGCCGGCCACGCCGAACCGCAGCGCCATGTCGCTGGTGACCTGCTGCCAATCACGCACGCCGTTGTCGAGCGGGTGTTCCTTGACCACCAGCCGCGTGCCCGCCGGGGCATGGGCGGCGAACGAGGAAATCACTACCTTGAGCGCCTCGGCAATGCCGGCAAACGGCGAATGCAGGCGGATCTGGGCATCCGAATCGAGTTGCAGCGGGAACAGGAAATAGGGTGTATCGGCAGTGGCCAGCCGGTCCATCAACCGCGCGGCGGCGGCGTTGCGCTGCTTGGACCGGCCGAGTTTGCGCAGCCAGCCCATGCCTTCGACCAGCGGATGCCACGGACGGTGGTTGTTCCAGTGCTTGTAATACCACCGGGTCAGCACATCGGCCACGTTGTAGGCCAGCCCTTCCAGCGCGCGGCGGCGGAACGAGGATGGCACCTGGCGGTGTTCGGGCACCGGCGGCAGCGATGCGGCGGTTTCGAGATACCACTGCGGATCGCGCGGCAGGGTGGAGTGCCCGTTGACACCGCCCGCTTCGAAGGTGACCCAGTCGGGCCGGACATAGCCTTCTTCGAAGACGTGGACGGGAATCTTCAGTTCCCGGCAGACGCGGGTTGCCGCCATGTGGTGATCGCGGCAATCGCCGAACAGGACAACATCGGTGATCCCGTTCTGGCAGATGATATCTTCCAGCGCCCTGGGCCATTCGGACAGGGGCGCGCGGAAATCGATTCCGCCCGGCAACCGCCAGAACAGCCGGTCCCCGCCGTTGAAGTTCACCTTGAACACGCGATGTCCATCGCGGATCAGGCCCATGCCAAGGCGGCGGAACAGTGGCCCCATCAGCCCTTGCAGCAACAGCACGGTCCGCTTTCCCCGCGGCGCAACCGGAGGGATCGCAACGTTCGATTCGTGGCCCGGATCACGGAATACGGCCGATGACGGCGCAGCGGCGGGAGGGCTTTGCAAGGCAACCATTTCAGCGTCCAATAATCCCAAGATCGGCCCGCGTCGATGCGCTGGCGCACATTTTACGCAGCAGTTGCATCCGGTTGGAAGCTGTCTGCCGATGACAGGGGGTTTGACAGTTGGTATTGCCCCGCGTCCGCGCCGGTTTGGCCCCGTGCGGCACAACGGCATCGGAATGTTGGTGGCTAAGTTTCTGATATTTTTGGCGATGCTTGCAGGTTCGGTAGTGCTGGACCGGCTTGTTCGGCCCCGCCCGTTACGCCGCGCATCGGTGACTGGCCGCTCCCTGCCCGGCATCGCGTTGCATTGCGCGATCACGTCCGTGGTGTTCGGTTTGCTCCTGGCGATCTGCGGCAACGCTACGGCATCCGCGCTGTTGACGCTGGCACTGGTCGGGCTGTTCGTCATGGTATCCAATGCCAAGCAGGCCATGCTGGGCGAACCGCTGGTCTTTTCGGACCTTGCGCTCATCGCCGCTGTTTTTCAGCATCCACAGTTTTACATGTCGGCGTTGAGCGGGGCGCAGAAGGTGGCGCTGGGGGTTCTGGCGCTGGCCTTGCCGGGGTTGCTGTGGTGGCTGTTCGTGCCCGATCCTGCGCCGCATGGCATCGGTGCGGCGCTGGCGGTGCTGGGTGTGGGGCTTATCGCGCTGTCCTTGCGGCTGGGGCCGTGGTCCGCGCTGGCCCGCGTGCCGGATGGGGAGGCGGACGTTGCCCGTCACGGCTTGCTGGCAACGCTGTTGCTGCACTGGGCGCGCTGGCGTGCAACGCCCGATCCGGCGCCGTGCCCGCCGTTGCGCGCCTGTACCGCCCGGACGCCCGACCGTGCCGAAATCGCCATCGTGATTCAGTGCGAATCGTTTGCCGATCCGGTGGCGCTGTTCGGGGACGATGCGCTGGCTCTGCCGGGGCTTGCCGCCGCACGCGCAGTGGCGTGGCAGGCAGGCAATCTGGAGGTTTGCGGCTTTGGTGCCTATACCATGCGCACCGAATACGGCGTGCTGTTCGGTCGGGACGAAGCGCAGCTTGGTTTCCGGCGGTTCGATCCCTTCCTGACCGCGCTTGGCGAGGCGAGCCACGCGATGTCGGCCCGGCTGGCGGGGGCGGGCTGGCGCAGCCTGTTCGTCCACCCGCACGACATGCGCTTCTACAACCGCGACCGGATCATGCGCGCCGCCGGATTCGCCGATCTGGTAGGGCAGGACCATTTCGCGGCACCCGATGCGGGGGAAGGCCGCTATGTCAGCGATGCCGCCATGGCCGGGCGGATCATGGAACTTGCCCGCGCCGCGCGCGCGCCGACGCTGATCTATGCAGTGACCATCGAAAACCACGGGCCGTGGTCCGGGGCGGGCAGCCGCGAGCCGGACGCGCTGCGGCAGGGATACTTGCGGCTGGTGCGCAACAGCGATGCCATGCTGACCACGCTGATGGACCAGATTCGCGCCCTTGGGCGTCCGGCCCTGCTGGCCTTCTTCGGGGATCACCGGCCTTCGATTCCGGGTGTTTCGATGCCCGGCGGGCCGCGCCACACGCCCTATGCGATCGTGCGTACGGATGGGCAGGGCCGCGTACTGCCGGGCGATGGCGCGCAGCAGGATCTGACCCCGGCGCAATTGCACCACGCCATCATCGGCCTTCTGGCGGCGGAGTAAGCGAGAGCAGCAGCCGGTTGCGCAAGAAAGCGGGCAAGGCGCGGTCGATCAGGCGCAGCAGGGCGAACGGCCACGGCATCACGGCATGGGCGGTGCCATGCGTGGCGGCGCGAGCGATCCGCGCTGCGGCGCGATCCGCAGACATGGCCATGGGCTTTGGTCCGGGAACGCGGCGGGCGGCGGCGGTGTCGATGAAGCCGGGCGATGCCAGCGTCACGCGGACCCCGTGCGGGCGCATGGCAATCGCCAGCGCGCCGGCAAAGCGGGCCAGCCCGGCCTTCGACCCTGCATAGGCAGCGGCAAAGGGCAGGGCGTGGAACGCCGCAGCAGAACCGATCAGGACGATGCCTCCGCGCTGCCGCGCCGCCATGCGCCCGGCCAGTTGCGATGCCAGTGCCGCCGGGGCAACGAAATTGACCTGGCCCAGCCGCGCCACCATGTGCGGATCCTCGGCCAGATCGCCCGGCGTGCGGATATCGCCCAGCCCGGCGGCGAAGATCGCAAGGTCGAAGCAGGCGGCATCGTCATCGGTTGCCAGTGCGGCAATGGCTGCATCCGTTTCGGTCAGGTCGATCTGGCGGGTGGATACGGATCGCGCGCCGGCGTTGCGGCATGCCTGTGCGGCCGCTTCCAGCCTTTGCCCATCGCGGCCCCACAGCATCAGCGCGCCGCCGCGCGCCGCATAATGGCGTGCCAGAGCCGCGCCGAGTTCGCCCGATGCGCCGCAGATCAACACGTTGTGCGCCGGAATCTGGGCGGATTTGGAACGGAATCGGATCATTCTGGCAGGTACCATTAGGACGAAAATCGGGAACCGGAGTGGCATTGACGTGTAAGCAGGTATTATGTTGCACTGCGATATAGAATGGCCGTGCGTTTCATAATGCGGTTTGTCGATTTTTGGCCACACGATTTGGCGCAAGCTGTGCCCCGCTACGGCTTGGTACTTGACAGGTGAACGAAGGTCTTGTCCAGAAACAACCCAATGCGTCGACCCAGCAAGACATCGCACCAGGTGCAGTTGTTCCGAAACGAACGGCTTGAAAAGTTCACGATGATTTCGCTGGGCGGATTCGTGGCCGTATGGGCCATCTGCCTGCCGCTGATCGCGTGGGTCGGTTGGGGCAGCGCATCGCCAGTGCGGGCCGCGATGCTTGGTATACTTGGCCTCTTCGTGTGGACCTTGTTCGAATACGCGCTGCACCGTTTCGTGTTTCACTGGAAACCGGGCGCGGCGCTGTTCGATGCCTTCGTGTTCATCATGCACGGCAACCACCACGATCATCCCAATGATTCGCTGCGGAACCTGATGCCGCCGATCGCCAGTTTCCCGATTGCCGGAACGGTCTGGCTCGCCTGCCTTGGCCTTGCCGGGGCGCAGGGGACGTGGGTGTTCCTGGGCTTCATGGTCGGATACGTGATCTACGACGTGACGCACTATGCCTGCCACCAGTGGCCGATGCGGGGGCGCGTTGCGCAACTGGTCAAGCGGCACCACATGCGGCACCACCATGTTGCCGATGAAGGCAACTATGCGATCACCGCGCTGTTCTGGGACCGCATGATGGGCACCACGATACGGTCGGTGAAGCCGCAGACTCCGGCAGCCTGATACCGTCGCATCTGATTCCGGTCGTCTGTTCCAGACCGGCACGGCGCGGCTTCAGGGGCGGTTGCGCAAGTCTTCCACCGCATCGCCAATGATCGCCATGTGCTGGTCCCACGTGGGTTCGCGCCAGTGCGGCAGGCGGCGGCGTTGCGCCATGTGCGCTGGCCCTTGCGCCGCATGGTCAAGGATCAGCGCCTTCCAGCCGGGCCCGTCCAGCGGATCGCAATAATCGGGCACCGGCCCGCCGACTTCGTGCAGCGCCGCCAGATCGCTGCAGATCACCGGCACGCCGACCGACAGCGCCTCGGCCACAGGCATGCCATAGCCTTCGGCAAAGGATGGCATCAGCAGCGCGCGTGCGCCGCGCAGCAGCCCCGCCAGCCGGGCATCCGAACAGCCGTTGATTTCGGTCACGTGCGGGCGCAACGCGGGGCAGCGGTCCAGCATGTCGAGAACCTGCTCGTTCTCCCACCCGCGCCGCCCGATCACGATCAGGCGGGGAACGGCGTGTTCCGGAAGGGTTTCGGCCATGTGCCGCCACAGATGCAGCAGCAGGAGGTGGTTCTTGCGTGGCTCGATCGTGCCGATGCACACGAACCACGGGCGACCGTCAGCCGGATTGCCGCCGGGATCGCCCGCCGCCAGCCGCTCGGTCCCCAGCAGGGCGACGTGCAGTGAAACCGTGCGCCCGCTGCGCTCCAGCCATGGCTGGAACGAACGCCCGGTTGCAGCGGAATTGACGATCACCGCATCGGCGTGGTCCGCCACCGTCTGCATCCGCCGCCGGTGCAGCGCCGCGCCCGAAGGCCGGGCGTATTCGGGAAACGCGATCGGGATCAGATCGTGGACCATGCACATGAACCGCGCATTTTCGCGGGCCAGGATGCGGCGCACCTGGTTGGGGCGGGTCAGGTGGTGGGGCGAAACCTGGATATAGACGGGCCGCTCCGCGGGCGCTGCCGGGGCAGTGCGGTGGGGCAGCAGCCGCGCCAGCCACGGCAGGACCGATGGAAGTGACCGCTGTTGCGGCTTGCCATCCTCCTGCGCCCAGCGCCGGTCCAGTTCATCGAGGTATGCGAGTGCTTCGGTGCGCTTCAGGTGCCCGTAGAGGCCGCTTGGGTGCACCGCTGCAAAGGTCAGGTCATGGCCGTAAAGCCGGGTCAGGCCGCGGGCATACGCCATTTCCACCCGGTCCACCCCCGAAGGCGTGGCATGGCGCACCCGCGATATCAGGCGCGAAAGATCAAGGATCACCCGTGTCATCGCCAGCGCGCCATGAACCGTCCCTGCCAGCGGCGCAAGGGCGCAACCCAGCCAAGCCGGTTGGGTGCATCGGCCTGCGCCATGCGCCGGATCAGCACTTCGGGCGGGCAGGGCAGGCTGGTGACGGGATCGAGGTAGCGGGGATAGAGGATGAGCACGCCTGCGGCCAGTTCATCCACATCCAGCCGCCGCCCGCGCCGGTCGGGCACCGTGCCCAGATCGCGGGTCAGCCCCCACCCGGCGTAGAACGGCGTGCCGTGGCAGGTTACGTCAAGGCCGCGAATCAAGGCTTCAAAGCCGGTGAGCGAGGTCAGCACATGGACCGCATCGACGCGGTCAAGCAGGGCCGCCATGCCGCCGCCGCGCACGATCCGGTCTGCGTAGCGCAGCACATCGGCATCGGGAACGGCCCCCTTGCGATGGCCTGCATCGACATCGGGGTGCGGGCGGAACCAGATTTCGGCGTCGGGCTCCAGTGCGCGGGCGCGGCGCAGCAGTTCGAGGTTGGAGTGCAACCCGCCGCCGCCTGCCAGCACCGACATGTCATCCTCCACTTGCGCGGGGACAAGCACAAGGCGGCGGTTCGCGCTTTGCCGTACCGGCACAACGGCGGCTGGCCCAGCGGCATACTTGCTGATCCCGGCGGCAATGATCGTCCGGCACAGAGCCTGCGCCCGCGCGCGCATTGCCGGGGTGAAGTCCGTGATTGCCAGGATCGTTTCAAGATCGCTTGGCCCGGCCGGATCGAAGTGGATGCCTGCACGGTCCACCACTACCGATGACGGCGGCACAAGGTTGCTGCCCAGCCCGACCGAGCGGACAAAGCCGTCCTCTACCCGCACCAGCGCGGTGTTCTGGCGGCCTGCCTGTTCGAGCAGCGCGGGCGACACGCGCGAAGGCCAGATGGCTACGGCGCCACCCGCCTTGCGCGCCAGCCTGAGCGCGTGGGCGGCCGTCCGGGCAAACTGCAATGTCCGCCCCGGAACCCAAAGGAACCGGCGGATTTCGTTGCGCTTCCACCAGGCCATGCCACAGGCGGCCGCAATCGTCCGGTTGGCCGCGATCAGCCGCCGCCACAGGCCCAGCAGCGCGGCGACTTCGCCCAGCGTGGCCGCAGCACCGGTGAACGGGTCGGTATAGCGGCTGGCGGCAAGATGTCGCGCAACGGCAGTGTCCAGCGTTGCGGCGCTGTCCTCCGGCGTGCCAAACTGCCCGGCGCTGTGGATGCGCACCGCCACGCCTGCGATCCGCGCCAGCGCCACCCATTCGTCATCGCCATGCGCCACCAGCAGCCCGGCGTCGGGAAGCACGGACCATGGATCGACCGGAGTGGCATGTACCGCCCCGCACCGCGCCGCTTCTGCGGCCAAGGCGCGATCTTCGGGATCGGCCGGAACCCACAGTGCGCCCGCGCGATCGGCCGGATCGAGCGATGCGGCCATCGCCACCGGATCGCCGCGCCGCGCCGGGCGCACGATGACGGCGGGCGGGGTGGTCAGGTTCGCGGGTTCGGCCCAGAAATCGCCGCCAACCTGCTCTGCCCGGATCGGCGCGAACAGGGTTTGCGGATCGGGCAGGTCGTCTGCCCCGTCGCGTACCGGGCTATCGGGCGCCAGGCTGGCGACGGTCACCGTGCGGCCGGGAAAGGGGGGGGCGCGCAGCAGCGGCTGCGGGGCAAAAGTCATGGGCGCTGCCCCCATGCCGGAACACGCAGGGTGCCATCCGGCCCCCGCACGATCACGCCATATCCGCCGGTGGGCAGCTTGAGCGAATCCAGTGATGCTGCCGCCTGTGCCAGCGCCGGATCGGCCAGCAGGGCAAACCGCGCCGCGCCGTTGCTGGTGACCAGCAAGGTGGGGGCGGTGTTTTCTGGCGTGACCGCTCGCAGCAGGTCGGCCCAGCCCGCAACGCGGGCTTGTGCATCGACCTGCCAGCCGGGTGGAACGGTGCCATGCGCGTCCCAGGCATCGAGGGCCGCCTTGCCGATTCGCGCCAGCACGGCATCTTCGGTCTGATCTTCATCCGGGCCGTGGTCGATCTCGCGCAGCAGGTCGCACCGCTCCGGCATGGGCGCGTCCGCCTGCGCTGCCAGGATCGCCTGCGCGGTTTCACGCGTGCGGCGCAAGGGGGAAACCAGCACGCGCGAAAAGCACCATCCGCTGGCCGCAAAATGCGCGCCCAGCCGGGCGGCCTGTTCCTGCCCGGCAGGCGTCAGCGGCAGATCGGTGCGCGCGCCGATGCGCCGTGGCGGTTCCCCGGCGGAGAAGGTGTTGCCGTGACGGACGATGACGAACATGCGCGGGAAGGGTCAGACCGGATAGGGATCGCCGAAGCGGGTGATGGCCTGTTCAGCCATAGCAAGGTCTTGCGGCGTGTCGATTCCCGACAGGACGTGCGCGGGCACCTCTACCGGGACCGTAGCGATGGTCCGGCCATGTTCAAGGAAGCGCAGTTGCTCCAGCCCTTCGAGCGTTTCGTAGGGTGCAGGCGGCGTGGCGGCGAACCATTCGAGCGCGGCCATGGTGTATCCGTAAAGGCCCAGATGCTGCCAGACAGGAGACAGCGCGGTGTCATCGCTGCTGCGCATCTGTGCTTCGCCCCGGAGTACCGGGATGATCGTCTTGGAAAACCACAGCGCGCGGCCATCGGTGGCGCGAATGCAGGTAGTGCCGCTGAACGGCGCGGCCTGCTTGTGCGCGCGCAGCCGGTCGAGCCGTGCCCAGTCGAGCCGGAAAACCGGAGTGGCGACATCAGCCGCGCCCGCGCGCAACGTCTGCAGCAGGCTGGCGACGATGGCGGGCGGGATGAACGGGGCATCGCCTTGCAAGTTGATAACGCGGGCGGGCCGTTGTAGCTGCTGGCGCGCGGCGGCATGCGCGCGGGCGGTGCCGGAATCGAGATCCGTTGCGGTCATCGCCACGGCGACGCCCAGCGCCGCCGCATGATCGGCAATGCGCGCATCGTCCGTCGCCACGATGACATTGCAATCGCCGGCTTGTGCTGCCGCCGCACGGGCGATGGCCACAACGCGGTCGAGCAGGCTGCGCCCGGCGATCGGCAACAGCGGCTTGCCGGGCAGGCGGGTCGATCCGAAACGCGCCGGAACCACGATCAGGTCCGGCCCGGAGCGGGCTTCAGACAATGCCGGTCCTCAGGATATCGTGCATGTGGACCACGCCGACCGGCGTTTCATCGTCAACCACGAAGAGCACCGACACGGCGTTTTCATTGAGCACGCGCAAGGCTTCGGAACACAGCGTGCCCGGCGCCACGGTGACCGGGCTGGGCGACATGTGGCGGCCGATGGCATCTTCAAGACTGTGCACCGTGATGCAGCGCCGCAAGTCGCCGTCAGTGAACACGCCCACCAGTCTTTCGCGTTCATCGACCACGGCGGTGGCGCCATAGCGTTTCCGGCTCATTTCCACGGTGGCACTGCTGAGCGTGGCGTCGCGGCTCACCTTCGGGATGGCCGCGCCGGTGCCCATGATCTGGTCGACCGTCAGCAGCCGCGCGCCCAGCCGTCCGCCGGGGTGGAACACACGGAAATCGGATGGCGAAAAGCCGCGCGCCTCGATCAGCGCAACGGCCAGCATGTCGCCCAGCACCAGTTGCACTGTTGTGGAGGATGTGGGCGCCAGATCGTTCGGGCAGGCTTCGCGCACCAGCGGCAGGGCAAGGCAGATATCGGCAGCGCGCCCGGCCGTGCTTTCGGGCGATGCGGTCGCCACGATCAAACTGATGCCGAAATGGTTGCAATAATGGAAGATGTCGTTGAGTTCGCTGGTTTCGCCCGACCAGGTGATCGCAAAGACCACGTCGTTGGCGGTAATCAAGCCCAGATCGCCATGGCTGGCTTCACCGGGGTGGAGGAACAGCGCGGGGGTTCCCGTGGACCGCAGGGTGGCCGCAATCTTGCGCCCGATATGCCCGCTCTTGCCCATGCCGCTGACGATGACCCGGCCGCGCGTGCGGGCCATGGCTTCGATCGCGGTATCCAGCGAGGCGCGGAATGCCGGGACTTCAAGCATGCTGCGCAGCGATTGCAGGGCCTGTATTTCGGTTTCAACCGTCTTGTGCGCCGAATCCATGTAGGTCGGGTGATTTTCCTGTGCCGCCATCGCGATCTTTTCTGTCTTCATATGCATGCATCACTTCCGACAAACCAGGCCAATACTCCGGCCCCAGGTTCGCTTCCCTTGCTGCAATCCCCGTGCGGCGGTCTGGTTTCCGTCGGGCGGGTGATTGTCACGTGTCTTGTTCTGCGCCAATAGATTGCTGCACTTGGCCATGTCATATTCGCATTTGCGAGAAAAGGCCAATGCGTTGAAAGGTGAATGGTTCTCGACATGCTCCTATGTGGACACAAGATCGGTGGCAGCCAGCCGCTGTTCGTGATTGCCGGACCGTGCGTTATCGAAAGCGAACATCACACGCTGACCGTGGCGGAACGGCTGGCAGGCATTGCGCACAAGCTGGGCGTGTTGCTCATTTTCAAAAGCTCTTTCGACAAGGCAAACCGCAGCTCCGGCGCTTCGTTTCGCGGGCCGGGGATGAATGAAGGATTGCGCATCCTTGATAAAGTGCGCCAGCGCACAGGACTTCCCGTGCTGACCGACGTGCACGAACGCGATCAGATTTCTGCCGTGGCCGATGTTGTCGATGTGCTGCAGACGCCGGCGTTCCTGGCTCGGCAGACCGATTTCATCGCGGCGGTGGCGGCGTGCGGCAAGCCGGTAAACATCAAGAAGGCGCAGTTCATGGCCCCGGCGGATATGCAGCAGGTGGTGACCAAGGCGCGCACCGCGGCGGCCGATGCAGGGCTGGATGCCGACCGTTTCATGCTGTGCGAACGCGGGGTTTCGTTCGGTTACAACACGCTGGTTTCGGACATGCGCAGCCTTGCGATCATGGCGCAGACCGGCTGCCCGATAGTGTTCGATGCCACCCATTCGGTGCAACAGCCCGGCGGGCTGGGTGACCGGTCGGGCGGGCAGCGCGAATTCGTGCCGCTGCTGGCGCGTGCGGCCGTAGCGGCGGGGGTTGCCGGGCTGTTCATGGAAACCCACCCCGATCCCGACAGCGCGCTGTCCGATGGGCCGAACGCCCTGCCGCTTGACGATTTCGCCCCGCTCATGCAGCGGCTTGTGGCAATCGATGCGCTGGTGAAGCAGGGATAGCGCGTTCGGCGCACCTGCGATGAAGGGTACAGGGCGGTTGGCCGCACATCCGGCAAGACTGATCGGCAAGGCCATGCTGGCGCCTGTCTGGGCGATCCAGTTGCTGACCGGGTACAAGAGCTTTCTCGACAACCCGCTGATCGGGTCGCAGCGGCTGAACCGGTGCGGGCTGCATTCCTGGCGGGTGCGGGCGGCGGCGGCCCTGACTCGCTGGCGCCGTCGGCGGCTGGCGCGCCACGTCCGCGCGGACTGGCGCACGGCGTTCGACCGCGACGGCTTCGTGGCCATTCACGATGTGGTGCCACCAGGCGATTTCGCGGCGCTGCGTGCGGCGATCCTTGCCTATCGCGGTCCGGCGCGCGAAATGCGGCAGGGCGATGCAATCACCCGCAGGCTGGCCATCGACCCCGCCATGCTCAGCGCAATTCCGGCCTTGCGCGCGCTGCTGGCGCGGTCGGATATCGTGGCGCTGTTCAACTATGTCGCCAGCTTTCGCACCACCCCGCTGCACTACATCCAGACCATCGCCAGCCACGTCGGCGGGAACGACCCGGACCCGCAGGAAACGCTCCACGCCGACAGCTTCCATTCCTCGCTCAAGGCGTGGCTGTTCCTGAACGATGTGGCCGCCGACGAAGGGCCGTTTACCTACGTGCCCGGATCGCACCGCTTCACGCCCGAACGCATGGCGTGGGAACGGCGGCGCAGCATGGCCGATCCACGGGCGATAGACCGGCTTTCGGCACGCGGATCGCCCCGCGTCGGGCCGGACGACCTGGCGGCGATGCGCCTGCCCCCCGCCGAAGCCCTGGCCGTGCCCGCCAATACGCTGGTCGTGGCCGATACCGTGGGCTTTCACGCCCGCGGGCTGGCCGAACGCAGCGGTGAGCGGGTGGAGATCTGGTCCTATGCCCGGCGCAATCCGTTCCTGCCGTGGCTGGGGGGCGATCTGTTGAGCCTGCCGGGCATTGCCGAACGGCGGGTCGGCTGGGTCTGGGCGTTCCGTGACCGCTTCGAATCGCGGATCGGCCAGCCCTGGAAGTCGGCCGGCGTGCGTGGCGCGCTGACCGGTGATCACACGCAAGATAGCTGAACAGCCCGTAAAACCACCTTTCTTCGCAGCGCAGCGAAAAAGATGTAATGTTATCTTGTAACATGAACCAGTTCTGTTTTATGGAGCACGCCAACATGCACGGCGCGGCTGTCTCCCGGTGGCCGCCCACTGATGATGGACGGATCGCAATGAAGCTTGTTACGTTGCTTGCCAGTGGCACTGCGTTTGCCACGCTTGCCGGTGCCCTGCCTGCCTTTGCCAGCGAACCGCCCGCCGCCCCGGACGGGCAGAGCGGCGCCCACGGCCAGCCTTCGCCCGAAATCGTGGTAAGCGCACCATTCGCGCGCGAGCGGGATACGCTGGCGACCGCGGTTACCGTGCTTCAGGGCGATGCCCTGCAATTGCAGCAGCGTTCCACCATCGGGGAAACGCTGGCCCGCCAGCCGGGCGTTTCCTCCACCTTCTTCGGGCCGAACGCTTCGCGGCCGATCCTGCGCGGGCTGGACAGCGGGCGGGTGCGCGTGCTGACCGACGGGATCGGCAGCTTCGACGTGTCGAACACCTCGGTCGATCATGCCGTGGCGGTAAACCCGCTGCTGGCGGACCGGATCGAGATCCTGCGCGGCCCGGCGGCGCTGCTTTACGGGTCGGGCGCGATCGGCGGGGTGGTCAACATGCGCGATCTGCGCATCCCGCGCGAAGTGCCAAGTGCTGGCCCGCATGTGGATGCCGTGGCGGGCTATGCTTCGGCGGCGGATGAACGCAATGCCGGGGCGTCGCTCAACGTGCCGCTTGGCGCTGGTTTTGTCGCGCATGCCGATGGCAGCTTCTTCGAGTCGGGCGACTACCGCAGCGGCGGTTTCGTTTTCGGGCGGGACGTGCGCGAAGCGGCTGCCGTCGCTGGTGGAGAGGCGGCGGAAGTCGCCCAGACAAGGGGTCGCGTCGCCAATACTGCTGCCCGCACGTGGGACGTGGCCGGAGGGCTGGGCTGGATCGGCAGCGATGGCGCGACCTTCGGGGTGGCGATCAGCCACCTGCGGAACCGCTATGGCATTCCCAACGATCTCGACGCCGGCGACGATCATGATGACCATGATGATCATGATGAACACCACGATCACGCCGATGAAGACGGGCACGCCGAAGCGCACGGGCATCAGGATACCACGCTCAACATGCGGCAGACCCGCGTCGATCTGCGCGGGGCCGTGCCGCTGGGCGGCCCGTTCAGGGAACTGACGCTGCGCGCAGGCTGGGCCGATTACCGCCACGATGAACTGGAAGACACGGGCGCGATCGGCACTAGCTTCTTCAACCGTAGCTGGGAAGCCCGCATGGAACTGGTGCAGGCGGCGCAAGGCGGCTGGCAGGGCGCGACGGGAGTCCAGGTTTTCAGCCGCGATTTCCGTGCGGAAGGCGAAGAAGCCTATATTCCTGCCAACGAAACCCGCCAGGTCGGCCTGTTCACCTTGCAGGAGTTCGATCTTGGCGCGGTGCGGCTGGAAGCGGGCGCGCGCTATGAACATACCACTGTCCGGTCCGCGCCCGTGGGGCGTTCGCGCAGGTTCGATGCGTTTTCGCTGTCCGGCGGCGGGTCGGTCGATCTTGGTGGCGGGTTCCGTCTGGCGTTGAACCTTGCCCGGACCGAACGGGCGCCTGCCGCGGAAGAGCTTTTTGCCGATGGCGCCCATGCCGCAACCCGCGCCTTCGAGATTGGCAATGCCGGCTTTGGCATAGAACGCCAGCTTGGTGCAGAAGCGGCACTGCGCGGGCGCGGGCGTGGCTGGCGCTTCGAACTGTCCGGCTTCATCAACCGGTTCGACAATTTCATCTCGCTCAACGCCACGGGCGCCGAAAATGCCGGATTGCCGGTGTTCGCGTACACGCAGACGGATTCGCGCTTTTACGGCTTCGAAGCCGAAGGCGCGGTCACGGTGGCACAAGTAGGGCCGACCCGCATCGAGCTGACCGGTCTTGTCGATCATACCCGCGCCGACATTTATGGCGATGGTCCGGTGCCACGCATCCCGCCCTTGCGCCTGATCGGTGGTGTCGAGGCGACCGGGGACATGTGGGGCGGCCGGGTCGAGGTGGAGCGCGCCACGCCGCAGCGCCGCGTGGCCGCATTTGAAACGCCCACGCCCGGCTGGACCATGGTCAATGCCAGCGTGTCATGGCAGCCGTTCGGCCGGGGCTCCGAAACGACACTGATGCTGCAGGCCAACAACATCTTCGATGTCGAGGCGCGGCGACATACCAGCTTCCTGAAGAACGTGGCGCCGCTGTTGGGGCGGGACATCCGCGTTTCGGCGCGCGTCAGCTTCTGACGGGGTCAGTTTCCGGGCAAAGCGGGTGGCGCTATTCGATGGGCACCACGGTTGTGGCGAGGCGGGCCACTTCGTCGCGGTCGTGGCTGACATAAAGGATCGGAACGCGCAGTTCATCGCGCAGCCGTTCGATCACCGGCAGGATCTCCTCGCGGCGCGCGCGGTCGAGCGAGGCCAGCGGTTCGTCCATCAGCAGGAAACGGGGCGCGCACAGCAGCGCCCGGCCAATCGCCACGCGCTGCGCTTCGCCGCCCGAAAGCGTGCGTGGCCAGCGATCGAGCAGGTGGCCGATGCCAAGGAAGCGGCTGGCTTCGTCCACGTCGATCCACCGTTCGCCGGTCGGCGCGGCGCGCCAGCCGTACAGCAGGTTATCGCGCACGCGCAGGTGCGGGAACAGGCGGTTGTCCTGAAAGACATAGCCTGAACGGCGGTGGCGCGCGGCAATGTCTATCCCTGCGGCGCTGTCGAACAGCACGGTATCGCCCGCCGTTATGTGGCCTTTATCGGGCCGCAGCAGCCCGGCGACCATGTTGAGGATCGACGTCTTGCCCGATCCCGACGGCCCGAACAGCGCCGTCAGCCCGCCCTCGCTGGCAAAGGCCACGGCAATCGTCCGGCCGCCGATCCGGCGTTCCACGCGCAGGTCAAAGGCCATGGCTGCCCTTTCCGTGCCCTGATCGCCGCACCAGCACTTCGGAAACGACCAGAGCCGCCAGCGAAAGGCCGACGGCGATGAGCGAAAGCCGGGTGACCACCGTTTCGCCGCCCGGCACCTGCAAGGCGCTGTAGATGGCGATGGGCAGGGTCTGCGTTTCGCCGGGGATGTTGGATACAAAAGTGATCGTCGCGCCGAACTCGCCCAGCGAACGGGCAAAGCCCAGCACCATCCCGGCCAGCAGTCCGGGCAGGGCAAGCGGCAGCGTGATCGTGGCGAATACGCGCGCAGGCGATGCGCCAAGCGTGCGGGCCGCCTGTTCCAGCCTGCGATCCACCGCCTCGATCGACAGGCGCATCGTGCGCACCATCAACGGCAGGGCCATGATCGCTGCCGCCAGCGCCGCCCCGGTCCAGCGGAACATGAATGTCACGCCCAGCGTATCGGCAAACCAGCGCCCCGCCGGTCCGTTGGTGCCGAACGCCAGCAGCAGCAGCCATCCGGTGACCACGGGCGGCAGGACCAGCGGCAGGTGAACCAGTGCATCGACCAGCACGAGCGCCGCGGACCGGCCCCGCGCCAGCACCCATGCCAGGGCGAAAGCCACCGGCATGCAGGCGATGACCGCCACCACGCTGACCTTCAGCGAAAGGGCGATAACGCTCCATTCTTCCGGCGAAAGCGCCATGGATCGTTCGCCTCAGCGCATCGCAAAGCCGCGCCGGGCAAAGATCGCCTTGCCGGTGCGCGACAGGAGGAATCGCCGGAAGGCTTCTGCATCGGGGCTGGTTGCCTTGCGCAGCACGGCCACGGGATAGGTAATCGGTGGGTGGCTGCTGGTCGGGAACGTGCCGACCACGCGCACCAGCCGCGATGCGCGCGCATCGGTGGCATAGACAATGCCCAGCGGCGCTGCACCGCGTTCAACCAGTGCCAGCGCGGCGCGCACGTTCTCCGCCCGCGCCACGCGCGGCTGGACGGCAGGCCACACGCCAAGATTGGACAGTGCGGCCTTGCCGTACTTTCCGGCAGGCACGCTGTCGGGGTCGGCCATCGCCAGCCTGCCCGTGCCCAGCGCGCGGGCCAGCGTGAAGTTGCGCTCTATCCGCAAGCGTATCGCGCTGCCGGAAGGCGCGACAAGGACAAGGCGGTTCGATGCCACTGTGGCCCGGCTACTGCTGCGCAGCAGCTTTCTGGCTGCGACATGGTCCATCCATTCCGCATCGGCCGGAATGAAAAGGTCGGCGGGCGCACCCGCTTCGATCTGGCGCGCCAGCGCGGAAGATGCGGCAAAGGCGATGACCGGGCGCGGATGCCGTTGCGCCGCCCAGGCGTCTGCTGCCTCGTTCAGCACCTCCTGCAGGCTGGCGGCCGCCAGCACCAGCGGCCCGCGCGGCTGCGCCATGGCCGCCGACGGCACAAGCAGCGCGACGAGAAACAGCAGGAGCAGGCGGCGAAGGAGCGGCACGAAAGGATATCCAGGCTTTGCTATGTTTCGCGGTATATAGCAAACTGCCGTGCTGACCACCCGGAAACGCGCCCCGCCGTTCAGGCCGTGCGGCTGGTCCTCGGTTCGGCCAGCAGGGCCTGAAAAAGCGCCGTCCGGTCTGCGCCGCTGCCTGCACCGTCAACGCTGGCCTGCAAGCGGCGATAGTTGTCAAGCACGTCGCTTCCCAATGCAGTCAACCGCGCCCCGCCGCCATGCGCGCTCCCCGGCACGGTGGCGACCAGCGGTTCGCGCCAGCAGCGGTTCATCGTATCGACCAGCAGCCAGGCCCGGCGGTAGCTCATGCCCATGGCGCGCGCTGCGGCAGAAATCGACCCGTGGGCAGCGATTGCGTCCAGCAGATCCGCCTTGCCTGGCCCCATGGCAATTTCCGGCCCGCAATAGAGACGAACGATGATTTTCAGAGGAGCGGGCGATGTCACGACGCAAATGGCTATTGCGCCGGCCTCTCAAAGACAAGCGCGATATAGGCGGCATCTGCCCGGCTTGCGTGTGTCACTTGTCGTGGTCGTCGTGGTGGCGCAGGCAGCCGACATCCAGCCGACAATCGTGATACCATTGACGCTTGCCGCAAGAGCGCCGCAACCTCACAGCAGCCTGTGCGATGCACTGTCAGGATTCGTCGTGTGTCGCAACTGAAGAGCAGATAATCGCATCGGCGAAGTCGAGTTGGCGTCCCGGCAAGGGCCGACGAGGATATCCACGACCCACACAAAATGTGAGAATCAATGTGGGATCACTTTTTCAGGAAACCCACTTTATCGTGTAAAAACAACACGACAAAGTGGTTGACTGGTGCCAGAAGAGGGACCGTGATGTGCGGACAAGGCATTATATCACAATGCTTTGTTGCCCTGATTCGCTGATTCGATACCGTCAAGAATACCGTTTCGCGCTTTGGCTTGGTCCTCGATGGGGACTCAAATCGCTGCGGGCAGAGTTTCGACGCGCATTGCACCACACAGCATATGCTCGAAACCAAGCCCCGATCGGCGTCCGCAGGAAATGTGGCCATGTTATGCGTCCACATCCAAGCCGGCAACATCGGGGGCAATCAATTCCGCTAGCTGCTGTTGAACCACCTGCTTTCCAGTAGTCAGGTTTACGCTTGCTATCCGCAGGCGTTCATCGCCTTTCATTATGGCGTAAGCGGCGTTCAGACCATCGGCTCCTAGACCGGCGTGATGAGGGTATAACAACATCACCTCGCGGCACTGATAGAGTCGGGCATACGCCATCATCTGATAGACGTCTGACTGCGACACTCCGCGTTTCTTGTCTTCGGGATTTTGACCAACCAGCTTCCACTTGGTGTCGATCACCAACTGAACCTGCCCATTCCGCTTGATCAGAATGTCCGGCGTCGTCTGGAAGCGCGGCCTGCCGCCTTCGCACTCCTCCATCAGGCAATAGCGCAGACCACTCTGCGAATGTACGGTCAGATCGGTCCCCAACAAAGCCTTGCGCGCCAGAGCTGCGATATAGGCTTCGAACAGATCGTTCATAGCGAACAGCAGTGTAATCCCCTGGCCCGCTCTGGCATCGTGGTTGGTGCGCTGCCATTCACGTTTTAGGAATAGCTTCGCCAGTTCGTAAAGGCTTTCCCAGCGACGGTTTGTCCGATCGATTCTCACCTGCGTCCAGGGTAGCGCACCGATAGCCACGTCGCTCACATCGGCAAGGGTGAAACGGAGCTCGTCCAACCGCCGCTGCGTTTCCAGCGCGCGCGCGTGACTGCGCAGCAGTAAGACACAGGCCTTCATGATCCGCAGCAAGGGGGTGTCTGGATTCAGAGTGTCGAAGCGGCAGGCAAGCCGGTCGGGTCGCACGGCGTGATGGGTGAACTGACGGATGACATCGAGTCGCCCCCTCAGCGCCGCTAGATCGTCTTCCTGACCCATATAGCCGCGGGGCAGGCCGCGTCGTGCCTCGGCCAGCAGGCGATCAGTAAACAGGCGGATCAGAATATCGAGCAAGGTTTCCTTCTGCCGCGCCATTGCCAGCGCCTGTCCGTCTCCGAGTTTGAGACCAAGCGCGACGTCGAGCATTGACATGAGCCGAGTCCGGATTGCCTCGTCGCCCTCAGCGACGCCGGAATCGATTTTGGGCAGAATTTCAAGACTGCAACCCGGGGCGGCAATAACTCCAAGAACTTGCTGGGCTCTTAGCTCGCTGTAGCGATCGACAAGGATATTGGTCCCTGACTGATTGGCCAGCGTATGCGACCGCGCAGCCCGAAGCAGGGCATTTGCCTGACTCCGGGTGAAGGCGTTCTTCGGCGCTACGCCGGTGTCATTGTGTACGCCCGTAGGCCCCCATTCGTGGACGGTCAGATGGGTCACGGGTGGAACCCGGCGATGGCGCGATCGGTAGGATCGGTCGGGCTAGGCGGGAAACACGCCAACCATTCCCGCCACGAGCAGGCGGCAACCCGCTCGACAGGCACGCCGGGGCGCAGATGGGTGGCCAGCTCGGCGATCACTCGCCAGGCTCCTCCGCCGCCTTGACCACTTTGCCGATCAACCGATTGAATGCATCGGCCTTGGACGGTGTGAGCACTGACCAGCTCGAAACCCGGTCGCCTTCGATACCCGGTGGCGGATCAAGCTTGTCTTCCTGGATAAACCCGTCACCTAGGGTCCGGACTCACTACAGCCACCAGATGACGGTTGCGGCGAGGCTGATGGCGCCCATGAAGTTTTTGAGGTTGCGATCGAAGCGGGTG
>FWWL01000405.1_pt1 | contig 121385 bp, 117 predicted proteins | sample 2228331 | NCBI WGS metagenome assembly FWWL01 (sample SAMEA103939775, study PRJEB20133) | metagenome | reverse complement strand
TCAAATCCGCCGCAGCCTTCCTCTACGCCGCCGCCGCCATGCTCATGTTACGCCGATTGGCTCGGTCAGCGTGAGTTTCGAAACCGACTCTAAGCAGTTATGCGTATAAGCATCTTTATCAGATGTAATTTCTTGTAAAACCGCGATTATGCTGTGGTGGAAACATCGCACTTCAGACACTAACTCCGCCGCAGTGGCGCAAAATTGCGGAAGTCTTGGTGCATTAGTACGGGAAAGGTCCCCGGGATTGCTGACACGATCTGGTGGGCGCGATGGGCCATCGGCGCGTGGGATGATGGCGTAAGCGGACCACGGCGAGGCTGCGTGATCTGCGAATAGGAACTGCGGAATTGTTCACACGATCCGGGCGGTTTGAAAGCCTAATCGGAGCAATTTCCGGCAGTGAGGCATGATCTTGAACGAAGATGGACCGTGTTGGCTTCGACAGTGGCGGATCGATGTCGCAGGGTTATGTCTGAAATTGACAGTTATCAACCAATCGAATGCAGGCACGTTCATCAGCACTCAGATTGATTAATCCAAAACCGAAGTAATTTTGCATCGAGCTGGATGATTACCTGCCTTGAGAGCAAGCGCGAGAATCCGGGGTATGTCCGAAACGAACGACAATGATCTTCTGCTGGGTACTCTGACCCGAAAACAGATCGAAGTACTGGAACTGGTGGTCGACAGGCGCACCAACAAGGAGATTTCGGGGCTGCTTGGCATTTCCCCGTCGGCTGTCGAACAGCGGCTGCAATCGGTGCGCCGCCATCTTGGCGTGACGCGTCGCAGCGACCTTGCCAGGGCGTATGAACTGATCAGGAACACCTCTGCAAAACAGACAGGTGCGCAATTTCAGGTGGATGAAATGGCCCGCTTTCAAGACTTTGAAGGCGCTGGTTTCGGGCCTGGCGAACTCTTTCCGGTGCGCGACGACGAAAGGTTGGACGATGAACGGGTGGCTGCTCAAGCTGATCCAGCAGGGGGCGGCGTCTCCAAGGAGGGCAAGCCATCGGGCGAGCTGCTTGGGGTCGTTTATGCCTTGATATTTATCGCTTCGCTTGCGCTTGTGATTTCGCTCGTTGCTTTGATTAAATACAGTGAACTCGGAAAATAATTGATGTTGTAAAAAATTAGAAACGCAACTTCGGGCATAGTTGAATATTTATTGAGCATAATATGGATTTTCATATTATCTCTTGTGCATGCATCAGGGGGCGTTTTCATGCTTAACTTGAAAGTGGCTGATGACGTTCATCGTCTCAGAAGTATCCTTGAGCAGATTGAAGATCTTTTTGGTGTTATCAATACATCGAAGCTCAGGGATCTGAACGAATCCTTGCAGGGTTCCGAATTGACCCCCGTCGGGCCGGACGATGCCTCGCGCATCCTCGCGCTGGCCAAGGATATTTACAAACTGCGCCGTGCAAGAGCGGCTTACCTGCCGCAGGAGCTGTTTGCCGATCCGGCGTGGGATATCTTGCTGGAGCTGTTCATCCTGAGGCTGGAAAACCGGCGGGCAAGTGTCAAAAGTGTGTGCATCGCCGCCGATGTGCCAGCGACAACCGCCCTTCGGTGGATCAACGTGCTGTTGAGCAAGAAGCTGATCGAGCGGTCGAACGATGCAAACGACCAGCGGATCAAGCTGATTTCGATCACCAACGAGGGTTTCGAGGCGATGCGCCAACTGCTCGCTGCGCATGGCCGCGTCAATGCGAAGCCGGATGTCTTTTCCGTTTCCAGCGAACCTGCCAGGGTCAAGGGATACGGGCGATGACGCGCGATGCAGGACCAGCACGCGGTGGCGTAGACCTGCTTGATCCCGTAACGCCTGATCGCTTCAGCGAGCGCGAGAGGCCCTCAACCCCGGTGCGCGGACCAGAAGACGGCGGCTGGGTTCGTATCGACGCCCCAGACCGGCATGCCACGCAGCGATGGAAGGTGCCGGGTGAGGCACTCGTGTTTGCGGCCATCTTCTGCCTTGGCGTCGCGCAGGCCGTCTACGCCGTTTTATAACACGCCTCAGGCTTCCAGCAGGCGCGGCATCAGTTCGACGAAGTTGCAGGGGCGATTACGGCTGTCGAGCTGTTCGGCTAGGATGCCATCCCAGCCGTCCTTCACCGCACCGTTCGACCCTGGCAGCGCGAAGATGTAGGTTCCGCGCGCAACAACGGCGCAGGCGCGCGACTGGATCGTGCTGGTGCCTATGGTCTTGTACGACAACCAGCGGAACAGTTCGCCAAAACCCGGAATCTCGCGCGTCTTGACGCGGTCAAGCGCCTCCGGCGTTACGTCGCGGCCAGTCAGGCCGGTGCCGCCGGTGATTACGACGGCATCCACCGAGCGGTCGTCTATCCAGTTGTTCAGGCGGCTGGCGATCCGATCGGCATCATCCTTTTCCAGCGCGCGCCCGGCAAGCTTGTGACCGGCCAGACGGATACGCTCGGCCAGAATGTCGCCCGATGTGTCCTCGTCCGGGCCGCGCGTGTCCGATACGGTCAGCAGTGCGATATTGATCGGCTTGAACGTCCGCGAAGTATCAATTGCCACGCAGTGCCACCTTCACGTTTTCGGCGCCGTCCAGACCCGGAAAGCGCGGCCACAGGCCCTGCGCCAGGCCAAGGCGGCTTTCCGATGGTCCCCCGGCCTGGCGTTCGTACATCCAGTAGTTGCGCATGACGATGGCGACATAGCCACGCGTTTCCCAATAGGGAATGGATTCCATCCATAGCAGGGGATCGTTGCCGCCGCGGATTTCGCTGTTCCAGCGGCTGATCGGCAGCGGCCCTGCGTTATACGCCGCCATGACCTTGGGCAGCAGGCCCTGGGTGGCGTCGGAATCGCGCAAGTGCTGGAGATATTGCTGGCCGAACGCGAGGTTCACATCGGGCCGGTCGAGCTGGGTGTCGCGCCCGGTCATTAGCGGTTCTGCCTTGGCCATGTCGCGCGCGGTGCCGGGGCGCAACTGCATCAGGCCCTTGGCCCCCGCCGGGCTGGTGACCGATGTGCGGAAGTTCGATTCCTGCAGCGAGTGGGCAAACAGCAGCGCGGGATCGACGCGCCAGCCGGTTGCCGGGGTCCACTTGGGCGCGGGGAAACGCGCCGCCTGATCGGGCCGCGCACCGGAAGGGGCGTTGTAGGCCATCCACAACTGGGTCGAAGGCAGGCCAAGGTCGCGCGCAAGCCGGGAAAGCGGTGCGTACTGGCCGGGATCGCCGATTCTTGCCTGATGGCGCAACACGTCATCGGCCAGATCGTCCTTGCCGATTTCAGCCAGTTGTACGGCGGTGCGCACATTGGGCACGGCGCGCAGCGCCTGCCAGTCGGCCGGGGAAAAATCGGGGGCGCCGTCTTCGCGCGTTTCGCGCAGGCCAAGGGCTTCTGCGGCGAGCATGCCGTACAGCGTTTCGTCCAGCCGTGCGGCCATGCGCAGCGCGGCGGAAACCTTTTCAGGCTTGCGGCAACGCAACCATGACCGGCTGGCCCAGTAGTGCGCTGCCGATGTCAGTTCTTCGTTCTGTGCAGACCGCGCAGCCTGTTCAAAGGAGTCCGCAGCAGAAAGGCAATCACCCATCCGCCAACTGGCAAGGCCCGCTGTCCAGTAGGCCTCGGCAACCCATGCGCCGCTGCCTTCGGCGGCGGTCAGCGACATGGCACGGGCATTGGCGTCGTCGTTTTCGATGTAGAACGACCAGCCGACCTTCTGCCGCCATTCGGCGCGCGCTTCGGGCGAAAGCGTGGCGTCCACGCCATCGAGAAGCACGCGCGCACCGGCGGGATCGTCCTGCTTGATCCGTTCCAGAATCGCGCTCGACACGCTTTCGGGCATCGTGCCGTCGGCGATGGAGCGGGGGCGGATGCGCTTGGAAGCGCCGGGCAGCGAAACAAGGCGCTGCGACTGGGGCAGGGCGGGCAGTTCGCTTGCCCCGCGCTTGAGCGCAAGGCGGGAAAGCTGTTCGGCCCAGGGCAGGTCGGGCGCGCGGTTCAGCACTTCGGTGATCGGCGTCAGTTCCGCGCGTGGCGACGTGGCAGCCAGCATGTACTGGGTGCGGGCGACATCGTGCAGCGGGCCATCGCCGCGCTGGGCCAGCAAGGACTGCACCTGCGTCCAGTCCTGCCGGTCGATCGCGCCGAACAGGGTCTTGTAATAGGCGCGGTCGTCCTGGCTGAGCAGGGTTGGGACCGCAGTACGGTCCGCGCGGCTGCGGAAGTATTCGACCGCTGCGCTGTTGGCCTGCGCCGGAGCCGCAGCGACCATCGCCGCGCCGCTGGCGAGCATGGCCACGCACAGGCGCATGGCGCGATTGCGCGTTTGCCGGTTGGGTCGCATCATCGGTCCTGCTTCACGATTGTTTCCGTCCCGTTCATCCGTGCGTCGTCCCATCGTGCGTCCAATCGAGCCAGCGGCTCCACAAGCCGGCCTTCAAGCCTGGCCGGGACAGCATGGTTTCCAGATCCCATGTCGCCAGAGCGTCGATCCCCGATCCCTGGGTGCTTTCCTCTTTGCCTGACGTGTCATGATTAATTGCGCGTAAACTTTGAGCCAATTTCGGCGGATCGTGGCCAAGCAGCGCCGAAATGCCCGATGCGCCAAGAATGAGCAACCGGCGCGGCGCGGCCAGCGCGACGTGATGCAACAGAACATCGCCCATGCCACGGGTGCGCAAGGCATCCCAATCGGGCATCGGCACATGGGCGGGCAGGGCGGACGCAAGGTATATCGCACCGCGATCGAGGCCCGCTGCGCCGAGCATGGCGTCAAGCAGCTTTCCGGTGCGCCCGGACAGTAGCGCATCGCCATCGTCTGCGGCGGGCATCGCCACCAGCACCATCAGCGGCGCCTGTGCCGGGCCGACCGGCGGAAGACGGCGTTGACCGGGCGGCGAAAGCGCGGGTTCGCCAAGCCACCACGGCGCGAAGGCATCGAGCGTCTGCGGCCAGCCGGACCGGTCAGCCAGCGGCGAAGGCGAGGGCGAATCGGCCTCGGCGGGAAGGGCCTGTACCGAACGCTGTGGCGCATGCGGATCGGTTTGTGCACCGGCACTGGCCGCGGCCAGCCAATCGCGCGGTGTATCAAGGAAAGCGCAATCGACCCCGGCATCGTGCCACCAGTCCAGCGCCGCCGAAACCGCATCCGCCCAGCTTTCGCCGGTCATGGTGCGTCGTTCGGCAGCAGTGTCGCTGGCGGTCGGGGCCAACCTGTGTTTCCTTCCAGTCCGATTTGCGGTCTTGACCTTGCCGATAGGCTCTTTCAAGGCAGAAAGCGAAATCAAATGCGCAATTAGTCGGGAGTTTGTGGGCATGAGCGAACGGGAATCGATGCCTTATGACGTGGTCATCGTCGGTGGCGGTCCAGCGGGGCTTGCCGCGTCGATCAGGCTGAAGCAGGCAAATCCCGAAGTTTCGGTCTGCCTGCTGGAAAAGGGGTCGGAGATCGGCGCCCATATCCTGTCGGGTGCCGTGGTCGATCCCAAGGCGCTGGACGAGCTTCTGCCCGAATGGCGCGACATGGGCTGCCCGATGGCCGAAGTGCCGGTAACCGACAACTGGCATTGGGTGCTGTCGCGCGGCGGCAAGATGAGCGTGCCGCACTGGCCGATGCCTCCGTTCATGTCCAACCATGGCAACTACACCGGCAGCCTTGGCAACCTGTGCCGCTGGCTGGCCGAGCAGGCGATGGAACTGGGCGTGGAAATCTTCCCCGGCTTCCCGGCTGCCGAAGTGCTGTTCGATGAAAATGGCGCGGTCATGGGCGTTGCCACCGGCGACATGGGTATCGGCAAGGATGGCGAAAAGAAGCCGGATTATCAGCCGGGCATGGAACTGCATGCCAAGTACACGCTGTTTGCCGAAGGCGCGCGTGGCCACCTGACCAAGCGGCTCAAGGCGCACTACGACCTTGAACGCGATTGCGAGCCGCAGGTCTATGGCATCGGCATCAAGGAGCTGTGGGATATCGACCCTGAAAAGCACGTTCCGGGCCGTGTGATCCACACCCAGGGCTGGCCGCTTTCGGAATCCAATTCGTGGGGCGGCGGGTTCCTTTACCATCAGGCGAACAACCAGGTCGCGCTCGGCTTCGTAACCGCGCTCGATTACGCCAACCCGTATGTCTATCCGTTCGAGGAGTTCCAGCGGTGGAAGACTCACCCGGAAATCCGCGCGATCCTGGAAGGCGGTCGCCGCGTGTCCTATGGCGCGCGTGCGATCAACGAAGGCGGCTGGCAGTCAGTGCCGCGCCTGTCGTTCCCCGGCGGCGGGCTGATCGGGTGTTCGGCAGGCTTCGTCAACGTGCCGCGCATCAAGGGCAGCCATACCGCGATGAAGAGCGGGATGCTGGCGGCTGACGCAATCGTGGCAGCTATGGCTGCCGGGCGCGAACGCGATGACATGGTGGAATACGATACCGCCGTGCGCGAAAGCTGGATCGCAACCGAATTGAAGAAGGTGCAGAACGCCCAGCCGCTTGTCGCCAAGTTCGGCGGCGAGCTGGGCACGGTGCTGGCAGGGGCGGACATGTGGCTGCGCACCATTGGCGGGTTCGGCATCTGGAAGCCGATGAAGCATCACAAGGATGCCGAGGCGACGCAGCGTGCGGATCTGTTCCAGCCCATCGCCTATCCCAAGCCCGATGGCGTCATCACCTTCGATCGCCTGACCAGCGTATCGTTCTCCTATACCAACCACGAAGAGGACCAGCCCTGCCATCTGGTGCTCAAGGACGATACGGTGCCGACGCGGATCAACCTGCCGGTCTATGCGGGGCCGGAGCAGCGGTATTGCCCGGCCGGGGTGTATGAATATGTCGGCGTGGAAGAGGGCAACCCGCGCCTGCAGATCAACGCGCAGAATTGCGTCCACTGCAAGACCTGCGATATCAAGGACATGACCCAGAATATCGAATGGGTCACGCCCGAAGGCGGCGGCGGCCCCAACTATCCGAACATGTGACAGCTCGCACGTTGCGGAGATGCAAAGGCGAAGCGCCGGGGGGTGCCTCGGCGCTTTCGTCGTTTCAGAGGGGGGCGATGAAGCTGCGCGAAACCGCTTATGCCAAGATCAACCTTGCCCTGCACGTGCGGCGGCGCAGGGAGGACGGGTACCACGAGCTTGAGACGCTGTTCGCCTTTGTCGATGCGGGCGATACGCTTGTGGCGGAGCCTTCCGGCCGAGACGAACTGCGCGTGACGGGCGCGTTTGCCGGGGCGCTCGACGCCCCGTTCGACAATATCGTGGCAAGGGCGCTGGCCATCCTGCCGCACGGGCCGGGCTGGGCGGTGACGCTGGACAAGGCGCTTCCGGTTGCGGCCGGGCTTGGCGGAGGGTCCGCCGATGCCGGGGCCGTGTTCCGGCTGGTGCGCGATGCCCATGGCCTGCCCGATGACTGGCTGGCGCGCGCGGCGCGGCTGGGCGCGGACGTGCCGGCCTGTGTGGAAAGCCGGGCCTGCATCGGCCGTGGCACCGGCACCGAGTTGGAAGGCGTGGTCAACGATCTTGTCGGCGCTGCCGTGCTGCTCGTCAACCCGCGCGTTCCGCTGGCCACCGCGCCAGTGTTCCGTGGCTGGGACGGAGTGGATCGCGGGCCGTTGACCGGCGCAACGGTGCGCGAAATGGCGGTTTCCGGGCGCAATGATCTTGAACCGCCTGCCCTGGCGCTGGTCCCGCAAATCGCGCGGGTGCTCGGTGTGCTGGAAACGACCGGGGCGTGGCTCGTGCGCATGTCCGGTTCCGGGGCAACCTGCTTTGCGTTGTACGAGACCGCGCAAGCGCGCGACGAAGCTTGCGCGGCGATGCCGCAAGAGTGGTGGACACTGACGGGGCGGCTGCGATGAGCGAGGCTTTTCGGATCATCGGTACACCGCGTTTCGGGGGGATACTGGTGGTATCCGATCATGCGTCCGCGCGCGTGCCCGATGGCGTTGCGCTGGGCGTGGCGCCGGAGCTTATGGAGCAGCACATCGCCGTCGATATCGGGGTGGCGCATGTCGGCGCGCTGATGGCGCAGCGGCCCGGTATTGCCGCCTATCAGGGCAATGTCAGCCGTCTGGTGTGCGACTTCAACCGTGACGAGGACGGCCCCGGTATCATCCCGGCCAGCAGCGATGGGCATGCGATCCCCGGCAATGCGCTTGATGCGCAAGGGCGGGAGGCGCGTCTGGAACGGTTTTTCCGTCCCTACCACCAGGGGCTTGCCGATCTGCTCGATGCCATGCCGCAGGCGCTGATCCTGTCGCTGCACAGCTTTACCCCACAGCTTGCCACCAGCGATGCGCCGCGCCCCTGGCATATCGGGGTGCTGTACAACGACGATGACCGTGCGGCGCGGATCGCCATTCCGCTGCTGGAGGCCGAGGGCCTGTGCGTGGGCGACCAGTTGCCATATTCGGGCAAGCTGCTGAACGCGACGATGAACCGCCACGCAGAAGCCGAAGGACGGCCCTACCTTGGCGTGGAGGTGCGGCAGGATCTGATTGCCGATCCCGCCGGGCAGGCGGAATGGGCCGAACGGCTGGCCCGCATCGCCAATGCGGTTGCGGTTGAAATTACCTAGGAAAACCGGGGCTTTTGCGCTGCTGACACAAGGGTAATTTATCCTTCGACGGATGGCTTTCAGTGGGTTAGGGAACTGCGCAAGTCGCCCCCCAAAAACTGATTCCCTGTTCGGAGTTTCCCCATGCCTGCCTACCGTTCACGCACCACCACCCATGGCCGCAACATGGCAGGCGCGCGCGGATTGTGGCGCGCCACGGGGATGAAGGACGAAGATTTCGGCAAGCCGATCATCGCCGTGGTCAACAGCTTCACCCAATTCGTGCCCGGCCACGTCCATCTCAAGGATCTGGGCCAGATGGTCGCGCGCGAAATCGAAGCTGCTGGCGGCGTGGCCAAGGAGTTCAACACCATCGCGGTCGACGATGGCATCGCCATGGGCCATGACGGCATGCTTTATTCGCTGCCCAGCCGCGATCTGATCGCCGACAGCGTCGAATACATGGTCAACGCCCATTGCGCGGATGCGATGGTGTGCATTTCCAACTGCGACAAGATTACGCCGGGCATGCTGATGGCCGCGATGCGCATCAATATTCCGGTGGTGTTCGTGTCGGGCGGGCCGATGGAAGCGGGCAAGGTCGTGCTCAAGGGTAAGGAACACGCGCTCGATCTGGTCGATGCGATGGTCGCTGCGGCGGATGACAGCTATTCGGAAGAGGAAGTGACCGCGATTGAACGGTCCGCCTGCCCGACTTGCGGTTCGTGCAGCGGGATGTTCACGGCAAACTCGATGAACTGCCTGACTGAGGCGCTGGGCCTGTCTCTGCCCGGCAACGGATCGACGCTGGCGACGCATGCCGACCGGCAACGCCTGTTCCTTGAAGCCGGGCGGCTCGTGGTCGACCTGTGCAAGCGGTATTACGAAGAGGACGATGCCAGCGTCCTGCCGCGCACGATTGCCAGCTTTGATGCCTTCGAAAATGCCGTCTGCCTCGATATCGCCATGGGCGGATCGACCAACACCGTGCTGCACCTGCTTGCGGCGGCGCATGAAGCCGGGGTGAACTTCACCATGGCCGACATCGACCGGTTGAGCCGCCGCGTGCCCTGCCTGTCCAAGGTCGCCCCGGCCAAGGCCGATGTGCACATGGAAGACGTGCACCGCGCCGGCGGCGTCTTTGCCATTCTGGGGGAACTGGACCGCGCGGGTCTGCTGCACCGCCATCTGCCGACCGTGCACAGCCGCACGATGGGCGATGCGCTGGACATGTGGGACATCGCGCGCAAACCATCGCCTTCGGTGCAGGAGTTCTTCCGCGCCGCGCCCGGCGGCGTGCCGACACAGACCGCTTTTTCGCAAAGCCGCCGGTGGAGCGAACTCGACCTTGATCGTGAAACGGGCGTTATCCGCTCGGCCGACCATGCCTTCAGCAAGGATGGCGGGCTGGCTGTGCTGTACGGCAACATCGCGCGCGACGGCTGCATCGTGAAAACCGCGGGTGTCGATGAAAACATCCACACGTTTGCCGGTCCCGCCAAGGTCTATGAAAGCCAGGATGCGGCAGTAACGGCGATCCTGACCGGCAAGGTCGTGGCGGGCGATGTGGTGGTTATCCGCTACGAAGGGCCGAAGGGCGGGCCGGGCATGCAGGAAATGCTCTATCCCACCAGCTATCTCAAGTCCAAGGGTCTGGGCGCGGCCTGCGCTCTGTTGACCGACGGGCGCTTTTCCGGCGGCACATCGGGCCTGTCGATCGGCCATGCCTCGCCCGAAGCGGCCGAAGGCGGTGATATCGCACTGGTCGAAAACGGCGACCGCATCGAAATCGACATCCCGAACCGCACGATCCATCTTGCCGTATCGGACGAAGTGCTGGCCCAGCGTCGCGCCGCGCAGGAAGCGCGCGGATGGAAACCGGCCGAGCCGCGCCCGCGCAAGATTTCGACCGCGCTGAAGGCTTATGCCGCGATGACCACCAGCGCCGCCCGCGGCGCGGTGCGCGATCTTTCGCAACTGGGCATTGATTGACGATGCGCGCTGGCGCTCTGCTGCCGCTCCTGTGTCTGGCGCTTGCGGCCTGTTCGGGGGCGCAGGAGGCGCCGAAAGGGCGGCGGATTGACTGCAAGGTTGGCGGTGCGGCCAGCTTCGTGCCCGATTGCTTTGTCGAAGATGCGCGTGAAGGCGAAAAGCGGTTCCTTACCGTTCGGCACAAGGACGGTGCCTTCCGGCGTTTCGAGATGGTGGACGATGGACGTGGGGTCATCGCCGCCGACGGGGCGGATGAGGCCAGCGCGCAGTGGTCGTCCGAAGGGGTGCTTGAAGTGGCGGTTGGCGGTGACCGTTACCGCTTCCCCGCGCGGATGAAGGCACCGGAATGAATCGCCATGCCCCGCAACCGTGACCGCACGCTGACGCAAGTATTGAGCGTTGCACAGATGCAGGCTGCCGAAGTCGCGCTGATCGCAGGCGGCACAAGCGTCGATGCCCTGATGCAGCGGGCCGGGCGCGGTGCGGGCGAATGGGTGCGGCGGATCGCCGCCGGGCGCAGCGTGACCGTGCTGTGCGGCCCCGGCAACAACGGCGGCGATGGTTGGGTGATCGCGCAATACCTGCACGAACACGGCAACCCGGTGCAGGCGATGGCCGCGCGTGATCCGATGACCGACGCGGCGCGCAACGCACGCGGGCTATACCGAGGGCCGATCATTCCTGCCGATGCAGCCGCTTCGGGTGATGTGCTGGTCGATTGCCTGTTTGGCAGCGGGCTGGCGCGGCCCTTGCCGGATGATCTCTACGCCTTGCTGTGCCATCTTGCGGCGCGGCATCCGCAGCGGATAGCCATTGACGTCCCAAGCGGGGTGGAAAGCGACAGCGGCGCGGCACTCAACCCCGGCCTGCCGGACTGGACCCTGACCGTCGCGCTGGGCGCGTGGAAGCATGCGCACTTTGCCATGCCGGCCTGCGCCACGATGGGCGCGTTGCGGCTGGTGGATATTGGTGTGGCGGCGGTGGACGGCGCGGCGCAGGCGCTGACCCGGCCACGCCTTGCCGCGCCATCCGCCGATGCGCACAAGTACCGCCGCGGTCTGGTCGGTGTGATCGGCGGCGAAATGCCGGGGGCGGCCATGCTGGCGTGCATGGCGGCGCAGCGCGCCGGAGCCGGTTACGTCCGGCTATGCCGCGATGCCCAGCCTGCCGCAGCCGTGCCGCCGGAACTGGTGCTGACAAACGACCTTGCCGGGATGCTGGCCGATGGCCGCACTGCGGCACTGCTGGTCGGGCCGGGGCTTGGCCGTAGCGATGCCGCAGCGCGCACGCTGGCAGCAGTGCTGGCAACCGGACGGCCCTGCGTGGTCGATGCCGATGCGCTGATGCTGTTGCGCCCGGCCATGCTGAACGGAGGAGGCCGCAGCGCCTGCGTGCTGACCCCGCACGATGGCGAAATGGCGGTACTGGAGGGCAGCTTCGGCCTGCCCGCAACCGGCCTGCGCCGTGATCGTGCGCGCGCGCTGGCAGCGCAAACCGGGGCAGTCGTTGTCCTCAAGGGGCCGGATACCGTGATTGCCGCGCCCGACAGCCGGTTGATTGTTGCGCCAAGCGCATCGCCGTGGCTTTCCGTGGCAGGCACGGGCGATGTGCTGGCCGGAACGGTTGCCAGCCGCCTTGCCACCCATAGCGATGCCTTGCGCGCGGCCAGTGAAGGTCTATGGCTCCACGGCGCGGCGGCGCGGCTGTGCGGTGCGGCCTTTACCGCCGGAGAACTGGCGCAGGCAATCCGCCCGGCCTTGCAGGAATGCCTTTGATGACTCAATCCGGCCTGATCGTGCGCGTTGCCGCCAAAGGAGAAGGCGCCACCGCCGATGGCCGCTATGCCGCGCTGGCGGCCCCCGGCGATGTGCTGGCCGATGATGGCACTCTGACTCATGGGCCAAACCATGTCGCGCCGTCATGCCGTCACTTTCCGGCGTGCGGGGGGTGCCAGCTCCAGCACCTGTCGGAGGCGGCGCTGGTCGAATATGTGGCGGACCGGGTGATCGGGGCCGCGCGCGGGCAGGGGATCGAACCCGGCCCGGTGGCACCGGCGCATCTTTCCCCGCCCGCATCGCGCCGCCGCGCCACGCTTCATGCCCAGGCGATCGGCAAGCGCATTGTCGTGGGGTTCCGCGAACAGGGTTCGCACAAGATTGTCGACATGCGCGAATGCGCGGTGCTGGCCGAAGCCCTGTTTGCCGTTGTAGCGCCCGTTCGGCGCCTGCTCGAAGGGTGGGGTGCGCGCAAGCTGGCGGTCGATATCGAACTGGCGCTGGCCGATCAGGGTGTCGCCATGGGGTTGAAAGGCCTGTCCGCCGAAGGGCTGGCGCAGACCGAAGCCCTGCTGGATTTCGCCCGCGATACCGGCATTGCCCGGCTGACGCTCGATTCCGGCTATGGTCCCGAAGATGTGTGGGAACCGGAACCCGTCACGGTCACGCTCGGCGGAACTCCGGTGTCATTGCCGCCGGGCGCGTTCCTGCAAGCCACCCGCGATGGGGAAGCGGCGCTGGTCGATGCGGCGCGCGAATGGCTTGCCGGAGCCACGAGCGTGGCCGATCTCTTTTCGGGTCTGGGCACGTTCGCTTTTGCGCTGGCGGGGCCGCAGTGCAAGGTTCTGGCGGTAGAGGCCGCGCGCGATACCCATCTCGCCTGCCAGTCTGCCGCGCGCCTGCACGGGCGGCCGGTCCACGCGCTGCACCGCGACCTTTTCCGCAATCCGCTACGAGTCGAAGAGCTGGACCGTTTTGCCGCCGTCCTGCTCGATCCGCCGCGCGCCGGGGCGCAGGAACAGGTCGACCAGCTTGCGCAGGGCAAGGTGCCGCGCATCGTCTATATCAGTTGCAACCCGGCAAGCTGGGCGCGCGATGCGGCCCGGCTGATCGCCGGTGGCTACCGTCTGGCCGGATTGCGCCCGGTCGGCCAGTTCCGCTGGTCAACCCATGTGGAACTGGCCAGCCTGTTCGTCCGCGACTGACCGGTCAGAACACCACGCGCGCCGCGTGAAAGATCAGCGCGATGAGCGCGAGCGACGATAGCCCGAACAGCGCGAAGCGGAGCATGACCTTGTTCACCGTCGCCTGCACCAGCGAATGGGCGACGCGCAAGCCGACATAGGCCCACGCGACCTGAACGCTAACCCCGTTGCCTTGCCCCGCGAGCGCCAGCACGGCAACGACCGCGTAAAACAGCGTCGGCGCTTCGTGCAGGTGGTTGTAGTTGTGCGCCTTCCACTGGACTGGAGCGGGCAGCAGATCGTCCAGCGTGGTGCCGGGGTTGGTGGCCAGACTGTCGGGATTGATCCTGGCGGCGTTCATCGCGGGGATGCGGGTGGCGTACATCCACGCCCACATCACCATGGTCCAGGCCATCAGCGCGACGGCGGGCTGCAAAATCAAGGCTGCGTGCATCGTATCTCCCCCCTTCGCGCAGGGCCGGATTCAGCCTTGCGCCATTGTCGCCATGAACGCGCGGATTGCCAGTGCGACAAGGCAAACTGTCGATACCAGGAACAGCATGAAACGCACCGGAATGCGGTTGACGGTGGCCTGCCAGACCGAATGGGCAATGCGGATCAGCACATAGGCCCATGCCAGCGCCACGTCCGTGGTGCCCGGTCCCATGATCGCAAGGATTGCAACCGTGGCATAGAACAGCGTCGGCTGTTCCATCAGGTGGGCGTAGTTGTGCGCTTTCCAGTTGATGCTGTCGGGCAGTACGCCTTCAAGATCCTGACCGCGCCCGCCGGGCCGCGCCTTGCCGAGGCCGCCAAGCGTCTTGAGCGCCGGAACCCGCGTGCCAGCCATCCAGAACAGCATCACCAACGACCACAACACCAGCGCGGCGGCTGGCATCAGCATATGTCCCTGCATCGTGCGATCTCCCCATCACAGGGGAGGGAGAGTGCGTCCGGAGAATTAGATTGTCAATCGCAACTTATTTCACCTCGGCTGAGCAGTGCAGCGTGAGGCGCTGGAAGTAATCGAAGCGTCCACGCTGGCACGTCATGCGCACGTCGAGGTCATCGGCAATCCGCGCCGCTGCAGCGCCAAGATCCGTCCGCACCGAAACGTGAAAGCGCGCCAGCCAGCCATGCATCGCGGCACGCAAGGGTGGCGCAAGTCCTGCGAAATCCCCGAAATCGACGACATGGAGCGATCCGCCGGGCGCCAGCAGAGCGGCGGCCTGCGCCAGGGCCTGTTGCCACTGCGGTATCATCGAGAGCGCATAGGATATGAAGACGCGATCGAATGCGCCCCGGCCAAACAGTGTCTGCGCATCGAAATCGGCGGCATCGCCACGCGCCAGAAGGCAATCTGGGGCCAGCCTGCCGCGCGCGACGGACAGCATCTCTTCGGAAATATCCAGCCCGTGCAGGTGCGCTCCCGGCCAACGCTTTGCCACGCTGGCAAGGTTGCGCCCTGTGCCGCACCCGATCTCCAGCACGGCCATACCCGGCGCGGCATGGAGATCGCGGATCAGTCCATCCCGCCCGAACAGGTAATATTTTCGGGTCGCGTCATAGACATGCTTCTGTCGGCGGTAGACCGCATCCATCAGCGCGCCGTGGCCGTGGCCGGGGGCGGGGGAGCGGGCGGATGAAAGCGCGGTCATCGGGCGAGCGTGTAGAGGTGCACGCCGCCGTAGATCGATGAACGGTCGTTCGCGGTGCATTCGGCGGACAGCGGCGCGTCATAGTGCCAGTGGGCGAGCAGGGCGGCGTCCAGCCGGCCGGGCAGCAGGCTCGGCTCGGCAGCGGTACGGAACAGGACGCGTGCATCGGGGCGGGCGGTGCGGGTAATCTCGTGCCACAGGGCGTTAAGCTGGGCATCGGTCATCCAGTCCTGCGCATCGAGCAGGACATAGCGATCGAGCGAGGCTGCAGGCTGTGCTGCGAGATGTTCGGTCAGGTTGGCGTGGCGCACTTCGATCCGGCCCGCCCTTTCGCGCACCGCCTGCCAGTTGGTTTCCTGAAGGTAGGGCGGCAAAGGGCACCGTTCGCCCCGACCATAGCCGCGTCCGAAGGCCTGCCAGGCAAAGTAGTTGTCCCCGACCGGAAAATCGCAGGCCAGTTTGGCCAGTCTGCGGCGCAGGACTTCGGCCATTGGCTCGTTCCCGGCCAGCGCGTCGAACTGGGCCGGGGGAATGCCCAGGCCGAACAGCGAGGCGGGCTGATCGGTCAGCCACCGCACAAAGCGTTTGTCGAACACTGGCGCCATTTCGCGTTCGAAGACCTGGCGCTGTTCCTCCAGCGATCCGGCGGCGAGAATCGCGGACAGGTCGATCCGGTACAGCCGGGCCAGCAGGTGCGCGACGCCGATGAAGTTGCCCAGCAGCCCGCGCTTGTAGATATTGCTGGAAAACCCGGCAATGCGACGCCGCCCGCTAAGATCGCGGCCTTCCCAGTAGCGCCGCGTCGTATCGTCGAGATGCGGGGCAAGGTGCGTTTTGTAGGAAGCCAGGTTGGCCGTGCTGTCGGCTTCGGCGAAGAACCGGCGGAAATGCGCGTGATCGGGCAGATGCTGCGCCGATGCGATCTTGAGCTTGTTCAGTGCGATGTGCGCGGTGTTGAGATCGACTGCAGTGATCGCGGCCGGATCGGCTGTGAGATAGGACAGCACGTTGCACCCGCCGCTGGCAATGGCGATGATCCGGCTGTCGGGGCGGATGGCCAGCGCCTTCATGTCCACATCGGGATCTTCCCATATCTGGGCATAGACAAGGCCGCGAAAGGCCAGCGCAAACGTGTGGTCCAGCAAGCGGTTGGCCATGCCTGACCCCCGGCGGACGACCGATCGTGTAAGCGGATGGGACCGCGCGCGTTCCAGCATGATGAACCCCGGCAAGATGTGTACCGGACACGGACCTAGAGCGCATGCGTTGCGGTTGTGTGGCAGCGATCCTGCCATGACGTGCGCTTTTTTAGACAAACCACACGAGCGTGCGGCCCGCTGACGCTACCGGTGCCGGCGTGGCGCCTTGGGGCGGGCTGGTTGGAAGGGACTTGGGTTTGTCATGCCGATCCTCTAGAGGCGCGTGTCATGAAACGCCTGCCCCCATCGCGGGAGACGGCAAGACAAGGGCATCTGGAGACACCATGGCAAAAGTTCTCGTCATCGGCGCAGGCGGCGTCGGTTCGGTCGCGGTCCACAAGATGGCGATGAACGCGGGCATCTTCACCGGCATCGCGCTGGCCAGCCGCACCAAGGCGAAGTGCGATGCCATCGCCGCTTCGGTGAAGGAGCGCACCGGCGTTACCATCGACACTTACCAGATCGATGCCGACGATGTAGCCGCCACCACGGCGCTGATCAAAGCGGTCAAGCCTGTGCTCGTGGTCAACCTCGCGCTGCCCTACCAGGACTTGCACATCATGGATGCCTGCCTCGCCGCAGGGGTCAATTACATGGACACTGCGAACTACGAACCGATCGACGAGGCGAAGTTCGAGTATTCGTGGCAGTGGGCCTATCAGGACAGGTTCAGGCAGGCTGGCCTGATGGCCCTGCTGGGATCGGGTTTCGATCCCGGCGTGACCAGCGTTTTCGCCACCTGGCTGCGCAAGCACAAGCTCGACACGATCCGCACGCTCGACATCCTCGATTGCAACGGCGGCGACCATGGCCAGCACTTTGCGACCAACTTCAACCCGGAAATCAATATCCGTGAAGTGACCGCGCCCGCGCGCCACTGGCTCAACGGCGAATGGGTGGAAACCCCGGCGCTGACCATCCGCCAGCAGTTCGATTTCGAACAGGTCGGGCCGAAGAACATGTACCTGATGTACCATGAAGAGCTGGAGAGCCTGGCGCATCACCTGCCGGAGATCGAACGCATCCGCTTCTGGATGACCTTCGGCGATGCCTATATCACTCACCTGACCGTGCTACAGAATGTCGGCATGACCCGGATCGACCCGGTGATCTACGAAGGCAAGGAGATCATCCCGCTGCAGTTCCTGAAAGCGGTGCTGCCCGAACCGGCTTCGCTTGGCCCGACGACCAAGGGCAAGACCAACATCGGTGACATCGCCACCGGCCTGAAGGACGGGGTGGAAAAGACCTTCTACATCTACAACATCTGCGACCATGAAGATGCCTATGCCGAAACCGGCAACCAGGCGGTCAGCTACACCACGGGCGTCCCCGCGATGATCGGGGCGGCGCTGATGGTACAGGGCATCTGGAAGGGCGAAGGGGTGTTCAACATGGAACAGTTCGATCCCGATCCCTACATGGACATGCTCAACAAGCACGGCCTGCCCTGGCAAGTAAAGGAACTGGCCGGACCGCTGGAGTTCTGATCGACCATGGAAACCAGAGCCGGCGATCCGGGCGCGTTTGCGCAGTTTGACTTGAACCGGGTGGATAGCCCCGCCTTTGTCGTCGATGCGGCAAAGCTGCGCGCCAATCTGGCGGTGCTGGCCGATGTGCGCGACCGGGCGGGGATCAAGGTGCTGGCCGCGCTCAAGGCGTTCTCGATGTGGAAGGTTGCGCCCATCGTCGGGGAGTATCTCGATGGCGTGTGCACATCGGGTCTGTGGGAGGCGCTGCTGGCGGCGGAACACTACGGCGGCGAAATCGCTACGTACTGCGCCGCCTACAAGGCCGAGGACATGCCGGAAATCCTGCGGCTTTCGGACCATGTGATTTTCAATTCGCCCGGTCAGCATGAACGCTTTCGCGGCGAAATCGCGGCGGCGCGGGCGCGGGGCGATGCGTTTGACATTGGCTTGCGCGTCAATCCGCTCCATGCCGAAGGCGAAGTTCCGCGCTATGACCCGTGCGCCCCGCATTCGCGTTTGGGCTTTCCGGCCGACCAGTTGCAGGAGGCCCATTTCGAAGGCGTTTCGGGCCTGCATTTCCATACGCTGTGCGAACAGGATTTTGCCCCGCTCAGCCGCACATGGGACGCGCTGCTGCCCCGCATCGCGCCGTATCTGGGCCAGCTCAAATGGCTGAACTTCGGCGGCGGACACCACATCACCCGCGCCGATTACCAGCGCGAAGACCTGATTGCCTTCCTCCGCCAGGTAAAGGCGCAGACGGGGTGCGAAATCTACCTCGAACCGGGTGAGGCGGTGGCGCTCGACGCCGGGATTCTCGTCGGCACGGTGCTCGATACCCACTGGAACGGCATGCCGCTGGCGATAACCGACGTTTCCGCCACCTGCCACATGCCCGACGTGATCGAAGCGCCCTATCGCCCGGCCATGCTGGGCGAACTGCCGGTCGATGAATACGAGGACGGGCAGGGCGATGCCCCGGTTCGGCTGGGCGGACCATCGTGCCTGGCGGGCGATGTGATTGGCGATTACCGCATGCCGCAAGCGATAGCGCCGGGAATGCGCTTCGCTTTTCTCGATCAGGCGCACTATTCGATGGTCAAGACCACGACGTTCAACGGCGTGCCTCTGCCCTCGATCTGGCTGTGGGACAGCGAAACCGACACGCTCGAAAAGGTGCGCGGCTTTTCCTACGAGGACTTCCGCAACCGTCTGTCCTGATTCCCGTCGGGGCGATTCGTTCAGACGGACAGGTTCCGGCAATGGCGCTGGCCAGCGCCGCAGTGCCCCGCACCCGCAGGAATCCCGTGGAATCGGCGTGCTCGCCACGCGTGTTACATTTTTCTGACAACAATGTGGGCTGCAAAGTTTTTCACTTGATGTTCAGCGCGGGGGGGCTATTTACCCTTCCTCGCTGCCCCATGGGGACTTCCAAACCGCAAGGCAGCTTTGTTCAATATTCCGTTTGGGGGTCCCTTGAGTTGCACATCCATCCTGATGCATTGGCTGTAGTTCGCGCATTCGCGCCCGATCAACCCGCCATTCTCAATCGCCCGCACGCCGCCGCGCGCGCTGCCCGCTTCTTTGTCGAGAAGTTTCCGGGCCGCTCGCTCTATGCGGTGAAGGCCAATCCCTCGCCCGATCTGCTGCGCATCCTCTGGGACGCGGGCATCACGCACTACGACGTAGCTTCGATCGTCGAGGCGCGGCTGGTGCGCGAAACGCTGCCTGCGGCAACGGCGTGCTTCATGCACCCGGTCAAGGGTTCGGCCGCCATCCGCGAAGCGTACCACGACCTTGGCGTGCGCGTGTTCAGCCTCGATTCGTTCGAGGAACTGGAAAAGATCAAGGCCGCCACCGTCGATGCCGATGGCAACCCCGCCACCGACCTGACGCTGTGCGTGCGCCTGCGCGTGTCTTCCGACTATTCGGAACTCAGCCTGGCGTCGAAGTTCGGCTGTGACCTGACCAATGCCGCCGAACTGCTCCAGGCGACCCGCCAGGCGGCGGACTCGCTTGGCGTGTGCTTCCATGTCGGCAGCCAGTCGATGAGCCCGCACGCCTATGTCCAGGCGCTTGAGCGGGTGCGCGCGGCGATTGTCGATGCATCGGTGCTGGTCGATATCATCGACGTTGGCGGCGGGTTCCCCTCGATCTATCCGGGCATGGAACCACCCCCGCTGGAAGATTACTTCGGCGTGATCGACCGTACCTACGAATCTCTGCCGGTGTCGTATTCGGCGGAACTGTGGTGCGAACCGGGCCGCGCGCTTTCGGCGGAATACAATTCGATGATCGTGCGCGTCGAACGGCGCCGTGGGACCGAACTGTATATCAACGATGGCGCCTATGGTGCGCTGTTCGACGCTGCCCATGTCGGCTGGCGCTTCCCGGTGCGTGTCCTGCGCAACGAAGTGGCCAACGATCTGGACATCGGCGGCGCAGAGATCGAGATGGAGCCGTTCAGCTTCTATGGGCCGACCTGCGACGACATGGACCACATGGACGGGCCGTTCGAACTGCCCGCTGATATCCGTGCTGGAGATTACATCGAGATCGGCATGCTCGGCGCTTATGGCGCGGCGATGAAGACGGCGTTCAACGGCTTTGGCGCGACCGACGTGTTCGAAGTTTCGGACGAGCCGATGTCGAGCCAGTACCGTGGCGACCGCCGCGATCCGCGCGTTTCGGACAACGTGGTTTCGCTGCGCTGATCCGCTGCACGATCTGCTGACAGGATAAGGCCCCGCTCCACACGGCGGGGCCTTTTTCGTTGCCGCGTGGCAGGCCGTGGCGCAACAAAAAAGCCCTCCCGGTCGGGGAGGGCTTTTGCTGTCCGGGCAATGAAAACGTGTCAGGCGGCCTTGCGCAGTTCCAGTTCCATGCGCTGCCAGATTTCCACCAGCGCGCCCGCCAGTTCGTCCATCATCGCCTGGGTGTGCGAAGGGCCGGGGGTGAAGCGCAGGCGCTCGGTCCCGCGTGGCACGGTCGGGTAATTGATCGGCTGCACATAGACGCCGTATTCCGCCAGCAGGATGTCGCTGATCTTCTTGGCGCGCACCGGATCGCCGACCATCAGCGGGACGATGTGCGTGGTCGATGGCATGACCGGCAGGCCCGCATCGGCAAAGGCCTTCTTGAGATAGGCAGCGGCGGCCTGCTGGCCTTCGCGTTCCTCGTTAGACGCCTTGAGGTGGCGGACCGAGGCCAGCACGCCTGCAACCAGTACCGGCGACAGCGACGTGGTGAAGATGAAGCCGGGCGCGTAGGAGCGGATCACGTCGATGATCCGGTTGTCCGCCGCGATATAGCCGCCCATCACGCCGAACGCCTTGCCCAGCGTGCCTTCGATGATGTCGATGCGGTGCGCCGCCTCGTCCCGGTCGGTGATGCCGCCGCCGCGTGGACCGTACATCCCGACGGCGTGCACTTCGTCGATATAGGTCAGCGCGTTGTACTTTTCGGCCAGATCGCAGATTGCGTGGATCGGGGCGATATCGCCGTCCATCGAATAGACCGATTCAAACGCGATCAGCTTGGGCAGTGCGGGGTCGGTTTCGGCCAGCAGTTCTTCGAGGTGGGCCACGTCGTTGTGACGGAACACCTTCTTTTCCGCCCCGGAATTGCGGATGCCCGCGATCATCGAGGCGTGGTTGAGCTCGTCCGAAAAGATCACGCAGCCGGGCAGGATCTTGGCCAGCGTGGAAAGCGTGGCGTCGTTCGAGACATAGCCGCTGGTGAACAGCAGCGCGCCGTCCTTGCCGTGCAGGTCGGCCAGTTCGCGCTCAAGCTCGATGTGGTAATGCGTGTTGCCGCCGATGTTGCGCGTGCCGCCCGAACCCGCGCCGACATTGTGCAGCGCCTCTTCCATCGCGGCGATCACCTTGGGGTGCTGCCCCATGGCGAGGTAATCGTTCGAGCACCACACGGTGATCGGCTTCGGCCCGTTGTGGCCGGCAAAGCAGCGCGCGTTGGGGTAGGCCCCCTTGTTGCGCAGGATATCGATGAAAACGCGGTAGCGACCTTCGGAGTGCAAACGTTCAATCGCGGAATCGAAAACCTGTTCGTAATTCACCCCGCCGCTCCTTCCTGCATGGGGACCTGTCTGCCCCCGTGGCCCGACACGCGGGCCAACCGGCGATTTTCCGGGCTAATACGCCCGATAGCGCCGCAAGGCTAGTCTCATTTGCCTTGCACACTGCCAAAGTTCCGGCCGTGTACGGCACCCGCGCGTGCACCATGCCGTTTCGGAACAGCGGCGGGCAGGGGTGCGCGGACATAGTCCTCTTCGTCGGCCGTCGCGTCGATCCAGTCGATATCGTGCGAGGGGATCACGGTGACCGGCTTGCGCGCTTCGGTCATGGGCTTGATGGCTTTCAGCCAGCCGATCACCGCCCGGCGGTCTTCCGGCGCGAGCCAGTCGGTCATAAGCCGCGCACGCGGCGTCGGCTGCTGCACGTTGGCGAACATCGACGCGGTGTCCCCGGCGAACAGGTATTCACGCCCGGATTGCAGCGTGACGAAAAACATCTGCGAAGCGGGTGTGTGCCCCGGCGTCTGGATCGCCACGACGCCCGGCGCAACCGCCTGGACCGGGGCGAGTGGCCGTGAGGCTGGCAGGTAGCGGGCATTTTCGCGCCACAGCGAGGTGATGCCCCGCTTCAGCCCCGGCGTGATCAGCGCCTTGTCCGCCACGGCGCGAAAGCGCGGATGGTCGAGGTATCCGCCGACATGGTCGATGTGCCCGTGTGTCAGCAGAATGAGCGCGGCGCTGTCGATCCACCCCTGGACGGTGCGGCTTGCCGCGGGGTCGAAAGCATTGAAGCCCATGTCCTGCGCATCGGCACGCGACATGGCGGTGTCGATCACGATATCGCCGCCGGGAGCCACGACTTTCCAGGCGATTGCCGCAACGCGCACCTGGCGCAGGCCGGTCCCTGCCGCGATGACCGCGCCGGGCACTGTCCGGCTGGCCACCGCGGCGTATTCAAGCGCGGTGGGTTTGGCGCCGGGCATCGCGTTCGCTTCGCGGCGCAGGGCGGCAAGATCCAGCTTCTGCGGCGCTACGTTCGCCGGGCCTGTGCTGTCGAGCAGCCAGCCATAGAGAACCGCCAGCACGATGGCGAGCAGGGCCAGCACTTTCCACAAACGCCCCATGGTCCCCCTCCGGCAGGCTGGTTCAGAATACCGTGATGCGGCCGAATTGCCGCGCTGTCAGTACCGGCTCTAGCTGCTCCACGTCGTCTCCGCCACGGGTGAACAGCGCAAGGTCGGGCAAATCGCGTCGCCATGCCTGCCCCTGCGTCAGATGCGCGATGCGCCGGGCGATCCCGTCGGAACCGTCGATGAATGCAACGCCTGCGCCGAAAGCCGTGGCCAGTTCGGTTTCGATGAGCGGAAAGTGGGTGCAGGCCAGAACTACGGTATCGATCCGCTCGCCCCCCGGCATGGCGCGCAGGGCCGATACCGCGCGGGCATAGACCTGCGGATCGACCGGTTGCCCGCGCAATTTCGCTTCAGCCGCAGCGACCAGTTCCGGCGCGCCGTGGCGTAGCAATTGCTTGCCCTGGGCGAACTCTGCCTCCAGCCGGTCGACATAGCCCTGGCGGATCGTTGCCTCGGTGCCGAGCAGGCCGATGACCCCGGTCCGGGTCATTGCGGCGGCAGGCTTGATCGCGGGCACCGTGCCGACGATGGGCACTTCCAGCACTTCGCGCACCGATGCCAGCGCGATGGTCGATGCGGTGTTGCACGCGATGCATACCAGACGCGGGTGGAAGCGTTCGGTCAGCCGACCAAGCAGGCCCGATACCCGTGCCGCGATCTGCGCTTCGGTTTTCGCGCCATAGGGCAGTCCGGCATTGTCCGCGACATAGATGACTGGCGCCTGCGGCAGAACATGGCGCACCTTGTCCAGCACCGAAAGCCCGCCAACGCCCGAATCGAACACCAGCAGCGGCGCAGCGGGATCGACAGCGGATGGTGCTTGCGGATCGGAAGGTGTGGCCTGCATCGCGGGGCTTGTATCGGGAATGGGCATAAAATGGAAAGGGACCTCTTTCGCTTTTGCCGCAGGATTGATTAAGAGCGGAAGCGTGGAAACCTTGCTCCCCCTGCTCGTCGGCTATCTGCTTGGCTCGGTGCCTTTCGGCCTCATCCTCACGCGGGTGTTCGGGGCGGGCGATCTGCGCGCGATCGGATCGGGCAATATCGGGGCGACCAACGTCCTGCGCACCGGGAAGAAGGGGCTGGCCGCTGCCACGCTGCTGCTCGATCTGGGCAAGGGGCTGGCCGCAGTGCTGGTGGCCCGGCATGTCTGGCCGGGCACCGAAACACTGGCCGCGCTGGCCGTTGTCGTTGGCCATTGCTATCCGGTGTGGCTCAGGTTCCGGGGTGGCAAGGGCGTGGCCACGCTGATGGGCGTGGCGCTGGGCCTCGCCTGGCCGATCGGGCTGGCTTATGCGCTGGTGTGGCTGGGCGTGCTCTATTTCAGCCGCACATCGTCGCTCGGCGGGATGAGCGCGGCGGTGGTTGCCCCCGTTGCCGCGGGGCTGACCGGCCATGCCGCCTACGCTCCGGTGCTTGCCCTGCTGGCGGTGCTGGTGCTGTGGCTGCACCGCGAGAACATCGCCCGCCTGCGCGCCGGCACCGAACCGAAAGTCGGCAAGAAGGCGTGAGCGCGGCCGCGCCATCCCTTTCGCGGGACGAAGCGTTTGCCCGCATCCGGCTGCTGCGTTCCCCCAATGTCGGTCCGGTCAGCTACGGGCAGTTGCTGCGCCGCTTCGGCACGGCGGTGGCAGCGATAGAGGCGCTGCCCGATCTGGCCGCACGCGGCGGATCGCGCTATCGCCCGGCCGATCCGGCGCGGATCGAGGCAGAGATCGCCGCCGTGCGCAAGGCGGGGGCACGCTACCTTTTTCACGATGGCGCCGATTATCCGCCGCTGCTGGCCGCGCTGGAAAACCCGCCGCCGATCCTCACCGTGCGCGGCGATGCCGGTCTGCTGACGCGCCCTGCGGTGGCGCTGGTCGGCGCGCGCAACGCATCGGCCGGCGCGGTAAAGCTTTCGCGCGATTTTGCCGCAGCTCTTGCAGGTCAGGGCTATGCGGTGGTGTCCGGGCTGGCGCGGGGGATCGATTCCGCCGCGCACCAGGGGGCGCTGGCGGCGGCCCGCACGGCGGAGGTGGCAGGGGGCGGCACGATCGGGGTGATCGCCAGCGGAATCGACATCGCCTACCCGCCGGAAAATGCCGCCTTGCAGGAACAGGTCGCGGGCGAGGGGTTGCTGATCGCGGAAATGCCGCCGGGTACCGAGCCGCTGGCCCGCCATTTTCCCTATCGCAACCGCATCATCGCCGGGCTGGCCAGCGGCACGCTGGTGGTCGAAGCCGCCCCGCGTTCGGGATCGCTCATCACCGCGCGGCTTGCGGGTGAAGCGGGGCGGGAGGTCATGGCCATTCCCGGCTCCCCGCTCGACAGCCGGTCGAAGGGCTGCAACCAGTTGATCCGCGATGGCGCCATCCTGGTGCAGACCCCGGACGATGTTATCGAACTGCTGGCTGGCTTTGGCGGGGCACCCCGTTCCACGTTCCGCGAATCCGCCGAAGATTTTGCGCCATTGGCCGATGCCCCGCCTGCGGACATCGCCGGGCTGCTCGGCCTTGCGCCGGTTGGCGTCGACGAACTTATCCGGCAGACGGGCGCGGCGGCAGGCGCGGTGCAGATGGCGCTGCTGGAACTGGAACTGGCCGGGCGCCTTGCCCGCCACGCCGGGGGGCGGGTATCGCTCGCCAGCCTGTGACGCCAGCCTCTGACGATGGAAAGCAGCCCATGCCGAACTGCCCGCTTGACGAAGCGCCCTGATGGTCCCCACCCTCGCACACACGTACACGTAAGGATCGCTTGTTTCCGCCATGCAGCTTGTCATCGTTGAATCCCCGGCCAAGGCCAAGACCATCGAGAAATACCTTGGCCCCGGCTACAAGGTGCTTGCCTCCTACGGACACGTCCGCGACCTGCCGGTAAAGGACGGCTCGGTTCGCCCGGACGAAGACTTTGCCATGGACTGGGAACTCTATGGCGACAAGGCTTCGCGCATCAAGGCGATCACCGATGCCGCCAAGGGTGCCGACCGCCTGATCCTGGCCACTGACCCTGACCGGGAAGGGGAAGCTATTTCATGGCATGTCAGGGAGTTGCTTTCGAAACGTAAGGCGCTGCCTAAGGAGGTTGAACGGGTTACCTTCAACGCCATTACCAAGCAGACCGTGACCGATGCGATGAAGCGGCCGCGCGAGCTGGACCAGGATCTGATCGACGCCTATCTGGCCCGGCGCGCGCTGGATTACCTGTTCGGCTTCACGCTTTCCCCGGTCTTGTGGCGCAAGCTGCCCGGTGCGAAATCGGCCGGGCGCGTGCAGTCAGTCTCGCTGCGCCTGATCGTTGAGCGCGAGCGCGAGATCGAGGCTTTCCGCTCGCAGGAATACTGGTCGGTGATCGCCCGGCTTGAACAGGGCGGGACGGAGTTTTCCGCCCGGCTCGTCAAGTTCGATGGCCAGAAGCTCGAAAAGCTGACGCTGGGCGATGAAGGCGCGGCGATGAAGGCAAAGGCGCTGGTTGAAGCCGCCACCTTCCGGGTTGAGGATGTTGAAACCCGGCCGACCCGCCGCCACCCCTATCCGCCGTTCACCACATCGACGCTGCAACAGGAAGCGGCGCGCAAGCTGGGCTTTTCCGCCAGCCACACGATGCGCGTGGCGCAGACGCTGTATGAAGCCGGTGCCATCACCTATATGCGTACCGATGGCGTGCAGATGGACCCCAGCGCGATTTCGGCGGCGCGCAAGGCCATATCGGATCGCTATGATGGCCACTATCTTCCTGAAAAACCGCGCCATTACGAAACCAAGGCCAAGAACGCACAGGAAGCGCACGAAGCGATCCGGCCAACCGATTTTTCCAGGGACCGCCACGGTTCGGGCGACGAGGGCCGCCTTTATGACCTGATCTACAAGCGCGCCATGGCCAGCCAGATGGCATCGGCCAGCCTTGAACGCACCAGCGTTACGTTGCGTGACGGTACGGGCAAGAACGAACTGCGTGCCACCGGGCAGGTGGTCAAGTTCCCAGGCTTCCTTGCCGTCTATGAAGAAGGCCGCGACCAGAAGCAGGACGGGGACGACGACGAAAGCGGCCTGCTTCCGGCGATGGCCAATGGCGATACACCGGCAAAGCGCGGCGTGGACGCCACCCAGCACTTTACCCAGCCGCCGCCGCGCTATTCCGAAGCGAGCCTTGTCAAGCGGCTTGAGGAACTGGGCATCGGGCGGCCATCGACTTATGCCGCAACTTTGCAGGTACTCAAGGATCGCAACTATGTGCGAACCGAGAAAAACCGTTTCTTTGCAGAGGAATCCGGGCGTCTTCTGACAGCGTTTCTGGAACGCTTCTTTCCCCGTTATGTGGCGTATGATTTCACCGCCGGGATGGAAGAGGAACTGGACGACGTTTCCGGCGGGCGGGCCGAATGGAAGAAGGTGCTTGCCGCGTTCTGGCGCGACTTCAAGCCCAAGTCCGACGAAGTGATGGAAAAGAAGCCCAGCGAGGTGACGGCCGAGCTGGACACGTTCCTTTCGGATTATCTGTTCCCGCCGCGCGAAGATGGCACCGATCCGCGCGCCTGCCCCAAGTGCGAAGCCGGGCGGCTGGCCTTGCGCGGTGGCCGTTATGGCGCGTTCGTGGCCTGTTCGAACTATCCCGAATGCAAGTTCACCCGCAAGTTCGCCCAGCCCGGCGGGGCCGATGGCGCGGGCGGGGATGATGACGGCGTGCTGGGCAAGGATCCGGTCACCGGCCTTGACGTTTCGCGCAAGACGGGCCGCTTCGGGCCTTACGTGCAACTGGGTGAAGGCAAGGAGGCCAAGCGCGCATCGATTCCCAAGGATATCGGCGAGCTGGACCTGGAATGGGCGCTCAAGCTGCTGGGTCTGCCGCGCGAGGTTGGTATGCATCCCGAAACGGGCAAGCCGATCACCGCCAGCATCGGCCGCTATGGTCCCTACCTGGCGCACGAAGGCAAGTATGCGCGGCTGCGCTCGACCGCGGAAGTGTTCGAAACCGGGATGAACGCGGCGGTCATGGCGCTGGCGGCGGCGGCGGCTGGCGCAGGGGCGCGCGGCAACCGCGCGGCGGCCGAACCGCTCAAGACCTTCGGGCCGCACCCCACATCGGGTGGGGAGATCAAGCTGATGGCCGGGCGCTATGGTCCCTATGTGACCGATGGCACGACCAATGCCACGCTGCCCAAGGACAAGCAGCCCGATACGCTGACGCTGGAAGAAGCCATCGTCCTGATCGACGAGCGCGCGGCCAAGGGACCGCCCAAGGGCAAGAAGGGCGCGAAAAAGGCTCCGGCAAGGAAGGCGCCCGTAAAGAAGGCGGCAACCGAAAAAGCCCCTGCGAAAAAGTCGCCCGCCAAAAAGGCGTCCGCCGGCAAGCCAGCGGCACGGAAACCGGCTGCGAAAAAGGCCGCAACCAAGGCTGATCCGGCCTGATCGCGTCTGCCGTGCGGGCGCACCCGCGCTAGCGCGGGCGGTAGAGCCAGTACCGCTTGTTGCCCAGCCGCGCCTCGGCATAGCGTATGTAGTCGTGGCGCAAAGCAGCTTCGACGCTGCGGCGCGTGGCAAGGTTGGGCAGGTGCATGTTCTGCCCCGGCGCGCGCATCACCACGACATCGGGCCGGCTGGCCATGATGCGGCGGACCTCGGCGGTCGGATCCACCCCGACAGCGGCGGCTTCGATCGTGGTGTTGAGGTGGTTGGGGAAGATCCGGCTGGTCGGCAGGCAGGCGTTGACGGTGCGATAGAACGCCAGTTCGCCTTCGTAGATATACAGGCATCCGCCGTGCATCTCGCGCTGGATCTGCGCCTGCATCAGGCCATACTGCCGCGCGTCGCCATGCTGTTTCACCTGATAGAGCGAAACGGCCAGCCCGGCGATTGCGCCGAAGCCGAGCAGCAGACGGCCCCAGATCTTCTGGCCCGGTCCGGTCCTGGCCAGCGCAGGTGCGGCCAGTACGCACAGCGGGACCAGCAGCGGCGCGACATAGTGATCGTACCACGTGCCGAACAGCATGAACCCGGTGCAGGCCGCCAGCCCCCAGACCTTCAGCACCAGATGCGATTTCGGATGGCGGCCCGGATCCGTGCCGGGCAGCGATGCGCCATGGAACAGCGCCAGCCAGAACGGAGTCAGCACCGCCACTTCCTTGACCAGCCGCCACGGGGCTTGCCACCCATCCGACCCGCGCTTGAAGATCGACACGAAGTTGGCGTCGAAGAACGCGGCGAAGTGGCCCGCGTGCAGGTACCATGCGCCAACCGCCAGTGTCGGCAGCAAGGCGATCCCCATCCACAGCAGCGCCACGCCGAACAGCCGGCGCCACGGCCAGACATCGCCAAATCCGCGCGAAAGCAGCAGGATGCCAAACGCCAGCCCTTCGAACAGGACGGTGTACTTGATCTGTATCGCCAGGCCGAGCAGCAGCATGATCGCCGCGCCGCGCCCGATCAGCAGGCGGTCTTCGGGCAGCTTGACCGTTTCGACCACCGCCAGCGCGGCCAGCGCCACCGGCAGGTTATAGAACGTCGGTGCCTGGCCCATGCCGGAATTGAACGCAGGCATGAACAGCAGGTAGGCAACGCCAGCCTGCCAGGCCGCAGCGGGACTGGCGATTTCGCGCGCCAGCCGGGCGATAACCATCGCCGTGGCGACCATCGCGCCGAGCGCGCCGATCTGATAGCCCACGACCGGATCGCCCGGCAGCGCGGCGAATGCGGCATAGACCAGGAACAGGCCGACAGGCTTGCGGTCCCAGATATCGACATAGGGCAGCGCGCCATCGCGCATCCGTTCGGCCACGAACAGGTAGAACTGTTCGTCGATGTGGATCACCGGGTTGCCGATAAGGAACCAGCGCGTAGCCAGCGCGATGCACAGGTAGCTGAGCGCCGCCGCAGCACGCCTGCCCAGCGGATGAGCGACAGGCACTGCGGCCACGCCGCCGGTATCGCTCATTCCCAATCTCCGCCTGTGATGAAGCGCGGACCGTTTGCCCGCACTGCGTGGCAAGGCGGGTAACCGCGTTTGATGAACCTGATCTTTCCAGGCGGCGGCTGGTTAGGCCGCGCCGCCTCATGCCTCGGCCAGATGCCCTTGATGCGCGATGAACCGAGTGGTGCGCGCGGCAAGCCTTCCGCGCGCGTCAATCAATCCGCCGGATGACAGCCTTTGCCGCCGCTTCATGCCCGGCGCGGTTGATGTGGAACACGGTGCCGTCTCCCGGCGGTGCGGTGATGCCGTTGCCCCACGGCTTGCGCGCGCAGGGCGAATGGCTGCGCGACATCCGCCCGAACCGCACCAGCTCCGCGCCTTCCTGCCGGGCGACCCTTGCCGTCATGGCGGCAAGACGCGCGGCTGCGGCGCGGCTGGCGTCCAGCCGTTCCTTGCCGATCGGCACGGCAGGGCAATTGCCCCTTGGCGGTACGATGGTGAAGTAATCGATGAACATGATCCGGGCGTCCGGCGCACGGGCGCGGACTTCGCGGACGATACGGCGCATGCGCGCTTCGTCGGCGGTCCATTCGCTTTCGGCGGGTCTGCGCCATGTCGGGCAGTTCGGGTCGGTCAGCGCCCCGGCCTCGCACGCGGCGGCCACGATGTTGCCGACAAAGGCAATGTCGTTCCCGCCGATCGTGATGGTAACAAGGCGCGTCTGGGCATCGACGCTGGCGATCTGCGGCGGGAGTTCGTTCCACGGGCCGAGGACGTGCTGCGTCGTCGCCCCGCTGCAGGTGGCATCAACCAGTACGAGCTTGCGGGCTTTTGCCACGAGGCTGGGATAGTTCAGCGTGCCGCGCCCGCAGCGGCTGGGTGCGCCGGGCTTGGCAGGCCCGACCCCCGGTCCGGCTGCAAACGAGCTGCCGATGGCGACATAGCGCGAACCGGCAGGCACGGCCTTGGGACGGGCAGCGGCGGGCGAGGGCAGGTTTGCCGCCGCAACAGCCAGCGCGAGGAACAGCGCCCCGCGAACGCGCCTCACTTCACCCATTCCAGCCCGATTTCCTCGTAGATTTCCTTTGCGTCGGCCCAGCGTTCGTCCACTTTGACATGCAGGAACAGATGCACCCGCGCCTGCAGCAGTTCGGTCAGTTCCTTGCGTGCTGCTTCACCAATGGCCTTGATCTTCGATCCGCCCTTGCCCAGCACGATGGCACGCTGGGTTTCGCGTGCGATGACGATCTGCTGGTGGATCTCGATCGAGCCGTCCTTGCGGTGAATGTACTTTTCCGGGCGCACCGTGCTGTCATAGGGCAGTTCGTCGTGAAGCTGGCGGTAGAGCTGTTCGCGCGTGATTTCGGCGGCCATCAGCCGTTCGCTGGCGTCCGAAACCTGATCTTCGGGATAGTGCCACGCCGCTTCCGGCATCAGTTCGGCAAGGCGGGCCTTCAGTTCGGGAACGCCGTCGCCGGTCAGCGCGGACACGAAGAACACCTCGTCGAACTGGGCATCGCCCGCCAGCGCCTCGGCCATGACCAGCAGTGGTTCCTTTGGCGTGGAATCCACCTTGTTGAGTACCAGCACCTTGCGCTCCGGGCGGTCTTTCAGGCTGGCGAGGATCGGGTCGAGATAATCGCGCTTCTTCTTGCGCGCATCGACCACCAGCAGGATCGCATCGGCTTCCTGCGCGCCGTCCCATGCCGCGCTGACCATCGCGCGATCCAGCCGTCGCTTCGGTTCGAACAGGCCGGGGGTATCGGCAAGGATGATCTGCGTCCGTGCATCGCCTGTGGTTTCCAGCGCAATGCCCATCAGCCGCGCGCGGGTGGTCTGCGCCTTGGGCGAAACGATTGCCACCTTCTGCCCGACAATGGCGTTGACGAGCGTGGACTTGCCCGCATTCGGCGCGCCCAGAACGGCCACTAGGCCACATTTTTCAGTCATGTACGGTTTCTCTATCCGGTGATGGCAGGAGTGTAGGCGAGGAACGGCGGCCTAGCCATATGTTTGCATGAAAGCGCGTGCGGCGGCCGTTTCGGCTTCCTGCTTGCTCGATCCGCGGGCGGTCGCTTCGCCCACGCCGTTGACCGCGACATTGACGGTGAACGATGCGGCATGATCCGGCCCCTCGCGCGCGATCAGGGTATAGACCGGCGGCTTGCGGCGGTTTCCGGCAGCCCATTCCTGCAAGGCGGCCTTGGGGTGCTTGCGCTGGCCGGTGCCCGAAGCCATCGGCGCCTGCCACAGACGGCGAACGAACTGCCGCGCCGCTTCGAAACCCCGCTCGACGAACAGCGCGCCGATCAGCGCCTCCATCACGTCGCCCAGGATGTTGTCGCTTTGCGCGCCGCCATCGTCACGCGCCTGCTTGCCCAGCCGGATATGCGGCGCAAGGCCGATCGCGCGGGCCACTTCGGCGCAGGTTTCGCGGCTGACCAGCGCGTTGAGGCGCTGCGATAGCTTGCCTTCCGCGGCGGTCGGGTTTTCGTGCAGCCAGTCGGCAATCGCCAAGCCCAGCACGCGGTCGCCCAGAAACTCAAGCCGCTGGTAATCGCGCGCTTCGCCCATCGAACCATGGGTCAACGCATCGGTCCACAGTTCGGCGCGGGCAGGGGCGGCGCCGGTCAGCTCCGTCAGCCAGCCGAGCGTCGCGGGCGTCAACACGTTCAGAACGTGCCTCCGATGCGGTTCCAGCGCGCCGCTGAAAACCACGTCCACGGCAGCAGCCAGTTCGCGCTGCCATCGGTCGACCACATCATGATCGAAGCGCGCCCGACGAGGTTTTCCTGCGGCACCAGACCGATGCCCTGGCCTTCCATGGCCGGAAAACGGCTGTCCATCGAATTGTCGCGGTTATCGCCCATCAGGAACATGTGGCCTTCGGGCACGACCATCGGCGCGGTATCGTCCTGCGGCCGGTAACCAAGGTCGAGGACGTTGTACTGGCGCCCGCCGGGCAGGGTTTCGGTATATTGCGGATAGTGGCAGGTCGGCGTGCCGTCCTTTTCGATGGCTTCGAACTCGGCGGCGATGCAATCGGTGTTCGGGCTGACCGGGATCACGAAATCGGCGGTCCGCTCCTTGGGTACGGGCTTGCCGTTGAGATGGAGCACGCCGCCGATCATCTGCACCGTATCGCCGGGCAGGCCGATGACCCGCTTGATATAGTCGATATCGTTGCCCGGCGGCGCCTTGAAGATCACCACGTCGCCACGCTCCGGCTGGCTTGCCAGGATGCGCCCCGGAATCAGCGGCAGGCTGAACGGTAGCGAATACTTGCTGTAGCCGTAGGACCATTTCGACGCCAGCAGGTAGTCCCCGTTCTCAAGCCGTGGCAGCATCGATTCCGACGGAATGTTGAACGGCGCGAACACGAAGCTGCGGAATAGCGCGACGACCAGCACCAGCTTGATGAGAAAGACGGGAAAGCTGTCTTCCTTCTTTTCCTTTGCCGCCGGCTGCGGGGATGGCACGGGCGCGTCGGGCGCAGATTGGGCGTCGGGCGTATCGTTCATCGTCGCGGTCATGTTGATCGAAGCGGCCTTCGTCAAGTGTGTCGATGGGATAATGTCACGCGGACAATGCCGGCGGGAAATACCTTTGCACGGCTGTCTGATGGGTGAACTGGTGGGTTGCGTCTGCCATCGGAGCGGGCATAAGTGTTTTTCGCAGGTGCGAAAGGAACAGATACGATCATGACGGTTGCACAGGCCGATGCCTTGTGGACGGCTTTGGGCGCGCTTCCCCGCCCGACCTTGAAAGAGCTGTTTTCGGACAAGGGGCGGCTCGAACGCTATTGCTCCACCCTCGACCTGCCCGGCGGCGAAATCCGGTTCGACTGGTCCAAGACGCACCTGTGTGCCGAAGTCGATGCCGTTCTGGCTGACATCGCGCAGGCCATGGACCTTGCCGGGCGGCGTGAAGCCCTGATCGCAGGGGAAAAGATCAACAACACCGAAGGCCGCGCCGCCGAACACACGGCGCAGCGCGGCATAGGCAAGGATACCAGCGTCGAAGAGGCGCAGGCCCTGCATGCCCGCATGCAGCTTCTGGTCGATGCCATTCACGAAGGCGCGCTGGGTGAAGTGCGCAGCCTGATCCACATCGGCATCGGCGGATCGGCGCTTGGCCCGGCCTTGGCAATTGATGCCCTGACGCGCGAAGAGGCGAAAGTCGCGGTCCATGTCGTGTCGAACATTGATGGCTGCGCGCTGGAAGCGGCCATGAACGCCTGCGATCCGCAGACCACGCTGATCGCGCTGGCGTCCAAGACCTTTACCACCACCGAAACGATGACCAACGCGGCATCGGCGCTGGCCTGGCTGACCGAAGGGGGCGTAAGCGACCCTTACGGACGCGTGATCGCGCTGACCGCCGCGCCGGACAAGGCCGTGGAATGGGGCGTCGATGAAACCCGCGTGCTGCCGTTTTCGGAAACGGTCGGCGGCCGGTATTCGCTGTGGTCTTCCATCGGGTTCCCGGTGGCGCTGGCGCTGGGCTGGGACGGCTTTGCAGCGTTCCTCGATGGCGCGGCAGCGATGGACCGCCATTTCATCGACGCAGCCATCGCTGAAAACGTCGTCGTGCGCGCGGCCTTTGCCGACCTCTACTACACGCAGGCGCGGGCCTGCCAGTCGCGCGCCGTCTTTGCCTACGACGAGCGGCTGGCGCTGCTGCCCGATTACCTCCAGCAGTTGGAAATGGAATCGAACGGCAAGAGCGTGCTGGCCGATGGCACCCCCATCGCCCGGCCGACTGCGCCGGTGACGTGGGGCGGGGTGGGCACCGATGCCCAGCATGCGGTCTTCCAGCTCCTGCATCAGGGCACGCAGTTGATCCCGGTGGATTTCCTTGCCGTCAAGACGCCGGGCCATGACCTTGACCCGGCGCATCACCAGATCCTGCTGTCGAACTGCTTTGCGCAAGGGGCCGCACTGATGGCGGGCAAGGCACCCGAACCCGGCGATCCGCTTGGCGCGGCGCGGGGCTATCCGGGGGACCGGCCATCGGCCACGATGCTGTGCGACGATCTGAACCCCGCAACGCTGGGTGCGCTCATCGCCTTCCACGAACACCGCACCTTCGTTTCGGCGGCGATGCTGGGGATCAACCCGTTCGACCAGTACGGTGTGGAACTGGGCAAGGCGATTGCCAGGCAGATCGACGCAGGCGGTGGCGATGGTTTCGATCCGTCGACCGAGGCACTGCTGGCGGCAGCCGGGATCGGCTGATCGGCCTGCAAAAGCGTCTGGCCATTGCCACGCAGAGCCACCATATGCGCCACAGGCAAAGGAGCGCATGATGGCTGAGCAGGTTTTCGACTACGACCTTTTCGTGATCGGTGCGGGATCGGGCGGGGTCCGCGCGAGCCGCATCGCGGCCAGCCATGGCGCGCGGGTTGCCGTGGCCGAAGAGTACCGCATCGGCGGCACTTGCGTGATCCGCGGCTGCGTGCCCAAGAAGCTGCTGGTCTACGGTTCACACTTTGCCGAAGAATTGCAGGACGCAGCCAATTACGGCTGGACGGTCGAAAAGATGCATTTCGACTGGCCGACGTTACGTGACGCCGTGCTGCGCGATGTCGACCGGCTGAACGCGGCCTACACCACGACGCTGGAAAACAACAAGGTCGAACGCTTTCTGGAACGCGCGACGATTGCCGGACCCAACGCCGTCCGGCTGGCGGGCAGCGGCCGTGAAGTGACCGCGCGGCACATTCTTGTCGCCACCGGGGCCTGGCCGGTGATGCCCGATTTTCCCGGCAACGAACATTGCATCACCTCGAACGAGGTGTTCCATCTGGAGCAGTTGCCGCGCCGCGTTGTGATTGGCGGGGCAGGCTATATCGCGCTTGAGTTTGCCGGGATTTTCAATGCCCTGGGGTGTCACGTAACGGTCGTCAACCGCAGCGAAACGCTGCTGCGCGGCTATGACGAATCGCTGCGCGACCGGTTGTTGCAGATCACCATGGCGCGCGGGATCGAATACAAGTTCAACGCTCCGTTCGAACGGGTCGAGCAGCGCGCCGACGGGGCGTTCGACGTCGTGCTCAAGGGACAGCCCGATCCGCTTTGCGCCGACGCGGTGCTGATCGCTACCGGGCGGCGGCCGAACACCGATGGACTGGGGCTGGAAAATGCTGGGATAACCCTCGGCGCGCGGGGCGAGATTCCGGTTGATGCCAATGGCCAGACTTCCTGCCCCAGCATCCACGCGGTCGGTGACGTAACGGACCGGGTACAACTCACCCCGATCGCCATCCGCGAAGGGCATGCGCTGGCCGATCGCCTGTTCGGCGGCAGGCAGACGACGCTCGACTACGATTGCATCCCCAGCGCCGTCTTCTCGCAGCCACCGCTGGCCGGCGTGGGCCTGACCGAAGCGCAGGCGCGCGAAGCCTTTGGCGGGAACGTGAAGGTCTATTCGTCGGACTTCCGCCCGATGAAAAACATCTTCGCCCACCGGCCCGAACGCGGGTTGTACAAGATGATTGTCGATGCCGCGACGGACCGGGTGCTGGGGATCCACATGATTGGCCCCGAAGCGCCCGAAATCCTTCAGGCGGCGGCGATCGCGGTCAAGGCCGGGCTGACCAAGGCGGACTTTGACGCGACCGTCGCCCTGCATCCGTCGATGGCCGAAGAACTGGTGCTGATGCGCTAACGGCGCGGCCGTTCAGGGCACGCCACGTAACGTTCAGGTACGTTTAGGTGCGTTTCAGGTCGCTGGTCGAAAAGTGGCCGGAAAGGCGGCTGACGCCTGATCGGACCGGTCAGATCCCGGCGTACCACTGGTACCCGGAATGGTCCTCCCAATAGCCACCCTTGCCACCGTGGATTCCGGCAAGGGTGGCCACGGCTTCGATCTTCATTACGTATTTGGCCTGCTTGTAGCCAAGCTGGCGCTCCACGCGCAGGCGGACTGGCGCGCCGTGTCCGATGGACAGTGGCTGACGGTTCATGGTGTGCGCGAGGATCGTCTGCGGGTGCATCGCGTCGATCATGTCGATGCTCTCGTAATACGCCTGACCTGCGAAATCATCTGCGCAATGGAATACAACATATTGTGCATTCGATGAAATCCTTGCCTGACGCAGGATCAACCCCAGCGGCACGCCGGTCCACTCCCCGATGGCGCTCCACCCCTCCACGCAGTCGTGGCGGGTAATCTGGGTGCGGTTGGGCGCGGCACGCAACTGCGCGAGCGAAAGGCGAAGCGGGCGCGCTACCAGCCCGCCGATTTCCAGCCGCCAGTCGGCAAAGCTGCTCGCCGCGTGGGCCGCATATTCCGCCGAGCCCGGCATGCTGTTGCCATTGACGCGGAAGCGCGGCGAAAGGTCGGCCCGGCTGAACTCCGGGGCGAGGGCATTGCGGTCTGTTACCAGACGTTGCCCGCTCATGGTCAATTTTTCGCCCAGTGTCAGCACTTTGCGCACGGAAGGAGACTGTGTCACGCGGTCGCACCCGGCGAGGACCAGGCTGGCGCCGCCGATCAGCGCGCTGCGACGGGAAAGCAAGGTCATGCCGGTTCCTCCACGGACGATGCGGCGTTGTGTTCGGGCGGATCGGCAGTGACCGGCGGAAGACGATACCAGCCGGTCAGGATCGAGCGCAGTTCGTTCAGCGGGCCTGCCAGCACAACCATCAGAAGGTGGATGATGATAAAGAAGCAAAATCCTGCTGCGCATAGAAAATGTATCGACCGTGCCGACTGGCGCCCACCAAACAGGTCCAGCAACCACGGGAATGCGGCGTTCAGCGCGGGCGACATGGTCATGCCGGTCAACACTACGGTCGGGATCAAAACGAACAGGACGGCCAGATAAGCGATCTTCTGCAAAGGGTTATAGGACTTTGCTGCTATACCTTGGGGAAACTGCAAGCGGGCATGACGCTTGATATCGTCCCACAGGTGCCGCGGCTTCCATTCTTCACCTTTCAGCAGAAGATCGTTCGTCAAATGCTTTGATAATATGCTGTAAAGTACAAAAAGGATCGCGCCGATCACCAGCACCCAGGCAAAGAAGAAGTGCCACTGCCGCCCTTCGGCCAGGCTGTAGTAACCGGGCAGCGTGAACAGCGGCGGGATCGCCTTGCTTGAATAGGCGGTAAAGCCCAGCACGCCGGTCGTGGGGATTTCAAGACCGGCGAGATAGACGAACCCTTCCTGCCCGCGCCGCCCGATGACCAGCCAGGGATCGTCGTAATTGGCACCGGCAGCGCCCCAGTAGAGCCGGGGATGGGCATTGAAGATCGACGCACCGCTCATCAGCATGATGAAGATCGCAAGCGCATTGACCCAGTGCCAGATACGCACCGGCAGGCGCGTGCGGTAGACCAGCGGTGACGGGTCACCACCAGGGTCATCCTGTGACGTAACGGATCGGGTTTCCGTGTCCATGGCGGTGCTCCGGCAGGTCTGCGGCGCGACAGTGCCACACTCACGGCAAAGTACAAGCGAACCGGAAGGATCGTCACGATCCGCAGTTACATGGCAGGCGCGGCCGCGGCGATGGTCATCAGGCGGGCGCGGTGGAACTGCCGCTCGCTGGCCAGCGCGATGCAGGACCGCGGCACGGGACGGACGGCGGACCATGCGGCTGCGGCGATGAAGCCCAGCTTTTGCGTGGTTTCAACATAGACCCGGCGGTCCCACGCGCGGGCGCCACCGCGTTCCACCTTGCGGGCGATTTCGCCGTAGATTGCCGCGGCAGACAGGATGGCCCAGCGTTGGCGCAGCGACAGGCGGGCCGCGCCGATCCGTGCCGAGCATTCATGGACCAGCGCCGCGTGGCACATCCGCCCGACGATGCCGACCAGCGCGGCGCGATGGTCCGGCTGCATCAGTGCGTCTGGCGCGATACCGGCTTGCGCCAGCCAGTCGTGCGGGATGTAGCAGCGGCCTGCTCTTGCATCTTCATCGACATCGCGGGCGATGTTCGCCAGTTGGAAGGCAAGCCCCAGATCGCAGGCGCGGTCCAGCGTGTCCTCGTCATCCGGGGAAACGCCCATGACCACGGCCATCATCACGCCAACCGCCCCGGCGACATGCCAGCAATAGCGCATGAGCTCCGCTTCGGTGCGCGGCTGCCAGGAAGAGGCATCGAGCGCGAAACCTTCGATCACGGCATCAGCCATGGCCGGGGTCAGCCCCGTTTCGCGCGCAACCATGCCCAGCGCATCAAACGCGGGATCGCCGGTTTCCTTGCCCGCAAAGGCCAGATCAGTCCGTGTCCGCACGAGTTCGAGCCGCTCTGCCGCCCCATCCTGCGGTCCCAGCGTGCCGCCGTGGTCCTGCGCGTCGATGATATCGTCGCTGCGGCGGCACCATGCGTAGAGCAGCCAGACTCGTTCCCGCACGGTGCGTTCGAACAGGTGGCTTGCGGCGGCAAAGCTTTTCGAGCCTCGCAGAATGGTCTGGCGGGCGTTACTAACGAGCTTTGCGCGAGCGGGCATTGCCTAGAGGTCATCCGCTTTCATGGCGAAGATCGGCACATGCGGTTCGTGTGCCGCCATCCGTGAGAGCAGGATGTCGAGATCGTGTTCCGCCATCAGGATGCGGGCGTGCGCCTCGCGGATGAAGCCGATTTCGATCATATGGCGGTTGAAGGCCAGAAGGTGGTCGTAGAAGCCGAAGGCGTTGAGCAGGCCGACCGGCTTGGCATGGTAGCCCAGTTGCGCCCAACTGACCGCTTCCCACAGCTCGTCCATCGTGCCCACGCCGCCGGGCAGCGTGAGGAAGCCGTCGGACAGGTCGGTGAACAGCTTCTTGCGTTCGTGCATGCCCGAAACGACCCGCAGTTCGGTGCAATCGGTGTTGGATACTTCGGCGCCGACCAGGGCTTCGGGGATCACGCCGATGACTTCGCCACCGGCTTCGAGCGCGCCCGACGCGACGGCGCCCATCAGGCCCAGCCTTCCGCCGCCATAGACCACGCCGATGCCGCGCCGCGCCAGTTCCCGCCCCACGTCGCGTGCGAGCGTAACGTAACGATCATCGGCGGGGGAGGCCGAACCGCAATAGACGGCGAGACGCTTCATGCCAGATCCTCAAGCATCAGTCTGGCGGTTGCCTTGGCAGAGCCGACAACGCCCGGAATGCCGGCGCCCGGATGCGTTCCGGCGCCGACAAGATAGAGGTTGGAAATCGTGCTGTCGCGGTTGTGCGCCCGGAACCAGGCGCTTTGCGTGAGCAGCGGTTCAAGGCTGAAGGCACTGCCCATATGGGCCGAAAGGTCGGTCTTGAAGTCGCTCGGCGCGTAGTGGAACTTCGTTACGATACGCGAATGGATATCGGGAATGAGGCGGCGACCGACTTCATCGAGAATACGCTTTTCCAGCACCGGGCCGATCGCGTCCCAGTCAACCGGCAACTTGCCCATGTTGGCCACCGGGACCAGTGCATAGAACGTGCTCTTGCCTTCGGGCGCGACCGAGGGATCGGTCACTGTCGGGTGATGCAGATAGATCGAGAAGTCTTCGGGCAGCACGCCGTGGGTGTAGATGTCATCCAGCAGGCCCTTGTAGCGCGGGCCGAACAGGATCATGTGGTGCGGGATGCCGGGCCAGGTGCCTTCCAGCCCGAAGTGGACGACGAACAGGCTGGGCGAATAGCGTTTGCGGGCAAGCGCCTTTGCGCGCCGCGTGGCATGCGTGCTGTCGGCCAGCAGATCGCGGTAGGTGTGCATGATGTCGGCGTTGGACGCTACCGCATCGAACGTGCCGCTCCACCCGCTGCGGGTGGTCACCCCGGTTACCCGCGTGCCCAGCGTGGTGATGCCGGTCACCGGATCGCCCATCCGCACTTCGCCGCCGATCCGCTGGAAGTGCGTCAGCATGCCCTGGATAAGCTGGTTGGTGCCGCCCCTGGCCCACCACACGCCGCCATCCTTTTCCAGCTTGTGGATCAGCGCGTAGATCGCGCTTGTCGTCATCGGGTTGCCGCCGACCAGCAGCGAATGGAAGCTGAACGCTTCGCGCAGTTTTTCGTTCTGGATGTAGCTGGAGACGACCGAATAGACCGAACGCCATGCCTGATAGCGCGCCAGCGCGGGGGCGGCCTTCACCATCGAGGCGAAATCGAGGAACGGCACCGAGCCCAGCTTGACGTAGCCTTCCTGGAACACGCCCGCCGAATAGCGCAGGAAATCGTCGTACCCGGCAACATCGGCGGGGTTGAGCTTGGCGATTTCCGCGCGCAGCACCGCTTCATCGTTGGAATAATCGAAGTTGGTGCCATCGGGCCAGTTGAGCCGGTAGAACGGCATGACTGGCATCAGTTCCACATCGTCGGCCATGCGATGGCCCTTCAAGGCCCACAGCTCCTCAAGGCAGGATGGGTCGGTAATGACGGTCGGCCCGGCGTCGAAGGTGAAGCCGTCCTTTTCCCAGACATAGGCACGGCCGCCGGGCTTGTCGCGCGCTTCGACCAGCGTCGTCTGCACCCCGCCCGATTGAAGGCGCAAGGCCAGCGCAAGTCCGCCAAAACCGGCGCCGATGACACATGCACGTTTCATGCGCGGATTCCCGATGATGAGAGGGGACGGGGCTGGGCGCCGAGGCCGCTCAGCACGCCTAGCGCGCTGGTAACCGGCACGGGCGGCTTGCCGATCAGAATGCGGGCCTTGTCGGCCAGGGTGCTGCGCCCGGCATAGAACCGTTCGATCAACCCGCGATCCAGCGTGTAGAACTGTTCCAGCACCTTGTAGCGCAACCCCGGTTCGGCAGCGGCGAACAGCATGGCCGAGAGCGAGCGGAAATAGGCAGAACGTTTCCAGTGCCGCTTTGCCCATCCAATGCTGAAGGACGCCAGCGCCGCGCCGGAAAGATCGGGCTGGGCGGCAAGGGCGAGGGCATAGCGCACGGCGTCGGGCAGCGAATAGCTGGTGACCGCCTGGAACAGCCCGGCCCGGCTGCCCGCGCGCGCCACGGCTCCGCCGCCGCCGCGCCAGAAGGCATCGAAATCACCGCCCGCGACAACCGGCAGGACGCCCGCTTCTTCGTCCAGCAATTCGGCTGCACGCCAGCCCCGGCTTTCCAGATAAGCGTCGATCCGCATTCGCAGCGCGGCCTTGTCGAGTTCCGGGCTGTCGGAATAGTAGGTGTCCTCGACAAAGATTTCGTCTTCGGCAAAGGGCAGGCAGTAGACAAAGCGGTAGCCGTCGATCTGCTCTACCGTTGCGTCTTTCACCACGGGAAAGGCTAGGCCGTGCGGTTGCGATAGCCGGAAACGACGGCCGACAAACTTCTGCCAGCCCCCGGTAAGATGGCTCAGATCGCGCACGCCGCGCGCGTCAATGACCGCCGTGGCCGCGATCCGCAGGCCATTGGCAAGCGTGGCGGTGGTGGCGCTGCACGCCAGCGCGCGAACGCCGTTGATGATGGAATCGTCGCCGATTTCGGCACGCACGACGGCATCGAAGCGGGCCGAGGTTATCGCATAGTAGCTTGTCGGGATCTGGCGTTCGAAGCGCGGGAAATGGACCGAATATTCGGGCCACGCGGCAACCGTCATGCCCTTGAGCAGCGATCGGCCCGCCTTGCCCACGTCGCTGCCAAAGAAGGACCAGACGTGATTGCCGCCCAGCGTATCGCCCTGTTCGACCAACAGGATGGAAATATCCGGGTGCGCGCGCCGCAATGCCAGAGCGACAATCCCGCCTGCCAGCCCGCCGCCAAGGATCGCAATGTCGCACGCCCGCTCTGCCATGGGCCACCGCTTAGGACCATGCAGGATGCGGTGCAACCGTGCGCTTGTGACGGGCAGGGTCACCCGTCAGAAAGGGCATGAAGCGGACGGCGCGCTGGATTCGGTGCTTGTTGGGGCGAAGTCATGGTGATGACAGAAAGACGGGCATTGCAGCCGGACAGGGCAGGGGCAGTGGCCGCAGCGGGCATCGCGCTGGGCATCGTGGCCATACTGCTGGCCATGGGGCGCCCGCCGATCTGTCCGTGCGGGACAGTCCGCCTGTGGCACGGTGTGGTGCAATCGGCGCAAAACAGCCAGCAGATCGCCGACTGGTACAGCTTCAGCCACGTTATCCACGGCTTCCTGCTGTGCGGTGCTGGATGGCTTGTGTGGGGACGGTGCGGGTTGAAGGCACTTTCGCCGCGCTGGGCGCTTGCGGCGGCGGTGCTGATCGAGGGCGCGTGGGAAATCCTCGAAAACTCGCCAATCATCATCGAACGCTATCGCGCGGTGACCGTGTCGTTCGGCTACAGCGGGGACAGCGTTCTCAACTCTGCGGCGGACATGGGCTTCATGACGTTGGGCTTTGTGTTTGCGACGCGGGTTCCGGCACTGGTGACGGTGGCGGTTGCCCTTGCCTTCGAAGCGTTCACCCTGTTCGCCATCCGCGATAATCTTGCGCTTAACGTGCTGATGCTCGTAGCGCCGGTCGATGCCGTCCGCGATTGGCAGGCCGCTGGCTGACCGAGGGTAATCGCATCGGTGGGGGCGATCAGGCATTGCCCTGCCTCCAAGCCCCGCGTAAAAGGATGGACATACCCCGGAGAGCCAGTGCTGGCTGAGAGGGGCTGGTCACGCAGCCCGATCCGTTGAACCTGAACCCGTTAGCACGGGCGTAGGGAGGGCCGGTTTTCAGACCTGCGCTCCTGTTATGCCCCGATCAAGGAAGCGCGCATGGCTGATATCAACAGCAAGCTGGAAATTGGCGTCACCACCGGTCCGATCCGCGGCAGCCGCAAGATCCACGTCGAAAGCGCCCGTTTCCCCGGTGTGCGCGTGGCGATGCGCGAGATCGCGCTGGAGCCTTCGTCGGGCGAACCGCCGGTGCGGGTCTATGACACGTCGGGTCCGTATACCGACGATACGGCTTCGATCGACATCGCCGCCGGGCTGCCCAAACTGCGCCGGGACTGGATCATGGCGCGCGGCGATGTCGAGGAATACGACGCGCGCGAGATCAAGCCCGAAGACAACGGCCTGAAAGGGCCGGACCGTTCGGCCGGTGTGCCGGCGTTCCCCAATGTCGTCCGCCGCCCGCTGCGCGCGAAGGCCGGGGCCAATGTCAGCCAGATGCATTATGCCCGCAAGGGGATCATCACGCCGGAGATGGAATACGTCGCCATCCGCGAAAACCTGGGCCGCAAGCAGTTGAAGGAAGCCCTGGCGCGCGATGGGCAGGACTGGGGTGCGGCAATCCCCGATTACGTAACGCCAGAGTTCGTGCGCGATGAAGTGGCGCGGGGACGTGCGATCATTCCCAACAATATCAACCATCCCGAATCCGAACCCATGGCCATCGGCCGCAACTTCCTGGTCAAGATCAATGCCAATATCGGCAACTCCGCCGTGGCGTCGGACGTGGCCAACGAAGTCGACAAGATGGTGTGGTCGATCCGCTGGGGCGCGGATACCGTGATGGACCTGTCGACCGGCCGCAATATCCACGACACGCGCGAATGGATCATCCGCAACAGCCCCGTGCCGATCGGCACCGTGCCGATCTACCAGGCGCTGGAAAAGGTCGGCGGCGTTGCGGAAGACCTGACATGGGAGATCTTCCGCGACACGCTGATCGAGCAGGCCGAACAGGGCGTGGACTATTTCACGATCCACGCGGGCGTGCGCCTGCCCTATATCCCGATGACCGCAAAGCGCGTGACCGGTATCGTCAGCCGCGGCGGGTCGATCATGGCCAAGTGGTGCCTGGCGCACCACAAGGAATCGTTCCTGTATGAACGGTTCGATGAAATCACCGAGATCATGAAGGCCTATGACATCGCCTACTCGCTGGGCGATGGTCTGCGCCCCGGTTCGATTGCCGATGCCAACGACGAAGCCCAGTTCGCAGAGCTTTATACGCTTGGCGAACTGACCAGGCGCGCGTGGGAGCAGGACGTGCAGGTGATGATCGAAGGCCCCGGCCACGTGCCGATGCACAAGATCAAGGAAAACATGGACAAGCAGCTTGCCGCCTGTGGCGAAGCGCCGTTCTACACGCTTGGGCCGCTGGTCACCGACATCGCGCCGGGGTACGATCACATCACCAGCGGCATCGGCGCCGCGATGATCGGCTGGTTCGGCACGGCGATGCTTTGTTACGTTACGCCCAAGGAGCACCTTGGCCTGCCCGACCGTGACGACGTGAAGGTTGGCGTGGTGACCTACAAGCTGGCCGCGCACGCTGCCGATCTGGCCAAGGGCCATCCCGCCGCAAAGCTGCGCGACGATGCGTTGAGCCGCGCGCGCTTCGAGTTCCGCTGGCGCGACCAGTTCAACCTCTCGCTCGATCCCGATACGGCAGAGCAGTACCACGACCAGACATTGCCTGCCGAAGGCGCCAAGACAGCGCATTTCTGTTCGATGTGTGGGCCGAAGTTCTGTTCGATGAAGATCACGCAGGAAGTGCGCGATTTCGCCGCAAAGCAGAATGCCGGTGTGGAAACCTTCGTCGCGGCGGAGGATGCCGAGGCGGGTATGGCGGAAATGAGCCAGAAGTACCGCGAAGGCGGCGATCTTTATATGCCAGCGGCAGACTGATCGCGGTGACCGGGGCTGGTTCGGGCAAGTGCCGGAACCAGCCTCCCGCAAGCTGCTGGCCGGGGGTGACCCGTAAGCGCGGCTTGCGGTCAGGTCCGTTTCATGTTGTCCAGCCCGGCAACCACGCCCGGCTTCTGCGAGGGGTTGGAAGCGTTGAGCTTCGGCGGTTTTGCCGCTTTCGGCTTGCGCGTTTCCCTGTTGGACTTCTTCTGGCTCTTGGCCATCGTGCTTCTCCGGCGGGCGGTTGCCCATGCGCGGCGTAGGCGCATTGACCGGCAATAGCGAACGCTAACGCGAAAGCCGGACCAAAGCCTCGTCCAGCGCGGACAGGAAGCGGGAACGGTCCGTTTTCGAAAACGGCGCGGGGCCACCCACCACGTCGCCCCCGGCGCGCAGATCCGCCATGATCGCGCGCGTGGCGATCTGCGCACCGATCGAACTCGTGGTGAACGGCTTGCCCGCCGGGGAGATGACATTGGCCGCCGCCTTGAGGCAACGTTCGGCCAGCAGGATGTCGGCGGTAACCACAACGCTGCGCGCGCCAGCGGCTTGCGCGATCCAGTCATCGGCAGCATCGAAGCCATCGCTTACCACTACGCGGCGCACCAGCGGGTGGATGGGCACGCGGAACGGGGAATTGCTGACCAAGACGACCGGAACATTGCGGCGATAGGCGACCTTGTAGATCTCTTCCTTGACCGGGCAGGCATCGCCGTCGACCAGAATCTGCAATGGTGCGGGTGGGGTGACATCGTTCATCGGCGCGGTTTAGGGGCTTTGCCTCTTGCGCGCCATGCTTGCCTGGGCCTTTTCAAATCACGCCGCGGCTGTCATTCCGCATCGCATGCCCAATGCACCCGACGCAGAACTTGCCGTCCGCATGCGCCGTGCCGCTTTCAACCGCGCGCTGGTCTCTGCCGATCTTGCCGCCATCGGCGCGCTGCTCGCCCTCGATGTTGTCCTCGTCACCGGGACCGACAGCGCAGTGCTTACTGGTCGCAAGGCACAACTGTCAGCGTGGAAGCGCGAATTTGCCGCGCGGCCACGGACGGTTTTCACCCGCATGACGCAAACCGTCACGGCTTCATCGGTGGAGCCGATCGTCATGGAGAACGGGAACTGGCAAGGGGTGGTTGAAGGCACGACCGAAGCTGTGGCGGAGGGAACCTATGCCGCAAAATGGCGGCGTATCGGCACGGAGTGGGTGCTCGTAGCGGAGATATTCGTCACCTTGCGGTGAGGGCCGCTTGACCAGCGTATCGGCAGGCATCGGCCTCAATGCAAAAGGGCGCCCGGCGACCGGACGCCCTTTGCCAGATGTTACCGGTTCAGCGCGAAGCTGGCGCGGTTCACGGGTTTCGCACTTCGGGCAAACAGCCGTTCGGCGGCCTGGCCCGGAAGTCCCGTGTTGCTACGCTTTCAATCGGCGGCGGTGGCCTTGTTGACCAGCGGTTTCACTTCCTTGACGTCAAACGCGATTGGGCGGCCGTTGAAGCGGCCCGTGACGGCGCGCTTGGTGACGCGCAGTTCGAAGGGCACCTTGCCGGCATAGGCCGAACCCTTGAGCACTTTCACGTCGCCCTTCTGCTCGGCCGTGTAATCGTACTTCACGCCTTCGTAGGTGAAGCTGCCCACTTCCGGTTCGGCGGCGAAAGCCGGCACGGCAACGAGTGTGGTGGCGAGAGCGGCGGCAGCGATAGAAATCTTGAACATGGCAATGTCTCCTGAAACACAAGGAAAGATTGACTTCAGCACCCTTGTTCTTGTTGCAGTGCAGAATAGGGTTTGGTTGCAGTGCGGCAATTGTAATTGCCGACACCACGGTTGCAAGATGTGCAACTTGATATTTTAGCTTTTGATATCAATGATTAATCAAGCCTCATTATCGTCCGGCCTGCCCCGACGTGCAGGGCGTCGGGACCGGCTTATCGCTTGCGGACAAACTCGGCCCGCAGGACCAGCCCCTTGATGCCGGGGTATTTGCAGTCGATTTCCTGCGGATCGCCGGTTAGCCGGATGGACTTGATAAGCGTGCCCTGCTTGAGGGTCTGCCCTGCGCCCTTCACGTCAAGATCCTTGATAAGGGTGACCTGATCGCCGTCAGCCAGCAGATTGCCAACAGCATCGCGCACCTCGACAACCGCATCTGCGGCCTGTTTCGCCGCGAGTTCCGATGCGGGCAGCCATTCGCCGCTTTCGTCATCGTACACGTAGTCTTCATCGCTCATGGCAGGCTCCTTGTCGCCCTGCCGTGGCAGGTCGGTGTGCCGATGGCCAGCCTAAACGATGGCATCGACCATCAGCTTTCCGCCCAGCAGCACCATCAGGACGTAGATGATCCCGTAGAAGCGTTCCGGCCGCAGCCTGCGGACCACGCGCACGGACAGCAGCGTGGTGGCGATGGCCAGCGGGGTCAGCATGGCGGCGGCAACCATCACGTCGGGCTGAAATGCGCCGAGCATCGCATAGCCCGGTACTTTCAGGATATTGATCGCTGCAAAAAGAACGGCAACGGTTCCGGCATAAGTCAGATGCGGCAGCTTGCGCGGGGTTACCCAGATCTGGAACGGTGGTCCTCCAGCATGGGCAACGTGACTGGTGAAACCGGTTACCACCCCGAAAAGCGTTCCGACCCAGCCTGGCGATGATGAAGTGGCGGCGACCCTGCCGCCGCGTTCCAGCCAGAGACGGTAAACACCGAAAACGGCGGTGATCGCGCCGAGCACAGCCATCAGTGCAGCTTCGTCAATGCTCGCCGCCATCACCCAACCAAGGCCGATGCCCAGCACCGCCCCCGGCAGCATCCACGCGACGATCCAGCGATCCCATGCATGGCGAAAGGCCCAGACGCTGACCATATCCTGCACGATCAGGATGGGCAGCAGGAGAGCTGCGGCGGTGGAGGGGGGAAGGGCAAGCGCCGCAACAGGCGTTCCGAGGGCGCCCAGTCCGGAAAAGCCACCCTTGGCCATGCCAACGAGGATGACGGCGGTCATGCAGGCAACCAGCGTTGCCGGATCGGCCAATGTCATGGGGCGAATGTCATGGGGCGAGTGTCATCGTTCAGGCGGAGCGTGGAAAGAAAGGCCAGTTGGTCACGCCACCGCTCCACAGCGCGATCCATACCAGCACCGGCTGCAGGACCATTCGCGGGATGTGGTACGCCAGCCCCAGCCCGTGGTCATCGCGCGCCATATCCATGATGAAGTGGTTGATGTTGGCAGGAAAGACACACACGGCGTAGAGCGCAAGGCCGATCGCCGCAGCGCGGCGCAGCGGCAGCGAGAATCCTTGCAACAGCCCCGCCGCGCCGAGCAGTTCGGCAATACCGGTCCACAACACGACGGCATGCGGCGCTGGCATCCAACCCGGCGTGATCGCTACGAACGGTTCAGGCCGGGCAATATGGATGATGCCTGCCGCCAGATAGAGCAGCGCAAGCACCGTGCGAACAAGGATGCGCGTCACGTGCCCGGCTCCCACCCCGGCGGGGCAAGCGTGAACCCGGCAAAATCGAAACCGGGTGCGACGACGCACGCCACGAGGGCATAGCCGTGGGCACCTTTTACCGGGCGCGCTGCCTGCCAGCAACCGGCCGGAACCACGGCCATGAGGCGGACGGTCTGTTCTTCCTCTCCGGTCGCCACCAGTTCCGCTGGTCCCAGGACTACTGTTTCAGGCAAGGTTTGGCCATCTGCGGCAAGGCGCAGTTCCAGTGGATCGCCGCCTTGCCACACCCAGATTTCGTCCGCATCGACAGCGTGCCAGTGCGACTGTTCATCTGCCGTGAGCAGGAAAGAAATCGCGGTGCTGGCGGAACGCGCAGTGTTGCCTTCAATGTCGTTTGTTGGCGGCGCGCGCCATGTTTCCCGATACCACCCGCCTTCGGGGTGCGGGGCGAGTCCGAGTTTTTCGATCAGGTCACGGGCGTGCGGCATAAGCTGACGATTGCCATCGTCAGCCGCCGTGTCAATCGACGCGTGCTGGCAAGCACATAGCGGCCAAGCACGATCAATGCGGAGCGTTGAAAGCACCCGCAACCCAGATGGCGGTCAGCAGGCCTATCGCCAGAAACAGGCTGATCGCCAGCATCCAGCGCACCACGTTGGTGCTTTCGGCGCCGCGGGCGTCGTTGGTCGTAATGTGCGTTTCATGCGGCGGGCGTTCCATGATTCATCTCCTTTTGCAGATCGACTGCTGATGGAGATGGAACGTGCGCGTGGCTTGTATCGTTCCCCCGACTGCCCTTTGGACGGTCGGGGGTGAGGGTGGGTATCGTTATTCAGTCGCGCAGCAGCTCGTTGATGCCGGTCTTGCTGCGGGTCTGCGCATCGACCGTCTTGACGATTACGGCGCAATAGAGCGAGGGGCCGGGTGTGCCATCGGGCAGGGGCTTGCCCGGCATCGCACCGGGCACCACCACCGCATAGGGCGGCACGCGGCCGATATGCACTTCGCCCGTCGCACGATCGACGATCTTGGTGGATGCGCCAAGGTACACGCCCATCGAAAGCACGGCGCCTTCGCCGACGATGACGCCTTCGGCCACTTCCGAACGGGCGCCGATGAATGCGCCGTCTTCGATGATCACCGGGCCTGCCTGCAATGGCTCCAGCACGCCGCCGATCCCCGCGCCGCCCGAAATGTGCACGTTCTTGCCAATCTGCGCGCACGAACCGACCGTGGCCCAGGTGTCGACCATCGTGCCTTCATCGACAAACGCGCCGATGTTGACGAAGCTGGGCATCAGCACCACGCCCTTGCCGATATGCGCGCCCTTGCGCGCAACCGCACCGGGAACAACGCGGAAACCGGCACCGCTGAAGCGCGCCTGATCCCACCCGGCAAACTTGGAAGGCACCTTGTCGAACGCCGGAGCGCCACCAGCACCATGGTCCACCACAACGTTGTCGTTCAGGCGGAAGGAGAGCAGCACCGCCTTCTTGAGCCACTGGTTGACAACCCATTCGCCACCGACCTTTGCCGCGACGCGAAGCTGCCCGGAATCGAGCAGGTCCAGAGCGGCTTCGACTACCGCGCGTATGCCGTCGCTCGCCGGGGTAACATTGGCGCGATCATCCCATGCGGCTTCGATTGCAGCTTCGATCTGGTCGATATCGAACTGGGCGGGCATGGCGTTTCTCCGTAAGCGATCGTGGCGTGTTTTGCGCCGCGCGGCCTAGCCGAGCGTGCCCGGATCGGCAAGGCCCGGATCATTCAGGCCCGGATCATACAGGCCCGGATCATACAGGCCCGGATCAGAAGTGCTCAAATCGACAGGCGCGTGCCAAGGCTTTCCAGGGTGTGGTCGAGCCACGCCACGATATCGTCGGTGGCAACGTCGATCGCCGCATGATCTGCCGCGCGATCGCCCCACTCGGTCGCCAGGTCCAGCCACACCGTCTGCATGCCGATTGCCTTGGCCGGAACGAGGTTGCGCGCCATGTCCTCCACGAACACCGCGCGTTCCGGGGTTATCGCAAAGGCTTCGACCAGCCCGGCATAGGCTGAAACTTCCGGTTTGGGGCGATAGCGCATGGCGTGGATGTCCCACATCCCGTCGAACACGTCGTCAAGACCAAGGGCGTTGAGTACCCGCGCGGCATAGGCATCGTCGCCGTTGGTAAAGACGAGCTTGCGCCCAGGCAGGGCCGAGAGGCGTGAGGCAAGCGGTGGCGCGTCGACTAAAGGGGAAAGGTCGATGTCGTGGACAAAGTTCAGGAACGCGTGCGGATCGACGGCATGATAGTGCATCAGGCCTGAAAGCGTGGTGCCGTGATCGTGGAAATAGAGCTTCTGCACCCGGCGGGCTTCCGTGGGATCGCACCCCAGCAGGTTCTGGATGTAAAGGCCCATGCGCACGTCGATCTGGTCGAACAGCCGGGTGGAAGGCGGGTACAGCGTGTTGTCGAGATCGAAAATCCAGCAATCCACGCGCGCGGGGTCGAATCCCATTTTGAACGAATCCCTGCCCTCTGTGTCATTCCGCATTTGCTGGCAGGCAGTTATCAGTATCCTCACGGTATGGCCACCGGTGGCCGCGCGGGCCGAACAGGTTATGATGGCGGGTTTGGCCGCATGGGAACAGGCATGTCTGCATATCTTGGAAAATTGCGATTGCATGGCTGGTTCGGGGCCAGTGCAGCCATGGCACTGGCACTGCTTGCGTCTGGATGCGGGGGCGGCGGGGGTGTTTCCAGCGCCCCGGCGCCGCTGCCGGCACCGGTCCCGGCCCCTACGCCTTCTCCAACACCAACACCAACACCAACACCAACGCCGACCCCTGCGCCAACCCCCACACCCACTCCGACTCCCACGCCCACGCCCACGCCGTCGCCCGTCAACTTCAACACGGCGGAACTGCGTCGTTCCGACGGGCCGCAGTTTCACAACGCTGTCACCTTGTGGGAGGCCGGAATAAGCGGTGCAGGGACAACGCTCGCCATAGTGGATTCAGGGATCGACAGCGATAGCCCGGAGTTTGCCGGGCGGATCGCGGCATCGTCGGTCGATATCGCCGGTAACCGCGGGCTGGACAACGCCAGCGACGATCACGGCACGCAAGTGGCAATGGTGGCCGCCGCCGCGCGGGACAATCTGGGCATTGTCGGCATCGCCTGGAACGCCACCATCCAGATGCTGCGCGCGGATACGCCTGGATCGTGTGCGCAGATGGACGGGTGTTCGTTTTCGGACGTCAACATCGCAGCGGGGATTGATGCGGCGGTGCGTGCCGGTGCGCGCGTGGTCAACCTTTCGCTGGGCGGTGACGCGGGCAATGCCACGCTGCGTGCAGCCGTGGGGCGGGCTGTTGCGGCAGGCGTCGTGGTGATCGTATCGGCCGGGAACGAAGGCGACAGCACCGATCCCGGCGTCGACCCGGCCAATCCCGACCCGTTTGCCACTTCGGTCCTGCAAGCGGGACCGGGGCATGTGCTCGTCGTCGGTTCGGTCAACGACAGCGGCCTCGTTTCCAGCTTCAGCAACCGGGCGGGTGCCGCAGCATCGTCGATGCTGATGGCGCAGGGGGAACGGATATGCTGCGTCTATCAGGATGGCGTGCTCAAGGTTGAAGATGGCTTCGTCAGTCTGGTCAGCGGCACCAGCTTTGCTGCGCCGCAAGTGGCCGGGGCAGTGGCCCTGCTGGCGCAGGCGTTTCCCAACCTTTCCGGCGCCCAGATCGTCAACCTGCTTCTGTCCAGCGCGCGCGACGCGGGAGATGCCGGAACCGACCCGGTTTATGGGCGCGGCATTCTGGACATTGGCCGTGCCTTTGCACCACAGGGCAGCACCGCGCTGGCGGGGACCAGCGTTGCCGTGCCGCTGGCAGACGTTGCCGGGACGACCGGGACAGCCATGGGCGATGCCGGCCCGGCGAGCGCGCTGTCGTCGATCGTGCTCGATGCCTATGGCCGCGCCTATGCGATAGACCTTGCGCGGGGCTTGCGTGCTGCACCGCAGCAACAGCCCCTGCATCAAGCATTGACTGCATTTTCGCGGCCCGTTGCGCTTAACACCGACGGGCTGGCGCTGGCCTTCACCGTTGATCGGCGTTTCGGGATCGCGCCGTTGCGGCTTGCTCCGGCGGAGCGGACGCGGGCAAGGGTGCTGGCGACACACCTGCAGGCACGCATCGGGCGCAGTGTCGATCTTGCGCTTGGCTGGCAGATTTCAGGAGACGATCTGGTGATGCGCTTGCAGGGCAGGGACGCGCCGCAGTTTGTCCTTGCGGGAGAGAATGACGGGCCTTTCGAGCGCCCGGCGATGAGCCTTGCCGCGCGCACCCGTTTCGGGCGTACCGGTATCACGGCAAGCGCCTCGCAAAGCAGGCTGTGGCGGCCGCGCGATCTGACCGACACCCGCAAGGATGACCGGGTACTTCGCCTTGGTGTTGCGCTTGATGGCACGCAGGGCGAGGCGGTGGACTGGCGGCTGGCGCTTGGTGTGCTGCGCGAAGAGCGCACCGTTCTTGGTGCGCGCCTTGCCGGGGCGCTCGGCGGTGGCGGCGGGGCGACGACCTTCACCATCGCACCGGGCGCGGTATGGCGGCCAGCGGTTGGCTGGCGGCTCTCGGCGCAAGGAAGCTTCGGAGTGACGCGTGCCGATGTCGGGCCGGTCGCCCTCGGTGGATCGCGCATGGCAGCGTCATCGTGGGCTATCGACGTGGCCCGCGCCGATGTGGGGATGCCGGGGGCGATGCTGGCCTTGCGTCTTGCCCAGCCTTTGCGGGTGGAAAGCGGTGGATTGCAGCTCAACCTTCCGGTCGATTACGATTACGCGACGCAGGCAGCGACCTTTGCACGGGTGCCGCTGTCGCTCGCGCCCAAGGGGCGGGAACTGGATGCGGAACTGGCGTGGACTGCACGTGCCATGGGCGGTTCGCTGGCGACCAGTCTGTTCTGGCGGCGGCAGCCCGGCCACCGCGCGACGGCGCCCGATGATGCAGGCGTGGCATTGCGGTGGAGCGCGGGTTTCTAACGCGCGGGCGTGATGTGTCGTAACCGCGCGTCGGGACTATCCTCAAGGATGTACAGCGTGCCGTCTGGCGCCTGTTCGATTTCGCGGATGCGATGGCCAAGATCAATGCGCTCGACTTCGCGCATTGTGTCGCCGTCAATGGCGGTTCGCACGATCCCGCCCGTGCCAAGCGCGGCGATCAGCGCCTGCCCCTGCCATTTCGGAAACGCCTTGCCGGTGTAGAAAATGAAATCGCCCGGCGCGATGACCGGGTTCCAGCTTATCGCAGGTGCGGCCAGATCGGGGCGGGTGGCATGGCGCGGAATCGGTTTGCCGTCGTAGTGGTCGCCGTCGGAAACCAAAGGCCAGCCATAATTCCTGCCCGGTCCGACAAGGTTTATTTCATCGCCGCCTGCCGGGCCATGTTCGAGATCCCACAGCCGCCCATCGGGTGAAAAGGCCAGCCCCAGCAGATTGCGGTGGCCATAGGACCAGATCTGCGCCGAAACGCCGCCCTTTTCGGCATAGGGATTGCCGGGAGCGGGGGTGCCATCGGGCATCAGCCGCAACACCTTGCCAAGATTCCCATCCAAGTCCTGCGCCGGGGTGAACTTCTGCCGTTCACCTGAGGAAACGAACATGTATTTGCCATCGGGAGAGAAGGCGATGCGGTGGGAATAGTGGCCGCGACCGGTCACCTTGGGGAATTGCCGCCAGATGACTTCCAGCCCGTCGAGTCGGGGTGCGCCATCGCGGATGAGGCGTGCACGGCCTATCACCGCGCCGCGTGTGTCGCCATCCCCCACTTCTGCCCAGCTCAGGTATATCGTTCCGCTCGTGGCAAAATCGGGAGCGGGCACAACGTCGCCCAAACCGCCCTGGCCGCCGTAATCGACAGCGGGCACGCCAGCGACATCGCTTGTCGCGCGTGTCGCCGCATTCCAAAGCTTGAGCTTCCCCTTGCGTTCGGTGACAAGAGCAAGGTCGGTGCCGGGCAGAAAGGCCATTGCCCACGGCTCCTGAAAGGTTGCCACGTCGTCAATGGCAATCCCTGCGGCATCCGGTGCAATCGATTCCGCAAGTTCGCCTTGTGGTCCTTGCGCCGAAATCGGCGCACCGCAGCTTGCGAGCAGCAGGACAAGGGGCGATAGCGTGCGCATGATCGGTTTTGTCATGCGGTGTACAATGCGGGAAAATCCATTTGGAGCCACTGCCTTTTGGACCGGGCGGGCATTTTCATGGGGCTGATCGTGGGCGTGGACGAAGCTGGCCGTGGTCCGCTGGCCGGGCCGGTGGTCGCTGCGGCCGTCGTGCTTGGAAGGGCGCCGCCTGCCGGGCTGGATGATTCCAAGAAGTTGCGGCCTGCAAGGCGCGCTGCGCTGGAAGCGGAGATCATGCAAGGCTGCCGTTGGGCGGTTGGCGTGGTCGAACCGGAAGAGATCGACCGGATCAATATTTTTGCGGCGACGATGCTGGCCATGACCAAGGCCGTGGCGGCGCTTTGCGAAAAGCTGGGCGGACGCGATATGATCGGCCGGGTGTTGATCGACGGGAACAAGACCCCGCAGGGCCGTTGCGCGGGCTGGCGTTGGCCTGCGCAGGCGATTGTCGGCGGCGATGCCAGCGAACCGGCCATTTCTGCAGCCTCGATCATTGCGAAGGAACACCGTGACCGGATCATGCGCGAAGCGGCGCGCGCGCATCCCCACTATGGCTGGGAACGCAATGCCGGGTATGGAACGCCGGAGCATCTGGCGGCGCTGCGACAGCATGGACCAACCCCGCTGCACCGCCGCAGCTTCGCTCCGGTGGCGCAATTGACGCTGCTGTAGAAATTATTTTGCGGTGAGTCCGTGCGGGCACACCACCATATGTTGAGTCTGACAGTGTGGCCGGGACTCTATATGTCGATACGGACTCCTTCCGTTCTCGTTTCAGATCGCTACGACTCGCCGGATTTCCGCGAGTCGCGGCTTGACGGGAGTCTCTGGATGACTCACCCTTGGGGGCATTTCAGGGGTCAGGGACACGGTATGGCAGTCGCAGTGAAAGACCGCGCAAAGGCATTGCGCGCGGCACCGGCAAAGGCGCTCAAGAGCGAGGTGGCGCTGCCGCTGAACCGCATCCTGCGCGGCGATTGCATTGCAGAAATGCGCAAGTTGCCCGACGCCTCGATCGACATGATCTTTGCCGATCCGCCCTACAACCTGCAATTGGGCGGCGATCTGGCGCGGCCCGATGGCAGCCATGTCGATGCAGTGACCAACGATTGGGACAAGTTCTCCAGCTTTGCGACGTATGACCGGTTCACCCGCGAATGGCTGACGGAAGCCCGCCGCCTGTTGAAGGCGGACGGTTCGGTCTGGGTGATCGGGAGCTACCACAACATCTTCCGCGTCGGCGCGATCCTCCAGGACATGGGTTTCTGGATTCTCAACGACATCATCTGGCGCAAGGCCAACCCCATGCCCAATTTCAAGGGCACGCGCTTCACCAACGCGCATGAAACGCTGATCTGGGCATCGAAAAGCGAAAAGTCGAAATACACCTTCAACTACCGCGCCATGAAGACGTTGAACGATGAACTGCAGATGCGTTCGGACTGGGTGCTGCCGATCTGTTCCGGCCCGGAACGGCTGCGCCGCAACGGCACCAAGGCCCACCCCACGCAGAAGCCGGAAAGCCTGCTCTACCGCGTGATGCTGGCCACTACCAACCGCGGCGACGTGGTGCTCGACCCCTTCTTCGGCACCGGCACGACCGGGGCGGTCGCAAAGCGTCTTGGCCGTAACTGGATCGGGTGCGAGCGTGAGGACGATTATATCGAGGTGGCGCGCGAGCGTATCGAACTGGCGCTCCCGCTTGATGAAAGCGCGCTGGTAACGATGCAATCAAAGCGCAGCGCGCCCAAGGTGGCGTTCGGTGCACTGGTGGAAAGCGGATACCTGACTCCCGGCACGCGCCTTACCGCGAAAAAGGGACGCTTCGATGCGGTCGTCCGTGCCGACGGGTCTTTGCAGTGCGGGACGGAAATCGGCTCCATCCACGGGCTTGGAGCAAAGCTTCAGGGTGCGCCTTCGTGCAATGGCTGGACGTTCTGGCATGTCGAGCATGAGGGCGAGACCAAACCGATCGATGCGCTGCGCCAGCTCTATCTTCTGGCCGTAGAGGACTGACGTACCCAGCCATGGCGAACGTCTATATCCGCCCGATCGCACTTGCCGAAAGCCCGCAGTCCGAAGAAGGCGAGGCGATCAGGCTTGGCGGTGGTCTTGTCTATGCAAGCCGGTTTGCCCTGATTGTCCGCGATGGCGGCACGATTGTTTCCCGCTGCCGCCTTGGCATGGCGGAGATGGCCGCTGCCGTCGCTGCACTGCCCGATGCGCTGGCCGTGGAGGCACAGGCCCAGTGGGAAAATCTTTCGAGGGGCCACGCCCCTCTCGTGTGCGGCGCGCGCACGCTCCGGCTCGACCAACCGCAGATAATGGGCATCCTGAACGTCACGCCCGACAGCTTTTCGGACGGAGGAAAGTTCCTGGACAAGCCTGATGCGGCTATCGAACACGCCCATGGCATGCTCGCCGCCGGTGCAGCGATCATTGACGTTGGCGGCGAATCCACGCGCCCCGGTGCATCGGCCGTGTGGGAAGGCGACGAGGTCAAGCGGGTAGTGCCGGTGATTGAATCGCTGGCAGCGGCCGGGGCTGCCCTTTCCATCGACAGCCGCCGTTCTCTGGTGATTGAAGCGGCGCTTGCGGCGGGGGCGCATCTCGTCAACGACGTTTCGGCCATGCGCCATGACCCGCGCACCGTCGAAATCGTTGCCCGTTCGGGCGCGCCGGTAGTGTTGATGCATGCGCCTGGCGATGCCAGCGATCTTCATGCCGACGGCGAATATGGCGATGTCGTGCTTGATGTCTTCGATGCCTTGCGCACCCGGCGCGATGCCGCGCTGGCGGCCGGGATTGCGCGGGAAAAGATCCTGCTTGATCCGGGCATTGGCTTTGGCAAATCGCTGGCGGAGAATCTGGCGTTGATCAACGCCTTGCCGCTGTTCCACGCGCTCGGTCAGCCACTGCTGTTCGGAGCGAGTCGCAAGCGGATGATCGGCGCGCTTTCGAACGAAGCGCCTGCGCACAAGCGGATGGGCGGTTCGCTGGCGGTGGCGGTACGGGCGATGGAGGCCGGCTGCCAGATGGTGCGTGTCCACGATGTGGCGGAGACGGTGCAGGCCTTTCACGTCTGGCGCGGGTTGCGCGATGCGGCACTGACTGATTTCAGCCAGATGGCTTAAAGCGAAACGCCGCCGTCGCTGACCATGCACGTCCCGGTCATGGTCGCCGCCATGTCTGATAGCAGGAACCCGATCTGGCCTGCCACTTCATCGGCGCTGGCAAAACGGCCGATCGGCGTGCCATCACGCGCCATCGCGGCAAGCGCGGCGTCCCTTCCGCCGTGCTGTTCGACCAGCGCCGCGAACCAGTCCGCCTTGTCCCAGATGCCGGTGTCCACGCCACCGGGCGCGATAGCGTTGACCCGCACCCCGTACTGTGCGCCCTCCAGCGCCGCGACGCGGGCGAGCTGTACGATTGCAGCCTTCGACGAGGCGTAGGCCGCCGTTCCGGGTGCCGCCTTAAGCCCGGATGCCGAAGCGGTCATCACAACGGAGCCACTCCGGCCATTTTTCTTCATGGAGCGCAACGCGGCCCGCAACGACAGGAACATCCCATCGAGATTGACGGCCATGGTCTTGCGCCATGTAGCGATGTCCAGGTCGACGATGTTGCCGGTTGTGGCAATGCCTGCGTTCAGCACGGCATGGTCGATGGGGGGAAGATTGCGTTCAAGCAGGTTCCACAACGAAGGATCGCCCACATCGCCGCCATAAGGGGTGATCTTGCATTCCAGTCCCAGCAAATCCAGGCCGGGACGGTCCATGTCGACAAGCACGAGTTCGGCCACACCGTGCCGGTCGAGCCAGCGCGCGGTTGCCGCGCCGATCCCCGATGCCGCGCCGGTCACGAGCGCAACGCGCCCGGTAAAATCGAAATCTGCTGCCATGAATGGCAGGCTAGCCCTTGTCAGGCCGCGTTGTCGATGCCCAGTTCGGAAAGTTTGCGATAAAGGGTCGAACGCCCGATGCCGAGCCTGCGCGCGACTTCCGTCATTCGTCCGCGGTAGTGCCCGATGGCGAGCCGGATCACATCAGCTTCGATTTCCTCAAGCGGGCGCAAGTTTCCATCGGGCGCGAACAGCGTGACCCCGGCGCCATCCGTGGCGCTTGGCGACCGCCGTGAACCTACGCTTATCATGCTGGAAAGGCTTGGGAAATCCTGTGCGGTCAAGGCTTCGCCATCGCAGAACACCGCGGCACGGAACAGCGTTGCCTGCAATTGCCGCACATTGCCCGGCCAGTCATAGGCGCCGAGCAGAGCCAGCGCACCGTCAGTAATGCCAAGTTCGCGCAAGCCCGGCTGTTCGCCGATGCGGGTCAGGAAATGGCGCGCCAGTGCGGGAATATCTGCCGGGCGTTCGCGCAAGGCGGGCAGCAATACCTGCGTCTGGGACAGCAGCGCATGCAGATCGGCCCGGAAGTCGCCGGTAGCGACCAGTTCGCGCAGGCCCGCGTTGGCGCAGGCGATCAGGCGCACGTCCACGCGGAACGAATGGCGCGCGCCGATCGGCTGTACGTCGCCACGTTCCAGAAACTGGACAAGGCGTTCCTGGACCTGCTCGTTCAGGCGGTCGATCTCGTCGATCACCAGCGTGCCGCCATCGGCATGTTGCAGCAGCCCGATATGGCGTTCGAACGCGCCCGGAAACGCGCCTTTTTCGTGCCCGAACAGCGCGGATTCGATCTGGTTCGCAGGCACGCCACCGGCATTGATCATACGCAGCGGGGTTTTGGCCCGCGGGCTTGCCGCATGCATTGCGCGCACCAGCATTTCCTTGCCGGTGCCGCTTTCGCCTTCGATCAGCACGGTGGTGTGCGTCCGCGCGGCCTTGGCGGAGACAGCCAGCGCCGCCCGGAATGCGGGTGTTGCGCCAATCATGGAGTCGAAATCGAGCGTGGCGCCGATCTTTTCCGTCAGCGGCTGCAATTCGCTGGATTCGGTGTCACGGGTCGTCGCGCTGCGCAGGGCCTGAAGCAGGCGTTCCGGGGCAACCGGCTTGATAAGGTAGTCCGTGGCGCCCGCCCGCATGGCCTCCACGGCAAGCAGTGGGGAGTTACTGGTCGTCAGCATCAGGATCGGCAGCGCGGGGCGGCGGGCTTTCAGTTCGGCGATCAGGTTGCAGGCATCATCGCCGGGCACCCATTGGTCCAGAATGATCGCGCCGAGCTGCATGCCCTGGCGGGTGCCAAGCGTGGCGATCGCGCTTTCCCCGTCGCGGGCGATGATCGTGCGCCAGCCTTCGCGCGCTGCCAGGGCCGTGATGAGGCGGCACTGTGCTGGCTCGTCGTCGATAAGCATGACAAGGCGCTGTTCCGAATCCTGCATGACCTCGACTGTTGACTCCCGCCCGACTGGTTAAGGAGCACACAGATAGACCGATTGGGTAAAGAGCCGATTAAACGCAAAGGTGGCTGTGGGGCCTTGAGCGTAGCGCGGCGGGTCGCTAGAGGATGGCCGCCGGGCGGATTGGGCGCGGCTACTATTGGGGATGAACATGGCTCCTGCCAACGATATCAAGGCCGCCAAGGCGACCTACGAAGGCTTCGTGAATCTGGTCAAGTGGTCGACGCCGGTCATCTGCGTGATCGTGTTCGCCATCGTTGTCCTGATTTCGTAACCCGGCGGTGTCGGGGGCAGCAAGGATCGCCGTCCTTCGGGAACGCGCGGCAGGGGAAAGCCGGGTCGCGGCAACGCCGGAAACGGTAAAGAAGTTCATCGCACTTGGTGCCACGGTCGTCGTTGAAAGCGGCGCAGGCATCACCGCATCGGTCAGCGATGACGAATACCGCGCCGCCGGGGCGGAGATCGTGGGCGCAGATGCCGCACGCGACGCCGACATCGTGCTTGGCGTGCAGGGACCGGAAGCCGACGCGCTCAACGGTGCTAAACCTGGCGCGTGGATCGTCGCGGGCCTTGATCCGTTTGGTCGCCGCGATCGCGTCGATGCCTATGCCGCCGCCGGGTTCGAGGCGCTGGCGATGGAGTTCATGCCACGCATCACGCGTGCGCAGAGCATGGACATTCTTTCCTCCCAGTCCAACCTTGCGGGCTACAAGGCGGTTCTTGTCGCCGCCAACCTTTACGGCCGGGCCTTCCCGATGATGATGACCGCGGCGGGCACGGTTTCGGCCGCCAAGTGCTTTGTCATGGGCGTGGGCGTTGCCGGGCTTCAGGCCATTGCCACCGCACGCCGCCTTGGCGCGCAGGTTTCGGCAACCGACGTGCGTTCGGCGACAAAAGAGCAGATCCAGTCGCTGGGCGCAAAGCCGATCTTCGTTGAAAGCGTTGCCGGTATCGAAGGCGAAGGCGCAGGCGGATATGCCACGGAAATGAGCGAGGAATACCAGACGGCGCAAGCCGAACTGGTCAGCGCGCACATCGCCAAGCAGGACATCGTCATCACCACGGCGCTCATTCCGGGCCGCGCCGCGCCCCGGCTGATCTCGGACGCGCAGATCGCCACGATGAAGCCCGGCTCGGTGATCTACGACCTTGCGGTGTCGCAGGGCGGTAACGTGGAAGGCTCGGTGTCCGATCAGGTAGTGGAAAAGCATGGCGTGAAGATCGTCGGCTACGCGAACACCGCCGCGCACCTTGCGGCCGACGCCTCGGCCCTGTTCAGCCGCAACCTTTACAACTTCCTTTCGGCCTTCTGGGACAAGGAGGCGGGCAAGCCCATCCTTGACGAGGAAATCGGAAACGCCATCCGCCTGACGCAGGGCGGCAAGGTGGTCAACGAACGTCTGCTCGGCTGAGGGGGCCTGACATGGACTTTATATCGATCCTGAGCATTTTCGTGCTCGCGTGTTTTGTCGGGTATTATGTCGTCTGGTCGGTCACGCCGGCGCTGCATACGCCGCTCATGGCGGTGACCAATGCGATCTCCTCGGTCATTGTCGTCGGCGCGCTGGTCGCTTCGGCGGCGGCGGGCAGCCCTTCGGCCAAGTGGCTGGGGCTGGGTGCGGTGGTGCTGGCTTCGGTCAACATCTTCGGCGGGTTTGCCGTCACGGCGCGCATGCTGGCGATGTACAAGAAGAAGGAGCGCAAGTGATGCCGTTTGCGTTTCTCGCCCAGGGCGCGGCGGATGCCGCGCACGCCGTGAACCCGTGGGTCGCGCTGGCCTATCTCGTATCGGGGATCCTGTTCATTCTCGCGCTGCGCGGGCTGTCCAGCCCGGCGACGAGCCGCGCGGGCAACCGCTATGGCATGATCGGCATGACCATTGCGGTGGTCACCACGCTGCTCACGCATTCGATCGCCAGTCTGCCGGAAATCCTTGTGGCGCTGGCCATCGGTGGCGGCATCGGCTTCGTGATCGCGCGCAAGATCGCAATGACCGACATGCCGCAGCTTGTTGCCGCCTTCCACTCGCTGGTCGGTCTGGCTGCGGTGATGGTGGGCCTTGCGGCCTACCTGAACCCTGAAGCGTTCGGGATTCTGGATGCGCAAGGCGCGATCAATCCGGTCAGCCGGATCGAAATGGGTCTCGGCATAGCCATTGGTGCGATCACGTTCTCCGGCTCGGTCATCGCGTTTCTGAAATTGGCCGGCAAGATGAGCGGGTCGCCGATCCTGCTGCCTGGGCGCCATGTGCTCAATCTCGGCACGCTGCTTGCGATCGTCGGCCTCGTGGGCTGGTTCACCCAGGATCAGTCGGTCTGGGTTATCGCCACGGTTACCGTGCTGGCCTTCATCATCGGGTTCCTGCTGATCATCCCGATCGGCGGGGCAGACATGCCGGTGGTCGTCTCGATGCTCAATTCCTATTCGGGCTGGGCGGCTGCGGCGATGGGCTTTACGCTGCACAACACGGCGATGATCGTCACCGGCGCGCTGGTGGGCTCGTCGGGTGCGATCCTTTCGTACATCATGTGCAAGGCGATGAACCGTGGGTTCCTGTCGGTGATTGCCGGTGGCTTCGGTGCGGAGGCGGCTGCTGCGGGCGGCGCGGCGAAGGAGCAGCGTCCCTGGAAGCGCGGCAGCGCGGAAGACGCAGCCTACATGATGAAGGAAGCCGAAAACGTCATCATCATTCCGGGCTATGGTATGGCCGTCTCGCAGGCCCAGCATGCGTTGCGCGAAATGGGCGATCAGCTCAAGGCGCATGGCGTCAACGTGAAGTATGCGATCCACCCGGTTGCGGGCCGCATGCCCGGCCACATGAACGTGCTGCTGGCCGAAGCCAACGTGCCTTACGATGAAGTGTTCGAGCTGGAAGACATCAACAGCGAATTCGCCCAGGCCGATGTCGCCTTCATCATCGGCGCGAACGATGTGGTGAACCCGGCGGCCAAGACCGACAAGAGCAGCCCGATCTATGGCATGCCGGTGTTCGACGTGGACAAGGCCAAGACCATCTTCTTCATCAAGCGCAGCATGGGCGGCGTGGGCTATGCCGGTGTCGACAACGACGTGTTCTACATGGACCAGACGATGATGCTTCTCGCCGATGCAAAGAAAATGGTCGAGGATATCGTCAAGTCGCTGGCGCACTGAGCCGTCACGACGTGATGCGGCGCAGTCTGGTTCTTGCGGTCACCGGGCTTGCCATGCTGGCAGGGGGCTGCGCTCCGGCCAAGCTGGCGGAGGGGCGGGTCCGGTCGGCGCTTGTGGACGCGGGCCTATCCGAAGGTACTTCCGCCTGCATGGCGAAGCGGATGACTGACCGGCTGTCGCTTGGCCAGTTGCGGCGGCTGCAGGTGCTTCAGGCACCACGGCGCGGCGTTGCCGATTACCTGGCCGCAGTGCGCAAGCTGGGCGATCCCGAACTGCTTGGCGTGACAAGCAGTGCAGCGGCGCTTTGCGCCAGCGGGCTGGCCCCGGAAAGTCGCCCCTGACCCCCTCCGCGTCGGTGCGCTGCGCCGTTTCTCTGGACCTTGCAGCCTTGCTTCCGTAAGGGCGGGGCTCGGCAAGGAAGTGCCGTGTTTCCGGGAGTAGTGACATTGCGCAAGATCGGCCTGATCGGCGGCATGAGCTGGTTTTCAACGCGAACCTACTACGAAGATATCAACCAGCTCGTACAGGCGCGCACATCGACGCTGTCCAGCGCCCCGCTGCTGATCGAAAGCCTTGATTTCAACGGACTGGCACGGTTGACGACGCCGGAACAGTGGCGCCATGCGGCCATGGTTCTCGCCCAGAGCGCGCAGCGGCTGGAGCAGGCGGGGGCAACGGCCATCCTGATCGGCGCCAATTCCATGCACAAGGTCTTTGACGACGTGGCTGCGGCGGTGTCCGTGCCGGTGATCCACATCGCCGATGCGGTGGCCGCGCGCATGAAGGCCGACGGCATAACCAACGCCGCGCTGCTGGGTACGCATTATGTCGTGATGGAAAGCTTCTATCGCAAACGGCTTGTGGCGCACGGGATCGGCCTGCTGCCTCCGGTACGCGAAGAGGTCGAGGCGACAGACGCGATCATTTACGATGAACTGATGCGCGGAACGGCATCGCGCGCAGCCGAACGGGCGTTCAAGACCATGCTCACCAGCATGGGGCAACGCGGCGCGGAAGCGGCTATTCTGGCGTGCACGGAACTGGACATGGTGATCGACGTCGATGCCAACGTGCTGCCGATCTATGACGGCACGCGCATTCACGCCCAGGCTGCCGTCGACTGGATGCTCGGCGAATAGGATGCTCTTTGAAGGACGAGCGCCTTTTGCAAGTGATCCGGCACGTTCGCGCGGGCGGGAGTTTGCTGCCGCCGGGCTGACGGCACGGGGGCCGCGCAGCGATTTCCAGCGCGACCGCGACCGGATCATCCATTCGATCGCGTTTCGCCGCCTGCGCCACAAAACCCAGGTGTTCATCGCACCCGATGGCGACCATTATCGCGTGCGCCTTACCCACAGCCTTGAGGTAGCGCAGATCGGCCGCGTTATCGCCCGCGCGCTCGGCCTGGACGAAGACCTTACCGAAGCCCTGTGTCTTGCCCACGATATCGGGCATCCGCCGTTTGGCCATGCCGGCGAAGATGCACTGGAGGCGGCGATGGTCGACGCGGGCGGCTTCGATCACAACGCAAACACCTTGCGCGTGCTGATGCGCCGCGAAAGCCCTTATTGCGACCATGATGGCCTGAACCTGACATGGGAGACGCTTGAAGGGCTGGCAAAGCACAATGGACCGGTCATGCAGCCCAATTGGGCGCTGGCCGAACTCGACACTGCTTATCCGCTCGATTTGCGCAGCCATGCCTCGCTCGAAGCGCAAGTGGCGGCCATATCCGACGACATTGCCTACGATAACCACGATATCGATGATGGGCTGCGCGCGGGGTTCCTGTGTCTCGATGATCTCCTGCAATTGCCCGGTGTTGCGCGGCAGTGGCGGGAAATCGAGGCGCGGTTTTCCGGCGTTTCCCAGGACCGGATGCTGCGCGAACTGGTGCGCGGCCAGATCGGGCGGATGGTCAACGATGTCATCGCGGAAACGCGCAGGCGCATCGCCGATGCCGGCGTTGCATCTGTAGAGGACGTCCGCGCAGCAGGTCGGCCGCTGGCGGGATTCTCGGACGAAATGGCGGAGGAAGAACGCACGCTCAAGCGGTTCATGTACGAGCGGCTGTACCTGCACGACGAACAGTGCGCGACCGCAGACCGCGCCCGTGATGTCATTGCGGCACTGTTTGCCGCCTATGCCGATGACCCGGCGCGGATGCCCGATGGCTGGCGCGCCGGGCTTCCCGTAGCGGAGCCTGCCCGCAGTCGCCATATTGCCGACTTTATCGCTGGAATGACCGATCGCTATGCCATCGACTGCTACGCGCGGCTGTTCGGGCAAGCCCCCGAAGGTTTGAGCAATGTCTGAAACGACCCGCGTGGTGCTCGTCGGCGCGACCGGGTTGATCGGGCGCGCGATCATTGCTGAAGCGGTGGGGCGGACAAATTTGCATCTTGTGGGGGTAGGGCGGCGCGAGATTCCCCTGCCGAAAGGTGCGCGGATGGAACTGCTGCTGTCGGACACCGATCACTGGGCCGATGCCATTGCTGCTGGCCGCCCCCATGTGGTGGTCATCGCGCTGGGGACGACAATCAAGGCTGTTGGCGGCGACAAGGCGGCATTCCGCGCTGTCGATCACGATCTTGTGCTGCATTGCGCCAGGGCAGCGCAAGCAGCCGGTGCGCGCCAGATCATTGCTGTTACTTCTGCCGGGGCGCGGTTTTCCGCAAAGAGCTTCTACCTTTCGGTGAAGGGCGAGGTCGAGGACAAGCTGGCCCGGCTGCATCCCGAACGGCTTGACCTGATCCGCCCCGGATTGCTTCGGGGCAAGCGCGACGGTGCGCTGCGCCTTGCGGAGCGGATCGGGGTGCTTGCCAGCCCGATTACCGACCTGCTTTTGTGGGGCAGGTGGCGGGCCTACCGTTCTATCCGCGACCGCGACGTGGCGCGGGCGATTCTTGCGCTGGCGGGTGCAAAGCCGCGCGGCCGCTTCGTGCACGAACATGACGCGCTGCGCCGCCTGGCACGCTGATCGCAACGCTTCCGGTGAAAGCCCGTAGGGGCAGAGTTGACACTTCGCTGCGGTGCAGCGATGACGAGTTGTCGCTGACCGCGCGGGAGAGTTTTTTCGATTCGTTTCGGATCGGGAAACGCCGAAGGAGCAACCGCCCCGGAATCTCTCAGGCTCAAAGGACCGCGTGGGTCGATAGCGATGCTCTGGAAAGAGCCTTGGTCCCGTAAGGGAAAAAGGCCGCCGAAGGGGTAACCTGGCATGAGCCTTCCTGCGGGAGGGTTTGTTCCGGGGAAAGCTCTCAGGTTTCCGTGACAGAGGGGGCGCCGAATGGCGTCTTAACTGTGCGGGATTCAAATTAGTGAGCGACACATACAACATTGCCGATAGTGAAGGCACTGGCGCTGAACCGGCTGCACCCATGACCTTGCCTCTGGACGGCTGGCATCGTGCGCGCGGCGGACGGATGGTCGATTTTGCCGGGTACTGGATGCCGGTGCAATACAACGGCGAAGGCGGCGGGATCATTGCCGAACACCTGTGGACGCGGACAAATGCCGGGTTCTTCGATGTTTCGCACATGGGTCAGCTCTACATCTCCGGCCCGAATGCCGAAGCGGCAATCGAAGCGGTCTTGCCGATCGACCTTTCCACATTGCGTTCCGGTGGTGTGCGCTATTCGCTGCTGCTGAACGACGAAGGCGGTATCCTTGACGACCTGATGGTGACGCGCTGGGATACGGGGTTCTATCTCGTCGTCAACGGGGCCACGAAATGGGGCGACATTGCGCATCTGCGCGAACTGTTGCCCGATTCCATCACGATGAACCATCTGGATGACAGCGCGCTTTTCGCGCTGCAAGGCCCCAAGGCGTTTGAAGCTCTGGCACCGCTGGTGTCGGGCGAAACGGCTCTGGCAGATCTGACTTTCATGCGCGGGGCTGCGTTTACCCTGGGCGGGGTCGACGCGTGGATCAGCCGCTCTGGCTATACTGGCGAGGACGGGTTCGAGATATCGGTTCCGGCGCAGAGCGCCGAGGCCATCGCCGATCTGATTTGCGCGCAACCGCAGGTTCGCCCCATTGCGCTCGGCGCGCGCGATTCGCTCAGGCTGGAAGCCGGGCTCCCGCTGTATGGCCACGACATGACCGCCGATACCGACCCGGTCAGTGCCGATCTGCTGTTCGGGATCAACAAGCGCCGCCGTGGCGAAGGCGGCTTTCCCGGTGCAGCTCATATCCTGCCGCTTGTTTCGGCCGGGACGGCCACGCGCCGGGTCGGCCTGCTGATTGAAGGCCGCATGGCCGCGCGTGAAGGTGCCGCCGTGCTTCATGGTGAAACGACCGTTGGCACTGTCACGTCTGGTGGCTTTTCGCCCAGCCTCGAAAGGCCGATCGCCATGGCGTTCGTTTCAAGCGACCTGGCCGCGCCGGGCACCAGTCTTGCCATTGACGTGCGCGGCCGGAAGCTCGCCGCCACGGTCGCGCCGCTACCCTTCGTTCCCCACCGCTATCACCGCAAAGGAGCCGCCTGATGACCCGTTATTTTACCAAGGACCACGAATGGATCGCGGTTGAAGGCGGTGAAGCAACCGTTGGCATCACCGATTATGCGCAAGGCCAGCTTGGCGACATTACCTTCGTCGACCTGCCGGAACCCGGTGCGCAGATCGGCATGGGCGACAGTGCTTCGGTCGTCGACAGCGTCAAAGCAGCGTCGGATGTCTATGCACCGGTTTCGGGCACGGTATCCGTGACCAACGCTGCGCTCGAAGAGCAGCCTGAACTGGTGAACACTGATCCGGAAGGCGAAGGCTGGCTGTGGAAAATGGCATTGTCCGACACCGCCGAACTCTCCGGGCTGATGGATGAAGCGTCCTATCAGGCCTATATCGCGGAGCTTTGATCCGATGCGTTATCTCCCTCTGAACGATACCGATCGCGCCGCGATGCTGGCGGTTATCGGCGCGGCCTCGGTAGACGATCTGTTCGCTGATGTGCCGTTCGAGGCGCAGTTGACCGGCCCGATCCGCGACTTGCCGAACCACGCGAGTGAAATGGCGGTTGAACGCCACATGGCCCGCCTTGCCGCCGATAACATCACTGCCGGCAGCGCGCCGTTCTTTCTGGGTGCGGGCGCCTACCGCCACCACATTCCCGCAACTGTCGATCACCTGATCCAGCGTGGCGAGTTTCTGACGGCCTATACCCCCTATCAGCCGGAAATCGCACAAGGCACCCTGCAGGTGCTGTTCGAGTTCCAGACCCAGGTCGCGCGGCTGTTCGGCACCGATGTGGCCAACGCTTCGCTTTACGACGGTTCGACGGCATGCTGGGAAGCGATCACCATGGCTTCGCGCATCACCAAGCGGACCAGGGCGGTCCTTTCCGGTGGTCTGCATCCGCACTACGTCGAAACCGCGCGGACCATGGCCCGTTTCACGTCCGACGCGCTTGACGTTGCAACGCCGGAGCTGCTGGCCGATCCCGATGATGCTGCGGTTATCGCCCGGATAGACGGGGCGACCTCCAGCGTCGTCGTGCAATACCCCGATATCATGGGGCGCATTCCCGATCTTGCCGCCATTGCCGCCGCGGCCCATGCCAATGGCGCCTTGCTGGTGGTCGTCGTGACCGAACCCGTGGCCTTGGGCCTTCTGGAAAGCCCCGGCAGCCTCGGCGCGGATATCGTTGTGGGCGAGGGCCAGTCGATTGGCGTCGGCCTGCAATTCGGCGGTCCGTATCTTGGGCTATTCGGATGCCGTGAAAAGTTCGTGCGGCAGATGCCGGGCCGCCTTTGCGGGGAAACGGTGGACGCAGATGGCAAGCGCGGCTTCGTGTTGACGCTGTCCACGCGCGAACAGCATATTCGCCGCGAAAAGGCGACCAGCAACATCTGCACAAACTCTGGCCTGTGTGCTCTGGCGTTCTCGATTCACCTGACGCTGCTTGGCGGCGGGGGGCTGGAGAAGATGGCGCGATTGAGCCATGCGGCCGCACGCAAGACTGCCGCCCGGCTGACGGCAATCCCCGGCGTGACTTTGGTCAACAAGCATTACTTCAACGAGTTCACGGTCACGGTGCCGGGCGATGCCCGCCAGGTGGTGCGGGACCTTGCCGACCGCCGCGTGCTTGGCGGCGTTTCGCTGGGCCGCTTGTACCCACACGAAACGGGGCTGGCGGGCGGGCTCCTCGTTGCGGCCAGTGAATGCACGTCGGATGATGACATTGCCGCGCTGGCCCAGGCGCTTGAGGAGGTGCTGGCATGAACGATCTCAACCCATCGGGCTGGCGCCCGGCGATGACCACCGGCGGTGCAAGCGGCAGCGTTGAAACCTTCACCGGCAACCGCGGGCTGCAACTGGAAGAGGGGTTGCTGTTCGAGCTGGGGTCGGCGGACCGCTCCGGTGTCGATTTCGAGGACGTGGACGGGCTTGATCTGTCCGCGCTCGGCCCAAATCTGCGCAAGGCGCGGCCGGATCTTCCCGGCCTTTCCGAACCGGAAACCGTGCGGCACTACACCCGTCTGTCGCGCCAGAACTATGCCATTGATCTCGGCCTGTTCCCGCTTGGGTCGTGCACGATGAAGCACAACCCGCGGCTTGACGAAAAGGTCGCGCGGATGGCCGGTTTTGCCGATGTCCACCCGCTTCAGCCGGTCAACACCGTGCAGGGCGCGCTTGGCGCGATGAACGAACTGGCGCAGTGGCTGGTCACGTTGACTGGCATGCACAGCGTTGCGATGACGCCCAAGGCCGGGGCGCACGGCGAACTGTGCGGCCTCCTGTGCATACGCGCTGCGCTGGAAGCACGGGGCGATGCACGCGAGGTCATCCTTGTGCCTGAAAGCGCGCACGGCACCAATCCCGCGACGGCGGCCTTTGCCGGGTATCGGGTGGAAAATATCCCGGCGACCGCCGATGGCCGTGTCGATACGGCTGCGCTCGTCGCCCGCCTTGGCCCGGATGTTGCCGGGGTGATGATCACCAACCCCAACACCTGCGGGTTGTTCGAACGCGATCTCAAGACCATTGCCGATGCGGTGCACGCTGCTGGCGGGTACGTCTATTGCGACGGGGCAAACTTCAACGCCATTGTCGGGCGAGTGCGCCCCGGCGACCTTGGCGTCGATGCGATGCACATCAACCTGCACAAGACCTTTTCCACGCCGCATGGCGGCGGGGGGCCAGGTTCCGGGCCGGTCGTGCTTTCCGAGGCGCTGTCCCCCTTCGCCCCGCTGCCGTTCACCGCGCGGCAGGCCGACGGTTCGATCAAGCTGATCGAGGAAGAACACGCGCACGAAGAGCACCCGCAGGCGTTTGGCCGGATGTGTGCCTTCCACGGGCAAATGGGCATGTATACCCGCGCGCTGGCCTATATCCTCAGCCACGGGGCGGACGGATTGCGGCAGGTTTCCGGCGATGCAGTTTTGAACGCCAACTATATCCTGCGCAGCCTCGACGATGTCCTGAATGCGCCTTTCGGCACCGCAGGACATTGCATGCACGAAGCGTTGTTCAGCGACGATGGCTTTGCTGAAGGGTTTTCAACCCTCGATCTCGCCAAGGGCCTGATTGACGAAGGCTATCACCCGATGACGGTCTATTTCCCGCTTGTCGTCCACGGCGCGATGCTCGTCGAACCGACCGAAACGGAGAGCAAGGCCGGGATGGACCAGTTCATCGGTGCAATGCGTTCGCTGGCGGACCGCGCGAGGGCTGGAGACGAGGCGCTCAAAGGCGCGCCCTATCTAGCGCCTCGGCGCCGGCTCGATGAAACACTGGCCGCGCGCAAACCGCGCCTGGTGTACAAGGACGCGTGAGGGCACAAGGGCCGCTCCGTCATGACGGGGCGGCCCTTTGTTCAACCAGAGGTGTCGCGCGTCAGCGCATCGCGTCGGCGCCCGCCTGACCAACGGACTGGATATCACGGCCAGCACCCTTGACGGTGTTGCACGCTGTCGCGCCGAGCAGGAGGCCGCCAAGCAGGGTGGCGGCAACTATTTTGCGGATCATTGTCTTGGCCTTTCACGTTCGGTTGCAGGGCGACGAACGCCGCGCAACGGATGTGGCACGTTAACGCGGGGAACTCCGGCGGGTTCCCTCAGGCGTTGGCCAGCGCCGCCCGTTCGCGCGCCAGCCGGTGTTCGCGCCAGGCGATCAGCAAGCTGGCGCTGATGATGACGGGAGCGCCCAACCAGGTTGAAGCGGGGGGCAGGTGATGGAAGATCAGCCATCCCCAGAACGTGGCCCAGGCAAGCTGTACGTAGTCGACCACGATGACGCTGGAAACCGAGCCATAGCGCAGCGATGCGGTCATGGTCAGTTGCGCGAAAAGCCCTGCCAGCCCGATCCCGCCCAGCATCAGCCATCCGGCCGGATCGTGGCTTGCCCCTGTTCTGAACAGGAACAGGCCCAGCAGTGGCGCGCTCATCGCGGAAAAATAGAAAACGACGGTAAGCGGTTCTTCCGTCCGGCCGAGGTCGCGGACCTGGATCGTGACCAGCGCGACCATGAAGGCCGCACCGATGCCAACCGCTACGCCGAATGGCGGCAGGTTGCCGGTGTCCGGCCCGGCGATGATAAAAACGCCGGCCAGACCAAGAAACACGGCGGTCCAGCGCCACACACCGACCTTTTCCTTGAGTACGATCGCCGAAAGGATCACCGCGAACATCGGGGTGGTGAAGCCCAGCACCGTCGCTTCGGCCAAGGGGAGGAGCTGGACCACGCCCAGTGTCAGGAACATCCCGGTGCCACCGATCAGCGTACGCCGTGCGTGCACCCACGGTCGCCGGGTTTTCAATCGGCCGATTTGTCCGCGCGCCGCCAACCAGCCAAAGATCGCCAGCGCGGGCAGCAATTGCCGCCAGAACAAGGCTTCGGGCAGGGCGATGCCGTGTTCGCCGCTCAGCTTGACCAGCATGAGCATGATCGAAAACAGGACCGTTGCGACAAGGCGCAGGGCAAGCGCAAGCATTGGACGATCATGCGATGGCATGATGTGGCCTTAGGCTGCAGAGACTTGCGATCAAGCGTTTAGTTGGCCAATGGGGCTGACCATGATCGAAAGGCTGGCTTTGGACGGGTTTGCCCGCGAATGGGCGTGGCACGCGGCTGCAGGCGTGGTGGCGTTGATCGTAGCGGTTATCGCCATTTGGGCGGAACGCCGCCGCTTCCGCCGGAAGAACCTCGATGCGGTGGGCTTCATGCCGTGGACGGTGGTCTATCTGGTGTCCTTCCTTGCCGCCAGCGTCCTGTTGGGGCTGGCGGCGAGGGAATGGTTTGCCGCCTAGAGGCAGGCTTCGAGATAGGCCTGGTCGAACCCGAACTGGCGCGCCTTTTCCAGCGTGTACGGGCGCAGGCCCGATGACCGGAACTCACCGATGATCTTGCCGTCGTCGGTTTCGTCGAGGTATTCGAACTTGAACAGTTCCTGCGTCACGATCACATCGCCTTCCATCCCGATCACTTCGGTGATGTTGGTGGTGCGGCGCGAACCGTCACGCAGACGCTTGACCTGAACGATAAGGTCGACCGATTCCGCGATCTGGCGGGAAATCGCCTCCTTCGGAATCTTGATGTCCCCCATCAGGATCATGTTTTCCATACGGCCAAGGCATTCGCGCGGGCTGTTGGCGTGGAGCGTGCACATCGAGCCATCGTGGCCGGTGTTCATTGCGGCCAGAAGATCGAAACATTCGGCGCCACGGATTTCACCCAGGATGATCCGGTCAGGACGCATACGCAGCGCGTTCTTCACGAGATCGCCGATGGTGATCGCCCCCTGGCCTTCAAGGTTCGGCGGGCGGGTTTCCAGCGGCAGCCAGTGCGGCTGCTGCAAGCGCAGTTCGGCGGCGTCTTCGATGGTCAGCACACGCTCGCCCGGATCGATCATCTTCGACAGCGCGTTGAGCATGGTGGTCTTACCCGAACCCGTACCGCCGGAGATGACCACGTTCATGCGGCAGGCCCCGGCGATCTTGAGCGCGGTTGCCATCTTGTCCGACATCGACCCGAAATCACGCAACATGTCGATGGTGATCGGCTTTTCGGAAAACTTGCGAATCGAGATGGCCGTGCCGCGCAGCGACAGGGGCGGCACGATGACGTTGACGCGGCTGCCATCCTTGAGTCGGGCGTCGGCCAGCGGGGTGGTCTGGTCGACGCGGCGGCCAACCTGATTCACGATGCGCTGGGCGATCTGGAAAAGATGGCTTTCATCGCGGAAGCGGATCGGCGCAAGCACCAGCTTGCCCTTCTTTTCGATGTAGGTCTGCTCCGGCCCGTTGACCATGATATCCGAAATGTCGGGATCGTTGAGCAGCTCTTCGAGCGGCCCGAAACCGAGCAGTTCGTCGATCAGCACCTTTTCCAGCGCAAACTGTTCGCGCCGGTTCAGCGTGACCTTCAGTTCGGCCAGCACTTCCAGGATGATCGGCCGGAACTCTTCGGAAAGTTCGTCCTTGGTCAGCGTTGCGGCCGCTTCGGGATCGACGCGTTCTAGCAGGCGCGGAAGCACCTGTTCCTTGATCTTGTGAACCGATGCTTCGAAACCTTCGGCCTGGTAGTTCCCTTCGTTGACGCCGTTGGCGCGGTCCGCCAGCCGGGTCATGGCATCGGCTTTCAGCGCCGCTGCCGAAGTTGGCATGTCGCCGCTGTCCATCGCCGGTAGGGGCGGAAACTGTTCGCCACCCATTGGCATCGGAACAGGCGCCGGGGCAGGCGTCTGCCCGCTTGCGGCGGGTTCTCCGGTTTTCATCGGACGCGCGATGCCGAATGCGGGGCGCGCCCCGCCAGCAGCATTACCCGATATTCCGTTCTTTCGCCCGAAAGCGCTCATCCGCGTTTCCCGTCGTCTCTCACACCGCCACAAATGGCTTGTGGCAATTCATCACTTGCAGGGGATACGGCAGAAACTTTGAGGATTTCCTAACCGTAATTTTCCATTGCGTGTCGCAACGGGAAATCTGGCAACATTTTTCCGGGGACTTGGCCGCCCGGCCATGGCGCTGGCGCATCACATGCCGTCCAGCGCTTGCTGCATCTGTACGCGGATCACATCAGCGTCTGCCACTGGCATGGACAGCGCGGCGCTGGCATGAATCGCCTCTGCGCCGCCGGGCCTCTGCATGTCGTGGGCAAGCTGGATCAGCGTATCGGCGAGATGGGCCGCATCGCCGGGCCGCACCAGGCGGATTGCCGGGCCTGGGCTGACGATCTCGCGCATGGCAGGGCTGTCCATCGTAACCAATGGCCGACCGCAGGCGAGGATCTGGAAGACCTTGTTCGGAATAACCCGTCCTCCCTTGCCCATGCCGGAAAACACGCCAAGGCAGACAGACGATCGCTGGATGAGTGCAGGCAGTTTTTCATAAGGCACCCACGCTATGCGTTCGATGTCGGTAAGCCCAAGATCCGCGATCATATGGTCGATTCGCGGAGCCTCCTGGCCAGAGCCGACGATCGTGAAGCGGATTGCCGGGCTTTGCGGCCTTTTCCGGATATCGGCGATGGCCTGCACGATCGTGTCCAGTCCGTGCAGGGGAATGAACTGTCCATAGAACAGCACGCGCAGATCGCCCGCAGGCGGCGGGTCTGCCGCACGGGTGAACACCTGATCTTCCACGCCTACCCAGACCGCCCGGATCTTGTGCGCAGGTACGTGGTAAAGATCGGCAATGTAGCGGCCGTGCGCCTGTGTATCGAGGAGGATGCGGTCCGCCGCGCGTGTCGAAAGCCATTCGGCAGCGTACAGCAGACGCGCAACGACGCCGCGCCGCCGGATCAGGGCGCGGTCGATGGCAACAGTGTCATAGGCGGAAATGAACATGTCCCAGCAGACTCTGGCGCCGCGCAGGCGGGCGAAGGGCCAGATCAGCAGCACATCGAGATTGCCGGGGTAGGGCACGACCACGATATCGTGGGCCGGGCTGCGCAAATATTGAACGATCAGAATCGGGTATGCAAACGCCCAGCGCAGCGCGAGACGCAGCCACGCGACAAGGCCCCTGACTTGGGTCTTGTCTTCTATGCCTGTCCATGGGCTGCGATGGCATACGGTAAGGGCGGGATCCATTGCCCGCATTGCAGCGACCATCATGCGCACGCGTGGTTTGCCGGTATCGAAGGTACCCCACAGAACATGGCGCGCCATGGGTCAACCTTTGCCTTGATCCAGCGCGCGCGGAAACAACGCCGGGGCGGTCAGTGCGATAATCGAATACAGCCCGCTTGCCGCAAGGCAGATCAGGCGGTCGATCCCCACGGCGAGGAATGCCGCAGCGGGATTGACCGCAACAGTCCCGGCCACGAGGGCCGCGAGCAGTTCGCCAATGCCCAGCCCTGCAGGGGCAATCGACGCTGCCGAACCGGCGATGGTCGCCGCGACGAACGGCAGGGCATCCGCCCACGGCAGGGACAGGCCCAGGGCCAGAAAGGCAAGATGCAGGCGCGCGCTGATCAACGCCATGCCGGTGAGTCGGTGGAGCAATGTAAAGGCGGCGTTGCGCCCCCCCACCAGCACGGTCAGCCAGCCTGTCGCAAAGGCTGTGACAGCCAGCCCGCCCGCCGACAGTGCAAGGGCTGCGCCCTGTCCATGTGCGATCAGGGCAAGGCCGCAGGCCAGACACGCCAGCGATATCCATATAACAGCGGCAAGGCCCACCAGCAGCGCGCTTTGCCTTACACCCCTGCCGGTTGCAACGAGCGCACCCGTTCGCACCATGGCGCCGCCTGGCAAGGGCAGTGCATCGGCGACATTGGCATACGTGGAAACCGTTATCGCCCGGCGCAGCGTTATGCTGGTTTTCGCCGAGCGGGCCAGCACTTGCAGGCCGATCCCGCTGTGGATGAGGCTGACAGGGCTTGCGAATATCAGGACTGCCAGCGGCCACGCGTCGATGTTGGCTGTGGAAATGCCGAGCGATCTGATCGAATGCCAACAGCCGAGGATGAAAAACGCGGCTGCGGCTACCGCCAGCGGAAGACGAAAACGCTGCATCGTGGCGCGGAACGTTGCGATCCGCCCCGCTGCATTGCCTATCAAATCTTTCGGCGCCGCCGCAAGCATCGTCTACGCCCTAGAACGAGGTGAAATAGGGTTCGGAGGGCGGCGCAGTGGCCGGCGCTTTAAGGTGATCACCCCAGATCAGCCGGGCCGGTTCGCGGTGAGGGGCGATGGAATGCGGACCGCGCGCAAGGCGCACGATTTCACCGCCGCGATAGGCGCGCCCGTCCACGTCCAGCCCCGCCCCTGCCGCGGCGGTATAGGTTCCGGGAACCCGCACCGTGATCGTGGTTGCAACAGACGCCTGAGGGAGCTCGAAACCGGCGATCCAGAATGGACCCCATAACGGGACATAGGTAGCGCGCAGCATGGCCAGGTCGTCGCTCCGCAGTTCGGCAACCGGACCCGTCGTGCGCAACGCGGCGGAAAAGATCGGGTCGTTTTCCACCACCAGCGGCACTGCCTGGCGCGCTTGTGCCTCGATCAGGCTGGCCGTTTCCCCGCGCAAGTACCGTTCGGTGCCCCATGGCGTCATGAAGGCATTGGCCTTGCGAAACCTGCCGATCATTGCGCAACTGTCGAAATAGGCGACCGGCTCGGGAAAGATGGTTTCGGCGGCAGCAATGATGGCGCGCTGGCTTGCAATTGGTCCCGGCTGTTCTCTCGCCATGACAAAGCCGGCGCCCAGCACCAGCGCGGCGGTCAACGCAGGCACGCCATAGCGGCGTGTTACCGACGGTATGGCAACCGCCAGCGCCACCGCAACCGGTGCCAGCATGAAGACGTGAAAATACGGTGCGGTGTTGTGATAGAACAGCGGCATGAGCACCGGGAACAGGAACCCGCCCAGAGCGATCCTGCGCGGGGCAGGCATCCGGGCGGTCGCCAGCATCGCCGCTGCTGCCAAGATCAGCATGCAAAGCACCGGCGAAAGCACCGCTCCCTTGAGGTTGTGCCGCCAGTAGGGGTGTTCCGTCAGGCTGAACATCTTGGCCGCTGACGCGTTGATCGTATCGCCGCTGCTGCCACCCTTGATTGCCACGATGCCTTGGGCGTGCAGCCCGTAGCAGACACCTAAACAACCGCCGCGCTCGCGCCTAGCGTGGCAATGCGCAAGGCTATTGCGCCTGTCGTTTGCCCGTCTTCACGCCAGCGCAGCCACAGCACTCCGGCAAAGACCGGCGCATAGAGCACGGCCTTGATCGTCACGATCGTGCCCAGCCCGGCCAGCGCGCCAGCAAGGATCATCGCGCGCTGATCGAAGGGACGACACGTCAGCACCCAAAGCGACCCCATCATCAGCGCCGTGGCGGGCGGGTCGAAGCGGTAGGAAGTGCCATGCTGGAGGACGTAGGCGGCACACAGGTAGGCGAGGGCGCAGAGCCAGCCCGTCGTGCGGTCCGAAAAGCGTGTTGCGATGGCAATGATCGCGCCAAGCGTCGCAAGTTCGCAGGCCAGCATGAACAGGCGGATGATGATGATGTGGTCTATGCTGCTGCCGGGCAGGGCGGTGACCCACATGAAGGGACGGGTAAAGGCGGTTTGCAGTGGCTGGTCGAGCTGGCCGCGTGCCGCAAGCACGGTCAGGCTGTAGTGCCAGAACTCGTCCCAGTTGACGGCACGCGTCAGGACCAGCGAGAATTGCAGCGTGAGAGTCATCAATACCGCGCCGGGCACCAGCCAGCGCGCCGCACGGGGCATCTGCGCAGGTTCGCAGACCGCTGCGGCGGAAGGATGGGCTGCGGTCATGCCGCTTCCTTGTTCACGCTCTTCTGGTCAACGGTATGTGGCGTGGCATCCTTGATGGCTGCAATGTCCTGCTCCAGCCTGCGGATATGGCCAAGCGCCGCTTCGAGCAGCTTGCGGTTTGCGCCGATCAGTTCCGCCAGCACACCCATGAGGCCGGTGAGAACGCCAACGATGATGAGCGCCCCGCCAAGCACGAGTGACTGGATATGCCCCGAACCGTCGCCCATCGCCCACAGGACGAGAAACCGCATCACCGGCAAGGCTCCGAAAAGCGCCAGCAGTCCGCCGATCAGGGCAAATGTACGCAGCGGATTGTAGGTGGCATAGGCCCGGCCGATCGTCATCACCTGGCGTGAAATGAACTGCGGGATGGACCGGAACAGGCGCGATGGACGTTCGGTGGCGTTTGTGCGGATCGGGACGCTTATGATCTTGAACCGCTTGCGCCCCGCCTGGATCAGCATATCGGTGGTATAGCTGAACTCGGTCGTTATCGTGATGCGCTGCGCGGCGGCGCGGCTGATTGCACGAAAACCGCTGACTGCATCGGTAACGTCGGTGCCGGAAAGGTTCCGCACGACCGCGCTGCCCAGCCGCTGGAGGCGGCGCTTTAGCGGGCCGAAGTGGGCATTGTCACCAACCCCGCGATCCCCGATCACGATGTCTGCCACATGGGCCACGATCGGGGCGACCAGCGCGGCGATATCTTCACCGGCGTATTGCCCATCGGCGTCGGTATTGACGATGATGTCGGCGCCGGCGGCCAGAGCAGCGTCAAGACCGCTCTGGAATGCGGCGGCGAGGCCGCGGTTTCGGCGGTGACGGACGATGTGGTGCGCACCAAAACGCCGGGCTACGTCGGCGGTCCCGTCGGTGCTGCCATCATCGATAATCAGCACTTCGATCACGTCGATACCGGGCAGCCGGCGCGGCAGCGCGATCAGCGTGTCCGGCAGGCTTTCCGCTTCGTTCAGGCACGGAATCTGGATGATCAGCTTGGTCATGCTACCCCACAACGCGCGCCAGGCTGTGGCCCCGTTGAACAAGGGTGATAGGCAGTCGTGGTTAACTACAGGTAAAATGTTGCAATTGGTTCGGAATCTGCGCGATCAGGGCGCGCTTGCCCCGTGGAGCAGGCTATCGGGGGCGCTTTGGTGAAGGATTCGTACAGGTCGGCGCTGTTGCTGGCGATTGTCGCTTTCGCGCTGCTTTCGGTGGGCGACGCCATCGTCAAGGGCATGGCCGGGCAATGGCCAGGCACGGCGATTGCCGCGTTGCGCTATGGCATCGGGTGTGTTGGCCTCGGCGTCATCACCGTCGTCCGCGAAGGGCGCAGCGGGCTCTCGCTACCCCGGCCCTGGTGGCAGGTGCTGCGCGGCTTTGCCGTAAGTTTGTCGGCAGTATGCTTTTTCAGCGCACTGCAGTTCATGCCAATCGGAGAGGCGACGGCGATCCTGTTCACCAGCCCGATGATGACCTCGCTGCTGGCCGCGGTGGTCCTGCACGAACCGTTGCGGCGCGAGACATGGATCGCCAGCGGCCTTGCGTTTTTGGGCGTATTGCTTGTTTTGCGCCCCAATTTCGCGCTGCTTGGCTGGGCCGCGCTGCTGCCGATGCTGGCAGCGTTGGGCATGGCGGCGCTGATGATTGCCAACCGCAAGGTTGCGGGGACCGGCAGCGCACTGTCGATGCAGGTCAACGTGGCAGCGTTTGGCGCGCTTTTCCTGATCGTCGCTACAGCCCTTGGGCATGCCAGCGGCATTGCGATGCTGTCTGTTTCATGGCCGTCGTCCGGCGTCATCCTGCGCTGTGCGCTTATCGCGGTAACCGCCAGTGTGGCTCATGCGTGCCTTTATCTGGCGACAACGCGGGTGGGGGCATCGGTGATTGCGCCGATGACGTATGTGCAGTTGCTGATGGCGGGGCTGTTTGGCTGGCTGCTGTTTGGCGAAACGCCCGATGCGATGGCGTTGACCGGGGCGCTGACCATCGTTGGCGCCGGGTTGTATCTGTGGCGCGCCGGGCAGTCCCGACAACACTGAGCTTGCCCTCATGGGTGTGCGGGCCGCCTGCGAAAGGGCGTCATGCGCATACGAATACGGCAAAGCCGCACTTGCACAATGATCCCCGGCCTGTCTTGATCCGGTGCATTGTCCCTCCGGTAACGGATCGCACATGCCAGACGCAGACGCAGACGCAGACCAGACCGCACCCTCCGCCCCGTGGTGGCGGGGTGCTTCGATCTACCAGATCTATCCGCGCAGCTTTTGCGATTCGAATGGTGACGGCATTGGAGATCTTCCGGGCATTACGTCTCGTCTCGATCACGTCGCGCGGCTGGGTGCCGATGCCATCTGGATTTCGCCTTTCTTCAAATCGCCGATGAAGGACTTTGGCTATGACGTTGCGGATTATTGCGATGTCGATCCGATATTCGGAACGCTGGCCGATTTCGATGCGCTGGTGGCTCGCGCACACGCACTGGGCATCAAGGTCACGATAGACCAGGTCTTTGCGCACACGTCGGATCAGCACGTCTGGTTCGAACAGAGCCGCACGGATCGCGTCAATCCCAAGGCGGACTGGTACGTATGGTCCGACCCGAAGCCGGATGGTTCGCCGCCAACAAACTGGCAATCGGTGTTCGGAGGCCCGGCGTGGACGTGGGACGCTCGGCGTCGCCAGTATTACCTGCACAACTTCCTGAACAGCCAGCCACAGCTCAACGCGCATAACCCGCAGGTGCAGCACGCCCTGCTCGATGGCATGCGCTTCTGGCTTGACCGCGGCGTCGACGGGTTCAGGCTCGATGCGCTGAACTTCCTGATGCACGATCTCGACATGCGCGACAATCCGCCTGCGCCGGACGATGGCAGGCGCAAGACCCGGCCATTCGATTTCCAGCTCAAGCTTTATAACCAGTCGCACCCGGATATCCTCGCGTTCATCAAGCGAGTCCGGCAGTTGTGCGATGAATACGGCGCGGTTTTCACCGTCGCCGAGGTCGGCGGGGATCAGGCCGAGATCGAAATGAAGGCGTTCACCGCTGGCGACGACCACCTCAACAGCGCCTATGGCTTCGACTTTCTCTATGCCGAGGCTTTGACGCCTGCCTTCGTCGAACAGGCCGTCGCCCGATGGCCGGACCTGCCCGGCACAGGCTGGCCAAGCTGGGCGTTTGAAAATCACGATGCGCCCCGCGCCCTGTCGCGGTGGTGCGCCCCCGAATACCGCGAGGCATTCGGGCGCTTGAAGGCCGTGCTGTTTGCAGCTCTGCGCGGGAATATCATCATCTACCAGGGCGAGGAACTGGGCCTGACCCAGGTCGATATTCCGTTCGAATTGCTCCAAGACCCCGAAGCGATTGCCAACTGGCCGCTGACGCTCTCACGCGACGGCGCGCGCACACCGATGCCGTGGGTCAGCACGGAAGCAGGCGGGGGGTTTACGAGCGGTTCCCCATGGCTTCCGCTGGGCGAGGAAAACCTGGCGCGAGCAGTAGATGTGCAGGATGATGCCGAGCATTCGCTGCTGAATCTCAATCGGACGTTGCTGCAACTGCGGCGGAGCTGCCCGGCTCTTCGGCTCGGTTCGTTCGACGTCGCTCACCTCGATGAACGCCTCCTGGTCGTGCAACGGGCATTTGGGTCGCAAACGATAACAGGTTTGTTCAACCTGTCGGCGCAGGCGAGCGATTGGCCGGAAACGGTTGCTACGGGCGGGATTCCGATTGCGGCAGTCAACGGCGCCATGACGGGTCTGCTGCCCCCCTTCGGTGGTCTGCTGATCGACGGCGAGGGCTGACGGCCTTGCTGTCGAGGAAAATCGATTGAAGCCCGGCGCGCATTTGCGGGATTGCGCCCTCGGTGGGTGCAGCGCACAATGGCCTGCCACCAGTTGCCCGTGCATAGCTATGCTGAATACTTATGCGTGCTGAAGCTGGTCCACTGACGGTCTAGGGCAGTCTCTCGCGGCGTTGGGGTGGCTGTACTGGCCATATGCGATGCCTGAGGAGATTTGCGCTGATGATCCAGAAAAGCTGTTCCGCGCTGCTGCTGTTCGGCGCGACAGGCGATCTTTCCCGCCGCATGCTCCTGCCGTCGCTCTATGCACTTCATGAAGATGAACTGATCCGACCGGATCTGCGGATCGTCGGAACGGCCCGTTCCGAACACGATGACGCCGAGTTCCGCGATTTCGCCCGTGAGGCGCTTGCCGAGTTTCTTCCGGCGGATCGCCGCGACGATGCCAGGCTGGCCAGTTTTCTCGATCGGTTGGAATACTACACGCTCGATGCGTCCAACCTTGAAGGGTTTGACGGACTGGCCGAAAAGCTGGGCGATACATCGTGCGGGCTTTCGATTTTCCTGTCGACCGCGCCGTTCCTTTTCGAACCGACGATTGAAGGCTTGCATCGCGCCGGACTGACGCACGGCAACGTGAGGATCGGGCTGGAAAAGCCGCTGGGCAACGATTTTGCATCGTCCACGCGCATCAACGATGCGGTTGCGGCTGCTTTTGCCGAAGACCAGATTTTTCGCATCGACCATTATCTGGGCAAGGAAACTGTGCAGAACCTGCTGGCGCTGCGCTTTGCCAACATGATGTTCGAGCCGCTGTGGAACTCCGGCGGGATCGACCATGTCCAGATCACGGTCAGTGAAACCGTCGGTCTTGAAGGGCGCAAGGGCTTCTACGACGAAACCGGCGCGTTGCGCGACATGGTGCAGAACCACATGCTGCAATTGCTGGCGCTGACCGCCATGGAGCCGCCGGCCAATCTCGATGCAACCTCGATCCGCGATGAAAAGGTCAAGGTGCTACGCGCCCTGCGGCCAGTGAAGGCCGAAGAGATGGTGCGTGGCCAGTATCGCACGGGGGCGGTCAGGGGCGTTGCCGTTGCCGGTTTTGAGGAGGATCTGGGCGCTCCGTCGGAAACCGAAACCTTCGTGGCGATCAAGGCCCACGTGGACAACTGGCGCTGGACCGGAGTGCCGTTCTATCTGCGCACCGGAAAGCGGCTGGCTGAACGGCGCAGCGAGATCGTGGTCGAGTTCAAGCAGGTACCGCATAACATCTTTTCGGAACGCAGCAGCCGTCTGCGCGCGAACCGGTTGGTTATCCGCCTTCAACCCGAAGAATACATCCGGCTTCAGGTCATGGCGAAAGAGCCGGGCCTTGATCGCGGCGGTATCGTGCTGCGCGAGGTCAATCTCGACCTGTCATTGACGACCGCGTTTGCCAAGGCGCGCCGCCGTATTGCCTACGAACGCCTTCTGCTCGACCTGATAGAAGGCGAGCAGACGTTGTTCGTGCGCCGCGACGAGGTAGAAGCGCAGTGGCGCTGGGTGGATGGCATACGCAGGATCTGGGACGATGCCGCGATGGAAGCCCGTCCCTATGCTGCTGGAAGCTGGGGGCCGAACGCGGCGATCGCACTGACCGAGCGCGACGGGCGGAGCTGGAATGACTGAACCTGCCCTTTCGCCGGTAAAGGTGCGCTGGGCCGACCCTGGCGATCCTGCAGCGGTGGCTGATCATATCGCACGCGTTGTTTCCGCCCCCGGACCCAGGCGGATTGCCTTCACCGGCGGAACAACGCCGCTCAAGGTGCTTGCCGTTTTGGCAGAGCGTCCGCTTGACTGGTCCAGCGTGACTATCGCGCTGACCGATGATCGCTGTGTGGCTGACGATCACCCGGCCAGCAACTTCGGCAAGCTTTATAGGGCACTGGGCGGATCGGGGGCGCTGTTCGAACGGCTTGAGGAGGGAGCAGTGGTGGCGCCATTCGATCTTGTCTGGCTAGGCATGGGCGAAGATGGCCACATCGCATCGCTGTTCCCCCACATGCATGCCCGCGTGCGGCCCGGCCCGACGGTCATCGCAACCACCCCGGTGCCGCTGCCGCCCGAAGCACCCTTCGACCGGCTGACACTGAACCTCAAGGCGATCAAGGCGGCCAAGGAGATTATTCTTGTCGTCACCGGCGCGACCAAGAAGGCGCTGATCGAACGCGTTCTGGAACACGACGACAGCTACCCCGTTTCCGACATCCTGCGCGGCTACGGCCCGCCGGTAACGATCTACTGGAGTTGAACATGCCGCTGAACCCTGTGGTCGACCGTGTCACCCAACGCATCATCGCCCGATCGGCGAAGACGCGGGCTGCTTACCTTGATCTGATCGAGCGTTCGCGCGACCAGGGTTTGAACCGGCCGCAGCTTTCGTGCGGTAACCTTGCACACGGATTTGCCGCAGCGGGTGAGGACAAGCTTGCTATCCGTTCGGGCAAGGCGATGAACATTGGCATCGTCACCGCCTATAACGACATGCTGTCGGCGCATCAGCCCTATGGCCGCTATCCTGAACAGATAAAGCTGTTTGCGCGCGAAGTGGGCGCGACGGCACAGGTCGCCGGTGGCGTTCCGGCGATGTGCGACGGGGTGACGCAAGGGCAGGATTCAATGGAACTGTCGCTGTTCAGCCGCGATAATATCGCCATGGCGGCGGTCGTCGGGCTCAGCCATGCGATGTTCGAAGGCACGCTGCTGCTGGGAATATGCGACAAGATCGTGCCGGGGCTGCTGATCGGCTCGCTGCGTTTCGGCCATCTTCCGGCCATTCTGGTTCCGGCGGGGCCGATGCCAAGCGGGTTGGCCAACAAGGAAAAGGTCCGCGTCCGCCAGCTTTATGCTGAAGGCAAGGTAGGGAAGGCTGAGCTGCTTGAGGCGGAAAGCGCCAGCTATCACTCCGCTGGCACCTGCACGTTCTATGGCACGGCCAATTCCAACCAGATGATGATGGAAATGATGGGGCTGCACATGCCGGGGGCGAGCTTTGTCTATCCCGGCACGAAATTGCGCCAGGAACTTACCCGCGCTGCCACCCACCAGATCGCCCGGATCGGATGGGATGGTGACGATTACCGCCCGCTGGGGCAGTGCGTCGACGAAAAGGCTATCGTCAACGCGATTGTCGGCCTTTTGGCGACTGGCGGATCGACCAACCACGTCATCCACCTGCCCGCCATCGCGCGCGCTGCGGGAATCCAGATCGACTGGGACGACATGGACGACTTGTCGCGCGTAGTCCCCCTGATTGCGAGCATTTACCCCAACGGTGCTGGCGACGTTAACTATTTCGCTGCGGCCGGGGGGATGCCTTACGTCATCCGTGAACTGATCGGGGCCGGGCTGGCCCATGCCGATATTCGCACGGTTTACGGGGCCTCTCTGGCGGAAGGCGCGCAGCAGCCGGTCATGGTGGACGATGTACTGGCTTGGGAGCCTGCGCCGGATGTTTCGGCTGATGAAACCATACTGCGGCCCGTGTCCGCGCCGTTTCAGCCGGAAGGAGGGTTCCGTCTGCTCAACGGCAATCTGGGGCGCGGGACGATCAAGGTCAGCGCAGTCGATCCATCGCGCTGGACGATCGAGGCGCCATGCCGCGTCTTCGAGGATCAGAACGACGTCCTCGCCGCGTTCAAGGCCGGTGAGCTTGAACGCGATGTGGTTGTCGTCGTCCGGTTTCAGGGGCCAGCGGCGAACGGCATGCCGGAATTGCACAAGCTGACTCCGCCGTTGGGGGTGTTGCAGGATCGCGGTTTCCGGGTGGCGCTGGTGACGGATGGGCGGATGTCCGGTGCATCGGGCAAGGTCCCTGCGGCGATCCACGTTTCCCCGGAAGCAAAACTGGGCGGTGCATTGGCCAGGCTGCGCGATGGCGACAGGGTAAGGGTCTGTGCCCAGACCGGCTCCCTCGAAGCCCTTGTTCCGGCAGACGAATGGGCAGCACGCGAGGAGGCAACGGCTCCGGCCGAAACGTTCGGGGTCGGCCGCGAACTGTTTGCCTTGTTCCGCCAGCATTCCGACCCTGCTGAACGTGGTGGATCGGCGATGCTGGCTGCTGCGGGCCTTTGAATACACCGATAATCGGTATGGGGGACAGGATGCAGGTTGTAGCGGTCGATATCGGCGGTACTCACGCGCGCTTCGCTATTGCCGATGTGGTCGATGGGCGCGTGACGGGGCTGGGCGAGGCGGTCACGCTCAAGACCGCTGAACATGGTTCGTTCCAGCTTGCCTGGCAGGATTTCCAGCGGCTCCACGGCGCACCCTTACCATCAAATGCGGCAATTGCCGTGGCCGGGCCGGTGGGTGGCGACATCATCCGCTTCACCAACAACCCGTGGATCATACGCCCGGCGATGATCGCCGAAAAGCTTGGCGTAGACCGCTTCGTGATCGTCAATGACTTCGCCGCGGTCGCCCATGCCGTCGCGCAAGTCGATCAAGCGCATTTCCTCCATCTTGCCGGGCCGGATCAGCCGCTTCCCATTGCCGGAACAATCAGCGTCATCGGACCAGGAACGGGTCTTGGCGTCGCGCAATTGTGGCGCGACGGGGCAACGTACCGCGTGCAGCCGACAGAAGGGGGGCACATGGATTTTGCTCCTCTCGATGCGATCGAAGACGCCATTCTTGGGCGGCTGCGCAACCGCCATCGTCGTGTTTCGGTAGAACGGGTTGTCGCCGGACCGGGGATCGTCGACATTTACGAAGCTCTAGCCATGATGGAAGGGCGGCCATTCACGCCGCGCGACGATCGTGAACTGTGGGAACTGGGTACAGCGGGCTTCGACAGCCTTGCGGCTGCCGCAGTCGATCGCTTCTGCCTTTCGCTGGGCAGCGTGACCGGCGACCTTGCCCTGGCGCACGGGGCGAGCGGGGTTGTCATGGCCGGCGGGCTTGGCCTTCGTATCAAGGACACTTTGCTGCGATCCGGCTTTGCCGACAGGTTCTGCGCAAAGGGGCGGTTCGCCGGTCTGATGGCGACGCTCCCGGTCAAACTGATAACCCATCCGCAGCCCGGCCTGTTCGGAGCAGCAGCAGCGTTTGCACAGGCTCATCCCGCTTGAGGGGGGATACCTGAGCCGGAAACCAGCACAGGATGAAGCCTGGTCGCTGCGCTTGGGTCTTGCTTCGGCATGCTGAAAATGCTCATGCGAAAGCGTAATTGCGCGCAGGAGAGGTGCCGCCGATGCAGTATGAAACCATTCTTGCCGATCGGTTTGGCGATGTTCTGAAGATCACGCTCAACCGGCCGGAGCGGCTCAACGCCTGCCCACCGAACATGGCGCTGGAAATCGCCGATGCACTTTCCGATGCCGGTAACGCCCGCGCGGTGCTGATAACCGGCAATGGCCGGGCATTCTGCTCAGGCGCTGATCTCGCGGCAAAGGGCGAGCGGTCGATATCCGGCGGGCGGGGCGCGTATACGGCTCTGTCGCAAGCCTATAACCCGCTGATGTTGACGCTTGCGCGGCTTCCGATACCGATCGTGAGTGCGGTAAACGGCCCTGCCGCCGGTATTGGCTGCTCTATCGCGCTAGCGGCCGATTTTGTCCTCGCCGGGCAAAGCGCCTATTTCCTTCAGGCCTTCGTGAATATTGGTCTTGTGCCCGATGGCGGCGCTTCGTGGATGCTGGCACGTCTTGTCGGCAAGGCGCGGGCCACGCAGATGATGATGCTAGGTGAAAAGATCGGTGCCTCCAAGGCCGAGGACTGGGGCCTTATCTACAAGGCTGTCGATGACGAAGCATTGCAGGATGAAGCAATGGCGCTGGCCGCGCGCCTCGCTGCCGGGCCAACCGTGGCGCTTGGGCTGATGCGCCAGAACCTGGCAAAGGCGCTTGAATCGGATTATGCCTCGGCGCTGGCGACAGAGGCGCAGGGGCAATGGCAGGCAGGCGACAGCGCCGATGCCATCGAAGGTGGCAAGGCGTTTCTGGAAAAGCGCAAAGTCGCTTTTACCGGCAAGTAGCGGCGACGCGCAAACCGTCAGCCGCGCGCCAGTTCCTCGTCGAGAAAGGTTGCCACGACACCAAGGTCGACATTCCGGTCAAGGAATGCCTGGCCAATGCCACGCATCAGCAGGAAGGGCAGGGTACCGCCGTCCATCTTCTTGTCGTGCATCATGTGCTCTGCCAGCCTGCTCCCCTTGCAATTGAGATCAAGCGCGGCAAGCGATGCGGGAAGTCCGACTGCGGCGATATGCGTGGCGATGCGTTCAGCGTCGGCCATTGGCATCAATCCCTGCCGCGCAGAAAACCGCGCCGCCAGCACCATGCCCAATGCCACGCCTTCACCATGGAGCAACCGGTCGGAAAAGCCGGTTTCCGCTTCGAGCGCATGGCCAAAGGTGTGTCCCAGGTTGAGCCATGCGCGCACCCCGGCTGTTTCCTTTTCGTCGGCGGCGACGATCCGCGCCTTGGCAGCCACGCTGTGGGCTATGGCCTGTTCGCGCGCGGCCAGATTGCCTTCCAGCAAGCTCGCTCCGTTGGCTTCGCACCATGCAAAGAAGGCTGCGTCGTCGATCAGGCCGTACTTGACCACTTCTGCATAACCGGCGCGGACTTCGCGTGCGGGCAGGGTTTCCAGGGCAAGAGGATCGGCCAGTACCAGCGCGGGCTGGTGAAACGCGCCGACGAGGTTCTTTCCCGCAGGCGTATTGATCGCGGTCTTGCCGCCGACCGATGAATCGACCTGCGAAAGCAAGGTAGTCGGGATCTGGATGAAGCCGCATCCACGTTTGACGATGGCGGCGGCAAAGCCGGTAAGGTCGCCGATCACCCCCCCGCCTAGCGCAACGATGCAGTCCTTGCGCTCCACTTCGCGGTCCAGCAGCCAGTCGATCACCTGGGCGAGATGGGACCAGCTCTTGGTGCTTTCCCCTGCTGGCAGAACCAGCCAGTCGCTGTGCACGCCAACCGCCTCAAACGATGCGGCAACGGTGCCGCGCCATGCTGCTGCCACATGTTCGTCAGTGATGACGGCTACCCGATCCTTGCGCAGGAAAGGACGGCTGTGGTGCCCGGCGTTTTTCAGAAGCCCAGGTTCGATCCGCACATCGTAGGGCGCGCCTGCTATGGCAACGGGGATTACAGCCATTGGTCGATAGCCTTGAGAATGCGGCAGGCGGTTACCTGGTGAGGCTGGGTGCCGCTGGTGATGCGGATCGGGGCTTGCGCATAGAACTGGCGCCGCTCTTCCATGAGGCGGGTGAGAATCTCGCGCGGGTCGCCGGTGCGGAGCAGTGGCCGGTTTGTCTTGCGGCCAACGCGTTCAACCAGCGTGTCGATATCGCTGTCGAGCCATACGGCTATCCCACGTTCCAGAATCAGCGCGCGCGTATCGGCGTCGCAGAACGCGCCGCCGCCAGTAGAGACAACCTTGCAGTCGGATGCCTCGCCCGTGCCCATCAACCGACAGATCACGCGGCGTTCACCATCCCGGAAATAGGCTTCGCCATAAGTGGCGAATATTTCCGGTATCGGCATGCGCGCTGCCCGTTCGATCTCCTCGTCCGCATCGGCAAACGGCCAGTGCAGCATCGAGGCGAGCTTGCGGCCCACGGTGGTCTTGCCGACGCCCATCATGCCGATCAGCACAAGCGGGCGGTCAATGCGCTTCGCTATGCGGCCGATTTCGGCAGGGGAGAGGTAGGCGGCGTCATGTTCCATTGCCGGGTTGCCTATACTTGCGCTAGTGCCCGTTGCAAGTATCGCTTGGGAACGCATGTTCTCGCCGGAAACCGGGTACGTGTGATGAAGAAGGTGATGGTGGCTTGCGCTGTGGTGCTGGCCGCATTTGTTGTTTTGGCATGGATCAAAGGTGGGACGCAGCCGATGCGATGGATCGAAGAGCCGGTAAGCGTCGCGGCGGTGCAGCCATGAAACTGCGCTATCTCCTGCTTGCCGGGCTTGCCGGAATCGCTGGCGTTACCGGAACGCTCGTGGCGCAGGAATCCCTGTTGCCACCGGGGTTTGACAATCCGCCCAGTCCGGCGCCCGCTCCGGCGCGCAGTGCGCCACCACGCCCTGCGGCACCGACGGCGCCACGCACCGCCGCGCCGGTCGCCGCATCAGCCACAGTATCGGGCCAGGCGCCTGTCGCAACATCCTCGGCCGTGGTTCAGCCACTTCCCGGTGCGAATGGAGGCAGTGGTGGTGCTGGCGGAGCCAGCGGAGCCAGCGATCAGGCGTTGCTTGACTCGCTTGACCCGGAACTGCTCGAAAAGCTGCTGCAATCGGCCAAGCCGAAGTACGATATTCCCCCCGCCGGGCAGCGCAGCCTCGATATCGTCGGGGTAATCGCGCAAGGGGACGGCGGATTTCCAGCCGCATCGACTCATTATCTCAACGGCCCGTTCGTAGAAGGGGTCATTGGCAAGATGCGCGGGCAGTATGTATCGCGCTGGGGCCATATTCTTGCGCGGCGCGCGCTGGTCAGCCGTCTGGCAACGCCGGTTGGCATGAACGGTGCCGATTGGGCGGCGATGCGCGCGCAACTCCTGCTGCGGATGGGCGAAGCGGACGCCGCCCGCGCGCTGGTGCAATCGGTGGACAGCGGCAACTTTACGCGTGGGCTTGAAGATGCGGCGATGGCCAGTTTTCTGGCGACGGCTGACCCGGTTGGCCTTTGCCCGATTACATCGCTGACCGCTTCGGGGCGGCCGGGTTGGGACTGGGATCTGGCGCGCGCGATCTGTTCGGCATTCGCGGACGAAGGGTCCAGCGCCCTGGCGCAGATGGATCGCGCCATGCGGCGCGGCAGCGGCACCAAGATCGACATTCTCCTCGCCCAGAAGTTTGCGGGGGCGGCCACTAATGCCCGCAGGGCGGTCAAGATCGAGTGGGAGGATGTTGACGCGCTGACGCCGTGGAGCACGGGCATGTCGCTGGCCACCGGGCTTGAACCGCCAGAAGCGTTGCGTGCGAAGGCCGGGTCTGCCTATGCGTTGCAGGCGGTGCGTGCGCCAATGCTGCCACTTGCGTCGCGCGCAGCGGCGGCCGACGTGGCGGCGGCGCGCGGCGTCCTGTCCAGCGCGGCGATGGTCGACCTGTACAGCCAGATTCATGCGTTGCAGCAGGCAGGCGGGCAGGAGGCGGGCGATGCCTGGCTGCGGCGTGCTGAAACGCTGCGTACGGCCTACGTCGCTTCCGATCAGGACGAACGGCTTGCCGCAATCACGGCATTGTGGGGTGATGGCAGCGATCCCGATCGCGCCTTCTCCGGGCTTGTGCTGACCAGCCACGCTGCGGCGCGTATCGTGCCGAATGAAGATGCGATGGATCGTGCGCCTGCCCTCATTGCATCAATGCTGACGGCGGGGCTTGATCGCAATGCGCTGAACTGGGCACCCTTCCTTTCGATCGGTAGCGAGGGCTGGGGGTTGGTCGTGCTTGCCAATCCGGCCCGCGCAAGACCCGTTGCCAGTGAAGGACTGAATGCCTTTGCGGCTGATGACGATTCCGAAAACGCCTTGCGGACGCGCTTTCTGCTTGCAGGTTTGATGGGGCTGGAACGAGTCGACCCGGCGGCTGCGGGCGATCTCGCGGGCAAGCTGGAAGTTGATTTCAACCGGCAGACGCGTTGGACCCGTGCGATTGATTCGGCGGCCGCATCAGGCAACCCGGCGCTTGTTGCGCTGCTTGCCGCCTTTGGCATGCAGGCAGACCGTTGGGACAAGATGACCCCGCTGCATCTCTACCACATCGTGTCGGCCTTGCGGCAGGTTGGCCTCGATGCCGAAGCGCGGATGATTGCCGCAGAAGCGGTTTCGCGCGTCTGACGGTGGCCAAGCCCCCGCCAGAACCCGAAGTCGAGAGCTTTCTCGCCATGTTGGCGGCTCAGCGTGGGGCGGCTGCCAATACGCTTGCCGCCTATCGCCGCGATCTGGCCGGGGCGGCTGCAATCGTCGGACCGCTTGCCAAAGCCGGACGCGATGACATCGCGCTGCTCGATGCCGCGTGGGCGGACCTTGCGCCATCGTCGCTGGCGCGCAAGGCATCGGCGCTGCGACAGTTTTTCGGGTTTCTGGCGGAAGAGGGGCTGCGCAAGGACGATCCTTCATCCGCCTTGCCACGGCCACGCCTTAAGCGACCGTTGCCGCGCCTGCTCGACCATGCCGAAGTCGCACTGCTTTTTGCCACGGCCGAACAGGACTCCGCAGCGGAAACGCCGGAGGGGGTGCGCATGCTGGCGCTGCTTGAACTGCTGTACGGTTCGGGCTTGCGAGCGACCGAGCTGATGTCTCTTCCACTCGCTGCCGTGCCGCGCGATGCACCTTTCCTCACCATTACCGGGAAGGGCGGGGTGCAAAGGCTGGTTCCCGTATCCGAGCGGGCGATAAAGGCGCTGGGCCGGTGGCTGGCGGTGCGGGGTGGCGGCGGGCGATTCGTGTTCCCTTCGCCGCGTGGCGGACACCTCAGCCGGGTGCGGCTGTTCCAGTTGCTGCGCGATCTGGCCGTGCGCGCCGGGATTGACCCGGAAAAGGTCAGCCCGCACGTCCTGCGCCATGCCTTTGCAACCCACCTGCTTGAAGGTGGGGCGGATCTTCGGGTCTTGCAGACGCTGCTGGGGCATGCGGACATCGCCACGACACAGATCTATACCCATGTCGACTCTGCTCGGCTTGTTGCGCTGGTGAATCAGCGCCATCCTCTGGGCGAGAGCGTGGACGGTTGACCGAACGCGCGCACCGCCCTAGCGCAAAATCCATGATTTCCTATCTCGAGTTCGAAAAGCCGGTTGCCGCGCTCGAAGCCCGCATCTCCGAACTGCGCGAAACGGCGCAGAGCGGCGATATCGACCTTGCCGCCGAAATCCGCAGGCTTGAAAGCAAGTCGGCGGAACTTCTCGCCAGCACTTACCGCGCGTTGACACCGTGGCAGAAAACGCAAGTCGCCCGGCATCCCGCGCGTCCGCATTTCAAGCACTATGTCGAAGCGATGTTCACCGGCTTCATGCCTCTTGGCGGTGATCGCCTCTATGGCGAGGATCAGGCGATCGTCGGCGGGTTCGCCCAGCTCGATGGCCGGCGGGTCATGCTTATTGGCCATGAAAAGGGCAACGATACGCAAAGCCGCATCCGGCACAATTTCGGGATGGGCAAGCCGGAAGGCTACCGCAAGGCTGTCAGGCTGATGGAAATGGCCGGGCGCTTCGGCCTTCCGGTGGTTACCCTTGTCGACACGTCGGGCGCGTTTCCGGGCGTCGAGGCGGAAGAACGGGGGCAGGCCGAGGCCATTGCCCGTTCGACCGAAGCCTGTCTCGCGCTTGGTGTGCCGATGGTGGCGACCATCGTCGGGGAAGGTGGATCCGGCGGCGCCGTCGCGCTTGCCAGCGCGGAACGGGTATTGATGCTGGAGCACGCCGTCTATTCCGTGATCTCGCCCGAAGGGTGTGCATCCATCCTGTGGCGCACTGGCGATAAGGCGGCAGATGCCGCCGAGGCGATGAAGGTTACCGCACAGGACTTGCTGGCGCTTGGCGTTATTGACCGGATCGTGCCCGAACCTGTCGGCGGTGCTCACCGCAACCCTGCCGCAACGGCAAAGGCCCTGGGCAAGGCCATTGGTGAAGAACTGGATGCACTTGGTGGCAAGAGCGCGGATGATCTGCGCAACCTGCGCGCCGAGCGGTTCCTGCGAATCGGCGCTTAAGTCGGCCCAATGCCCTGTTAGGTGCGCTTTGGGTGTGCCGCTATTCGCTCCGGTGCGCACAGGCTTGCACTGGCGTACGGGAACCGGATTTGCGACAGTGGCGTTTCGATCACGTGCACCCGTGGCGGTGCGTCATGATTTGTCGCTGTGCGATGCATGAAACATGCAGGGAGAACCCGATGCCCGTTACTCACCGTTCACGCCTGGCCTTTGTGCCGCTTGGCGCCGTGATTCTCACCGTTGCCAGTGCCTGTGCAACGCAAACGGGCAGTCCGGCGCAAGCGCAAGGCACCGTTCAGGGGATCAGCGCAGCCGACAAGAAGGCCGGCGCCGAAGCGCACCCACAGCTCCTTCAGGAGTTCGGTGGGGCAATGACTGGCCCACAGGCAAGCTATGTCGAAAGTGTCGGCAAGACCATTGCCTTGCAGTCCGGGCTGGGCGACGCGCGCAGCGATTTCACGGTCACCTTGCTCAATTCCCCGGTCAACAACGCATTCGCCATACCCGGCGGCTATGTCTACGTAACCCGCCAACTGACGGCGCTGATGAACGACGAGGCGGAACTGGCCGGTGTGCTTGGCCACGAAGTTGGCCACGTTGCCGCGCGCCATTCGGCCAAACGGCAGAGCGCGGCGCAGCGCAATTCACTGCTCGGCGCGCTGGGATCCATCCTGTCCGGGGCGCTGCTTGGCAACAGTGCACTCGGCCAGATCGGGCAGGAAATCTTTTCGACCGGCAGCCAGCTCCTGACGCTGAAGTATTCACGCGGGCAGGAAACCGAGGCGGATAACCTGGGGATCACCTATCTCCAGCGTGCCGGTTACAACCCACGGGCGATGTCGACGGTTTTGCAAAGCCTGGCCCGCCAGAATGCGCTCGACGCGCAGATCAAGGGCTCGACGAATCAGGTGCCCGAATGGGCCAGCACGCACCCCGATCCGGCTTCGCGCGTGCGCGCGGCGCTTTCACGCGCCGGAAGTGCGACGGGTCGCACCAACCGTGACACGTTCCTGGCCGGGATCAACGGGCTGACGTACGGCGATGACCCGCAGCAGGGCATTGTCGATGGCAACACGTTTACTCACCCGGTGTTCAAACTGGGCTTTCAGGCGCCGCAGGGGTTTTACCTGGTTAACGGTACGCGGGCTGTTTCCATTTCGGGCCAGACCGGGAAGGGCGAGCTTTCCACCGGCCCTTACAACGGCAACCTTTCGGCTTACGTGACATCGGTGTTTTCCGGCCTTTCCAGCCAGCAGACCATTCAGCCGACCGAAATCAAGACGACCACGGTCAACGGAATACCCGCAGCCTACGGCGCAGCGCGGGTCAGCAGCGGCGGCAACCCTGTCGATGTCGTGGTGTTCGCTTATCAGTGGGGGCCGCAGCAGGCGTTCCATTTCCTGACGATCAGCCAGGCGGGGCAATCCGCGCAGTTCGACGGTATGTTCGCCTCGATGCGCCGGATCAGTGCGACCGAAGCGGCGGCGGTCAAGCCGCGCAAGCTTTCGGTGGTGACTGTAAAGGCAAGCGACACTCTGCAAGGGCTTGCAGCGCGCATGGCCTATTCAGATCGGCAGATGGAACGCTTTCTCGTGGTCAACGGCCTGACGTCGACGAGCAGGCTGATGGCGGGGCAAAAGGTCAAGCTGGTCGTCTACTAAACACAACGAAGCCGGTTTCGTCTGGCCTGCATCTCAAGCGTTGCAGCCGGAATCAAAAGGGGCGAGCACCGCAGTGCCCGCCCCTTCTATTTCAACCCAAACGGGCCGAGCGATTAGTTCGCCAGATCGGCGTCGTTCATCTTGCCCGAAACGTCGGTGAAGGTGTTCGACAGCGAGTCACCGAGCGAGGTCATTGCGCCGATGGCGGCAACAGCCACGAGAGCGGCGATCAGGCCGTATTCGATCGCGGTGGCACCATCTTCGTTGGCGAACAGGTCACGGAAAAGCTTCATAATCGGTCTCCTAGAGGTCTGGTCTTCTTCTTCCCGGCCCGCTCCAACTTTGTCCCCGGAGCGGGTATCTGCATTCCTACGCATCAAAACCTAAGAAGGTCTTAATCGCGTAGTTATTTTGTTTCCGTGGTGGTTGCCGCGTCGATGTTGACGTAGAGATTGAAAAGCGCATCGCCGAACATCTTCATGCCAAAGCTTGCTGCAAGGCCGATCGCGGCCACGAGCAAACCGTGTTCCACCACAGTCACACCGCTCTTGTTGCGGAAAAGTTTGCGAAGAAGGCTCTTCATGATCATTCTCAACATAGCGGCGGGGCATGATCTAAAGGTTCCGCGCTAAGAAAAGGTTTATGGGCGTTGTCAGATAATCCGACACTGCGGGTCGTCGTTGCTGCCGCGCTTGTATCCACCCGCGGGGCCGTGCTGATGCAGCAGCGCCCCGCAGGCAAGCAGCATGGCGGGCTTTGGGAGTTTCCTGGTGGCAAGGTGGAATCGGGGGAATCCGCGGAATCCGCACTTGTAAGGGAAATCGACGAGGAACTGGGTGTCAGGATCGATTCAAACGCCCTGTTTCGCATCGGTTTTTCCAGCCAGGAAGGGGTTGAGGGCCAGCGCCCGATGGTATTGCTGTTGTTTGGGGCACCAGCGTGGACCGGCGATCCTGCGCCGCTTGAGCCGGGTTCGCGGATCGCCTGGGTAGGGCCGGAGGCGCTCGCAAGCCTGCCGGTTCCACCACTTGATGTGCCGCTGCTGCGTCTTGTCATTCCTTTGCTTGAGGGGCTTGCCAAAGGCAGGCGACACCCCTAAAGGCGCGTTTCCCAAGCACCCGTAGCTCAGCTGGATAGAGCATCAGACTACGAATCTGAGGGCCGGGCGTTCGAATCGCTCCGGGTGCACCATTCCCCTTCCGGGGTGTGGAAGGTGGGACAGGCGGCACTTATGCGCCGTCAGGTTGGTGGGCACCCGTAGCTCAGCTGGATAGAGCATCAGACTACGAATCTGAGGGCCGGGCGTTCGAATCGCTCCGGGTGCACCAACCACCATCATTTTTCATGCAAACCCGTTCGCGCGTATCGCTGTGCCCAAATGTCGGCGGGTTCAGGCCATTCCTGCATGGTTGATGGTTGCGGTTCCTGCTGCGTCTGCGCAGTGATAACCATATAGGTTGGCCATATTCGCATTCGTATCCGATGCTGGTTCACGATGGTCGAACGGCGTTGCGCACCGGGCACGCTACGGTATAGGCTATGCCCGGCCCGGTCAGATGGCGGGCCTGAGGCTGCCAGAAAAGGATACCCAGACTTGGCAAAGTCCGCGAGGCCCAGTGCCGCGAAGTCCACTCCTGCCGCACCTGCAAAGGTTCCCGTCCGGCGCAAGCCCGCGACCGCAGCGGCCGAACCGGTTATTGCATCGTCCGTTGCCGATGAAGCCGCGTTCGCCTTGCGCAGCCTGCAACAGGATCACGCCAACAACCGCCGGTACGACGCAAGCGACGACGAACTGCTGACGTTCTACGAACAGATGGTCCTGATCCGCCGCTTTGAAGAGCGCGCCGGGCAGCTTTACGGGCTTGGGCTGATCGGGGGCTTCTGCCACCTCTATATCGGTCAGGAAGCGGTCGCTGTCGGCTTGCAGTCCGCCCTCAAGGAAGGGCACGACAGCGTGATTACCGGCTATCGTGACCATGGCCACATGCTGGCCTATGGAATCGATCCCAAGGTGATCATGGCCGAACTGACCGGACGCGGCGCAGGCATTTCGCGCGGCAAGGGCGGTTCGATGCACATGTTCAGCACGGAGCACAAGTTCTACGGCGGGCACGGCATTGTCGGCGCGCAGGTTTCGCTCGGCGCGGGCCTTGCTTTCGCCCACAAGTATCGTGGCGATGGTGGGGTGTGCCTTGCCTATTTCGGTGATGGTGCGGCCAACCAGGGCCAGGTGTATGAAACCTTCAACATGGCGGCGCTGTGGAAGCTGCCGATCATCTTCGTTGTCGAGAACAACGGCTATGCCATGGGCACGGCGGTCAAGCGCGGTTCGGCCGAAACCGAGTTCTATCGCCGTGGGACCGCGTTCCGCATTCCCGGCATGGACGTGAACGGGATGGATGTTCTTGAAGTACGCCAGGCGGCCGAAGTGGCGCTGGAATATGTCCGCGCGGGTAATGGCCCGGTGCTGATGGAGCTCAAGACGTATCGCTACCGCGGCCACTCCATGTCGGACCCGGCAAAATACCGCAGCCGTGAAGAAGTGCAGGAAATGCGCGACAAGCACGATCCGATCGAAGCGGCAAAGGCCGAACTGATCAAGCGCGGGGTTGCCGAAGACAAGATCAAGGAAATCGACAAGCGTATCCGCCAGACTGTGGCCGAATCCGCCGATTTCGCCGAAACCTCGCCAGAGCCGGACCTTGCCGAACTCTATACCGACGTGCTGGTGGAGAAGTACTGACATGGCAATCGAACTAAAGATGCCCGCGCTCTCCCCCACCATGGAGGAGGGCACACTGGCGAAATGGCTGGTGAAGGCCGGTGACGAGGTCAAGTCCGGCGATATTCTCGCCGAGATCGAAACCGACAAGGCGACCATGGAGTTCGAGGCCGTGGACGAAGGCGTTATCGCCGAAATCCTCATCCCCGAAGGGACCGAAGGCGTCAGGGTCGGGGCGGTGATCGCCACGCTTTCGGGGGACGATGAATCGGCGCCTTCGGCACCTTCGCCTGCAAAGGCGCCAGAGCCTGCTGTTGCTGCTGCCCCCAGGGCTGCACCGCCGGTCGCTCCCGTTGCGGCAGCCGACCCGGAAATCCCGGCGGGTACGTCCATGGTGCCAACTACCGTCCGCGAAGCATTGCGCGATGCGATGGCCGAGGAAATGCGCGCCGACAGCCGCATCTTCGTGATGGGCGAGGAAGTGGCCGAATACCAGGGCGCCTACAAGGTCACCCAGGGTCTGCTCGACGAGTTCGGCCCGGCGCGCGTGATCGACACGCCGATTACCGAGTATGGTTTTGCCGGGATCGGGACTGGCGCTGCGATGGGTGGTCTGCGCCCGATCATCGAGTTCATGACGTTCAATTTCGCCATGCAGGCGATCGACCACATCATCAACTCTGCCGCCAAGACCAACTATATGTCCGGCGGCCAGATGCGCTGCCCCATCGTATTTCGCGGTCCGAACGGTGCCGCGAGCCGCGTTGGCGCGCAGCATTCGCAGAACTACGGCCCGTGGTACGCCAACGTGCCCGGTCTCGTGGTGATCGCACCTTATGACAGTGCGGATGCCAAGGGCTTGCTGAAAGCGGCAATCCGCAGCGAAGATCCGGTCGTGTTTCTTGAAAACGAACTGGTCTACGGCAAGGCCTTCGAAGTGCCGCAAATGGATGACTTCGTGCTCCCGATCGGCAAGGTACGGATTGTCCGCCCCGGCGCGGACGTGACGATCGTTTCCTACTCGATTGGCGTTGGCATGGCGCTGGAGGCAGCGCAGACGCTTGCTGGCGAAGGCATTGACGCCGAAGTCATCGATCTGCGCACCCTGCGCCCGCTAGACAAGGCAACCGTGCTGGCGTCGCTGGCCAAGACCAATCGCATGGTCGTGGCCGAAGAAGGCTTTCCGGTCTGTTCGATCGCATCGGAAATCATCGCCATTGCCATGGAAGAGGGCTTCGATCATCTCGATGCCCCGGTCCTGCGCGTATGCAACGAAGACGTTCCGCTGCCCTATGCGGCCAACCTTGAGAAGGCGGCACTGATCGACGTGGCGCGTATTGTCGAAGCTGTGCGCAAGGTCTGCTATCGCTGATCGGCGTTGCGCCCGGTCTGTATAAGCACCGAAGCAAGGATGAAGGAGGGCGCCCCGGTGCGGAGCGCCCTTTTTCATGGGGTATGGCAGGCGTGGCAGTGCCGGGCTGATTGATGTTCGCGCGATTGGCGTTAGGGCATGCTGCATGTCGCAACCAACGTCTCCCGATTACACCACACTCGACGCTCCGGCGCGCCTGGCCTTGGCTTATGCACCAGCCCATGCGCGCCCAGCGTGGGAGGCGTTGTTGCTGTTCGAGCGCAGGCTGGCCGACACGGCGCGACCGGGGCGCGATCCGATGATGATCCAGTTACGCCTTGCATGGTGGCGTGACCGCTTGGGCGAACCGGCCTCGGCGTGGCCGAAGGGGGAGCCTTTGCTGGCGCGGCTCACCGTATGGGATAGCGCACGCGGCGCGCTGGAGGAAATCGTCAACGGCTGGGAAGCCAGCGTTGTCGGCGATGATGGCGGCGTGGAACTGGCCAGCGCGCGTATCGCTGCTTACGTTGCTCTGGGCCGTTTGCTTGATGTTTCGGCCGATGCAGCCGTCCGGACGGTCGCGTCGGATGTCGTCCGGCCGGAAACTGCGCAAGGCCCTGCGCCGCGGCTGCCCCGGCCTATGCGGCCCTTGTCGATCCTGCGGGTTCTCTCCATGCGCGAGGCGCGCCATGGGCGACACTCCCCGGTGCTCGACATTCTGCGCATCCTGCGCATCGGCGTGCTTGGTCGCTGAACTATATCCGATATCGAATTGGTTTTCACTGATATGGATGTTTAGTCGGGGTAGTCTCTAACGGCAGGGTGCGGATGTGCTCATTCGGTGCAGAGGGGCGGCGAGATGGTACGCGGATTGCTGGGCGCGCTCGCCGCGTTGCTGATGGTCGCGGCGGGGGTGTTCTGGTGGCAGGGCAGGGCGCAGACCGCGCCAGCCGGTGCGCTGGCGCCGCTTGAAGTCGAAACTGCCCCGCTGGCACAGCCCGAAGCGTTGCCAAGCGCCGATGTGGCTGGGCTGGTGGGCGTCGCCCCGCCTGAAGTCACCGAAGTTGGCCGTGAGGCACGGCGCTTCAACCTGATCGACAGGGACCGCGACAACCGTATCAGCCGCACTGAAATGCTCAGCCTGCGCGCCCGCGATTTCCGCAAGCTGGATGTCGATGGCAACAACCTGCTGACGTTCGAGGAGTGGGCGCACGCCACGGTAGACAAGTTCAAGGGAGCAGACCGCAACGGCGATCTTTTCCTCACCCGCGAAGAGTTTGCCACCACGCGGCCAAAGCCCAAGCCAGTGCAGAAGTGCAGATGCTGATGGCGTGACCGGTCCGGTCGCTCAAGCCAGCGTTTTCAGCCATTCTGCCATGTCGGCCTTGGCGCGCGTGGTATAGGCTTCCTTGCGGGCCTTTTTCTTGACCGAGGCATCAAGCGGTGGAAACAGGCCGAAGTTGACGTTCATCGGCTGATAGGTTTCCGCTTCGGCGTCCCCGGTAATGTGCGAAAGAAGCGCGCCAAGCGCGGTTGTCGGCGGTGGGGCGGTCCATTCCCGTCCTCCGATCTGCGCTGCCGCCATCAACCCCGCGAGCATTCCGACCGAGGCGCTTTCGACATAACCTTCGCACCCCGTGATCTGCCCGGCAAAACGGATATGCGGTGCACCCTTGAGGCGAAACTGGCGGTCAAGCAGCGTCGGGGCGTTGATGAAAGTGTTACGGTGCAAGCCGCCAAGGCGTGCAAATTCGGCGTTTTCCAACCCCGGAATGGTGCGGAACACGCGAACCTGTTCACCGTGCTTGAGCTTGGTCTGAAAGCCGACCATGTTCCACAGCGTGCCCAGCTTGTTGTCCTGGCGAAGCTGCACGACGGCATAGGGCCAGCGTCCGGTGCGGGGATTGTCCAGCCCGACGGGTTTCATCGGCCCGAAGCGCAATGTCTCTTCCCCACGCGCCGCCATGACCTCTATCGGCATGCAGCCATCGAAATAGGGTGTGTTCGCTTCCCATTCCTTGAACACGGTCTTTTCGCCGTTCAGGAGCTCTTCGCGGAAGTTCAGGTACTGTTCGCGGTTCATCGGGCAGTTGATGTAGTCGCGCCCGTCGCCTCCCATGGCGAGCGACGCTTCCGCGCCCTTGTCCCAGCGCGATGCCATCCATGCCACGTCCATGTCGATGGAATCGCGGTACACGATGGGCGCAATGGCGTCGAAAAACGCGAGCGAATCCGCGCCTGTTGCCGCACCGATGCTTGCGGCGAGGGACGGCGCGGTCAGCGGCCCGGTGGCGACGATGACAAGCCCTTCGGAGGGCAGCGTGTCAACCCGTTCGCGCACGATCTGGAGCGTCGGTTGGGCGGCAAGAGCCGCTTCCACCGTGGCGGAAAAAACATCCCGATCGACGGCCAGCGCCGAACCGGCTGGCACACGTGCCTTTTCCGCGGCCATCATCAGCAGACTGTCGCATTGCCGCATTTCATGATGGAGCAGGCCGACAGCGTTTTTTTCGTGATCGTCCGACCGGAACGAATTGGAGCACACCAGTTCGGCCAGACCATCGCCCTGATGCGCCGCCGTCGTATCACCACTGCCACGCATTTCCGAAAGGCGCACCGCAATGCCGCGCCGGGCCAGTTGCCAGGCCGCTTCGGTTCCGGCCATGCCGCCGCCGATGATGTGAACGTGATGGGTCATGGCCGTGGCATTGGCACCGCCGAAGCAGCACGGCAAGGGGGCGAAGGGGAGGGGCGGATGGCCGCCGGATCAGGCAGGAAGAACGACCTCACCGCTGGCTGTGCGGACAAGCGGCGCCTGCGCGATTACCGCCGATTGCGGCAGGTCGCCATAGATGTGCGGGAAAAGCTGCCCACCACGCGAAGGCTCCCATCGCACTGCTGCACCAAGCGCGTCCAGATCGACAGCAGCGATCACCAGTTCCGTCTGCCCGGAAAAGTGCTTGTTGACCGTCTCGGTTACCTGGTCCGCGCTGGACAAATGAATGAAGCCGTCAGCCCGATCGACCGGCGCGCCATGGAAAACCCCGGCCGCCGTGAATGCGGCCATTTGTTCGGCGGTCAGTACTTTATACGCCACACGAGGGCTTTCGGTCATTCCGGTGCGCTTTCACCGGCACCCGACATTCCAGCGTCCGTCTGCTCTCCTTCGGGCGCTTCCTCGGCGTCGGCGCTATCGGAATCTTCGGCAAGACGCACCGCGCTCACCACGTGTTCATCACCTGACACGTTGAACAGACGTACCCCGGCGGAACCTCTGCCAATGACCCGCAGCGTCTCCAGCGGCAACCGGATCAGCTTCGCCTGGTCGGTGACGAGCATGAGCTGGTCGGCCTGTGAAGCGGGGAAACTTGCCACGACAGGGCCATTACGGGTAATGTTGTCGATATTGGTGATGCCCTGGCCACCGCGCCCAGTCCGCCGGTATTCGTAGGCGGAAGACATCTTGCCATAGCCGTTGGCGCAGACCGTCAGGATGAACTGCTCGCGCTCGGCCATGAAGGCGTAGCGGTCCTGATCGGACATTTCGCCTTCCTTTTCGCCCTTCCACGGGGCGTAGCGCAGATACTCTTCGCGCTCTTCCGGTGAGGCGCCGACGCGGTGGAGGATCGAAAGCGAGATGACCTCGTCATCGCCCTTGAGCGTCATGCCGCGAACCCCGGTCGAGGTACGACTGGTAAACTCGCGCACTTCGTCGCCAGCAAAGCGGATGGCCTTGCCCGCGCGCGTGGCGAGCAAAACGTCGTCGCTTGCTTCCAGCAGCGCGACGCCGATCAGGCGATCGTTGCTTGGCGTGCCGTCATCGTCGGCGTCGAACTTCATCGCAAACTTGCCGTTCGACGGGATATTGGTGAACGCATCCATCGAATTGCGGCGCACATTGCCCCTGGCCGTTGCGAAAACAACCGAAAGCTTGCCCCATTCCGTCTCATCTTCCGGCAGGGGCAGCACAGTGGCAATCGTCTCACCCTGATCGAGAGCGGGCAACAGGTTCACCACCGGGCGGCCGCGCGTCGTCGCGCCGCCTTCTGGCAAGCGCCAGACCTTCAGGCGATAGACCTTGCCGGCCGTGGAGAAGAACAGGACCGGCGTGTGGGTGCTGGCCACGAACATCGTGGCGATTGCATCCTCTTCCTTTGTCGCCATGCCGCTGCGGCCCTTGCCGCCCCGGTTCTGCGCGCGGAAGGTGGAGAGCGGGGTGCGCTTGATGTAGCCGTCGAGCGTGATGGTAACGACCATATCCTCACGCTCGATGAGATCTTCGTCCTCAATCCCGTCAGCCGGGGCGGTTATTTCGGACAGACGCGGCGTGGCGAAGGCCTGGCGCACATCCAGCAGTTCCTGCCGCATCACGGCATAGAGCTTCACACGGTCGGCAAGGATGGCCAGATATTCGGCGATCGCCGTTGCCAGACCTTCAAGTTCCCCGCCGATTTCGTCGCGGCCAAGCGCGGTCAGGCGGTGGAGACGCAGGTCGAGAATGGCGCGAACCTGCACTTCGGAAAGGCGGTAGGTCGCGGCATCGGCAACGCCAAGATCCTCGATTGCTTCGACCAGCCGGATGTACTGCGCGATATCGCCCATCGGCCATTCGCGCGCGAGCAGCGTTTCCCGCGCAGTAGCCGGGTTGGGCGATCCGCGGATGATGCGAACCACTTCATCAAGGTTCGTGACCGCGATGACCAGGCCGAGCAGGATATGCGCGCGGTCACGCGCCTTGTTCAGTTCGAACTTGGTGCGCCGGGTAATCACCTCTTCGCGGAAGCGGACGAACGCTTCGATTATGTCCTTCAGGTTGAGGACTTCCGGGCGCCCGCCGCGAATGGCCAGCATGTTGGCCGGGAAGCTCGATTGCGCCGGGGTGTTGCGCCAGATCTGGTTGAGGACGACTTCCGGCGTTGCATCGCGTTTGAGATCGACCACGACGCGCACGCCTTCGCGGTTCGATTCATCCCGGATGTCAGAGATGCCCTCGATCCGCTTGTCCTTGGCGGCTTCGGCGATCTTTTCGACCAGCCCCGACTTGCCCACCTGGTAGGGTATGCTGGTCAGAACGATGGACCGGCGCTCACCCCGCGATTCCTCGATCTGGTGCCGGGCGCGCATGATGATCGAACCGCGCCCTTCGTGGTACGCCTTGCGCGCGCCGGATGTGCCGAGGATCAGAGGTGCGGTCGGGAAATCCGGGCCCGGAATGATCTGGATCAGTTCGTCGATCGAGATCAGCGGGTTGTCCATGTAGGCGAGGCAGCCGTCAATCACCTCGCCAAGGTTGTGCGGCGGAATGTTGGTGGCCATGCCGACCGCGATGCCCCCGGCGCCGTTGACGAGCAGGTTGGGAAACCGGGCGGGCAGGACCTGCGGTTCGTTTTCCGACCCATCGTAGTTCGGGGTGAAATCGACCGTGTCCTTTTCGATGTCGGCCAGCAGCGAGTCCGCAACCTTGGCAAGCCGCGCTTCGGTGTAACGCATGGATGCAGGCGGATCGGGGTCCATTGACCCGAAGTTGCCCTGACCGTCGATCAGCGGCAGGCGCATCGACCAGTCCTGCGTCATGCGCGCCAGCGCGTCGTAGATCGCAGAATCGCCGTGCGGGTGGTATTTGCCCATCGCATCGCCGACGATGCGGGCAGACTTGCGATAAGCCTTGGTCGAAACGAAACCGTTTTCGTAGCTGGTCCACAAAATGCGGCGGTGGACCGGCTTCAGCCCGTCGCGTATATCGGGAAGCGCGCGGCTGACGATCACGCTCATCGCGTAATCGAGATAGCTGGTCTTCATCTCATCGACGATGTCGATCCGCTGGAACTCGCCTTCCGGGAAGGCTGCTGGAGGGTCGATGATCGTGGTGTCGTCGCTCACGGCTGGGCTTTTCGCTTTGTGTTTCTAAAACTGTCACATGGCCCTAGGCCATATGCCTGGCGATGGCCAGCAATGCAGGCGGGATCGCCCGGAATCGCGGGCGGTTTTCCACACTTGCGATGGATTGCATGAATATTCCGACGAGGTGTCATTCAATTGTCGTTCACGGCGAAAAGGATAGGCCCAAATGGTTGCCAAGGGCCGATTTCCGCGCCACTAGCGGGACGGACCAGAGGACGAGAGGATACCTGGCGCGCAACGCTGCAGGGCACGGTTGCCCCGGTGATGCGCCACGGTCGAACAGGAGACTATTTCTATGCGTGGAACTTTCGGTTTGATCGGCAAGTCGGCCATGGCGCTGGTTCTTGCCGCCGGCATCGGCGCAGGGGCTTTGAGCGTTACCACCACGGCTGCGGTCGCCAAGGAGAAGAAGGCTGCCAAGGCCAGCTATTCCAAGGAGTTTGTCGCAGCGGCCGGGCCGATCCAGAAAACCATCAACGGTCTTGAAGACGCCAAGAAAAAGGGTGCCACTGCCGAACAGCAACTGGCGATGGCCGGTTCCGCCAGTGCCGAGCTGACGGCTGCTGAAGCCGCGATCAAGACCGAGCTTGACCGCTTTGCCGCAGGGCAGTTTGCGGTGACGCTGGGTGGCGTTCTCAACGATGCCGGCATGCGCCAGCGTGGTATGAAGAACATGCTCGACAGCGGCATGGTGCCGGCCGAAAACGTAGCCGACTATCAGTTCTACCTCGGCAATTTCGCCTATTCGGCCAAGGACTATGCCGCGGCCATCGCAGCACTGACCCCGATCGTGCAGGCCAATTACAAGGAATCCAGCGCAGCAGAACTGCTCGCGGATGCCTATGACCAGCAGGGCCAGCATGCACAGGCGCTTGATGCGCTCAAGATGGCTCTCGATGCCCGCAAGGCGGCAAACCAGCCGGTGCCAGACGACTGGTTCAAGCGCGCGAACGTGATTGCGTACAAGAACAACCTTGGCCCGCAGGCGATCGCGTGGTCGACGATGATGGTCGAAAACGATCCGACCCCGTTGAACTGGCTTGGAGCCAGCCAGTTGGTGCGTCAGTTCGGCACGTTCACCAATCAGGAATCGCTCGATCTTGGGCGTCTGCTGCTGCGCTCTGGCGGCCTGCAGAACGATCCGAAGTATGTCGAACGCGAATACGTCGAATACATCGAAGCGGCTGACCCGCGCCGCCTTCCCGGCGAAGTCGCCAAGGTTGCGGAGATGGGCGTAAAGGCGGGTATCCTGAAGACCAGCGATCCCTTCGTCAGCGATGCGCTGGCGCAGGCGCGCGGACGTATCGCAGCGGACAAGGCCTCGCTCCCGGCTCTCGACCGTGAAGCCCGTGCTGGCAAGGATGGCCGCAGTGCGCTCGCCATGGCTGACGCTTACCTGTCGTACGACGATGCCGCCAAGGCGGAAGAGATGTACAAGATGGCGATCGAAAAGGGCGGCGTGGACATGGACCGTGCCTATACCCGCCTTGGCATTTCCCAGGTGGATCAGGACAAGTTCGAGGACGCCAAGGCATCCTTTGCGAAGGTTGGCGGCGCGCGAACTGCTCTCGCCCGTCTGTGGTCTGCATATGCCTCAACGCAGGCCATGCCCTGACCGAACGGGGCTTTGGCTCTACCCAAAAGAAAGGGCGGCTTTCAGGAGCCGCCCTTTTTGTACCTGATATCGGTCGCTTACCGCGCGACTTTCATGTTGCCGGAGAAAATGTCCCGCTCGCTTCGTCAAGAATGTGCAGCACGCCGTTAGCAATGGAAAAGAACGCGCCGCGCAGTTTGAGTTCGCCGTCCTGTTCCTTGCGGCGCACGCACGGGAACGTACGCAGGTTGGCAAGGCTGGCGCGTACGCCTGCTTCTTCCATGGCCTGCTCGGCTGCGCGGCCTTCGGTTCCATACTGGCTGACAACTTCCGCACGGGCATCGTCAAGCAAGGCGATCCATGCGGCGATGAAGCCACCTTCGCCGGGCTGGCTGTCTTTGAGGTCCTGTGAGAGCGCCGCCTTGCAACCGCCGCACATGCCATGCCCCATGACCACGATTTCCCGCACTTTGAGCACCTGGACGGCAAACTCAAGCGCGGCGGAAACACCATGGCGGCCCGGCGTCGTTTCAAACGGCGGAACCATCGCGGCAACGTTACGGACCACGAATATATCGCCGGGCGCCACATCGAAGATCTGCGCCGGGTCAACACGGCTGTCGGAGCAGGCCACGACCATGACGCGCGGCTCCTGCCCCTCACTCAGCTCCTGCCAGCGGTCGAGGTTGGGTTTCCAGCCTTGTTCGCGGAAGCGGCGGTATCCGGCCAGCAGCCGGTCGAGTTCGGGGGTCGGGTTCTGTTCCATCACCTGCGTCCATGGACATATCGATTGGGTCTTTCAAGTGCGCGCTGCACAGCCTATCTGGGCTGCATGACAGAAATCACCTCCCAGCAGGCCGCGCCTTCTGCCGTCCGCCAGCGCAAACCCGACTGGATCCGCGTCAAGGCTCCGACCAGCAAAGGGTATGGTGAAACGCGTGCGTTGATGCGCGGGCTGGGGCTGAACACGGTCTGTGAAGAGGCCGCTTGCCCGAATATCGGCGAATGCTGGACCAAGAAGCACGCCACCGTGATGATTCTGGGCGACGTGTGCACCCGTGCCTGCGCCTTTTGCAACGTAAAGACCGGTATGCCGCGCGCGGTCGATCCGCTGGAGCCTGTCAACGTGGCCACGGCGGCCGCAAAGCTGGGCCTTGAGCATATCGTCATCACGTCGGTCGACCGTGACGATCTGCCCGACGGCGGCGCCGGGCACTTCGTCAAGGTCGTCAAGGCACTGCGTGAGATGACACCGTCCACGACAATCGAGATTCTGACACCGGATTTCCGCAACAAGATGGAAACCGCTGTCGAAGCGATCGTCGATGCCGGACCGGACGTGTACAACCACAATCTTGAAACCGTGCCGCGTCTGTACCCGACAATCCGTCCGGGGGCTCGCTACTACGCCTCGCTTCGCCTGCTTGAACAGGTGAAGCGCCATGATCCGCGCATCTTCACCAAGTCTGGCGTGATGCTGGGCCTTGGCGAGGAACGGCTCGAAGTGCACCAGGTGATGGACGACATGCGTTCGGCCCAGATCGATTTTCTGACGATGGGGCAATACCTCCAGCCGACGCCAAAGCATGCCCGCGTCGTCGATTTCGTCACCCCCGCAGCGTTTGATGCCTATGGCTCCATCGCGCGGGCGAAAGGCTTTCTGCAGGTTGCCTCCAGCCCTTTGACCCGCTCCAGCTATCATGCTGGCGACGATTTTCGGCAGATGCGCGCCGCGCGCGACGCACAGTTGGCCAAAGCAGGCCGGGCGGGTTGACGGAAACCCGGTCATGCCGCGTATTGCCGAAACCCGCACCCTGCCATGGTCAGCGGAGCAGATGTATGCCCTCGTCGCCGATGTGAGGGATTACCCGGCATTCCTCCCGTGGGTAGTTGCCACGCGGATCAAGTCCGACAGCGAAACCGAAATGGTCGCCGACATGCTGGTCGGGTTCAGGGCCTTGCGTGAAAAGTTCACCTCGCGCGTCCACAAGGACGCACCGCGCGCCATCCGGGTCGAGTACATTGACGGTCCGCTCAAGCGACTGGAGAACGACTGGACGTTTCTGCCGACAGAGGCGGGAGGGTGCATCGTCGATTTCTCGGTCGATTTCACTTTCCGCAACACAGTCTTCGAAAAGCTGGCCGGGCAATATCTCGACTCAGCGTTTCGCAAGATGGTGGGGGCGTTCGAGGCGCGCGCGCAAGAACTCTACGGCAGCAACAGTTCCAGTGCGACGAGCGTTGCCTGAAACCGCACGTCAGCGCGGGTCTTGGCGGTATCGAAAAGTTTGAGTTCGGCGTTATTGGCTTCAGGGTCATCGTCCCGACGTGCGCAGGCAAAAACCACTGTACCAACGGGCTTCTGCTCCGTCCCTCCATCAGGGCCGGCAACGCCGGTGATTGCCACGGCGGTATCCGCCCCTGAGTGCTTCAACACGCCCTGCGCCATCGACCAGGCCACAGCGATCGAGACGGCGCCGAAGGTTTCGATCACATCTTCCGAAACGCCCAGAACTTCCATCTTGGCGTCGTTGGAATAGGTGACAAAACCGCGATCAAGCACAGAGGAACTGCCCGCGATTTCCGTCAGCGCAGCCGCGACCAGTCCGCCAGTGCAGCTTTCTGCAACGGCGACCTTGCGTCCGATGGCAGCGTTTTCTTCAATCACCCTGCGCGCCATCGCGCAGATTTCTGGTGGGAGCAGACTTTCCATCGGATCAGTTCACCGTCTTGCAAATCGGCAGGGAAGAAGCCTTTGCAGGCTTCGCGCCTTTCCCTGCGGCGCTGGACAACACTACCACAAACGTCAGCAGTTCTGCGGTATTTTCGGGCGGCAAGGGCGAAAGGATACGCACCCCACGCTCGATCGCGGTGCATTGGCTGGCCTTGATCTCACTGCCGACCATCTCGCTGGCCATGGCTTCGACAAAGGGCTGAAGCGCATTGTCAGGCAGAGCTTTCATCGTGTTTGCCAGTTTGGCATCGCCACTCGTGCCAAGTTTCAGAAAGGCCGCTTTGGCGATCGGCCAGTTGCTGTCTTTGCGCGCAGCGTACCGCGCAACGAACTCGCCGCCGCGCGTCGCAAAATATCCGTCTGCGGCAAGGTGTGGCTTGCACGCCTTGATCGTACCGTCGAGAACCGAGGGCAGGGCAAAGCTGATCAGCCCGTTGACTTCCGGTTCGGACAGGCAGTCTGCGGCCTGTGCCACCTGTGCCTGGGTGAGGGCAAGGTTGGCACCCAGCAAGATCAGTCTTCGAAAACGGTTCATCGCGTCTGCTCCTGCCCGGAAGGTTACTGTTTGCTAACCACGGTGGCTACTGCTTGAGCAGCGATGCCTTCGCCGCGCCCAGTCGTCCCCAGCCTTTCGGTTGTCGTGGCCTTTACAGAGACATTGGCGAGATCAATGCCGAGTATCCTTGCGAGGGCCTGACGCATCGTGATCTTGTGCGGTCCGATCTTGGGCGCTTCGCAGATGATTGTCACGTCAACATTGGCGATTGCAAAGCCCGCCTTGTTTACGAGGTTTGCCGCGTGGGCCAGAAAACGATCCGACGATGCGCCTTTCCATTGCGGATCGGACGGCGGGAAATGATCGCCAATATCGCCCGCCGCGACCGTTCCCAGCAAAGCATCGACCAGCGCGTGGATGGCAACGTCGGCGTCCGAATGCCCGGACAGACCATGTGTGTGAGGTATCCGAACGCCACAAAGCCAAAGCGTTTCGCCTTCAACAAGGCGATGGACATCAAACCCCATCGCGGTTCTGACGGCCCCCATGGCGGTTCCGACAGCATCGCGCACCGGGGCAGGGCCCTCTACTGCTTCCAACAGACCCAGCTCCTCGAAATCGGCGGCAAACGTGATCTTGCGCAGACTTTCGTCGCCTTCGACAAGAGCAACTTGATGCCCTGCAGCGACCATCACCTGCGCGTCATCGCCAGCCGTCAGCGGACCTTGCCAGATGCGATGCGCAGCAAGGATGGAAGGGAAATCGAACGCTTGGGGCGTCTGCACCCGGAACAGATCTTCCCGATCGACGGGGTTGGCAAGTATACCGTCCCTTGCCCGCACCACACTGTCAACAACCGGGAGTACCGGGATCGCCGCCGGAAGCGTTTCCAGCGCATCAACCAGCCTGTCAATCACTTCTGCAGACAGGCCCGGCCGGGCGGCATCATGGATCAGGACCTTTGCGGGCACACCCGCAGGCGATGGTCCGGCCAAGACTTCCAGCGCACGGCGCACGGATTCCTGTCGCGTTGCTCCACCTGTCACCATCTGTATGCCGGGCAGTCCTTCGAGGGCTTTGGCAGCAATGGATTCCCACCCTTGCGGAATAGCAACGACGACGGGGCTGATTCCCGCCGTGGCTAAAGCGGCGGCACTGTGCCTGACCAGTGGACTTCCTTGCCAGAGGACGAACTGTTTGGGCACCGAACCGCCGGTCCGCAATCCCTTTCCCGCAGCGACGATTACTGCAGCCGCGCGCGGACGGCGGGGAGGTTGTTTGTCCTTCATGGATTGCGCCTCTATCAGGCGCCGACAGGTGGGAGCAACAGTCTTGCCGTCGGTCCGCCAATCGCCTACATGGCTGCCTGTTTTTTAGGCAGTAGATACTATGTCCGCTCTCCCCGTTCCGCCACGTCTGCAACCGATCAAGGTCGGCCCGGTCACTGTAAATTGCCCGGTCGTCCTGGCGCCGATGACTGGCGTTTCCGACTTGCCGTTTCGCACGATCGTGCGCCGTTTCGGGTCAGGCCTGAACGTGACCGAGATGATCGCCAGCCCGGCTGCGATCCGTGAAACCCGCCAGTCCATCCAGAAAGCGGCGTGGCACCCCATTGAAGAGCCGGTGTCGATGCAACTCGTCGGGTGTGAGCCGGAACAGATGGCCGAGGCAGCCAGGCTTTCGCAGGATCGGGGCGCGGCGATTATCGACATCAATATGGGGTGCCCGGTCCGCAAGGTTGTAAACGGCGATGCAGGATCGGCGCTCATGCGCGATATACCGCTGGCAACCCGGCTGATTGCGGCGACGGTCAAAGCGGTTAGCGTGCCGGTTACCGTCAAGATGCGGATGGGTTGGTGCCATGACAGCCTCAACGCCCCGGAACTTGCCCGTATTGCCCAGGATCTTGGGGCGCAGCTTGTGACTGTCCATGGCCGGACGCGCAACCAGATGTACAAGGGCCACGCCGACTGGGGCTTTGTCCGGTCGGTAAAAGAGGCGGTGTCGATCCCGGTGATCGTCAACGGTGATATCTGCTCCATAGAAGATGTTGCCGCGGCTGTTGAGCAGAGCGGGGCCGATGGCGTAATGATCGGCCGTGGCGCCTATGGTCGCCCCTGGCTGCTGGGTCAGGTCATGCATTGGCTGAATACCGGTACGCGCCTTGCCGATCCGACCCTTCCCGAACAATACGCGCTGATTGTCGAACATTACCACGCCATGCAGGAACACTATGGCGCGGTGACCGGAGTCAACATGGCGCGCAAGCACCTGGGCTGGTACACCAAGGGCCTGCATGGGTCGGCGGATTTCCGCAACAAGGTGAACTTCATCGACGATCCGGCCGATGTGCTTGCCAGCCTGGCCGAGTTTTATGGCCGCGCCATCGAGCATGCTGAAACGGCATGCAACGGTGCCGGTCCTTCAACGCCAGCGGCAGAGCGGCGCGCGGCGGCATGATTCCGTTGGGCGACTGGCGAAGGCAGGATCCGGGCCAGAAGCCCGATCCAAAGCGCATCGTGTCCAGCTTGCCACTGGCGGTTCTGCAGCTTGACTCATCGCTTGTTGTCGCTGCCGTCAATCCGGCCGCCGAACAATTGATGGGGCAGGGATCGCGCAAGATTATCGGCCAGTCGGTGGCGGAACTGTTCGAGTTCGAAGAACCGCTTATTCTCGGCAGGCTGGCGGAGGGCGAGGCTCAACTGTTCGCTCGCGGCGTGCGAGTCAGGATCAAGGGGCAAAGCCCTCGCAGGCTGGACGTGATGACCAGTCCGGTGACGCATTGCCCTGGCTGGCAGTTGCTCATGCTGCACGAAGGGGTCGGCGTAGAGGCGTTGTCGGGCGATGGCAGCGGCAGTGGTGGCGGTGAAGGTGTCGCGCTGCGCGCCCCGGAAGTGCTGGCCCATGAAATCAAGAACCCGCTGGCCGGAATACGTGGCGCGGCGCAATTGCTTGATCGCAAGCTGTCTGCCCAGGATCGCGCGTTGACCGGCCTTATCACGGCCGAAGTGGACCGGATCGCAAAGCTCATCGACCAGATGCAGTCGCTGTCGCGGCGGCGCACCGAACCGGCGCAGGCCTGCAACCTTCACGAAGCGGTGCGGCGGGCGCAGGCGGTGCTGGCTGCGGCATATAGCGGCGCAGTCGCAATCGAGGAAGAGTTCGATCCCTCGCTGCCGCCAGTCATGGCCAACCCGGACTCGCTGGTACAGGTCTTGCTCAACCTGTTGAGCAACGCGTTCGAGGCATGTCGGAGCGACGCCACGCCACGGATCGCGGTTCGTACGCGCTTTGCCAGCGGTATCCAGCTCCACGCCGGTCCCGGTGGCAAGCCGCTGCGCCTGCCGATTGAGCTTCGTGTATCGGATAACGGACCGGGAATAGACCCGGCCTTGCGCGACCACATCTTTGAGCCTTTCGTCACGGGCAAGAAGAACGGGCAGGGGCTTGGTCTGGCCCTGGTTCAGAAGCTGGTGCGGGAAATGAACGGCCGCATTACCCATGACCGTGACGAGGCCGGGGGCTGGACGCACTTCCGCATCCATCTGCCCGTGGCAAGCTCTGTGGCAGTCGCATGACGCGCCGCGTACTGCTTATCGAGGATGATGCCTCGATTGCGATTGTCATCACCGCTGCGCTGGAGGCTGAAGGCTTCGCTGTCGATAGCTGCGATTCCATCGTCGGGCGCGACCGCTTCCTTTCGCGGCACGACTACGATCTGCTGCTGACGGACGTGATGCTGACCGATGGTGACGGAATCGAATCGCTGGGGTACGTGCGCGGACGTCACCCGGATATGCCGATCATCATCCTGTCGGCGCAGAACACACTGGATACGGCGGTGAGGGCCAGTGATACCGGTGCGTTCGAATATTTTCCCAAGCCTTTCGATCTTGAAGAACTGGTCCGCACGGTCACGCAGGCTATCGGCAAGAACGAAATCGACATTGGCGATGTCCCGCAGGACGTGCCGCAGGGATTGCCACTCGTCGGGCGAAGCGCCGCGATGCAGGCGGTGTACAGGATGATCACGCGTGTTCTGCGCAATGATCTCACGGTCCTGATCCTTGGCGAATCGGGGACCGGCAAGGAACTTGTCGCCGAAGCGATCCACCAGCTTGGCAACCGCCAGTCCGGGCCGTTCATCGCGGTGAATACCGCCGCCATTCCCGCAGATCTTATTGAAAGCGAGCTGTTCGGGCACGAAAAGGGCGCATTTACGGGTGCGGTTGCTCGGTCGATCGGCAAGTTCGAACAGGCCAGCGGCGGAACACTGTTCCTCGACGAAATCGGCGACATGCCGATGCAAGCTCAGACCCGCCTGCTGCGCGCTCTCCAGTCAGGCCGCATTCGCCGCGTCGGCGGGCGCGACGAGATTACCCTTGATTGCCGGATCGTTGCCGCGACCAACCGCGATCTGCTGCCGATGATCGCAGCGGGCACGTTCCGCGAAGACCTCTACTATCGCCTTGCCGTCGTGCCGATCGAGCTGCCGCCGCTGCGAGAGCGAGCCGACGACATCGAGGCCCTGTCGCGTCACTTCCTGACCCAGGCTGCGACTGAAGGGTTGCCCCGGCGCCAGTTGACACAGGCTGGTGCAGAGTTGCTGGCAAGTCAGCCATGGCGTGGCAACGTCCGCGAATTGCGCAACTTCGTTTACCGCCTTGCCTTGCTGGCGCGCGACGAGGTGATTGATGCAGCCACGATCGAACCGCTGCTTGATCAGGTCGAAGCCCTGCCGCACGGACGGGGAAGCGATGGACCTGCCGGTCTTCTTCCGGCTGTTGAGGAAGAAGGTGCGTCGGGTGACGGGATGTCGGCCGCCGTCGCGCAATGGTTGGCTGGCAATACGCCGGAATCCGGCCAGATTTACAGTCAGGCGCTCGCGGCATTCGAACGGCCTCTGTTCCTCAACATCCTGGCGCAAACCGGTGGCAACCAGCTCCGTGCGGCCCGGATGCTCGGCATCAACCGCAATACCTTGCGCAAACGGCTAAACGATCTTGGCATCTCATCGTCCGAAGCGGGCGGGAGGGGCTGAAGCCTGCCCGTAAGGGCGCTGTGCATCGGCAGTGCCTCTGCATTCGACCACTTGCATGCGCGCAACATGGTGTTGTATTGATGCAACGATGCAGCCGTCAGGTACAGCCCCTTCGGGTACGACCCGTATTCGCAGCATGCCACGCTGGTGGCGGAGGGTGCTGGTAAGCCTGCGGCGTGCGAATGTTTTCTTCCTGCTGGAAATTGCCGCTGCGACCATCCTTGGTCTGATGGTTGTTACCAGCTGGCTTACAGTTACCGGCACGGCCACCGAAGGCCAGATACTGCCGTCGCGGCTCACCTCCAGTCTGCTGATTGGCACGTTGGTGCCCGCCATGGCGCTGCTCGTGCTTGGCGGCAGAAGGCTGGCAATCCGCCGTGCAGCGCAAAGTGTGCTGGGATCGAGCGGGCGGCTCCACGTGCGCCTGGTCTGGCTCTTTTCGTTGATTGCCGCGATTCCGACCCTGCTGGTCGTAGTGTTTGCGTCGATCCTGTTCCAGTCAGGCGTCGAGTTCTGGTTTTCCGACAATTCGCGCGGGATTCTGGAAAATGCGAACAAGCTGGCGCGGGGGTATTACGAAGACAAGCTGCGCGATGTGTCCAACCAGACCGTGGCCATGGCAGGCGATATCCGCGACTTTCTCGATCAGGCCAACATCGCCTCGATAGAGTTCGCGGAAGGCTATTCCTTCCAGGTCCTCAGCCGCCAGTTGAATGAATCCGCTATTGTCGAGCGTGGGCCTGACGGTGGCTTGCGCACGGCAGCCATCGTCGACCCGGACAAGAACGATACCCGCGAGCGCGTAACAGCACAGGATGCCGCCCGGATCGAAAAGGGCGAAGCGGTTGTCGTCAAGGCTTCGGCGGAACGGATCGAGGCAATTACCTCGATAGACCGGAAACGCGGCATATTTCTCTATACTGCCCGCAATTCGGACATGCTGGCACTGGGCCAGTGGGAACGCGCGCAGACCGTGCTCAAGGCTTATGACATGCTGACAGCGCGCGCGCGCGCACTGCAGTTGCGCTTCAACATCGCCCTGTTCGGGGTCAGTCTGGCTCTGGTTGGTGTCGCTGTCTGGGCAGCCTTGCGGTTTGCCGACAGGCAGGTGGCGCCACTGGCCGAGCTTGTTTCAGCCGCCCGGACCATCGGCAGCGGCAATTTTGCCATGCGCGTGGCGCAAAGCGGCGGAGCCGACGAAATCGGTCTGCTGGCTCGTGCCTTCAACCGCATGACCCAGCAGCTCGAAGGCCAGACGCAGGCTCTCGTTTCCGCCAACGCCCAGCTCGAAGTGCGCCGGGCGTTCATTGAAGCAGTGCTCGAATCGATTACTGCCGGAATCGTTTCCATCGGCCGGGACGGAGCGATCCAGTTGATGAACTCGTCGGCCCAGCATTTTCTGGTCGATGCCGATGCACCCAGTCCGATCGGCCGAAAGCTGGCTGACGTGTCACCGGCATTCGCCCAGCTTGTGGCGTCGAAGCAGCCCGCAAACGTGATCCAGCACCCCATGGGGGGAGAAATGCGCACGTTCGCCGTGCGTATCGTCGAAGACAGCAACGGGCACGTCATCACCTTCGAGGATATCACCCGGCAACTGCTCGATCAGCGCCGCGCCGCCTGGTCGGACGTGGCAAGGCGTATTGCCCATGAAATCAAGAACCCGCTCACGCCCATCCAGTTGGCGACTGAACGTCTGCGGCGGCGCTACGGGCGGCAGATCGCGACGGACCCGGAACTGTTCGAGGAACTGACCAACACCATCATCCGGCAAGTGGGAGATCTGCGCAAGATGGTGGACGAGTTCTCGTCGTTTGCGCGCCTGCCAAAGCCTGTCTTCCGTGCAGAAGATGCCAGCGATCTGGTCCGCCAGTCCCTGTTCCTCCAGGAAGTCGCGCATACGTCCATCGACTTCAGCTTTGCTTGCGATGCGATGGCGATGCCGATCCAGTGCGACCGCCACCAGTTCGGTCAGTGCATGACCAACGTGCTCAAGAACGCAGTTGAAGCCATTGAAACTAAAGCGCGACAGGCTGAAGTTGATTTTCGGGGACGGATAGTGGTCACCCTTTCTGGGGATCAGGATACAGTGACAATCAGCGTCACCGACAACGGTATCGGTCTTCCGGCTGACCGTGAGCGCATTCTCGAACCCTATATGACGACGCGGGAGAAGGGCACTGGCCTAGGCCTCGCCATCGTTCACAAGATCGTCGAGGAACATGGCGGCGAAATGGCATTCACCCCCGAACCCGGCGGCGGCACGCGCGTGACGATGCGCTTTGCCCGTGACCCGCTAACGCTCCATGCCCCCAGTGGCATCGAACAGGACTGACAGGACCGGACCAATGGCACTTGATATCCTCATCGTGGACGACGAACGCGACATCCGCGAACTGGTCGCCGGCGTGCTCAGCGACGAAGGCTACGATTGCCGCCTTGCTGCCGACAGCACATCGGCGCTGGCCGCCATCGACGAGCGCCGACCAAGCCTTGTGCTGCTCGACGTGTGGCTGCACGGCAGCCCGATGGACGGGCTGGAAGTGCTGGACGAGATCAAGAAGCGCGAGCCGGAACTGCCGGTGATCATCTTTTCAGGGCACGGCAACATCGACACGGCTGTATCGGCAATCAGCCGTGGCGCCATGGACTTTCTGGAAAAGCCCTTTGAAGCGGAACGCCTGCTTTTGCTGGTTGAGCGCGCGACCGAAACCGAGCGCCTGCGCCGCGAAAACGCGCGGCTGCGCGAAGGTTTCGTCATGGCCGACGAGTTCACCGGGAACAGCTCCGCCATCAACCAGGTCCGGGCCACGCTCAAACGCGTTGCCAATACTGGTAGCCGCTTGCTGATTACAGGCCCCGCCGGGTCGGGCAAGGAAGTGGCCGCACGTCTTCTGCATTCGTGGAGCCCGCGCGCCAACAGTGCCTTTGTCACGGTCAATTCTGCGCGCATTACCCCCGAACGGTTTGAACAGGAACTTTTCGGCGAAGAAATCGACGGAAAGCTGGTGCGTGCCGGGCTGCTGGAAATGGCCAACGGCGGAACCCTTTTTCTCGACGAAGTCTCCGACATGCCCGCATCAAGCCAGGCACGCATCCTGCGGGTATTGACCGAACAATCCTTCGTCCGGGTTGGCGGCCACCGGCAGTTGCGGGTCGATGTCAGGGTGGTATCGTCATCCTCACGTCCGCTTGAGCGCGAGATTGCCGAACGGCGGTTCCGCGAAGACCTTTATTACCGCCTCAACGTGGTGCCGGTCTCCATCCCGTCGCTTTCAGAGCGGCGCGATGACATCCCGGCGCTCGTCGATCACTTCTTCACGCGCTATGCCAACGAGCAGGGCGTCCCGCCGCCTGCGATCTCGACCGAAGCAATGGCCGCGATGCAGAGCTACGACTGGCCGGGCAACGTCCGGCAATTGCGTAACGTGGTTGAAAGGACAGTCATCCTTGCCCCGCGCGACCGGCTCGCGCGGATTGACCCCGACATGCTGCCTTCCGAAATAGTCAGCAATTCGATTGGCGGCGATACCAGCGGTTCGGCCCTGATGGGGGTGCCGCTGCGCGAAGCGCGGGAGAGCTTCGAACGGGAGTACCTGAAAGTCCAGATTCGGCGCTTTTCGGGAAATATCTCAAAAACCGCCAGTTTCATTGGCATGGAAAGGTCTGCGCTTCACCGCAAGCTCAAGCTGCTTGGCATGGTCGAACGCAAGGACGGCGACGATGATGAATAGGAAACAGCCTCAGTATGGCGCAATTTCATCCGAAGCGATGCGATGCGCAACTTCATCAGTTTACGAATGGTGCGTTGCAGCGTAATACGATTCTTGAACTCGGCGGAATGGCTTTTGCCTCCACCGCCAGATCGCGAAGGCTTCTCAAGGGGCTGAGCCAATACCAACGGAGTCACAATAATGACCGGTAAAACGCTTTCTGCGCGGATCAAACCCAAGGCGGAAGAGCCTGCAGCACCACCCGCGCCCGCTCCTGCGCCGACCGGAGGGAAAGGGCAAAACCTTCAGGATCTTTTCCTCAATCACCTTCGCAAGAACAAGATTCCCGTCACGATGTTCCTGGTAAAGGGCGTGAAACTGCAGGGTATCGTGACCTGGTTCGACAATTTTTCGATCCTCCTTCGCCGCGATGGCCAGTCGCAACTCGTCTATAAGCATGCGATTTCGACGATCATGCCGGGCCAGCAGCTTTCGGTCGCGCATTTCCAGGGCGGAGCTGAAGAAAACGGCAAGAAGGCGCGGCTTTTGCAGGAAGTTTTCCTGTCGAGCGTCCGTGACGCCGGAGTTCAGGTCACGATGTTCCTGGTCAACGGGGTGATGCTTCAGGGCAAGGTCGCTTCTTACGATCTGTTCTGCATGCTGCTGGAACGCGAAGGTTATGTGCAGCTTGCCTACAAGCATGCAGTTTCAACGATACAGCCGGCCGGGCATGTCGATCTTTCCGGCGACTGGGATGGTGAGGACACCTGAGCGTTCTGGATTTTGGCAATAACTCCGGCGATATCGCCGGGCAGGTTACCCGCGGCACCCGCGCCATTGTCGTTCTTCCCGATCTCAAGCAGCGGGGAGGGGGCCTTGGCGCGGATGCCGATTCCCGCCTGGTGGAAGGGGAAGGTCTGGCCCGCGCCATTGGCATAGAAGTTGTCGATTCCTTCATTCTGCCAATCCGCGCTGTACGTGCCGCGACATTGTTCGGGCAGGGGCAGATCGAGAGGATCACGGTTGCCTGCAACCAGTCTGACGCCGAACTGGTGATTGTCGATGGCGCGTTGACCGCCATTCAGCAGCGCAACCTGGAAGATGCGGTCAAGCGCAAGGTCATCGACCGGACCGGACTGATCCTGGAGATTTTTGGCGAGCGTGCCGCGACGGCCGAAGGGCGTTTGCAGGTTGAACTCGCGCACCTCGACTATCAGGCTGGCCGACTGGTGCGTTCGTGGACTCACCTTGAGCGGCAGCGCGGTGGCTTCGGATTTCTTGGCGGGCCGGGCGAGACGCAGATCGAAGCGGACCGCAGGCTCATCCGTAATCGCATGGCTCGGCTTCGTCGGGAACTTGAGCAGGTACGACGGACGCGGGGCCTGCACCGTGAACGTCGCCAGCGCGCACCCTGGCCGGTGATCGCGCTGGTCGGGTATACCAACGCTGGAAAATCGACCCTGTTCAACCGATTGACCGGGGCGGCCGTGATGGCGGAAGATCTGCTGTTCGCTACGCTTGACCCTACGATGCGCGCCATTCGCCTGCCCGGCGTGGAAAAAGCGATCCTGTCCGATACTGTTGGCTTCATCTCCGATCTGCCGACCCAGCTCGTCGCTGCCTTCCGCGCCACGCTGGAAGAGGTGACTGCCGCAGATATCATCGTCCACGTCCGCGATATCGCCAACCCGGCCAGCGCCGACCAGAAGGCGGAAGTGGAAAGCATTCTGGCCGATCTTGGCGTCCTGGGAACGGAAGGAGTGTCCATCCCGATCGTTGAAGCGTGGAACAAGTGGGATTTGCTGACATCGGAGGAACAGGCGATGCGGCAGGATATTATCCAAGCCAAAGTGGCCGATGTTCCGGTCGTACCGATTTCCGCGATGACCGGGGAAGGGGTGCAGGCCTTGCTGGATCAGCTAGACGTCATGCTGACCGGTGGCGCGCAAACGGTGGAACTTCTTGTGCCGCTAACCGATGGGCAGCGCCTTGCATGGCTGCACGCGCACGGCGATGTGATGGCTGAAGTGGCAACGCAGGACGGGGCGGGGAACCCGGCCTTGAAGGTCACCGTACGGCTTACGCCGCGTGAATTAGGGCGCTTCACCAGCCTCTGATCGCTTGACCTGCTGCCACAGATGTTCCTGCGCATCGGGATCGAGGCTGCCAAAACCGGCACCGGCAAGCTTTTCCATCGCCCTGAATCGCCGCTCGAACTTTGCATTGGCAAGCTTGAGCGCGACTTCCGGCGCGACACCGTATTTGCGCACGACGTTGACGGCCGCAAACAACAGGTCGCCTGCCTCAAGCGCCCGTTCGTCGGGTGTGGCTGCCTGGGCGAGTTCTTCGAGTTCTTCCACCAGCTTTTCGTATCCATCCGGCGGGGGCCGCCTTGCCTGGGTAGGCAGCGAGCGCTCTTAAGCGTGCTCTTAAGAGTGTGCTTAGGAGCG